>Ga0129333_10005649_pt1 | contig 11781 bp, 3 predicted proteins | sample CPB6_08_DNA_FD_94474 | JGI IMG/M metagenome (GOLD analysis project Ga0129333, IMG submission 94474) | Freshwater to marine salinity gradient microbial communities from Chesapeake Bay, USA - CPBay_Sum_0.6_0.8_DNA | ecosystem: Environmental > Aquatic > Marine > Coastal | place: USA: Chesapeake Bay... | reverse complement strand
GAAATAGCAGCGGTCAGCATTAGCAGCGAAGTGCTCCGTAGCAGGGAAAAAGTGACGCTGAACGCTGTTGTGTGCCTCATCAAAGTAAATGGTATCAACGTGAATATCTGCCTGTTGCAGACGCTGTAGAGAGTTGTAGGTCGTGAAGATCAGTTGATGCTTGTAGGCACGACGGGACCAGTTGTAGATCTCGGAAGGTTTGGTCGTGCTGAAGTGATGAGTCTCACCACTGTGAACGTGCAGAACAGCAACAGTCGTGATAAACTCAAGGAACTCACTAGACAACTGCTCTGCCAGGAGGATGCGCGGTGCCACCACTACAATGGTCTTGGGAGCATCAGACTGAAACTCACGGAGAGCATCAAAGATGGCAATATTGGTTTTACCCCCGCCAGTGGGGATGATCACCTGACCCTTGCGATGCTGCAGCAGGGCATCCAGAGCACGTTGCTGGTGGGGACGGAGTTGGATCACTGACCTCATTGCGTATAGGACTATTATAGCAGAAAACCACCCCCTAGCGCGACCCAGTGGACAGTTTACAGAGCGCCCACTCCGTCTGCCCAATTCTTAAACGAAAACGGACCCCATTGACCATAATGTAATTGAGATTGTGTTTTTGCAAGTGTTCTTATCAATTCATCGTTTGATGTATCCTTATCACAGTAATTTAGAACTTTATGGAAAAGTGGATCTGGGTCAAAAGGAAGTGATTTAGCATATTCCCAAAATGGTGTGTCAAATTTAGATCCAAACTGATAATGCCACAGAACAAAGTTTTGCAATTCTTGCATTTTTTGTAGCACTCTTAAATTGCATATTTCTTTTTCAATACCAAAAAGAAAATGATCGAATATACCACTTGCAACGTCAACATAAAAAGACGTTGATGTTGCCTCTAAAGGTTCTAAAAAACACAAGCGATTTCCATTTAATGCAACTCGTTCACCTTGAAAGCAATTTTTAGCAATATAATTTTCAAAAGTAAATTGAGATATTTCAGATGTTATATTAAACATTTTATGAAAATTGCAAGATGCATCTTCAAGTGAAGTTATTTGCTCATTATAAACATACCCATAAGATGTATTATCAACATTAGGAATCACAAAAGTCCAACCATCAGGTGTTGCAACACATCTAGTGTAAAATAAATCTTTTTGAACTTCTTCTTGAACAATTAAAACCGCATTTAAGGGATTAACCAAACTTGCATATAAAGACTTATCTCTATTATTTCTTCCTCTACAATCAATTATAAAGTCAGCGTCAATTTCTTGATCTAAATCTTGAATATTTCTCTCTACAATATCAAAAACTCCCGACTTTATTACTTCTTGAGAAAAAAGATATGGGACATAATGAATTGCAGTTTGAGATTGTGGAAATGGATGGAATATGTTTTTCCCCATTTTTCCCCAATTTTCATACATGATCCCTTCTTTTCTTGTAGATTTTATTTTGTTACAGTCTACAAAATCCAAACAAAAAAACATATTAATTAAATTAGAAACTGGGACTTGAGATCCTTGGCCAGTTCTTTCTATAGGAGTTTGAGGATCATAATAAATTGTTATATTATCAAATTCATCCCCATATTTTAAATATGCAAGAATTGCGGTCATACACCCAGCATTTCCAGCACCAACGATTGCTAGTTTCTTTTTTCTATTGTTCATTACAATGCCTTCTCAATGATTTTTATTTATTATGAAGTTGCTCCTTTAATATTGTCAGATCCGGTAGATCCTATGATTGAATAATTAGATCCTGTTACCGCTTTACCTGCGCCACCACCATTTCCAGTATTTGGAGTATTACTACCCACAGATCCCCAATCTCCACCGGATCCACCAGTTCCACCATCTCCTCCAACACCTGAAGAAGTATTTGGACCACTAAATCCACTTGGACAAGCAACTGCAGGACCACCAGAAGATCCTGAAGCGCCACTAGTTGATTCAGTTTGATTATTATATCCTCTGCCAGGTCCACCATTACCACCAGCGCCTCCATCACCACCAGGAGGAGTAGTTGTAATTGTGCAATTTCTATAATATTTTGTACCATAGGAATATGATTGCCAATAATGTCCCCAACCCCATTCTCCTGGAGAAGGAACCATTTTCCTTCCTGTTCCACAAGGTCCATTAGATACATTATCACCAGCAGAATAACCAGAAGGACAACCGGGGGCATTATCACACGCACTACCAGTATTGAAAGAATCTGTGCAGGACCCAGAAGAACCAGGAGCTCCAGTTTCACCCTTTTCTCCTCCTCCACCGCCACCATAAATGTTTCCACTGACATCTATAATAACTTTACCAGTGCTAGCACTAACACTCAATGCATCTCCAGCAGTCTCTCCACTAATTGCAGGAGCTCCACTAGTTCCACCACCTCTTCCACCATATCCATAGATATTTCCAGAAACTTCAATTCTCAAATTATATGCAGAACCACTAAATGTTGCACTTGTGGAAGTGGAATCAGAACCTAAAGTTCCAGTCACTTTCATTCTTTTAACTACATTTTTAGTTAAATTGGAATTCCAACTTTGTCCATCAATGCTATAATTTAAATCTGTTCCAGACTGAACTATATTATACCATTTTACAGATTGTTGAAAATGAGAAACTCTCCAGTTATTTCCTAAAAAAGTCAGAATATTACTATTTTCAGTTGCATCGGGAACCCATTCAGGATTTGTTTGTGGGCCACCATCAGATGGGAGAGTTGTAGTTCTTAAAAGGTCTGATGCTTTAATAGTCGCAGAACCAGTGTAAGCAACATTGGGATCTGTTTGAAAAAATGTATCTCTTAAGGTGCTAAATTTAACCTGATCAGTTGAAGAACCACCAATGTTGATACCAATTTTTTGAACTGTTGATGTCATGATTGTTAATTATCAGTAAAGGTCGTTCCAGGTAGTTCCATCAAATCCTTGATGCCTATTCGTATCACTATTGAAAATAATTGCACCAGCGACAGTTCCAACTCCAATTGCAGATCTTTGTGCTGTTGTAATAATTGGTGGAAGTAAGTATCTATGAGAAGTTAATGCAGATCCAACAGGTGGTGTTCCACTTCCAGCACTTCCAAAGTCTATAACTGCCCTTGGTCTACCGAGAATTGTTGCACCATATCCTTCAGGATATGGTCCAACAATAAACGTAGATAGATCATCAATACTTACTTGAGTTCTTCTTATATTCACATAATTAACTTCTGATTGAATTCCATCAGTAGTAGAAGGAGAAACCTTCACACTACCATAAACTGTAACATGACAAGTCTCATCACACAATGAAGTTCCGATTCCAACTCTAGATCCTTCTAATGTTATCAGTTTACCATATCCAAAGTCTGAAATACCACCAAGAGTAATACCATAGTCTGTGGTCAATATTCCAACAGGATTCGAAATTCCAATTCCGATTCCCCTTAAAACAGCAAAGGTATTTTCTGCATCAATACCAAATCTCGGAATAGTTGTTCCAATACCAACAGATAATGATGTCCCCGTGCCAAGTGGATTTATGAGTAAACTACTAGTAATTCCTACATTAAAGAAGGTAGAAAATCCAGTAGAAGTGCTAATATTAGTAGATATAATTTGAGGTAAATTGATAGCACTATTAATATTAACAGTGCTATTAAAGTTTACGATTCCACCAAAAGTAGCAACTCCAACAAAAGATGCTTTATTGAAAAATGCTAGATCAGTTACTGTAGAAGTTCCAACAACGTGCAAAGTTTGAGTTGGATTAGTTATTCCCAATCCAAGTTTTCCATCATAAGTTAAATCTAAAAGTGGAATTGCATTATTTTGACCCCAACGCCATCTAAAACTTCCAGTGTTTAGACCTATATTTCCACTATTTGTTACAAATTCTAATCCACCAACATCTTCATTATCAAGACTTAAAGTTCTAGTAGAATAGAAAAGTTTGCCAACACTTTGTCCTGCACCAACAGCACTACGTCCCAATCCAATTGTTACATCTGTTGTATCAGTTCTAAATTCTGCAATTAAATTAACACTATCTTTAACTTGGAATTTTCTACTTAAAATGTTTGTTCCGACACCAACTCTACTGGTGGATGTATTAACTACAAAGTCAGTAGCTCCCCCAACTGTAAGATTGCCAGTTAAAGTCGATGTTCCACCAACTGTCAGATTATTATCAACTGCAACCACATTATTTGCACCATCTAGGCGTAACGATCCTTCTCTTGTATCGATCTTATTGGTTTGTGCAACACCAATTTGAATTTCATTAATAAATGCTTGAGAAAATGGAGTTCCTGTGGTTCCAATATAAGCACCTTTGCTAGTATCAGGTTTGACACCAATATCAAATTGAACTTCAGAATTAAATGTTCCAATGCCAGTTACAACTAACTTATCATCAACCGTCGTAGTGCCATCAGAAGAATCTAAAGTAAGAGATGTTCCAGAAACAGTATCTATTTTATTTGTTGCCCCAACACCAATTCGAATTGCTGCAATTTGAGAAGAACTAAATCTCTTTGACGCAGTTCCAAGGGTTACTGTATTATCTGTGCTTGGTTCAATACCAGATCCTAAAGTTAGATTCCCAGCGACAGTTGCAACACCAGCGACACGTAAATTAGAATCGATAAGAGTTTGATTTGTGCCTGCATCTAAAACAAGATCTTGATTTGTGGTTTCAATTTTATTTGAGTTTCCTACACCAACACCAATCTTAATATCATCAACCCAAAGTTCTGAAAATTCTTTTCCAGATTGTCCAAGATAGGCACCCGTTGAAGTATCTGCTACAATACCAGTATTAGCGGTAACTTCTCCTTGAAGAACAGAAGTTCCAGAAACGTCAATATTATCATTAACTGTTAATTGACCACCAGCAGAATCTAGGACTAGATTTCCAGAAGTGGTATCAATTTGATTAACTGCACCAACACCTAACTGGACATTACCTGCTCGTAAAGTTCCAGCAGTTGCAATTCCAGAAACATTTAACTGCTTGGCAAATAAAGTCTGTCCAGTAACAGTAGTGATTCCCGCAAATGTAGAAACACCAGATACATTCAGTTGTTGTGCTGTTAAGTTCGTAGCACTCGTGGTTCCGAGTGTGCTAATACCCGAAGAACTAATGTTTGTTAAAGTAGCATCAGTGCTCGTTAAAGTTGTAACAACACCTGTAGTGATGTTTCCAGTAGTGAAGTTACCGGTCGTATAAGTTGCCGTGGTTCCTGATAGAGATGTAACAACACCTGTAGTGATGTTTCCAGTAGTGAAGTTACCAGTCGTATAAGTTGCTGTGGTTCCACTTAAGGTGGTAACGACACCTGTAGTGATGTTTCCAGTAGTGAAGTTACCAGTCGTATAAGTTGCTGTGGTCCCACTCAAAGTAGTGACAGTTCCAGTTCCCGCATTTACCTGTCCACTAAATGTTGTTGCGGTAATAAGACCAGAAACTGAAATGTTTGAAGATAATCGAGCAGTATCTAAAGTTCCTGACGTAATATTTGAAGCATTAATTGCAGTAATACCAGCGCCAGATCCTACAAAAGAACCAGCTGTGACAATTCCCGATGCTTTTATATTACCAATCGAACTGATACCCACCCCACCTTGACTTAAATCAGGATCTCCACCAATTTGTAAAAATGCTCTTGGAATTGTGGTGCCAACACCAACTGTTCCGCCAGAATAAATGCTTGAATATCCTAAACCAACACCAGGGAATATTGCAGGATCAACATCAACCCACTGTGATGTTGGAATATTAAAGAGTCCTGCACCATCACCAGAGAATTTTGCAGTGATAACACCAGCATTTCCATCAATAGTAATACCAGTTCCAATTTGAACTGTTGCAAAAGTTGCTACACCTACAACATAAAGATTATTTGCCGTTATAATTCCTGTAGACTTAAGAGTTCCTCTGACATCTAATTCAGCTGTCGGTATTGTGGTGCCAATACCGACAAGACTACTTCTTACAATAAGATCGTCTTCATCAACCTGAACACCATTCCTAAAGTTAAATGACTTATTATAATTTGCCATTTCTTAGTCTTTCTAGTTATTTATCGGATAATTTTTGCTCTAGTTTTTCAATCTTTTGATTAAGTTCCTTAATGGATTCAATCAAAAGTGGAATGATCTTATGATAATCAACTGCAAGATATCCATTATCTCTTTCAATTACTGCCTCTGGAAGAACTGCTTGAATTTCTTGAGCAATTACACCAACATCATTTCCAGTCTTACTAGACTCTGAATTCCAAGTATAAGTATTACCACTGACTTGAAGTAATTTTGCAAGAGAATTATCAATTGGTTGAATATTATCTTTAAATCTTCTATCAGAAGAATAGTATGCAACAATATCTTGAGTTACTCGAAGTTCACCATTAACTGTTGTTACATCCGAGTTTGCATCACCAAAAGTAGTGTTTCCCTTTACAGATAAAGTTCCTTGAACTTCCACATTTGCACCAGAAAGTGTTAATGCTGTTGCCGTTGAAGATTTAATATCATTACCATTAACTGTTAAATCACCTTGAACTGTTACATCAGAACCAGAAAGTGATAGAGCATTAGAACCATCAGATGATTGAATATCGTTACCAGAAACTCTAATATCACCAGCGAAAATTGTTATAGTGTTTGAGTCGAGCGTAATGTTTGTGCTCCCATTAGACGCTAGAATATCATTACCATTAATTCGAAGATCACCAGAAACAGTTAAATTATCATCAATTGTTGTGGTTCCACCAGCAGAATCAAGGAATAATCCACCAGCACTAGTCGTAATTGTAGTTTCAGTATCTCCGGTGGTTCCAACAGCAAATTGCAGACTTCCAATCCAAGCTTCAGACCATCTCTTGGTAGGAGAACTTCCACTTCCTATTTTAGCACCCAAGTCAGTGCTTGGAAGAAGATCACCACCAATATTTAATGCTCCTGTTAATGTTGTAACACCAGTTACACTTAAATCCGAATCAATGATAATAGAATTTGTTGCAGCGTCAAGAGTTAGATTTCCAGATTTAGTATCAAATGTGTTGCCATCTAATCTTAAGTTGTCAACTTCAAGTTTACCACTTATTGTTGTAATACCAGTAATCGATACATTATCACTGGTGCTGATTTGATTATCAGCAGCATCTAATGTAATTCCACCACTCGTAGAACTAAATGTATTACCATCTAGTTTTAAATTATCAATAAACGCTTCAGAGAATGAAAGATTAAGAGATCCAAGTGGCCCACCAGAATCTGATAGTGGGAAGAATCCACCACTTGCAGTAGTGATGCCCGTGATGTTAAGACCATCATTTGTAGTAGCAAGTTTTTCCGAATTATTGAAATACAGTCCAACTGCAGAGTCTTGAGTGAATAAAATTCCAGTCTCATCGTTTGCAGCATTTCTAACTCTCAATGCAGAAGTTTGAATGCGAAGTTCACCAGTTCCAGAATCATTGATATAACTATTTGAACCATCATGATAGATTTCAAGACCATCTACGGTTCCTATTACACCACCTAATTGAAGTTTATCATTATCTAAAAGATGAAGATTATCTTGGAATGTTGAAAGACCAATGACTCTTGCATTACGCTTAACTAGCAGATCATCACTGACTTCAAGACTGTCGGTAACAGAAACAATACCAACAGTAGAAGTCAGAACAAGATCTCCTGTCCAAGCATTAATTGTTCTGTCCTCAACTTCAGTTCCTGCAGGAACTCCTTCAGTTGCAATACCAATACCACCAATCCATGCAGATGCCCATGGTTTAGCGTCTGTTCCAATAAACGCACCTTCAAAAGAGTCAGGAACAAGACCATTATTAAATGCAACATCACCATTAAATGTAGTAATTCCAGTAATGTTTAAGTTTCCACCAATGTTAACACTCTTAACAACTCCAAGACCACCACGAGTTACTATTGATCCGGTTGTTGGAGTGCTCGAATCCGTAGTGTTCTTTTGTAACATTAAACCAGTATTGATCAATTCACCGTTAATTTTGGTTTGCTCATTGTTGATGATGACATTTTCGTTGAATGTAACTGGTCCATCAAATTGAGATAGAACTTTTTTAGACTTTCCACCTTCAACTAGAATTCTTTCTTTAACAATAACTTCGTCAAATACTGCACTTAATCTTGATGGATCTTGTCCAGTGACAGTTGGAATTGGAATATCAAATGTAGTTTGTTCACCAGATGTGGATGAATACTTGGTATTTCCGATAAAGAAATCACCATCACTATTCATACCAGTGTAAATTACGCTACCACAGGATTTTTCTTGTGATTGCGATAAGAAATCTTCTCTTTCTGTTAGACTTCTAGATTGAATTTGTGGAAGACCTGTTGAATAGTTACCAGGACCAAAACCAAGATATTCAAATGTATGACCTGATGCACGAAGAATTGATGGTCTGCGTAATTCAACGGCAATTGGTGCAATTTTCTTAATCAGTGATGATGAAGAATGTGTTGCTTTTTGAGTTCCAAGAACACCACGAAGAACAGTGATCTCATTGTTACCAGAACCAGACAATGTGCTGCTGGTAATTCTCATGATCTCATTATTAATCTGAATGTAAGATCCAAGTGGGAATCTACCTAAAGTCGAAATTCCAGAATTTACTGGAGAAATTGCAAATGTGGAAATTCCAGCTTCACCAGATCCAAGAGTAGTCATCAGTGTTGCTGACTCGTTAGCGTAGAAAGAAACTCCTCTTGCTGCAAGATTCTCTGTTCCAGTTTCTGAAACAAGAGCGTTTGCAGAAAATCCATGCTTTAATACTCGACTTGCATTTGTTGGATTGATTGTAGTAGAACTGAAAATAAAGGTGGTAACTCCTACAACATCACTAATTACAAATTCACCAATTGAATTATTACTTGAATCTACAATTTTAAATGAGTTTCCAGCAACAAGACCATGTGCAGAAGAACACGTCGCTGTTGCAATTCCAGTTGCCGTTGTATAACCAACTGCGCTTATGCTACTCGATGGGGCAACATTAAATATGTACTGATTTGAAATGATAGATGGATCACCAGAAGTTTTAGCAACTGCAATTTGATTTCTGGATGGAATACTTGTGATTCTATAGAGGCTATCTGTGACTGTACCAAGACCAGTAATCTGGAGTGAATTTCCAACAGCATTTGAAATTGTGCGTGTTGTAATTCCAAGTGTAGATCCAGCAAATCCTTCAATTGAAAGTGTGGTTGCACCATATCCAGCACCACCATCAACGATATTTAAAGAAGTGATTGAACTACCAGCACCACTTACAACTAAATCTACAGCAGCGCCATTCCAAGAGTTATCTGATTGATTTAAAAGTCTTACGTTAAAGTAAGTACCAATAGAATATCCAGTTCCAGTTGTTAAAGTTGTGTATCCTACAATACCATTCAATCCATGATTATGAGTTGTGGTAATCGTAGAAATACCTCCAGAAACACTGGTGGCACTTTGAACTGTAATACCAGCACCGAACTTCTTGACAACAGTGTCTAGAGTTTCTCTAGTGATACTCTTTTTCAGATCACTTGTGACAACATCTCCAAGAGGAGCTGTCTTTGCATATGTTGTTGCTGCCTGTGGATTGTCGTCAATATTGTCTGGATCTTTTTGAGGATAAAGGTTAACGACATTTTGACCATACTTATAATCAGTGAAAGTATTAGAAACTGCGTTATCAGCCTTTAAAACATAAAGATGATAGACACCATCTTGAACATTATAAATGTATGGCGAAAGAACTTCCGATCTATAAACATATAGATTAGACTTTAAATCATTTCTTTCAAATCTTGGAATACTCTTATTTCTTTCAGTAAATGCAGAGAAAATACCTACATTATGAGTAACTCCACTATTATCTGTTGTAGAATATGTGAATGTTTTGTTATTGGTAACAGTAACAGTAAAATCTCCATTGTATCCAGTTACACCAACACCAGATAAGTTTGTTGAAGACTTTACGTTCTTGATCAGAACACGATCCCCTGTTGTTAAATCATGAGGTAATTCTGTTACGACAGTGACTGTTCCTGAAGTTTCAGAACATGTGCTGATAAATCTTGGATTTCTCTTGTAATTATAATTTTGAGCATTAATAGAAGAAAGAGTAAATTCAGAGTCACTTACTGGACCTGTTGAACTACTTTCTTGAATGACAAATCCTTCCGATGGATCTTTCGCATTAACAGACTCTTTTGGAATAACAAGTCTAACCTTGTAAATTTTTTCATCTAAACTTCTAGAATCTTCAATTCTTTTAACAAAAGTTACATCAGTTCTTGGTTCCTCAAATCCAGCAACACCAATAGAATTAAGAGAACTATAAATGGTATTACCACCTTCTACATGAATAAACCAGTTTGAATGATTAGGATCATATTGAATTGGAGATCCAAGTTCACCAGAATCTCTATCAGAAACTCTACTCAAAACTTTTAATCTAGTTCCACTATACATTGTGATGGGGATACCATTTTGAGCATTAGTAAGTGATGATGCAACTTTAATGCTTGTAGATCCGTTATTAATCGCATAATATATTTTGTTTTCGGTGATATTTTCTGGAAGATCACCAGTTTCACTTAAAATAAGAATTTTTTCTCCTGTTTGTAAAACATGCGATGAAGATAAGGTTAAAGTATCAAAGTTTGGAGAAGTTGTTACAGTTGATACTGTATATTCTTTTAGAGATGAATTAGTTCCTGTTGCAGTAAGTATACCAGAAGTGATGGTATTATTCGTCATCAAAATTCTGGCACTGCTAACTGTTCCATTTGGAAGAGTCAGGTGAAGCGTATCTTCTACTTTGGCACCAATTCGATATCCTTGAATAAGATTTGGTGGAACATTATCTTCGGTATTAAATCCATATAGGTATAGATGATTTTGATTTCCAACAGCAGTTGTCAATCCAACATCGATTGAAATCCAATCAATATTCTTTTCTATACGCTGAATATGTCTTGGTGTAATGATGGAAGTAATATATGCATTATCATCCTTTGTAAACGCTTCCTTTCGGAATCCTTCTGCGGTGAGTGCAAATTGACCAAAGTTTGAGTTAGAGTTTGTTACAGATCCATCACCACCACTTTGAACATCAAACTGTTTATTAAATCCAATTGCAAATACAGAAACAATTTGAATGAAAGAATCATTTGTAATTTTGATATGACTTGATTCCCACCCTGGTCTATAAATCGCATTTGTATCTAAATGATAGACTTCAGATGTAATTATAGACGATGATTGAGATGATAATTGCGATCCTGTAGTCTTACTAATCGTAATTCCATTATATACGCGAGTAGTTGGATCATATTTAACAAATGCACGGTCGTCCTTTTGTAGAGACACAGCAGTAAACTGTGCAACAACCATTGATTTGAAACCAGATGCTTTGCTTCCATCAGCAAGCATTCCATTCATACCCCATACAGAACGGAGCGAACAGTTGAAAATATAAGGAGAAGCACCTTTTACTGTATCAGTTTCAATTGTGACTGTTGCAGATCCAGATGAAGGATTTGCAGACAAATCATTTCTAACAAAAGGAAGTAAATACGTAAATGTTGTACTGTTTGTTACTGTCTGAACAACTGTTGAAATATTATAGTCATTAACATTTACACCACGAATCTTAATTGGTGTTCCGGCGGTTAATCCATGATCAGAGACTGTAGTGACCGTAACTACAGAGTTTGGAGTTGCTCCATCACCAGATATG
>Ga0129333_10005648_pt1 | contig 11782 bp, 7 predicted proteins | sample CPB6_08_DNA_FD_94474 | JGI IMG/M metagenome (GOLD analysis project Ga0129333, IMG submission 94474) | Freshwater to marine salinity gradient microbial communities from Chesapeake Bay, USA - CPBay_Sum_0.6_0.8_DNA | ecosystem: Environmental > Aquatic > Marine > Coastal | place: USA: Chesapeake Bay... | reverse complement strand
TTCCCCCGGAATGATGGATTGCATGGTAAGTGCCGTCACCCGGGGGAAAATTCTGGAAAATGGGCCGATGCGCCTGCCGTAAGGACCGGAAAAACCAGACCGATCCTTGTCAGCGGTAGGGATTCCCCCATCCCATCCAAATTCAAGCTAGGGCATGGGTTTCGGGTGGCAATAGCTTCAAGCCCTGGGCCGGTTCAGGCCGATCCACCCAACATGCAGGCGGATGCTTTTTTCATGCCATTGTCCCCCCCGGAAGGTGGAGCCGATGGGCTGACATCCGGCCTCTCGGCCAGCCAGGAAAACCGCATGCTGGATCCCACGGTCCCCGGGGCGACGATCGAGGTGGAATCCCCTCGGTACCAAACCCCCCCGGATGGCCCGGATTCGGATCTTCGCGAGGATGCGTTGCCGGCCATAGACGCGGTTCCCCCGCTCGAAAAGCCTGGCCTGGTGCGGGTGAACACTTGGGAAAGGCCGCTAACCCCTTCCCCCCGCAATGTGCCCTTGTTGAACAATGCACCTTGGGTCCGCACCTTGGGCTCCATGGATTTCAGCATCCAGACCCAGGGTTGGCGCTTCCCTCTCCCTCCCGACCTAAATACCCGCAAGGCCGGCAAGGTTTCTCCAGCTTCCCAGGAGCAAGAGGCGGCACCTGATGAGCCGGACATCCAGCCCACCCAGGAAATGATCGATTTCGCGGCTGCTGCTGGCTTGAACCCGGTGGATCAAGCCCAGGGCCAGGTGGCGGGCCTCCCCGTCGGGAGCGCTTCGCTCCAACCCATGGGTTTGGAGGAAGGTGAAGGAGCCGATGTCGGGAACAGTGTCACACGACTGAAGCCCCCCGCCGCTATGGCCGGCTTGAAGGACCGTTTGCTGACGCTGCTTCAGCCTCCCCTCGAGGGCATGCTGGGCAAGGGACGGCTCACCCTCCCGTTCAAACCCTACCCCTACCAGCTGCAAGGCATCGCCTTCCTCATGCCCCGGAGCGCCGCGCTTATTGCCGATGAGATGGGGCTAGGAAAAACCGTGCAGGTGATTCTGTCGCTTCGCCTTCTCATCAGCAGCGGCATGTTGAAGCGTGCCCTGGTCGTCTGTCCCAAGCCGTTGGTCATCAACTGGACCCGTGAGCTCCGCACCTGGGCTCCGGACCTGGCGTTCGAGGTTTTCTCGGGTGACACCGAGACCCGCACCGCCATGTGGAAACTGTCAAATTGCCCGGTGCAGGTGGTTAATTACGAGATCCTCACCCGCGACCATGAGATCATCCTCGACGACGATGTTCGGTTCGATGTGGTGGTGCTGGACGAGGCCCAACGCATCAAGAATGCCGGAGGCAAGACCGCCCAGGCGGCCAAGGCCCTCAAGCGGTCCCGCAGTTGGGCGATGAGCGGCACGCCCATCGAGAACCGCGTGGAGGACTTGACGAGCATCTTCTCGTTTGTCGATCCCAAACTGATACCCCCGGATGCCCAGCCGCGACAAATGTCCGAGATTGTCCGGGACCATATCATCCGCCGCACCAAAGACCTGGTGGCGACCCATATGCCGCCCAGAGTCATCCGCGATATCCATCTGGAATTGCTGCCGGAGCAGCGCGAGACATATGAGAAGGCCGAGAAGGAGGGCATCGTCCACCTCAACTCGCTAGGCGACACCATCACCGTCCAGCATGTGTTCCAGTTGGTGATGCGTCTCAAGCAGATCTGCAATTTCGACCCGCGAACCGGTGCCAGCGCCAAGATGGAGCAGCTCACGGCCGACATGGAGGAGGTCGCCTCCACAAACAACAAGGCCATCCTCTTCTCGCAATGGGTCGAGCCGCTCGAGTCCATCGCGGGGGCATTGGCCGAGCACAACCCGGTCCAGTACCACGGCAAGATTCCGCAGGCTGAGCGCCAGCCGATCCTCGACAAATTCAAGACCGATCCGATCCACAAAATAATCCTCATGAGCTACGGCACCGGGTCGGTGGGACTCAACCTGCAGTACACCAACTATGTTTTCCTGTTCGACCGGTGGTGGAACCCCGCCATCGAGGACCAGGCGATCAACCGGGCCCATCGCCTCGGCCAGAAATCCACGGTTTTTGTCTCCCGCTACATCAGCGTGAATACCATCGAGGAACGCATCGCCCTCGTCCTCGACCAGAAACGCGCCCTGTTCCAGGAAGTCATCGCCCAAAACGGTCCCCCCATCAGCATGGGGCTTTCCGAGGATGAGATCTTCGGCCTGTTCGATATCCATAAAACCCGGAAGGCGGCATAAATAACTTGTCCTTTGCATGCCTTGGCTAACAAATAATATCTCTCTTTTTGGCCCAATCCCCCCATCCTTCCAATGCGTGTGGGCCCGACTTGGAGATCCTGCGCGATTGGATTAAGAATAAATCTCCACGACGAAGCGGCTCCGGGGGCGCCCGGCGGCATGCCGTCGCATGTCTGGGTGTGAGGATTTTTCTTCGATGAGCAAGAAGCGTTTGGCGCTGGTGGTGGGCGGTGGACCGGCGCCGGGTATCAACGGTGTGATCAGTGCGGTCACCATTGAGGCCCTCACCCAGCAGGGCTGGGATGTTTTCGGCGTGATGGAAGGCTTCAAGCACCTGGTCAAGGGGGACAAGACACAGGTCAAGCCCCTCACCGTCGACGATGTGAAGAATGTCAACATCAAGGGTGGCTCCATCCTCTCCACGGCACGGGTCAATCCGGCCAAGAACGAGCAGGACTTGCAAACGGTCCTCCGCGTGTTCAAGGAGATGGACATCAGTTACCTCGTCACTATCGGAGGCGATGACACCGCCTACTCCGGCAGCCAGGTCTACAAGGCCGGGGGCGGATCCATCCGCGTGGCCCATGTGCCCAAGACCATCGACAACGACTTGCCCCTGCCTCCGTCGGTTCCCACCTTCGGCTTCGAGACCGCGCGCCAGATCGGCGTGAACCTGGTCCGCAACCTGATGGAAGACGCCAAGACCAGCAGACGCTGGTTCTTTGTCATCAGCATGGGTCGTGCGGCGGGTCACCTGGCCCTGGGCATCGGCAAGGCATCCGCCGCGACGCTCACCATCATCCCCGAGGAATTCCGCAAGGCCCCTCCCACGCTGGAGAGCCTTTGCGAGATTCTTGTGGGTGCCATCATCAAGCGCCGCAGCAAGGGGCAGGACTACGGCGTGGCGGTGCTGGCCGAGGGCTTGGTGGAAGCTTTGGGTGAGGAAGCGCTGGTCGCCATGGGGGAGGCCCAACTCGCCCGCTACGGCAAGATCGAGCGCGACCCGCACGGTCACCTGCGTATGGCCGAGGTCGATTTCGGTCGCATGATCAAGGATCAAGTGGCCCAACGGCTGAAGGCCCTGGGCATCAGCATGACACTCACCGAGAAGGAGATCGGCTACGAATTGCGCTGCGCTGATCCGGTCCCGTTCGACGCCGAGTACACCCGCGATCTGGGTTATAGCGCCGTGAAATTCCTGCTCAGCCCCGAGTCGGCCCAATTTGGCGCCATCATCAGCCTGGTCGACGGCAAGATGAAGCCACTGCCGTTCGAGACCATGCTCGATCCCAAGACCAAACGTATGCAGACCCGCAAGGTCGATGTCACGGGCGAGGGGTACGAGTGCGCCCGCCGCTACATGATCCGCCTCGACCGCCGGGATGTCGAGAATCCCGAAAACATCCAGCGCTTGGCCAAGGCCGGCAACATGGATGAGAAAACCTTTGTCGAGCGCTTCAGCAAGATCATCGACACCTGATTTTTTGCTTCCATGGCACTTGCTGGCACCCTGGGTTTTGCCCGGGGTGTTTTTTTGCAATCACGCAGGTTACGGGTGTCACCGTTGCCCACCTGTATTTGGTCCGGTCAACGGGGGGTCTTTTCCTTTTCCCGGCCAATGGCCGCGCGGAAGTCGTTGTAGGCTTGGCCCGGATTGTATCCCGGCCCCTCATGGAGCATGGCGCCGAAAACCAATCGGAGCGACTCTCCCGCTTTCAGTTCCACCGCGCTTTTGCCACCCTGTTTCATGGCTGACCGTCCGAATGGATTGGCCACCATCAGGCCGTAGTCGCGGTTATGCCACCAACTGCGTCGGAAGTTGTCCGGCGAGGCGAAGAGAGTGATCCCGGTTTCAGTTCCGTTCGCCACACCGCTGTAGTCGGTCCATTCGGCGGGCTGGCCCCAGGTTTCCTTGGCAGTGGTTTTTCCGTTTGAATTGGCGATCTTTCCGCCCTTCTTTTCAATCAGGGTTCCGGCCATCCGCGCCCCGAATCCCATTTCCTCCTGATCCCCCAGCACAAGCCCCTTTTCACCCGCTTCCAGCGCGGCGTCCCAGACGATCAGGCAACCGGTGGGCGACACCCCCACCGAGAAGCGGCTTTTCAAATGTCCCATAAGGGGGCCACCGGCGGCATTCAGCGCATGCCGGGTGGCGAATCGAATCTGTTGACTGTTCAATCCCGCTTCAATCTCCAGGTCCTTGGGCTCCATCCTGGCCTTGTTTCGCCAAAAATCCTCCCCGCTGATGTCACCAAAACCCAGCCAAACTCCCGGATGCATGGTGGCATGGTCCGTGGCATCCCGGTCTGGCAGGGGCGGATGGGTTCGCGTCAGTCGCATCCCCTTGGGGCTGTGCAGGTTGGCGAAATAGGGGCGAAGGATCGTGTTGTCGCCTTGCGAGAAGGTCGCAAGGGGCTTGCCATTCAGGGTAATTTCCAACCCGTTCGCTGTTTTGGCGGCGGCAAGTTCGGCCGGATCGGATGCAAACCCGGCAAAGAGATAAACCAGTTGAAAAATGTTGGGAATCACCCGGTCGTCTCCTTTTCATCCAGGTTGCGAGAGGGCACCAGCCAGATGGCGGCGACTCCCATCGCGTAAATGAACGCCATCACCGACCCCACCCTGGGGTAGCTTCCACCCAGCCAGTTGAAAAGAGCGCCCGCGCCAAGCACCCCGAAGGCGGTTGCGAACCTTCCCGTGTTGTAGGACATGCCGCTACCCGCTGAACGGATTGCGGTGGGGAAAAGGTCAGGCAAAAAAAGCGCCAGCCACCCGAAAAAAAGCGTGGAAAAGAACCCTTGGATCAGGACGATGGGGATGAACAGCGGTTCCAGGGGCGCGGTGATCTGAAACATCGCCAGCGTGGCGATCCAGGCGCCAAGGCTTATCAGAAGGTAACTGCTTTTCTTGCCTAGCCAACCTGCCAACTGGGCCCCAAGGATGCTTCCGGCGATGGCTCCGCCCGACCACCAGCCCTGGACTGCTGCCTTGTACCCAGGGTTGGTGCTGCGTGCCATCTCATCCGCCCAGGGGATCATCCACTTGCTGGCCGCCCACGCTCCAACCATGGGGATGGCGCTCAGGATGATCCCTGCCAGGGTCCGACGCAGCATGGTGCTGGAGAAGAGATCGGCCAGCGGCCTGGAAGTCCCGGGGGACCCATTTTGGTTCCCGCTCCGCAGCCATTCGGGCGATTCTGGCAACAAAAACCAGCAGGACAATCCAAGGGCTGCCGGAAAACCCGCAAGCAGGAATATCCACCGCCAGGAATCACTGGTGACGGGCCAAACCCTGGCCATTTGGGACAGAAGCAAGATTCCGGCATTCAGGCCCGCCATCATCACACCACTGACCAAAGGCTTGGAGGCCCCCCGCCAGCATTCGCTCACCAGCGCCATGCCGTTGGGCCACATGCCACCCACTCCCAGGCCCACCAGGAATCGCGATGCCAGCATCTCCTCCTGGTTCCGTGCAAGCGCGCCGGCCGACGCGAAAAAGGAGTAAAAAAGCACGCTCACCGACATGGCGCGGGATCGTCCGATCCGGTCACCCAAGGCTCCGAGAAAAATTCCACCCAGGGCGGCTCCCAGCATCAGCGCGGCGGTGAAACGGGCGAACCAGTCGCCACCAGCCTGCGGGGTGAAGTCATCCCCCAGCAGGGATCTCGACACCGACAGCGATGCGACCGGCATCAGCCCCAATTCAAATCCATCGAAAAGCAGCCCTAGGAATACGGCAATCAAAACCCAGACCCTGGCTGCCGGGGATAGGGTTGGATCCTTCATGTGCCCACGCCCCACAGGCGGGCGATCGCGCTGTTGTCCAGAGGACCCAGCCCCCGCGCCTCTGCCCGACGGAGCAGTTCCAGGTGAAGACTGGAAAGTGGCAGTTCCAGCCCGGCAGCGGCCGCGTCCCGCACGATGATCTCAATATCCTTGCGGTGCTGGCTCAACCTCGCCTGTGGGCTGAATTCACCAGCCAACATTTTCCTTCCCTTGGTATCCATCACCCGGCTTTGGGCGGCGCTTCCCCGTAACACCTCCAAGGCAGCGGCTGGATCAACACCGATCGACCTGGCAAACCCCAGCCCTTCCGCGAGTGCCGCGCGGTTCAACCCGAGAACGAGATTGGTCACCAGTTTCATGCGCGAGGCCGAGCCAAGCGGGCCGCAATGATGCAAGGTGCCACCCATTACGGGCCAAAGGTCGCGGCAGGCCTCCAGATCCCCGGTGGAGCCACCCACCATCACCACTGCCTCGCCCCGGCGGGTCTGCTCGCTGGAGCCCGAAACGGGGGCATCCAGATAACGGACTCCCTTGCCGGCAAGGCGTAGGCCGATAGCCTCCACCTGTGTGGGTTCACCGGTGGTTGTGTCAATGAGGACTTGGCCCGGCTGCAAGTCAGCTTCCATCCGGTCCAAAACTTCCTCCACGGCCTCGCTGGAGTAAAGGCTGATGACCACACGGTCGCACTCTGCGATCGGGTGGTCGCTCCACCTGGCGCCATGGGCGGTCAATTCCGCGGCCTTTTCGGGAGTGCGGTTCCAGACTACGGGGGCAAAGCCCGCTTCCAGCAACCGCCAGGTGAAGGCGGTGCCCATGAGGCCAAGTCCAATCACCCCGATCGTTCGCACCTTGGGAGTGGTCATTGCCAAAGCATAACCTGTGGCGGACGGTTTTTCAGGAAGCCGATTTTTCCAGCTCTTCAGGGCTTCTGGGGCGGATTTGTAGCACCAGCAATCCTGCCACCAGTGCCAGTGCGGCAAAGGTGCCGAACACCACCGGTTCCGATGCCCCTTGGTCTTTGAGCTTGCCAAAACCCCAGTCGGCAAACCCGCCGCAGGAGATGCTGACCAGGTTCATGATGCCGTAACCGGTGGCCCTAAGGTTGGCCGGCACAATCTGGCACAAGATCGGCATGTTGTTGGAATCAAACATCCCCCAGCCGATACCGAACAGTACCAGCGCCGCCACGGCGGTGACGATCGTCCCATGGAGGCCCATGCCAAAGATGGCCGGCACAATCAGTGCCATCCCCAGCGCGCTGACCAAAATCCTGCCCCGCTCCGTGCGGGCCATCATGCGGTCCGCCAAAATACCTCCCACAAAGGCGAACAAGATCGCCGCGGATTGCCATGGCAGCGAGGCCAGTACCCCTGCACTCCCCTGTGATATTCCATAACGGTCTCGCAGGATGGCCGGCATCCAGTCCCGCACGATCCAACCCGCCAGCGCCGGCAGCGTGAAATACAGCACCAGCAACACAAATGATCCATTCAGCAGCAATTTGGGCAGGCTGTCCACCAGCCCCGGCGTTTTCAGGTTTGCGGTTTCTGAATGCGCCCCTTTGTCACGCAGCAAAAGCACCAGCGGTAGGGCGTAGGCCATCCCAAACACACCACACACGGTGAATGCGCTGCGCCAGCCCAGATCCGGGTGATCCGCCACCACGCCGCCGAAGCCTCCCGCGATCACCCCGAGGTAAATGCCAATCTGGTGCGCCCCCACCGCCCGTGACCGGGTCTGGCCCGAATGATGGGCGGCGATCAGCGCCAGTGCCGCCGGAATATAAAAAGCCTCGCTCAATCCCATCAGGGTGCGCGCGTGCATCAGCTCCTGGAAACTTTCCACACGCCCGGTCCACCAGGTGATGAGCGACCAGAGAAACAGGCTGGCACAAACGGTCAGCCGCCGGCTGAACCGGTCGGCGATATACCCGCCCAGCGGGCTGGCAAAAGCGTACACCCACTTGAATTGACCGAGCATCAGGCCCCAATTGGCCTGGCTTCCGATATCGCTGATGTCACCCATCACCGACACCTTCATGCTGGCCAGCATCTGCCGGTCCAGATAATTCAGGAAAGCCACCGGCATCAGCAGCAGGACCGTCAGCCAGGCTGTGGAGACCCAACCCTTGGGCGCGATTTCACTCATGGCCGGAGGCTCCAATCATTTCAGCCAAGGGGCGCGGTGGTTCCGTTGTCAAAGATCAGGGTTCTTTCCGGCAGTCGCAGCGCACCCAGCCGCAGATGGAAGGGTCCCTTGAAATCCGGTCCATTCCGCTGTCTCTCGAGATACCGTTTCCCCACCGAGTAATCCACGCACATCACATGGCCCTTCCCCAAAAGCGCATGGGGCTTGGTGTCGTCGAACAGGTGGTTTGACGATGGTTTGTCTGGATCTTGCATCCGCCAATAATGGCCCACCACGCACAGCGGACCGGTGTAGCTGTCCCACCAGGTTTCACGCTGCTGGTGCACCCGCTCCCCCTCCGTCGGTTTGCCCGCCCCTGCCCGTTGTTCCGGGCCGGAGGTGATTCGCTTCACCGGGTTGTGGTTTTGTTTCAACAACCCGGCCTCCACGGGGTCCGGCGGGGGATTCATTCGCAAAAATTCATCGATCAGCGCGTCATGCTCCTCAAACAGTTCGATGGGACAGTTGGCGTTGCGGGCAAGATCCACCGAGTCATCATGCCAGTTGGCGTGGGCCACCCGCAGGTCATCACGTTCCAGCACCAGCGGCAGGCCGGTCAACAGCTCGATCATTTCGGCCCGCACCGCCGGCGGGGAGTTTCTGAAAAACCATGCGTTGTCGAAACCTTTGTCCAGCCCCCGCAGCAGGTTGATCTCATGGTTGCCTAGCACCGCCAGCGCGCCGGCCTCATCCATCATCCGGCGTACCCATCGCACAACTCCCGGGCTGTCCGGACCGCGGTCGATCAGGTCACCCACAAAGACCAACCGCCGCCCCTCCGTGTGTCGCCCGATCAAGTCATAACCCAGGTGCCCCAGCAGGTCGCGCAGGGCATCCATCTCCCCATGCACATCGCCTACCACATCCACCGGCCCCTTCGGGATACGGCGGACCAGATTCGAATAAGCGGTCAAAGGAACTCACTCCGCATGGGCGATAATCATTGGCGGGCAAGCAGAAAGGCGATCAGGTCAGCCAGTTCTTGCGTGGAGATTTGCTTGTCAATTCCCGCCGGCATCAGCGATACGGTTCCCGGTGTCATTTCCTCCACCTGGCCGCGCGGGATCACTTCCACAGATTCCGGCCCGGTTTGCAGCCTGATCTCGGTGGCCGTCTCTCCCTTGGGTATTCCCGAAACCAGCTTGCCGCTCGCCAGGGTCAATGTCACCGGCTCATAGCTGCGCACAAAGCTAGCGCTGGGTGCGATGATCGCTTCCAGCAGATCCCGCCGGGTGCGAATGCGCCCGATCGCGGTCAGTTCCGGCCCCGCCAATCCCCCCCGGTAGCCGATCTTGTGGCACGAGGCGCATGCCGTTTTCGGGTTGTTGAAAACCTCATGCCCACGATTGACATCACCGGGTGGAAGCTCGGCCAGCAGCTTGTCCACCATGGCCCTTTGCGCCGAGGCCGAAGGGTCGCGCTGTGCCAGGGCGGGTTCCAGCCGGTCGGTCATCTCCTTTCCATGGCCTGCCAGCGCGGTCCGCAGCAGGGCTGTGGAGACGGTTGCGGGGATCTTTCCATTCAGCAAGGTCGTGGCCAGGGCTTGCCCGGCTGCGGGATCTTTCGTTTGAAACAGGTTGACCAATTGGGCCTGGTCGCCCACGCTGGCCTCCCCCAGATTTTCCGCCAATAGTCGCCATTGGTTAGCGGTTGGTTGAACCCGGTCCAGTGCCTCGAGGGCGGCCAGCCGTTCCGACGCCGGTGCTGCTGCCTTTAGATGCCGGACAATCGCATCGAAGCGTTGGTCGTTTTCAATCCGTCCCTTGGGCAAACTGGCCATGGCCAACAGGCTGTTGATCGGATTGGCAGGATCGGTGGTGGCCAGCTCATTCAAACGGTCGACCCAGCGTTGGGGTAACGGGCCATTTTTGGCCAGCACCGAGGTCATGCGCAAAGTTCCAGCTTTCGGGGTGGCCAGGCTCTTCAATACCGGGTCAACCCACGTCCCTGGAACCTGCTTGCCCGACCACCGTGTCATGGCTTCCAAGGCCAGGTCGGAACGATCCGAATCAAGCCAGCGGCCCACCAGTTCCTGGACTTTTGTGTCATGCACCAGGGTGCCCAGCAAGTCGCCATCCAGCCAGGTCGGCGGCTGTGAACCCTCCAACTCACTGGCGATTGCGGGCGCCCATTCCGGATGCCGTGACAAAATCCAACGGGCGAACCGCCGGTCTTCGCTGTTGGATGCGCGCGCCAGCTTCAGGGTTTCGTTGGGGGATTTCAAGCGCCGGGATTGATCCAGGGCTGTGAGCAGAAGTCGGCGGTGGGGGCCGGATCCACCGGCGGCAGCCAAAGTGGTTGCGATTCCCTTGTCCCCTTCCGGCAGCGATTTCAGCGCCAGATAAAGGGCCCGGGTGATTGCATGCTGCCAGGCTCGGTCCACGGGGTTGTCCATCTTTTCGGCCAACGAAAGCAGGGTTGGCAGGGCGGGGCCGGGATCCAGCGCAACCAATGCCTCCACGGCTGCACGGCGAACCGTGGCTGATGGATCGGTCCCCGCCAGGCGGCTCAGGGCTTCACGCCCTTCACCGCAACGCTGCCGCGCCAATATGCGGGCAGCCACCAGCCGGATCGATTCGTCGCGATCATTCAGAAGAGTGGCAACCCGGGCCAGTGCCTCCACGGTGCCGATGCGGCAGAGACCCCACAGGGCCATGATGCGAGCGGGAACAGGATTGCCGGCATCCGTGCAGTAGGCAGCCAGTTCCGCCAGCGAGCCCCGTTGCACCAGCGCGTCTAAAGCGCGATCCCGAACCACCGGGCGATGGTCGGCCAGCAACGAGACCGAAGCCAAATGGGCAAGGTTCAGTCCGCGGGGATCCTCAATGGTTTTGTTGGCTGCCGGCCCATCGGCCCGCGTGATGCGGTAGATGGCTCCCAGGGACTGATCCTTCACCATCTGCGAGGAGGGACAGCACAGCTTGTACCACCCACCCGTGTCCACCACCAACATGGAACCATCCGCATCCTCAAGCACATCGGTGGGATGAAAATCCGGGTGATCAGAGACCAAAAAGTCTTTGCTGCCGGCCTCGAGCGCGCTTCCGCTTGGACGCAGCGCGTGCGACTGCACCCGTCGCAGGTTGAACTGGCAGGAAAGAAGCTGGTCTTTCAGGCCCAATCGTTCCGACCGGGCGCGGGTCAGGCCGCAGGGGGCCGCGGGACCCAGGTCGGCCAGAACAGGCATCAGGTCCGGGCTGGTCCACAAATGGTGGGGCGTATGGATCGGGTCGTGATCCTTGCCCCACAGTCCCCCTTCCACCGCGTGGAGTACGCCATCCCTCAGGCCGGTTCCACCTCCCGGGCGATGGACGAAGGTGCAGGTGAGGAACACATCCCCCAGGGGTGAGAAGGCCAGGCCAACCGGATTGTCCATGCCACCATTCAAAACCGCCTGGCGGCCGGAACCGTCCTGCCGGGCGCAGAAGATATGGGATCCCTTCGTCACCAGGGTCTCGCCGCCGGCCAGGGTGTGCTTCTGCTCGGCGAATGCGCCTTTGGTCCAGTAGATGAAGCCGTCCGGACCCACCGCCGGGCCGTGCAGG
>Ga0129333_10005647_pt1 | contig 11782 bp, 13 predicted proteins | sample CPB6_08_DNA_FD_94474 | JGI IMG/M metagenome (GOLD analysis project Ga0129333, IMG submission 94474) | Freshwater to marine salinity gradient microbial communities from Chesapeake Bay, USA - CPBay_Sum_0.6_0.8_DNA | ecosystem: Environmental > Aquatic > Marine > Coastal | place: USA: Chesapeake... | reverse complement strand
CAGGCACGACGATGATTTCTTTTCCAAGGCTTCTGATCACACGAGCCTGTGCATCACTCACAGTGTTGTGCATAACAGCGAGACCTGAAATTGAAAGTGCATCAAATATACCTTCGACAACAATGCCATATTGCCAGCTATCATGTTGGAGGTCTGTTCCGAACACGTATCCTGGTTGGCTGTCTGAGATGTATTTGGGGCTTTTTCCATCAGTGAATCTACAAGTATATCCTACAATTTTGTCGTGGTGCGTGAATGGTATTACAACATGTGGTCTGGTCCAGTGAACTCCATCATTTTGAACCTGTATCATGTAAGGATAGTCCATGGGTACTCGTCGGCTTTTCAAATAGTCCCAGTAGTTTCCTTCAGGATACGCACTCAGCAGTTCAGCAAACGGAGGTAGGTCACGTTCTTCAAACTTGATATCTGCCAGTGCATCGTAGGTACGCTGGCGATCTTCGATCAAGCCGTGTATGCTACGGTGCCGCATGCTCTCAATGTTCAGCATGTCGATTTCGGCTTCGGGCACATTCAGCAGGGTCAAGAACTTGCGAGCTTTGAAACTCAATGGGCGGCCGAGAATGAAACTGGCAGTAAACGAGCAGTTAAAGCAGTGATAACTCCAACCTTGTTCACTGGATTTGAGTCCGCCACGCTGTCGCCGGTCCCCACAGCAAACGCCGTTGAAACTGATCCAACCACTGGGGGTCTGTTTGCGTTTGCCCGGCAAGTAACTTTGGATATCAAACATCTGTTGTATTATAACAGATTTATGACAAGGAAATCAACGGTATTGGAGATTAACAATCCACCCGGTGGTAAGCAAAACGGTAGCAACTTGTGTTCCTTGGTATTGAACAGGCAAGTATCCCGAACCACCACTGATAATTTCGATGCCGTCAATGCTACCGCCGTTGACCCCGGTTACTATAGCCTCAGCACCTGCTCCATCGCCTAAAATTTGAACATGTGGAGGTGCTACATATCCTTGTCCTGGATTGGTTACATCAATAGAGGTGATTACACCATCGGTTGCGTATGCAGTTGCCTGAGCACCGAAACCTTGACTGTTGTTGAAACAGGCACGGATCAAAGGGTAGTAACCTACTACGTTGAAATATTGTGTACTGGTCTCGTTGAAATAACTCCAGCTTTGAGTAACATCATACCAAATGCTTTCGTAGGTTTCTGCGGACTGAAACTTCACTGTGCCTGTGTAGCCAACCATGTCCATGCTGATGGTGGTCAAATTTTGTCCACTGGTGGGCATGTGGCTTGAGTAGAATTCTGTGAGTTGTGTGGTGTTTACAGGTTGGGGGTACAGTGCCCAGTCAGGCCAATTGGTAGGACCAGGAATTAGCTGCTGCGCTTTGCCGTAGATTGTGGGAATGGTAAGCTCGCGGCTGGGAACAAACTGTGGCAGAATAGAATCTACAATGTTGCAGTCAGCTCGGGCGCCAGCCGCAGCATCTGTGAATGCAGCCTGTACATAGGCACCTTGTGTGCGTTGAATGCTATAACTGGCAGGTTGTGCAATGATATCAATGGTATCCATTGTATCTAACACTACTTTAACACGCCCCAATGGCGCACTAAGGATGTCCATGGGCTTTTCTATTAGCAGGCTGTCACCTGTTTGGTTGAGTAAACGGAACACAAAAGTGCTGCCGGTTATATTGACGGGCTTTTCTTCCTGATTGATAAATTCAAACAGCAAGACATTGTCAACGCCTTTGTTTACGGTTAATGGTTTTGCGTACACTGGATCCCACCTGTAAGTAAAGGACCCGCCACTGGTGTCAACAAGTAATACTTTGGTTATCTGTTGGTATAAGTAAGCAGTGGTTGAATACATAGGATCCTCGAACAACTATTTATGGGTAATGATATCTTTCAAAAATTGGCAGCAAAATATCCCTTTATAACTTTGTGCGTTTATGCCAATGAAGAGTACGTGGGCATAGTACAAAACAGGGACGATGCAATTACCACCATATATGATTTTGGAGCTGTGCAAAATCAGCAACAAAAACTGGAATTTTTAGAGTTGGCCAATACATGGTGGTGGGAAAGCAATCGCAGCATACCAATAAACATCTTCTTGCGCGGAGACTGGGATCAATTCAAAAGCACACTGCGAACGTTTAGCAATAAAGATTTGGAAATTTTGCACGGGCCTGTGTGCAGTTTGATGGATATTGCCCGCAAAAAAAGCAAACGCAAATCAATTACACTGGTGCGTCGTCTTGACTGAGCAAGTTCATGTGCAACGCTACCAGGGCTGCATAACTCACACTGTGTGATTTTTTGAATGTATAGCCCCGACTGTCATTGCCGTCCCACACAGACTCAAAAACTTTGTTCCAAGGTTGTCTCTGCAAGTGCGCTTTGCCCGGACGAATAATACTGATAAACGCAGCCATCCTGGGTATCGAATCGGGTCGCATTTCACGCAGTAGATCCGTATAGTTTCCTACGTGTACCAATTGAGAGGCCCAGGGTTCATCAGTCCACAGTCTTGACCATGGAGGTTCTCGGCTCAACATCTGTTGATAGTGTGCAGGATCTCGGATCAACTGATACACACTCATGTTGAGCAAATCGATTTTAAAGTAGCCACGACTTTCTGCAGCCTCGTAGTCTATGGCTGCACAACCATTAACAATGTCTTGTGGTATATCAGTGACGTAGATACCAGAATTGTGGCGTCGTGGCCGACCATCCACTGTTTGTCGTGCAGGAACATGCCGAATTAATTCCAGCAATTTTGCTCTGTCGGGCATGTCAATGTCAATGTCTGCACTCATTATTATATAAAATTTAATTCCTCCAACCGAGGCAATAATACATCTACAGCAAATGCACGATGTGCATCTGAACCAAAATGTCCAATATCAGGAGTATCTTGCAAATCTAAAGGAATAAATCCTTGTTGATTAGCCCAATTACAAAATCCAAATTTTTCTAAATCATAAAATCTTCGGTCATCTTTAATTTGATTTTTAAGAAAATCTAATAGGTAGTCAGACTCCAGCGGCTCTGCGGCAGGAGATTGAAAAACCAAAAAGTTTATGTTCAACGAATCAAGAGTTGCCCTGAACATAATTAAATCAGTTAATAAATTAATTCTTTCTGCATACGAGCTATAAAAAAAGGCTCTTCCATTGCTGTACTCCTTTAAAAATTTTTCGTTAAGTTGTTCTCGATTAGGCGTCTGAATTTCAATTCCGTTTAGCAAATTATCTCGCCAGTTAATTTGTTTTGTAAAAATGTGTGTTACAAAATTTGATTCTTCTGGAGCAATGGGTTTTTTTATTTCATCGACCCAAATCTCTGATCTTAACTCAAAACTCAATCCTATTAGTGCAATTATTTTTTGCATTGGATTTTGTTGCCTTTGCAATATTAAATCGTGTAGTGTGGTTCTAATTATTCTTCTGTTACAACTACCATTAATAGATTTATTGATTACAAATCCCTGGCATGACTCAGCCACTACATTTGCATAAGTACCATTCAACAAACTTGGACTATAACGATCATTGCTGTAACTATCACCATTACAATATATCAATGGAAATTCCATTACCAACCTGCCTTTCCCAATATGTCTTTGACATACTCTTGATCTGCGCGATAGTCAGCAAACTTTTTCTGCCACACATCCGAATCAATATAAGGCCAAATCATGGCCAACTGTTCAGAGTTCAGTTCTGACAAAAACTTTTGTCCCGATTCTGAATTGTAAATCACCCAAGGACTTATACGCCCTGTGCTCACAGCATGACACATGCCATTGTGATTGCCATATCGCAAACAGTCATGTGGATTGGCTTGATGTTTTTCGCCCCAGTCTATACCAAACTCAATGGCCCTGGCCAAGGCATCGTTGATGTTTTCGACCTGCAAATAATACACAAGATATTCTGTGTAGATTTTGTCCGAACACCAGTTGTCGATTTTTTTCTGTGTTTTCAGCAACCAGATCATAAACTGTTCTGGGTTGACTACTTTTGTGTTAACGCAGTATCTACCAAACTTTACAAAGGCCCGGTAATAGGCACTGTCACAAAAGTCATCGTAAGTTTTGTATTTGGCAGACCCTTGCATGGTCTCATAAAACTTGACGTATGCCTGAAAGCCCAACTGTACACCGCGCTCATCTTTTTCTTGTCTACGGCGCTTGGGCTCGCACATGTGCACTGCGATAGAAGTTTCTCTCGCAAATTCTTTGTGGCAATATGCACAGACAAATTTACTTTTTGTCTTTTCCTGCGGCTCTATTGTATTCATCGATTTCTTTTTGAGTAGTGATCTGCATCATTACTTCAATTTCGTCATCTTTATAATGCGGGAAAATTTCTTGCATGGCCCGGCGTTTGGCACCGGCACCAGCTTCTTTCTTTTTGGGCGCAATCCATGTGTGTCTGGGTGTGCCCATGTCTGGGCTTACAGCAGTGGCCATGAGCCATTGTAACTTAGGATGCTTGGCAACATCAAAGAAATGTTTGTTCAATCGTTCGTTGCAACTGATCACATAAAACTCTTGCAATTCTCTGGATCCCTCCACTGCCGACCCCCAGCGTATCATAAGATAGGTACTGAATTTTTTCTTTTCTTCAGCTGAGAGTTCATCGTAGAACGATCTGTTCTTGCGATCAAACTGTCTCATTTCGTTGGCAATGTTTAGTTTGTCACTCATTTTTTATCCAAGGCTCAAGTTGCAGTGCCTCAGCATAGATTTTGTGCCGGATGGGCACATTGTCAAACCAATGTTCATTTCGATAGTTGTCCAGAACCAATTGTTGTGTCAAAAACTGATACCAGTGATCGGTCATTGGCGGCTCTTGCAGTATCTTTATGGCACGTTGTATATTATACTTGTCTCGGAACTTGCTGCCTTCAAGAACGGCAATCAGCGGAGCACGATATTTTGTCGGAATACATCCAATGCCCAACACACTGTCAGCATTGGCCAGCACTGGCTCAAGGTCATCAACTGGGAGCCAATCAAAGTAATCAAATAGATCTTTGAGCCACCATATATTGATTGCACTAATAACTGGAGCGACCCGCAGTCTGATATTGGGCATGGTTTTGACCCAGGCAAAATTGGCCTCTACAGTAGCCCAATCTGTGCCACTGCGCACAATCTCTGCGTATTTGCCCACAGCGTCAATGCTGGCATTCAAGTTAATAACATCAAAGTGTCGCCAAAGATCAGTTACATCTTGGTCTTTGTATCTGGTCACAGTAAAATTAGTACTGTACATCAGCGTGGGTTTGGCACCTTGATCAATCAACATACGCAACACTTCATAGTGTTGTGGATTCATCAGCGGTTCGCCTCCAGCAAAATAAACTTGCTTACACTGACTCAGATCAATATTGGATAGTGTTGAAGAATCATAGTCATTGATAATTTCTCTTCGGGCTTCGGAACTCCAACTGGTGCTAAACAACGGACCGCAACTGCGACATTTAAGATTGCAAAGATTATTATTTCTAAAATCCAAAAATTGAATAGTACTTGTTCGGTAATCAGTTTCATAAGGTTCAAAAGCATGGCGCCACCCAAACTCACTGTCAGGAGGACAGTTAGAACATTCACGTGGAATTTCATTTCTAAGGAAAGCACCGCCTACTTGATCGACCACATCTTCGGGAGAGTCAAAAAAGTTTCCATTCCATTGGCAACAAGGTGCATACTTGCCGCCTGGCATGTAGCTAATCGATACCCACGGTGCCTTGCAAAACACTTTACTCATGTTTTTTCTTTAGATTATACATTACAAACAGTTGATCCAGCAACTCTCGCATGGCCGAATCTGTCTCGCACATTTGCAACATATGATTTATTTCGCTGCGATACTCTTGCATAGATATACTATTGCTGTCTGTCCAACCTACTAATCTTCTTTCGGTCTTTCCCATTTCTCGAGCATAGATACGATTGTCTACACGCTCATATATGAGCGTTGCACCGGAATTTAGTGTGCCCATCAGTGATTCCTTGTCCCTTGAAATACGCAATTGAACACAAGATTCATTTCGCCGTCGTTGATCACTCTATGGAATGCCCCGTCCGGTATGAGAATGATATCTCCTCGGCTAACTCGAAACTTTTGTTCGTCCACGATCATTACGCCAGTACCTTGCACAAAAAAGTAAACTTCTTCTTGTCCTGCATGACTATGACCGCGAGTGCTTTGTCCTCTATACAACTTTGTGCTACTAAGCACAAGATTATTTAACGTTTTGTTGTCTTTGAGCAAATAGGTTTCGTTGTCTTTGACAATTTCACCACCTACGTCATGTTCATTGAATTTTAACATTACCATGCCTTGTTATAATCTACAATTTCGCAGTTACGACTAATGTCTTTGACAAAATATACACAGTCAGGATCATCTCCTTCTGTGAGAGGTACTGCCAGCAACTGCCCGTTTTTTAACTTGGGTGCGTACCACGAAACTTCATGGTAAACATCAAGAATTTCAATGTCGGGAAAACTGGGTCGGAAACTGGTCAGCGGATTGAATTGAAATACTTTGAATCCACGGTCATTGATTGACGTCAAAGGTAAGACTTCAAGGTCTCCGACTTCAGGTTCTCCAATTAGTATTTGCCAGTCCATGGGCATCTTGATGGTCTGATCTCCTATACGCAACACCAGTGCCGGAGCGTTGAAGCTTTCAAGAAAGATCAAAGGGATGAAATGATAGTCGGGTTCGGCCGGATTAGAGTTATCCAGTATTGCAAAACGCATGTCATCTATTTCTTCAGGTAAATGATCTAAATCATAGAAGCTATTGTCTAAAGTCAGTATTCTCATTGTGTGTAGTGTACAGGTCTTGATTGCTAAAGTCAATTCCACTCAAGCTTTTCTTGAGTAAATGGGTAATTTGCTTCTCGGTAATAGGCTTTGCGCTTGGTCAAATGTCGTTTTGAGAACTTGCAAGTACTGGTCACATCCCAGATTTGGACATGATCTTTGTCCTCAGCCTTGCGGATACCACGACCAATTGATTGGATAACCCGTACGAAACTCTTCCCAGGTTCAACAAGCACAAGATTAAAAATTCGAGGAATGTTAATGCCAACCGCAGCCACACCATATGTAGCCACAATAATTTTGTCATCAACATCGGCCACTTCATCATAATGATCCTGTCTTTCTGCGCCTTTGGTTGCGCCTGAAACAAATACAGCACGTTTACCTAACAAACTTACTAAAAATTTTCCCGCGGCAACACGGTCCACCAACACCAGTGTGTTGCCAGTTTCGTTTACTTGCTTCACAAGATTGGCAATAGCAGTGGCCCTGTCCTCGTTTTCTAACAAGTATTTCAGTTCACTTTGGTAGTTTGAGTGTTCTACATGGTCAACCATCTGCACAATGTTCACATGGCACTGCGCCAGCACACCTTGCTGTTGCAGTTCATTGGCACTGAGCTTGCCAATCACAGGACCAAGGCTGACCAGCAGGCTTTGGCTTTCAAACTTTTCCTTGGGTATGGTTCCTGTAAGCCCCCACCGCAATGGCACTCTTGACATTACTCCGGTCAGCAGAGTTTTCAGCGCATCTGCTTTGGCCATGTGCACTTCATCCACAATAACTGCCACAACATCCTCAATGAAGTCTTGTATTGTGGCTGTGCCTACACCGTTCTTTGTGTTCTTCAGCAGTACGTTCAAGCTCTGCCAAGTACAGATGGTATGCGTCTTTCCTGTTTCTTTGCGGTCACCAAAGTAAACACCTACATCAAGTCCTACATTGCGATAGTCTTTTTCTGTCTGTGTCACAAGACTCTTGTTGGGTACAATAACAATGGTGCGACCATATGCTTGAGCGTGCCAACTCAAGGCTGCTGTCATAATGGTTTTGCCTGCACCTGTGGCCACTTCCTGGATACACTGCGGGTTGCTCAAATAGTTGTTGACAATCTCTACTTGATAGTCCCGCATCATGATGGGCTGGCCCTCAAAGGGGTGTACCTTGGGCCATGTTTTGTCAGCAAACGTATCTTCAGCACACAGCGGAAAGTCAAACGTGATTGAATAGTCGCGTTGATCGTCTATCTCAATGTCCCAGTTGTACTGTTCCAAGATAGGAACAATCTCAGGCAACAAGTTGGTATAGGTACTACCACCTAATTGAAAATAACTGACCTTTCCGTCCCAGCGTCCCAGTCTAACTGCAGGCAAGTATCTTGCGTAAGGAACATCATACTTGAATTGGTTGACCAAGCGTCGGCGCATGTCAAGGTCGAGCCCTTCGAGTTTGATGTTAACTTCATCTTTGATAACAATTGTACACCGCTTCATCTTTAAAATTTATTGTACTTTGTAAATTAACTTAGCTAATTGGCGTGTTGATTCCGGGAAGACATTCAAGCCATCGCAGCTTATTTCAAACTTATATTGTCTTAACAAATGTTGTATATAAGATTCTTCAAAAATATTAAGTATCAACATCTGAGTGGCGTTTCCGTTGATACAATCTTCTACATACTGATGACATTTTTTTTGGCTGTTATGAAATTTTTGCAATGATAAGAAATTGTTGTGCTGCCTAAGTATTGTGTCAGTGTCGATTGTCAAAGTTAGGTTCAATTGCATTGCAATCATAGTCAATGCATTTAAATGATGATCGAGCAAGTCTACTGTAGAGATTTTTATTTTTGAATTTAGGTCAGTGTATTTTTTTGAATCATACGAAACAGTTAACACATCAGAAATCCAAAAAGAACACCATTCCCTCATAATCCATTTTGGAATGTTGCTGTCAAATTGACCATCATAGTTCCACATAGATTTGAGTTTGTGTTCAATTTCATCTTTTGTCAATTGATTTAGAATGTACGAAATCAACTGATTTTTTTCTTGTTTTGCAAATTGATTATTGTAGTAATCTAATCTGTGATCATTGTGAGGCAACACAACAACCAAAGAGTCACAAGCCTCATTAAAGTTCATAGTTTCTAAGTGCCCTTGATCTATTACCGATTTACAATGTGGATGAAAGCGATATTGATGGCTGTCGCCTTCTTTACCAAATAAAAACTCTTTGAATTGTTCTTTTCTTAAATTGGTGTAATTATAGATGCATCGTGACAGATACGTTCCATAACAGCCTGGAGGAAAATAAACTTTAATCATTGTATCAATTATATACTTATTAAATTAAAAAGTCAAAATCTGATCAAAAAAAGTATATAAAAACCAATTCATTTGACAAATAGTGCGAGCTCAGGAAAAGTTTTACAAAAATCTAAACTTCTGTGTTGGTCATGCTGTTTTAGGTATTGTAAAAAGTCATGCCAGTAAACACTTTCGTCCAGATTTTGCATGGCCTTTGCCCAGGTCAATACCTCCGTGTGTTGACTCTGATTCAAGTGTTGAGAAATAAGTTGTCTTATCTCTGCAGGCCAAACTCCGGGGCGCATGTGTGCCGGTGTATGAACTTTGCCCATCCAAGGCTTTGGTAAATTCATGTTGTGGCACCAAGAAACAAATTCATCAAGGTAATAGATATTGTAGGCACTTATCGTATGGCTTACACTTATTCTAAAATTGGAAGCATCTATTGACAAATACTTATTGATGTTGTCTTCTACTTCCGACCAACTTGCCGGATATCTTATGTATTCAAATCGGTGGCCGACGCCGTCAACGCTGATCTGCAAATCAATTTCTTTGAAATGTTGCCATAAATCCCACCAGGTCTGATCAGGAAAAACAGTGGCATTGGTTGTGTAGTGCAAAGAAATTTTGTCGGCCTGGCCCGATTGTATGTATAACTGCAATAATTGACGCTGTTCATCTACTCCAGTCAACAACGGTTCGCCGCCTGGTATGTCCAAATGAATTAATCCATTGGTTTTATTAGCAAACTCTTCTACAAAATTTTGCTTGTAAAACTTTACAGGCTTGACATCTATATTATAAATGTCAAAGTATTCTTTTTGCCACTTGCTGGATGATTGAGGAGAGCAAGTTATACATTTTAGATTGCAAGTATTTCCAAAAGCCATGCTGGCAGTCAAAAATTCTTGATCCGAGTTAATATTATAATGCTCATAATGCGATTGCCATCTTTCATAATCAAGTTGACGTTTACTAGCTATACCATTTGTTTCTTCTATACGGCACCGCTCACACCCTGCCGGCCACTTGCCTTCGATCCAATCTTGTTTCACAGTTGTCAACAGGTTGCTGTTAACGTACTTTTCCAATGAATCAACGGCCATGTTAAACTTATCTGAGTAGTACTGCGACTGGAATTTACAACAAGGTGTTATATTGCCTATAGGGCTTATATCAACATTGGTCCAAGGAGCATAACAAAAAGTCATTGTGTTATTATATAGTCAACCCGTCAAAAAATACAATAGTATCAATTGAATGATCCAAAGATTGTACTAACATTTGAATGATTAATTCATTTTCAGGCCTGGACCAGATTGGCGTTGTTTATCATGCAACGTTTTTTTCCTGGCAATTGATCAAGTAAATTATTTACTGAAGTTAACCCTGTACCATGCAATGCAACATGAGAAAGACCTATTTTTGACCGCATAAAATATATAAAAAAACAGGGACCAAAGTCCCTGTATAAAATCCCGAGCCGGAGCCAACCGATATGCCCAGGAGAACTTTTAACTCAAGCACTGTGCAATAACTTTAAAGCCTTGCTCTGTGTATATATCGGCTTCTGCTTCAGTGTCCACAGAAAATAAAAACACGTCACCATCCCAAATTTCAAACATATCAAACCTTTCTACACAAGAAAAAATAACGAGAATCCGGGTCTTTTTGCGCTATCATTTTTGCCGCAATAAACATTGTGAGTTGGCACTGTTCAGGTGTCTCAAAAGGACCGGTTTCGTTTACTTCCACAACTTGATTCCACGCAAGAATTTGAAACAGCACCAGAGCATACATAATCTTATCCTAATATAACAACTGCAACAGCCGCGGCGTTGAAGGCACTGCAAAAAATATGGAACCAAGCCAATTTATTATTGCCTGCTTCAAATGCATCGTTGGCCCATCCCCAACAAAACCAAACCATAAGCAAGTTAAAAAAGATCATCCAGTACTCCAATAGGTGGGGGACTTATTGACACTGCCCCGCCTTCACACGGCAGTTGATTACGCGGCCTTCATGCAAGTAGTCTCTGCCAGACGCTTCCAATTGGTAACACTCATGTTACGAAGGTCAGCAATCTTCAGCGCCATACGCAGGCTCACTTCACGCAGACGATTCTTGTTGTCGTTCATGAACTCAATGATGTCGTCTTGCACACACTGCTCAAAGTCATAGTCCTTGAACAGTTCTCCGTCTTTGGCAATCTGCTTGATACGCAACAGTTTGTCACGCATGGTGTCCAAAGTCAGGTCCAGATAGTGACAACGACTTTGCAGTGCATCCAAGTGGTCGCGCAGTTTCTGGCTCTTCATTGAATCAAACTTCAAGTTGGTAATGAAGATAACTGAGCCTTTGAACTCGAACTGGTCAGGAATACCTTCGCGGCGCAGAGTGCTGGACTCAGACAGCCAGGAGATCTTGCGCTTTTTGCCCGAATCAAGTGCACCCTTGAGTAGGTTAAGAGATACGTCGTCGAGTAGAATGCTATCACAGTCATCGAAAACAACCACGCAGTTCTCGTCCGAATATTTGTAAAGAGTTTGGTAAAGCCCGATCGGTGTGGCACTACCCTTAACCACTTCGGCACGAAGTCGTTTACCCGCCAACTTATCAAACAAACAGGCT
>Ga0129333_10005646_pt1 | contig 11783 bp, 13 predicted proteins | sample CPB6_08_DNA_FD_94474 | JGI IMG/M metagenome (GOLD analysis project Ga0129333, IMG submission 94474) | Freshwater to marine salinity gradient microbial communities from Chesapeake Bay, USA - CPBay_Sum_0.6_0.8_DNA | ecosystem: Environmental > Aquatic > Marine > Coastal | place: USA: Chesapeake... | reverse complement strand
CTGGAAGATATTGTGCTTCGTCAATAACTGTTACTTCTACGCCTGGAGATACTAGTGCCATGTTTGTTTTTCCTTTATGTAATATTTTGAGGTTTACCACCTAAGTTGTATCTTTATTTATAAAATTTTTCAAAAAAGTGTGGTTTACCGAACCTTCGAAGGTGTTTTATAAATATCAGTATGCCACTCAAACGACCCATATGCAAAACATGCAATAAGAACTATTGCGCTATCAATTATAAAAGAGATGGCGTAACCCATTACCGAAGTATATGTGATGATTGTGGTAGAAAAAAGGCTAAGAAGAAACCTAAAATATTCAATTGGGAAAAAGCAGGATATAAAAAAAAGCCACACTGTGATTTGTGTGGCTTTAAGAGTTTATACCCTAGTCAAATGACCGTCTTTCACATTGACGGTGACCTTAACAATGTTGCGTTCAATAACTTACGCACCATATGTCTTAACTGTGTTGAAGTAGTTAAGAAGAAAGAAGTCACTTGGAAACGCGGTGACCTACAAGTTGATTATTGACTCAATTTGCCTGTGAAGTTGATCAATTGTACCGTTGTTGTCCAAATAATGATCATAGTCTAATCCAACACTACTATATTCGCTAGCATGGACTCCACCGCGCATTAATCTATCTTTGGCCAATACCCATCCTACATTCTGAGGTCCTATGTTATATGCTATTGCGTCATCATACCAGTCTGGATTGGGACCACGTTCTACTCTAGCCGTAATACCACCTGCATTTTTAATGGCTTTAACTTCGTTAATAAAGCGGCAATCAGTAATAACGATATTGTCTTTGGTTTGACGTAGTTTGTTTTCTACGCTAGCAACCCAAATATCTTCATGGAATCCTCGTCTACAAACTTCAGTACCCCATTGCTGTAATACCCAGCGAGGAGTTAGATTTGTAATACCCAACCTATCGGCCCACCAAGTATCAACTTGCTCACGCCATTCACGACTGCTTTTAGTAGTCCCTTCAAGCATGTCTCGGTCCCAACCAAATACAGAAGAAACTGCATCCTTAAGAGTACCTGCAAAACTTAAACGCTTGAAGCCGTGAAATGTGCATAGATAATCGGCAGCAGTGTCTTTTCCGCTACCAATAAAGCCTGTGATTCCGATAATCATGAAGTCTCCTTGATATTAGTACTATACTAATTTATCGAGGAGTTGTCAAGTACTAAATTATCCTTGTACCCAAGTTAGTGGCTGACTGTAATCTTGGTAGTTGCGTAAATCGGCAAGTAGTGCTTCTTGCGCAGCCTTAGCCTCTGCTTTCATAGCAGTACCGTTTAGTGTAGTACCACCGCCAGGTCCTGCAATACTACCAAACTTTTCACGGGCTTCACCGATGATACTCTTCAATGTCGCAAGAATGTAGTCACCGATCCAAACACCAGCACCAGGGTCTTGCAATAGTTCAATTTCAGGGCGCTGAATGTCCGCCCAAATTAGAATACGTTCCCCTGAACCCTTAAAATCTCTTACAACTTTCAATACTTTAGTAACTGGATTGAAAGTGTATGTTAGATATCCACCAAACATACGTGCCGCCAACTCTACGTAACCGGCATAGAAATCGTATGTTGCCATACCACCTGTATAGTTATAGTTCAACAAATAGGTGTTGAGAATAGCACTTGAGAATGGATCAAATGATGTTGAACTTGGTCCTGTTTCAAGACCTACTGTTCTACGATATAAGCAACGGACGTTGATGAATTCGCTAGGAAGAGTATATGTGTCTACGTTTTTGACAACGGTCATTAACGTATAAGATTCGATGTTTGCGTTTTGGGCACGTTGACGATATAACTTGATGGCATAGTTATATGCAGCCTCATAATGCTGAGGGTCAAGTTCTAAGTCAATAATGTCTCCACCTAAACGTAATCTTAGATTGTTGAAGAGTGTTTGCTTAAGTTCTTCTAAGTCTAAGTTAGTTGGTGTTGCTAAAATATCTGCGGCCATAGTCTGTTCCTATTTTATGTATTTATCAGGAACAGACTAGGTCGTTACCAGTTATAGATCGCCTTCTTTGCGATTTTCGCTGTAATGTGCATCAAACTTGCCACCAGGATAACGTGCTTCAAGTTTCTTAACGTTTTCAGCAAGTACTTCATTTGGATCAAGTCCAAGTGCGTTACATGCATTGGTCCAGTACCATGCAATGTCACCTAGTTCACGCTTCATATGAAAGATGTTTTCTTCGTTGAGGGGCTTGCCCTGAAAGAAAATCTTCTTAACGATTTCATTGAACTCTCCGCCCTCACTAGCAAGGCCAATGCCACTAGTCAATAGCAAAGGAATGTTTACACTGCTAGTATTATGAAGTTTGCGAACATGCTCTGCGAATGCTTCTGCATCCTTGCTTTGCTCACTGCATACAGTGAGAACAAATTCGGCGTACTTGTTTAAATCAATTTTATTAGACATTAGGATCCTCTAGGTTATGTTGTTTAATGTAACTTTGCAAATGTTCTGCATATCGTAAATGCGGTTCTTCGCTGTGGTGAAAGTATTGCGCCTTAAGGTTCTTATATCCCATAGCCGCATACTTGTAATAGAAAGGTTCTTCGTTGTTATCAAAATCAAGATAACGTGTACTGTCAATTTGCTTTAGATAGAATTGAATATGGTTATTTGACTTTGTAAACTGATAGAGAGTATTCACTAGTAGATAGGGAATCTGCTTCATCTTAAAGAAATACTGTAATTGCAATGCGTAGTTAGCACTGAGAATTTCTAGGAAGATTTCCTCATGGATGATGAAATCGTTATATCTATCTAAAATATCACGTTCATCCCTGTTAGGAGATTTGTTTCCATGCTGAACTTGTAGGAAATCAAACGATGTTTCACTTACCCAATCTGCATTAGGGTTCTGTTCATTATACCATGTGGGCCTATGAAAAGGTGCTTCCATACGTGAACTGTTAGCCCAGCCCACAAGTACGAATACATCCATAGTATTCTCATCATAGAACTTATCGAACCATTCTAGGACACTCCGTGTGATGCATCCATTTGATACACCACGCATAGCAATGTTGATTGGCTTGCGATCCAATCGCAGTGCTAGTTGATTACCGAAACTATGTTGACGATTATATGTTGAATCCGGAGTACCGTCAATCTCTGAACCTGCAGGATCACTGCCACCTGCAATTAATAGAATTTTTTCCTTCATTAAAATGCCTTCAAAATAATCATATCTTCATTAAAGCGACCGTTGGGTACTGCTTGTACAGCCTTAATGTCTGCAAAATACTTACGTGCCGCAGGCTTGCTACCAGTCAATGCCTTAATCTGCTCTGCAGGTTTACGTAGCGTCTTGCTACCGCTTTGCTTCTTATCAAAGCCTAGCAGTGTATTGCCCTTTACAAGCAAACACTTACTATATTCATCTGCCACAAAGTGATACATCTTACGCTTTTTCGTATCGTATACCCATGCCTCTGATGAATTGTGAAGTTTAACAGGGCTTAGTCCGACAAGATCCAACTTATTAGCAGGATCCTTGAACTCCTTACAGTGCTTCAACTTAGCAACAATCTTTTCAACAGGTACTGCCTTACGTGCCCTAGGCTTCTTAGATACCTGCTTGAGTGAGACATAACCATTTAGATCAGCAATGATACTATCAATGAATTTGATAACATTCTTCACCTGAGTTTTACTCATGAAACTATATGCTTCATTGAGTTGGTCACAAGTACCTGCCTGCAATTCTACATATTCGGCACGAATCTTTTCCCAATTAGCAACCACATTGCTAACATGTTGTGGTAGGATATTTCGTTCCTGAAATTCACCCATGACCTTGCTCTTAGTGTCAAAGTCTTTTGGATACCCCTTAAGATGATAGTCATCAAAGAATGCATCCAGTTCGGCAGCAGCCTGACTAGCACGTTCACGCATTACTTCCTGAATACTGCGGCGCGGAGCCTCAGTTTTTTCTGTAGCAGCCTTCTTTTTAGCCGCTTTATCTTCTGCCTTTACAAACTCTACTAGTTTGTCAATTTGTTGTTGAAGGCGTGCTTGATAGCGATCATCTAGTTTTAGACCGCGCAAACTCATGCGGGCAAGCCAACCGATTGAAGTTGATACTTCTGATTCGGGTGCCCGTTTTACAAACTTCAGAACGTCTGCTTTACCGTTCTTTTCTAGGTAGGACACGATAAAGTCTTTGGCATCCTTAGTGCCATAGAACTTAGAATACCAGTTGAATGCTTCACCTAATGATCCCTTATACTGATCATTTAGAAAATTGGGTTCGGGTCCATAGTATTGTGCATCAACATCACGTGGCTTGAGGTCTTTGACCAAACTCACGGATTCGACTGCTAGTGACCTAGCCTTGGTCTTTTGTGTTGCGATTCGGGTCATGCGAGCCATTAAAATCTCCGTAATTTCACTGTACTTATGAAGTATACACTAGTCCCAAATTAATGTCAAGCCTTAACCGATAAATACTAGTATGCCAAAACTGTCTTTATATCGCCCGAATAAACAGAACGACTACAGGTTCTTAGACCGCACAATTGCGGAACAATTGACTGTGGGCGGCACTGATTTATATATTCACAAGTATCTAGGTCCTAATAGCAATTTCCCATCAGTGGATGCTACCCAACCTCAATACGATGTATTACAACCAACTAATATTCAAGATTTATTGTTTTTAGAAAACAGAGATAGAATCTACGACAAGAACATTTATAGATTACGCGGGCATTATAACGTACAGAATTTGGACTTTGATTTAAGTCAGTTTGGTTTGTTCTTAAACAACGATATTATCTTCATTACTGTACACTATAATGACATGATCGATATTATCGGTCGTAAGTTGATGGTAGGTGACGTATTAGAATTACCTCACTTGATTGATTATAATCCATTAGACGAAAAGATTCCTGTTGCACTGAAGAGATTCATGCAAATCACTGATGCTAACTATGCCAGTGAAGGATTTAGTCAAACATGGTTCCCACATCTATGGCGTATTAAGTGTGAACCTCTAGTTAATAGTCAAGAATTTACTGATATCCTTAAAGAGCCAATTGAGCAAGATAACTATCTTGGTAATTGGGATAAAACTAAAACTTATCCGCCTGGCTATACAATTAACTTTGGCGATAAGATTTATAAATCAATTGCCGAAGTACCAGCAGGAGTCTATCCTCCTAACCCTGCATATTGGGAACTTGTACCAGACGGTGGTTTAGCCGACATTCTTTCAACATACAAAAAGAATATCGCAATTAATAATGCTCAACTTGAAGAAGCCGCACGTATTGTACCTAAATCAGGTTACGATACTAGCAAACTGTATGTTGTACCTACATATGGTGCATTAGAAAGTAACGGTGTACCATCAGGTAAACTAAATCAGCCTGCGCCGCCTGTTAATGTTATCACTTCAAGTAACACAGGAACTGCAATTCCCGTAGAAGGAACTGTGGTCTTTATGCGTGATCCTAAGTATAAGAATCCTAGTGCAGGTATCAAAGTTTCTAAGGAAGTTTTGAAGAGCATTTGGGATATGACAGCCGACATGGACTTCAGTGACAAGATTGACAAGTTTGTGCAGGCAAGTTTACAAGTAGCAGAAGAAGCCCCTGAAAGAACTGAAGGCGGTAGCGGTGCAGTTGAAGGTACAAAGGTATTAGCAGTACAAAGTTTAGGTATAATTACAGGACCATATGGTACTGCTGATAACACGTATGCTACAGCAGACCAAGATCCAACACAACCGGGATTCACAGGAACGATTACTCCGCAAATGGACTATCGTGCAGACTGCGATCCAAGATTCCAATATATTACACGTAGTAGTCCTAGAAGTTTTGGCTACTCGACTGGTTATATGTCAGGAGACGGACAAGCACCAAACGGTTATCCAAGTGGCGCCGGAATCGCATTTCCACAAAATCCACAAGTAGGAGACTATTTCTTACGTATCGACTATGCTCCGCAAATTCTATATCGTTGGGATGGTATTATGTGGGTACGTATCAGTGAAAATGTAAGAACTGATACTGGATTCGGACAAGCAGACACTTCATTGCTATCAGGCTTTATTAACGACCGTGATGAAATATATCTAAATAACAGTGATCAGTTGGTACCGGTAGCGCAACCACTATCAAGTGTATTGCAGCCTACACCGGATGTTCTACCACCTGAGGTATAAAGAGATACAATGGCACAATTTTTTTACGACAATCAAATTAGACGTTTCTTGATTCAGTTTGCTAAGATTTTTAGCAACTGGTATGTTACCAACGGTAAGGATCCAAACGGTAACGACATACTAGTTCGTGTGCCTATTATGTATGGCGACAGTAGCAGACAAGCAAGTACTATTCTTGCTAATAACTCAGCAAGTAATTTACCATCGGCACCTCTAATTACCTATTATATTAGTGGTCTTGAGTATAATCAAAAGTGGACGCAAGAACCCACATTCGTTGATAAAATTAATGTTAGGCAACGTGCGTATAGTGCTGATACACAAAGTTATGAAACTACGCAAGGACAAGCATTCACTATTGAACGTTTAATGCCAGTACCTTACACATTACGTATCACTGTAGACTTTTGGACCACTAACTATAATCAAAAGTTACAATTAGTTGAGCAGTTAGGCACATTGTTTAATCCTGCATTAGAAATTCAAAGCACCGATAACTTTGTTGACTGGACTTCATTAAGTGCAGTTTTCCAAGATGGCTTAACATTTACTAGTCGCAGTATTCCACAAGGCACAGGTAATCCTATTGACGTTATGACATGGAAGTTTTACATGCCCATTTGGATTACTACTGCTAGTAAACTCAAAAAGATGGGTGTTATTCAAAAGATTATTGCTAGTATCTATAAAGGTAAGGCATATCAAGATATTCAAGATGATGATTTGTTGTTAGGTACTCGTCAAAAGATTACCCCATATGGATACAAGTTATTATTGATTGGTAATCGATTACAATTATTGCCGCAGAACGAAGCATTCAATCCATCTAATGCTAGTTTAGACATGCCTGAAAGTCCAGGCACTAATCTATATTGGACTAGTTTATTAAACGTATACGGTAAGTGGAAACCGGGCATCAGTCAGATTTGGTTGCAGAATCCATATATGGAAGATGATATCGTAGGTACTATTGTTCCCGATCCATTAGATGATAGATTTTTAATCTATGATATCGACCCTGACTCACTTCCACAAAATACACTAGATCCAGTGGACAGCGTTATTAATCCATTAATTACTGGACCTAATGCAGGTTTACCCGGTCCTGTTGCCGGTAGAAGATATCTTATTGTAGAGAACATTGGAGATGAAGGTGTATCAACCATAGGTTGGGGTGACTTAGTAGCCAGTGCAAATGACATTATTGAATACAACGGAAGTGAATGGGTAGTAAGTTTTGACGCAAGTGCATCTACTGATGTAGAATTTGTTACTAATTTGACTACCAATATTCAATATCGTTACATTGATGAAATGTGGATGAAGTCATATGAAGGCTGGTATGAAGCCGGCGATTATAGTATCGTAATTTAAAATGTCAAAACAAGCAGCCGGTGTTTTCTTTTACTGCACTACAACAAACAGATTTTTATACTTACTACGTACTGACAAGCAAAGCCCCACGTGGAGCATTCCGGGTGGCGGCATAGATAAAAATGAAACATTACTTGAAGGTATTAAACGTGAGTGTTTAGAAGAAATGGGCTATTTTGATAGCGACTGTAAATTAATACCTATTCAGAAATTCACAAACGGTGGTTTTACATACCATACGTTTTTTTGTGAAATAGAAAAAGAATTTATACCCATGTTAAATGATGAGCATGTAGGCTATGCGTGGGTAAAGAAAGATCAATATCCTAAACCATTACATCCAGGTTTATTCTCTACAGTGAATATTGATATTGTTATTGATAAGATTCAATCATTGATAAAATAATAGGGGCCAATGGCCCCTATTATCTTTACATGTTTAAGAATTTTTCTATTGCCGGCCATCCCAATGCACCGATAACTACACCTGCTCCCATTAGCATCCATCTCCACTTTTCTAAAGCAGAAATTTTAGTTGCCATGTCTTTATGTGCAATTACGTTGGCATCCTGAAAGCCCTTCAACATAGATTGAGTGCTTTCAGTCTGCTTTTGCATATCGTCACGAATGTCTTTCATGTCAGATTTTAATTCATCAACCTTTTCATCAAGGTTTTTGAATTGAACCTGAAGGACAGCAACTTCAGTTTCAGTTTGCTTGAGTTGTTGTACATTCTGTGCCATGTTTTACTATTCCCAATTATGCGTTTGTAATAGTAACAACTGGATTCAATAGACCGTTTGCTGTATTGGCAGCAACAGCACTGTTGAATGATGCAATAACGTCAGGGTTGATGCTTGACAATACTGCTGTACCTGTACCAGTTCCTGCGCCTGTTGCAACGAAAGTAATGCCTGTCATGTTAGCGAATGCACCTACTAGTGTCCAGTTTGTTGTACCTACTGATTCAATAGTATATACGGTGCCTGCGACAAGAGCAGTTGCAGCCACTGTTGCTGGGAACACTTCTGAGTTGTAGTCGCTTAGAGACTGTACATATGATGTGGCAGCATTAGCATAAGTTGCTGTAATAGTAAATGTATTTGGTGTCAATGCAGTATTAGCAACATTGGCTGTATAGCAAGCCTGTGTTAGACCTGTTGTTGTGCCTGTTACTAGATACTTTGTCTTACCCTTTTGACGAACAATATAACCTGCTTCTGGTGTACCATATACATATGGTACGCCATCTACGTTTGCTGTAGCATTAGCAGCAAATGTTGCAAATGTTGCGTTAGCATTGGCGATATCATCAATTGTACCTAAAATTGCACCGTCAACAGTGTAAACGATTGTACCATCAACTAATGTGTTTGCAAAATCAGTGCCAACACCGTCTAGATTTGGACTGTCATCAGCACACGTGATTGTGCCTTCACCTGCAATACCCATACATACGCCAACTAGTACTTGGCTACCATAGATTGCTGTATTGCCACCTACTACACCATATGTATTTGCGTTTGATGCTGGATATCCTGCACCACCGATTGGATTATTAAAGTATGCATCAACTACACCAACTGTTAATGCCACAGATTGTGCGGCAGTTGTACCTAAGTTGAACTTAGTGTATGTTGGGTTTGCTGACAACTGTGTTGCTGAAACTGTGAAAGTGCTATTGTTACCTGCGTTCAATACTTCTAATATCCAGTATGTTGTGCCGGCTACTAGGTTACCTACAGAACTTGCAGGAATGAATGGCATACCAGCAATAATACCTAGATTAGTAAAGTTTGCGTTTGTAGTAACTACTTCAGTAGTTCCGTTAGTAGCAGTTAATGTAACAACTGCTTGTGCTTTTGCGATTTTTAATGGGCGTCCCATTTGTTTTCTCCTTGTGAATGCGGGTTCTAACCGCTACGCAGTGGGTTCTGCATAAACTCTCCCCATGAGAGTGTATAATGTATTTATGTTTTTTACGTAAATTAAGAGCCTGAGGTTCCGGTGTCAGCATGAGGGGCACCTAGTTCTGTCACTGAGAATGCACCGGTGCTTCCCGCAACATTGATATAGGCTAAATAATTTCCTTGACCCACAATATAACTGTTATCTACTGTGTTAGCAGGAATAATTTCACACGCAGTAGTGTTTGCAGTAACCGCAGAGTTACCTACAGCAATAGCAATTGCAGAAGTGGTAGTTGCGATTTTCACTTTGTCTGTTGCAAGTGGACCTATTCTTGCACTTGAACCACCTGCTGTTTGAATGTATGATGCCATTATTCTTTCCTCTTAAATTCTTCCTACAGCGACTTCAATCACGCCTTCGCCGCCGTTATGATCTTCTAATGCCTTACCAATTACAGTACCGATAGAAGGTGATGAATCTGGTCTAGCAAATCCATTGCCACCTGAAATCAACATATCACCTTTCTTAATGACACCTCTTACCTTGCAGGGAGTTCTACCTTGTAGTGCAATTGCTGCAGGAATACCTGGGCAAGTAGCATTCATTACATAAGCAGGATTAGTTGTGATTACTCCGGCAACTCTGCGTGTACCGTCGGTAGCCAATGTAACTTCTTTCTCGCCACCAAATTCAAGAACCGTTCCAGGTTCATACACTTGGTCTGCTTCATAATATTCAGCCAAGTCAGCATATGTTGCTTGTAATCTTGAACCGGCTGTCAATGTCCAGTTTCCAGTAATCGTGCCGGCTGTTGTATTAGCACCTGTTGTTAATGCTGTAGCACCCACTGTTCCTGTGTATGTAGGTAAGTATGCTGCAACGTTGCTATTGCTATATGTACCTGCAAAACTAATTGATACACCATTAGCATAATAGTAGTTGTCTGTTCTTAGACCACCAGTAGTTGTGTTACCCGATACAGTTAATGAAGTTAATGTGCCTACACTAGTTATATTGGGTTGAGCGGCTGTTGTTACAGTACCTGCAACTGATGCAGTTGTTGCTGTTGCCACCGTGCCAGTTACGTTTGCACCTGCTACACTATTCGCCGATGTTGCACTTGTAGCCAATGCTACTGCACCACTTACGTTGGCGCCCGCCACGCTGTTTGCGACTGCGGCAAAGCCCACTTGACCAATGACATTAGCACCGCTTACTGAATTAGCAAGGGCAGCAAATCCTACTTGTCCAGTTACGTTTGCACCTGCTACAGTATTTGCAGTAGCGGCAAGTGTTGCGAATGTTGCATTGCTTGCGGTACCAGTTAAGTTACCGACTACGTTACCAGTAAATCTTACACCAACAAGATTACCTGATGCTGTTAAATTACCAACTGAAATGTTTGCTACACTAAAAGATGCCGCAGACATTGTTCCAGGTATAGTTAAATTACCTGAAATTGTTACGTTATTGCCATCACTAATATAGGGAGGCTGCGCAAGTTGAACTTTAGTCCAAGCGCCTAGACTTGAATTATATTGATATAGTACATTAGCAATTGTTGTTTGCTGTCCATTAGTTGGTGATACTGGCCAAGCCATTAGTTTCTCCCTACAATAACTTCGATAATGCCTTCACCTTCACCAGTCCATTCGCCAAGGGCTTTTGCGAATGTGCATCCATGTCTATGTTTTACAGGATCAAGTACTTTTGCGACACCAGGAATTTCTGATGTTACTAATATATCACCTCTACGTACTTTACCAATAACTCTACAAGGAACACGACCAATTAAACCAATTGGCTGTCCAAGTGCGCCGGCGTTCATTAGATATGAAGGCTTATCAGAAATGACACCGATCACTTTAGTATCGTGTTCAACTGTTGATTGAGTTGCTTCTTTTTCACCGCCAATAACAATTACTGTACCTACTGGATATACTTGATCAGTTTCAAACTTTTCTGCTAAGTCAGCATATAGTGCTGATGTTGCTTGAGCAAATACAGTATTGAAGTAACCACTTGCGCTACCAATATTACCTGTAGCATTGGCACCTGTATTTCTAATGCCTGTACCATAGAAGATATTTGCTGTTAAACTTGCGTTCAAGTCACGCTGTGCAATAGTATTAGCAGTGGCAGTAGTGTCACTCGGTGGAAAACTTGGATCAAAAATATCTACCCACTGACCTGTTGTGCCGTCATTAATGTATGAATATAATACGTCACTTGCAATGTAATACCACTGATCACCTGCAACAGGGTTGCTTGGTGCAGT
>Ga0129333_10005644_pt1 | contig 11783 bp, 4 predicted proteins | sample CPB6_08_DNA_FD_94474 | JGI IMG/M metagenome (GOLD analysis project Ga0129333, IMG submission 94474) | Freshwater to marine salinity gradient microbial communities from Chesapeake Bay, USA - CPBay_Sum_0.6_0.8_DNA | ecosystem: Environmental > Aquatic > Marine > Coastal | place: USA: Chesapeake Bay... | reverse complement strand
TCAGTCTGAGGCTCTTGACAAGACCGGAAAGAGCCGGATAGCCCGCGACATTCTATCCCTTGAATCCGAAATTGAGGATTTGAACTCAAAGACGGCTGGCCGTAGCGCCATGAGCAAGCTCCGCAAGCTTGAGGCTCAAAACCCTTACCTAAAGGATTACCAGCTGCAAGCCCTTACTCAAGGTCGGCTACCTGAACAGAACGGGCAGCGAAGCATCAACGCAGTGCTAGATGAGTACAACAGCTACAAGGCCATGCTTCCTCCGGAAATGCAGAGCCTGCTGGACGAAGAGTTCACAAAGTTCCTTAGCAATAAAGCTTCTGCCGCAGAGCTTGAAGCGTATCAAAGAACTCAGCAGCAGGATGTCAACGACAGGGCGCTGTGGGCTCGTCAGGCGCAAGAGATTGCGGCTGGCAAGCGATCTGCCGGGTTTACTCCGTACACAGTTCCGGGGTTGGATGACATCAATGCTTTTTACCAACAGAAGTTTGATGAGCTTGCCAAAGATGCTTCCGACATGACCCGTGAACAGTTTGATGTGCGTCGCAAGGAGCTGAATGACGGAATGATGAAAGCCATTCAGCAGCGCATGGCTACGACCGTTGGTCAGCCCAATCGCGGGCCCGGAACCGGCATTGGCTTGGTCGCCCCGTTTGGCCAACAGCCTTTGTATCCAGCAACTTACGGGCAGCCTATGCTGCCTAAAGTTTCAGACCAGCAGGCTCAATCGGCCTTGGAATACCTCAGAAATCTTTAGACATTCAACACAGGCAGCTCTGACATACAGCTATGGCGTATGATCCTTCGCAGCAACCTATAAGCCCGCAACCGCAACCTCCCTACACCCCTGATCAGGTTGCGGGGTTTTTGCAGCAGTACGGTTACGCGCCTAGCAGCAGCCAATTGCAGCAGGCTGACCCACGGCATCAGTATTACCAGTACAGGGATGCCATTCTGAAAGCCACCGAGGCTGTCAAGGCAGGTCGCGTGCCGAAGCAGCAAATCTCAGGTGTCAAGCAGGCTGTCAACGACTTGGCCCAAAAGATGGCCGACATCGAGTCGTCTGGATCAAGCTTTTCTGATGCTGTGTCAAACATGGCCACTGGAGCTACCAGTGTGCTAGGAGAGGCGGCTCTTCTTCCGCAGCGTATTGGGCAAGCGTTTGCTGGTGTAGGAGCGGAGCTTGCCACGAAGTATGGCCCGAAACTTCCGGGCGTTCAGCTTTCGCCCGAACTGATGGGCCAGCAGGCGCAGCAGGCATATGCACAGCAGCAGCAGAAGGCCGCTGAAGAAGCATACCTGAAAGAGATTGAGCCCGTCACCCAGCTGATCAACCGTTATCAGCCGCAACTGGAAAAAGCCCAGCGTGAAGGCAACACAGCGTTAGCCGACAACCTGCGTAAGGACATGGACGAGGAGATGGCTCGTCTCCCTGCAAGCGCAACTTATGCGGCAGCGCGAGGTCGAGCGACCTATGCCATTCCTACGCCCCAGCAGTTTTCGGAAGACCTTCAACGCCTTCAGCAAAGAGCCTCTCCTCAGTCGCAGGAATCGTTTTTTGCCGGAACTCTTCCCAGTGCGGCTGGATCTTTGCTTGGCGGAATGGCCGCTGGGCCCGCAGCCGCCCTTCCGTTGCTTTCGGCTAGCGCAGCATCTTCTGGAATGGAGCAAGCGCAGCGTGAAGGCGCTTCTGGTCTGGAGCAGCTGGGCTACGGGGCGCTGACCGGTGGAACGGCGCTGGTCACTGAGCGGTTTGGCCTTCCCGGTCGCCTAGGCAAGGCGTATCGGGGCGCGCTTCCTGAGGAGACCTTGGCCGGTGCTGTTGGCCGAGGCATGCTTGGTGAGGGTGTTGGCGAAGCCACCGAAAGCGTTGTTGGCGATCTTGGCAAGGCCATCTACTCTGACAATGCCTCCGTCGATGTAGGCGCCGCTCTTGAGTCCGCAGCCGCCGGAGCCATTCTTGGCGCAGGCGGTGGAGCCATCAGCCAGCAGATTCAAAACCGCTTTGGCGTTGGCGAGGCAAGTCCTGTTTTGCAGCGGGCAGTTGAGCGAGCCCAGCAGCGACGAGACACTATTCAAAGTGGCTTTGTTGACGCTGCGCCCACAACCCCCGAGCAAGCCGCTACCAGAAAGCAGGCTCTGGAAAAACTAAAGACGGCGATTTCCAATCCCGGAGACACCGTTGACGAACAAACTAAGCTCAACCCGACGATGCTTTTCGTTGACGAAATGGGTCGGGAGCTTGGCGTCAATGTCGTCTTCTACGAGCGCCGCGACCAAGCTGGCGAAGTCGTTCAAGATGAGCGCACTCAGCAAGGCGCCTACGATCCGGATACGAACACTGTCCTGATCGATGTCAACAGCCAAGACCACGCTGACGCTCTGTTCGCGCACGAGTTCAGCCATGCTTACGACTCTCGTTCAGATCAGAGCCTGTACGACCGTATACGAGCAATCGACCCTGAAGGTTTGGCGCAAGCCGAGGCGCAGTTTGCGGGTATCGATCCAGACCAAGCCAGCGATGAGAAGGTTCGTAGGCTGGAGGCGGTTGGCTACTACGCGCAGACAAACTACGACTACATCATTAAGCACCTTGCGGATGACAAATTCCTGAACCGCGTTGCCAGAGAAGGCGATCTGTTCGACTGGTTTATTGACACCGGCCTGCGTTTGGTCAACCGTGTGTTTGGCCGGAACATGCCTGACCCGCGAGAAGCGCGGGCCCGCAAGACTGTGGCAGGCAAGGTTCAGGGGCTTGATCGCGAAGACTTTGGACAAGGCAGCGTCATCAACCGTGCGCGTGCTACGCGCATGATCGCAGAGGAGCTGCTGAAGATCCCGACTCTGCAACGGCAATCGACTGCTCTGCAAGCGGAAGGCCGCGTTTTCATGCGCGAACCTGAGGCTGGTTTGCAGCCGCGTCAAGCTACGGGTCAGGAGCGTCAGATTCCGCCTCCGCCGCCTACGCAGCAGCTTTCGGCCCCCGAGCCGGAACCTACGCGACAGATCCCCGAGACTGTCGAGGCAGCCCCCAAGGAAGAGAGCCTTGAGGAGTATCGGGATCGTGTCTACAGGGAAAGCAGAAACCGCTCTGCTGTGCTTGGTGCTGCAAAAGGGCAGCTGACCAAGGCTCAGAAGGCTCTGGCTAAGTGGGTGGAGGACGCCAACAAGAACTTGGCCCCCGGCAATCGTCCAGTTACTGAGCGGGAAGCCCCTCAAGAGCTGCGCGACGCTGTGTCTCGATTCACCAATGCCGTTCACATTCTGGAGTTGGAGCAGGCGCAAGACGAGAAGCGCATGGCTTCGATGTATAAGTCCAAGGAAGCTCTAAAGCGTCTAGGCGAGCTGCGCGCCGAAATGAAGGCGCATGTAGATGCACAAGTAGAGCCTCTTGACAAAAAAAGCCAAAAAGAACGAGACTTAATTGCCAGCCGCATTCAGGAACAGGAGCTGAAGCTTGCTGCCGCAGACCTCGAAACAGACGAGCAGCGTCAGCGTGACTACAACAAACGCCTGAACTGGTACAAGATGCGTCAGGGTGGCCCAACCGTCCCGATTCGCGCCAGTGATGCGGTGAGGTACAAGGGTGGAGTTACCCCAGCAGATGCCGCCATTCTGAGCAAGCTTGGATTGACGCAAGGGTTTACGCTTACAGACGCCGCAGCAGCTTTGGACAAGCTGGCGGAAAGCTCTTCTGAGGGTGTTGCCAAGCGCCGTCTGGAAGCTATTCGCAGCGCCGTTGCCAAGATGATGGACACGCCTGAGGGCAAGGCCCTGCTGCAACAGCAGGAGCAGGGAGGCCCGAAGCGGTTTGACCCGACAGACCTGTCGGCTGAAGACCTTGCGACCCGTCTGCGCGAGATCTCCAAGGAAGTTCCGGAAGAGCAACAGCTTCAGGCGCGTCTAGAGGCCGCTGCCGCGCAGCGTGAGTACACCGGGCCTGAGACCCTCCCGGCCTCTGCCGTGAAGCCGGAGGGGGCCGTAGAGCCCGTACAGGAGCCTCAGCGCAAGCCTCCGCAGGGGGAAGATCTGGGCGGCGGAGCCACACAGGAGCTGCTGTTCTCTCGGCGCGACCCCCGTATGCAACCGGCTCCTCAGGCGGACTTTGAGGCGGCCAACGAAATCGCGAGGTCTACAGGGTTCCTTCCGTATGTGAACATGGGGCCGCAGTCTGTGCCCCTTGGCCGCGTCCGTTCAGACATGAATGGAGTAGACGAGACGCCGCAGATCGGTCTGCTGTTTTCTCGGCGGGTTGGCAAAGCAGCGGGCAACGCCATCGTTACCCAGAAGGGCAAGGACAAAAAAGCGGTGTACGACAAAGTTCACGGGCTGAAGCAGCGCCAGCAAAAGGGCGTCCTTGACGGCACGGTTACCGTCTACCTGCACACCACAGAGCAGCTGGCGCGGCAGATTGCTGCCACAAACGACATTCCTGTCGAGGCCATGAAAGATGGTCGTCTGTACCTGACGACAGACCCTCGCTACTGGATGATCGAGAAGAACAAAGGCAAGCTTGGGAACGACATGGACGGCGGTGTTATTGAGCTGCATGTCCAGCCTTCGGTGCTGCATCTTTTGGAGGATCGCGGTGTTGCACCCGACGACAACAGCAAGGTGCGCCGCAAGGACTTCTTTGTGCCTGTCCTCGAAGGCCGCGCTTTCGCTGAACGCCTTGGTGGCACCAAGCTCAAGGCTCTTCGCAAGGATCGAACTGTCCCTATCGACAGTACGATCACGCTGTCGGACATTGTGGCAAAGGCTAAGTCTGGCCTAGCCGACTACCTCAAGCTGGACGACAAGGCTCGCAAGGCGCGGCTTGCTCAGGCCCGCGAGACACTGTTCACGCAGCACAATGTCGGCACGCTGCTCACGGCTAACGAGAAGCTGCAAAAGTCTGACTTCGAAAAGTCTGGCCTGACCTACGACGGCAAGCCGGTCGAGACTCTGGGCTTGGGAATGTCTGCGGCGCAGCAACTCTCAGACAAGCTCAAGACCTGCCCCAATGCGCCCCAATGTCTTGGGCAGTGCCTTGGCGATTTCTCAGGCCAGAACCGTTTGTATGGCGGTCGCGGAAAAGATCGCATGACTACGCGGCTAGCTCAGTTCCTCAAGACTGAGGCGCTTGTCATGCACCCTGAGGACATGATGATTGTCCTGCACGACGAGATTGGTCGGCTCAGGGACGGAGCAACTGAGCGAGGCAGCGCAGCCGGTGTGCGCCTCAATGTCACCAGCGACTTCCCCGGCAAGCTGTGGGCTCCGCTGATGGATGCCTATCCGGATGTGTACTTCTACGACTACACCGCCACGGCGCAGGATCCCATCCGGCCCAACCATCATCTGACCTACAGTTCCAAGGGCTTGTCTCAGTGGGTCAACGGCAAGGACACGATCAGCGCCGAGTCCACCAAGACGCCTACCTTCTGGGACAAGCTCGTAGACCGCTTGAGCAATGGCCAGAATGTCGCTATGGCGTTCACCATGCCTGCAAAACCCGGCATGCTGACACCGTTCCCCAAGTACATCTTGGACATGAAGACGGGCAAGAAGTTCCTCGTCGTGAACGGAGATCTTTACGACTTCCGTCGAGCTGACGCTGTGCCTGAAGGCTACGACGGAGTCATCATTGCGCTGTCAAACAAAGATGTCCGATCCAAGAAGAACTGGAGCGAGGCGTTTACGGCGAACCCAGAGATTGGCCGCATGGCTGGCTTCTTTGTTCACTACCAGCCGCACACCGGAGACACGCTTGTTGTCCCAGACCAAACGCGGATGCGTAACAGCGACCTTCCTCGCGAGGAGTTCGAGAAGTTCCTGATCGACAACGGAGTAGACCCTCGCGGCATCACGCAGGATTTCACGCCGCCTCCTCCGCCGTACAAGCCCGTCAAGGGCGACAGCAAGCTGCTGTTCTCGAAGCGGCGACTGATGGGCAAGGATGAAGGGCAGGGAGTTTCGCCTACCGGCTTTTACTCGCGCTCCGTCAAGGCCATTACGGACAACCCGATGAAGAAGGGTTCGGGCGCGCAATGGCTGAACTCCATCAAGAAGACTGGCGTTAGCTCTGACGAGCTTGCCCAGCTTGGTCTGAACGACCTTGCCTCTCCGGACAACGCCAACAAGACTTTCACGAAGGAGCAGGTGCTTGACATAGCTGCTTCGAATCAGCGCAACTACGACGAAGTTGCTTTGTTTGAACCGGCAGAACAACATGAATATGTTGAAGCCCTGAAAAGCCTTGACGAAATCGTCACATCACATTATGTAGACAAGGTAAGCAGTATAAACAGAAGGCTGTATTACGAAATAAGCCAAAAGTATGCCTCTGAAGACAGTTACGGAATTAAAAAACTAGACAAAAAGCTGGAATTTGAAGACATTGATGCATTCAAAGAAGCGTGGATGTTTTTCCTAAAAAACATGCTGAAGGGCATCAATCCTGATGTCGCAAAATTGCTTGCACCAACAGGGTCTTCGGATGCTTGGAAATCGATCCAAAATGTCAATGCCGCAAGCCAGATTCGCTATGCTGCCCAATCTAGTGTTCTTCAATTTGTACATCAACGCACATTTACTGATAGATGGAATGCAGTAAATGCGCGTGGGCCAAATGTAAGATTTCCTGATTTGCAATCCCCAGTGCTGCGCGCCGCGGTGATTGGCGACCAAAGCGGCCTTGACTCTGGATCGCAGGACTTCATCGAGAATACGCGAGCAATGGCAAATCGCTTGCTGTATAAGTTTTTTACTGCTGTCGAAAATCAATATGAGGAGCTGGGAATTGACGAAAAAATAAAAAAGGAGCGCAGTAGCGCAGACGATATAACATTGCAGCTACAGCTTATAGAAAAATACATAGTAAACTCTATAACAAATCTGTTGAGCCCTCTTCGTAAGCTGGATTTGCAACAACCCAAGCAACAGAGCGTTCAATATCAACCGTACAGTTTTTACCAGCTTTGGTCATACATCCCCGGGACTTACTCCGAATCGTTTCTGACTGTTAGCGGGCAAAAAAATTCCCTTGCCAGCATTGTTGACATGCTAACCGGAGAAGTGCCTGCCGAAGATCTGGTGTGGTATGACGGTCATGAAGGCTACGAAAATATCCAAAACCCAATTATTCGTATCCGCTCATCTCTTCACGAAAACGGTCAATCGCTGCGGTCTAACACATTTCTTGTGGACGAGATACAGCCTCCGCAGTTTGAAGGCGTGCCAGAAGTTTATAGAAAGCACTACAGAACGATTGGCGTCAACTACGCACTGCTTTTAGCTTCCGAAGCTGGCGCCGACAGGATTGCATGGACTACTGGGCATCAGCAGGCTCACAGGTACAACATGTCGGTTGACCGAGCCAACAAGGTCATAAAGCTTTACGACGAGTACTACACAAACGCTTTTAAAAAACATCCGTTGGCTGTAAAGCACAAGCTCAAGTATTCAATGCAGTGGTTGGATACGGAGTTTTTTCACACGCTTGAGCTGACTCCGGAGGCCCGCAAGGACATCTTGGAGAACAAGATCTTCCTGTATTCTCGCCGTCGTGGCCGTCAGGCGGCTCGTCCCGACATTGACCGCAGCACTGAAACATTCATCGACAAGCAGCTCAAGCGTCGTGGCGTGCTGTCGCAGGCTGTCAATGCGATGCTTGGTGACACCGGAAAGATCTCGACAGACAATCCGGACGAGGGCCAGCAGATCATTGCCAACCTCAGCCGTGCGTTCGTAGACCAATACGGAGCCATCAAGAACCTTGGCCGTCGCGCCTTGAAGGCTGGTGTTGGCGACCCCAACGCTTCGCTGGAGGACGCTTGGACAGTCATGCCGCGCAAGATGCAGGCTCTGACGGTCTGGGTAAACGACAACTTCCTCAACCCGCTGAAGGAGCAGATGGCTGATGGCCAAATCTCCAGCGTGGACGATGCTCCGGGCCGCCCGTCTCTGAGCCGGTACTTCCAAGCGTTGGGTCAGCCTGACCGTCTTGCAGCCCAAAAGACCAAGGCCGTCAACAAGCTGATTGAGCAGGGCCCCCTGTCGCGCAAGCAAGCTCGTCAGGTTGCCGAGTCGGAGATTGCCGAAGGCGCAGAGAACCGCGAGACGCGCATTGAGAACCGGGTGGCGCAGCTGATGTCCCGCCCCCCTACGGCAGAGGAAGCTGGCGTGGTCGCCGAGTACGATTCTGCGGCAGAGCGTGAGGCGGAGGTCTACCGCCTGATGAACGAGGAGGGTCTGTCTCGGCAGCAGGCTGAGGATCAGGTTCCTGCCCAGTTCGGCAAGGCTGCGTTCAGCGAGCAGCAGGCAGCCCGCATTGTGGAAGAAGCCCACAACGGCCCCGCCGGTAACCAGTACCGCAAGATTGCCGATCTGGTAGCCAACTTCAACGCCAAGAGCTTGCAGCACTATGTGACCACGGGTCTCATTAGCGCAGAGCAGGCAAAGCAATACCGCGACCTGTACGGCATACACTATGTGCCGTTCAAGGACTGGCCTGACCGCATCAACCGCATGCACGGTGGAAGCGCCGGGGCTCGTCGCCGGATGTTCCACGAAGCCAAGGGACGCCGCAGCGAGGTCTTTGGCGTCATCGAGCAACTGATCGCGCAGTCGCTGAATGTCATGGCCAAGGGTGAGCGGAATGTCGCCTACCAAAGCCTTGCCAACACCATCGACGAGATCAACAAGCGGATCCCCTCTACGCAGGCTCCCACGATGCGTGTTTGGCGAGTTGAGCGGGAGGGTGTAGAGCTGGCCAAGGAAGAGGCCATGCGCCGTGCCCGCAAGAACCGGGCTCAAGACATCGAGCGCCTGACTGAGGAGCTAGGCGACGAAGCCTCTGCGATTCAGGTTGCCGACCAGCTGGTGAAGGATCGGTACGACAGGTTCCTGAAGACAACCATGCAGATGTCGGTTCGCCGTCAGCTGCTGGACTCTGCCGCAGGCAACCCGGAAAACAGCTCCGGGCAGCCCCAGACAGACCCGGTGCAGGTCTACTTCAACGGCGAGCTGGCCTACATCACGACTACCGACCCCATCCTTGAGCAGGCTCTGCACAGCGAGGAGATGATGTCCAAGGGTGATGGCCTAGCCAAGGCCATCCGCAAGATGGTGCAGACTCGCGTAATGCTGACCACGCGCTACTCGCCGTCTTTCATCATGCGAAATGTCTTCCGAGATGTTGGCCTTGCCAAGATCGCGTTGGAGATTGAGTACGGCAAAGAGTTTGCACAGCAGGCGCTTCCGGATGCCGTGACCGCACCCAAGGAGCTGCTGCGCGTCATGCGGGACGCTGCTCGAATCCTTCGCGCAGACAAGTCCAAGCTGACCGGGGAAGACCTACGCCTGCGAAAGGAGTTCGACGAAAGCGGAGCGCGTGCTGTCTGGACGCAGCCGAAGAACCTAGAAGAACGCGCACAGGAGCTGCAAGACGCCCTGATTGCACAGTCCAAGCGTGCCAGCAAGGACGCTGGCTACAGTCCGGCAAGCATGTTCTCCAAGCTGAAGGAGACCATCGACATGCACGCCGAGTCTTTGGAAAACGCCACGCGCTATCGGGTGTTTGTCACGGCTAGGCAGCGTGGATTCAGCATGGATCGTGCAGCCGCAGCAGCTGCTCGTGTCACTACGGACTTTACGCAGCGCGGCACGCAGTCGATGCTGATGAACGCCCTGTACCTGTTCTCGTCTGTGAACATGGTGTCTACGGCGCGTTTGTTCCGGCTGGTGACCTCTCAGTCCACCAGCAAGGGTCAGGCTGCTCGCCTGACCGCAAAGCTGGGGGCCAATGTTGCGGCAGGCATTGCCGGAAGACTGTTTGCGTTCGGTGTCATCAATGGCATCCTCAACTACATCACGGCAGGCGACGACGACGAAGGCCGTAACGCTTGGGAGACCAAGAACGAGTGGGAGAAGCGCACGCGATTCATGTTGATGGTTCCGGGCACTTCGACGGACATCCACTTCGCTCTGCCTTGGGGCTTTGATGTGCCCTATGTGATGGGTGTACGACTCGTGGACACCATGTTTGGCAACCTCGGTTTCACCAACTACATGACCGAGATGGCCTCCAAGACCGCCGAGGCAACTGTGCTGGCTCCGTTTGGTCAGGGTCAGGGTGCATCCAAGTTCATCCCCGACCTTGGCAAGCCGATCTACCAAGTGGCTGCAAACCAAGACTGGCAGGGACGCCCGCTGCGACCGGCCATGTTTGACCCCGACAGCCAAGACCCTGACAGCCAGCAGTACTTCTCTAACGAGAACAAGGCTGCGGTTTTCGTTGCCGAGTCCTTGAACAAGGTCAGCGGTGGCGACGACTTCACCCCCGGCGTCCTCGACATGGCTCCCTCGACCTACCGTCTATGGGCGGAGTTCGTTGCTGGCGGCGTTATGCGCGATAGCGGTCGTGCGGTCGATGCCGCCATGCGCCTGTTTAGCGGCGACTACGAGGCCGAGGATGTCAACCAGACCTTCCTTATCCGGGAGTTGATCGGCACCAGCAACACCGGCATGTACACCCGCGAGGAGTACGAGCAGCTGTCGGCTCCGATCATGGACGCCAAGGCCGACATCAGAAAAGCCGAGAAGCGTATTGAGTCCGCACAGGCCGCAATGGCCCGCGCCACGACCAACGACCTGTACACGAAAGCCGCCAACTCGGAGCAGGAAGCAATTGCGGATTACTACGAGCAGCTAGAGGCGCACAAGGAACATGTGCCCTATGTCCAATGGACGATGGCGTATGAAAAAGAGCTGGAAGGTCTCCGGAAAGCTCTGCGGGTAGCCGATACACAGGAGCAGCGCAGATACTACTTAGGGCGTATCAAATCGATCCAAACTCAGTACATTCTGGAGATGCGCCGGATGGAACGCGCACGCTAGCTACCCACCACCTACCCCCCAACGACATGAAGTCTCACCTTGAAAACCACCCTGAAAATGACCACTCCGGCGTAATAAACGCTTCGACGCTGATGCCTATCGGAATTATCGGCACCATCATCATGTCTGCTGTGGGCTTTGTGTGGTGGCTAGGAGACAAGTTTGGCAACATCGATCATCGGCTAGAGCGCATCGAGAGCCGCATGGTGGACAACATGTCCAGAGCTGAGATGGAAGCATGGGCTTTGCGGCTGGCGCGAGACAACCCGACCATGAAAATCCCCGACATTCGATGAAAGAAAAGCACATCTTGACCATCACTAAAATCGCTGTGTACATCGTCTGCGCCGCAGCCATCATCCTGCTTGCTACCGGCTGCTGTTCAGGAGCGCAGCGTCTGGAAGAGGCGTGGCATGAGGTGGCAAGCGACGGCGAACTGACCGCCGAGGATGTCGCCTACTACAACGCTGCCGTTGAGTTTGCGGCAGACGAAGAGCGCCGCCGCAACCCTCCGATGCCTACCAGCGGGATCCCTTGGCTGGACATGATCTTGGTTGCGACCGGGGCCACCGGCACGGGGATGGTTGGCCTGAACGCCTACCGCAATCGGACTCGGACTACTGACCCCCGTGTGAGCAACAAGCTCAAGGAGCATGCGTGATGTGGTGTTGGAAGCGACCCAAGTACACGGCTGAGATCCACACCTCGGCGTCTGGTCAGTTTTACTGGACGCTGAAAGCGGCGAACGGCGAGACTCTGTGCCACTCCGAGATGTACACTACGGAAGCGGCGGCACTTGAAACTGCGAGGAAGGTCAGCAAGGCCAAGATCGTGGTGGAGACTGGGAAACCGCCGATGACCCTCTGAAAGGAAGGTGATCCGTATGGCTTGCAAGGGCAAGAAAT
>Ga0129333_10005642_pt1 | contig 11784 bp, 12 predicted proteins | sample CPB6_08_DNA_FD_94474 | JGI IMG/M metagenome (GOLD analysis project Ga0129333, IMG submission 94474) | Freshwater to marine salinity gradient microbial communities from Chesapeake Bay, USA - CPBay_Sum_0.6_0.8_DNA | ecosystem: Environmental > Aquatic > Marine > Coastal | place: USA: Chesapeake... | reverse complement strand
TCTGGACGGTATTATTCGCGCTACGAATATTCTCCTTGCAGGAAAGACTGTGGTTGTCGTTGGTTATGGTTGGTGTGGCAAGGGAGTTGCTCTCCGTGCTAAGGGAATGGGTGCCAACGTGATTGTGACTGAGATAGATCCTGTCAAGGCAATTGAAGCTTCGCTTGAGGGATTTCAAGTCACTACGATGCAAGATGCTGCTTTTGTTGGAGATATTTTTATTACTGTAACCGGCAATAAGCATGTGATCAGTCGCAATCATCTCCGTGCTATGAAGGATGGTGCGATCGTATGTAACTCCGGTCACTTTGATAATGAAATTGATATGGAGTCTCTTGAAAACTTGGCAAATGAAGTTACTGAGGTTAGACCATTCGTTAAGAAATATGCTATGGAATTCCATAGTGTCTATGTGATTGCAGATGGTCGTCTTGTCAATCTTGGTGCTGCTGAAGGGCATCCTTCTGCTGTTATGGATATGAGTTTCGCGAATCAGGCACTTGCTGTAGAACATCTTGTTCTCAATCGCGGAAACCTTCCTGCTGGCATTCATCCTGTTCCTGCTGAAAAGGATGCGGAGATTGCATCACTCAAACTACAGTCTATGGGAATCGAGATTGATGTGCTTACGGAAGAACAGAAGAAATACATCAACTCATGGTGTGAGGGCACTAAATAAAAGCAGTAAACGTAAAAAATAATGTCAGTAGATCTTCATAATTTCTTTACATTTTATGATTCAAAAAATCCAAAGCACGTTGCTGCTGTGGAACAATTTGAAGTTGATCTAAAGGAAAAGTGCGCTGATTTATTGGATGAGGGGGCGAATTGGGTTCGCATTTATAGATCAAAACCAAAGGAAGATATTTTAAATGTTCCATTTTTCCCCCAGACCGACAACTACAGAGATGCTGACAGAACCTGTAATAGCTCTGCTTCTGCTATGTGTCTGGAGTTTCTAAAACCCGGAACACTAAAAGGTCCAAAGGGTGATGATGAATATGTTAAAAAGGTATTTGCTATTGGTGATTCTCCCGATCATGGAGTTCAAGAAAGAGTTCTTAGATCATATGGTGTAGAAAGTAAGTTTGTTCAGAATCTTGGGTTTAGTGATCTTGACAAAGAACTATCTGAAGGCAGACCTGTAGTTATTGGTTTACTTCATCGTGGACCTAAGACCAGACCTTATGGTGGCCACATGTGTGTGGTGATTGGAAAAACACCTTCAGGTGATTATGTTGTTAATGATCCATATGGTTCATTAAATGAAGGATATACTGGTCCAGTAACTAATGGAAAGGGAGCAGTTTATTCTAGAAGTGAATTGGAGTATCGTTGGTTGACGCAAAGAAAAGACAAAACTGGATGGGGGAGATTATTTAAATGAGTATTAAATTTGTTGATGCTGCTTTCTGGTATGACCAAAAACAACACCAGATTGCGGCATGGGATTATTTGCAAGAGAATGTTGATCCAAAGGTCTTGGAAGAATTTGAAAAACTTTATAGGAATAATGCAATCCAGAATTCTGTAGATTCTAAAATTCCTTTTCATCCTTTACCCGGACTGAAGTTGATTAAGAAATATGAAGGATTGAGACTTAATGCATATTATGATCCTCTTACTGGTGGATTGCCTGTCACGATTGGGTGGGGCAGCACTCAAAGATTGAATGGATCGCCATTCATGATCGGTGACAAGATTACCGAAGAAGAAGCAGAACAACTCCTTAGACAAACTATTCTTAAAAAGTTTCTTCCCAATTTGGAGAAAATTCCACACTGGAATTCCATGAATCCAAATCAGCAGGGTGCTTTACTTTCTTTTGCATATAATTTGGGTGCAAACTTTTATGGAGATCAAAATTTTTCCACAATAACAAGAGTTCTTAAGAATAGGGAGTGGAATAAAGTTCCTGATGCCTTATACCTCTATAGAAATCCCGGAACAAAAGTTGAGGAGGGATTAGCAAAAAGAAGAATAGAAGAAGGAAAACTTTGGGAAACACCAGTATGAATAACGCAGTTATAGTATCTCTTTGCTTTCTGCCATTAGCGGTAATATTTGTGGTGATGAAGTTAGCATTATGGTTTTCGGAATCAACTAAAGAAGTAAACTACGTCGCACATGAACCAGAACGAATCAGAGGACCTTACGTGGAAAACCCATATGGAGACGTTGATGAAAAGGAAGACCTTGATTGAGACTGCTGATATAATTAAAAGTGCAATTTCGGAATGGTACTTTGAGCATGGGATTCCAGAGCCAAGATGGCAGGTAAAAAAAGACCCCGATTGGTGGATCGAGGAAAAGAAAAAGTATGAAGGGTGAGTGTCAACGAAAGATGTCTATTTCCTCAGAACTATTATCTGTTGACCCCACAGTTGCAACTTTTAGGTGTTTCTGATAATTTGCTCTTTTATACCTGTGAATAAAAATATCTGGAATCCAGTGAGACTCTGTATACAGGGTCTCATTTTTATTGACCAATTTTAAGAATTTTTCTACGGTGTAATTTTTATATACTCCAGTTTGGATATACCCATCATGAAGTATGATCGTGTCTTCATTTAATTGAGTCACATAAAGCATAATAAAAAATCAACGTGAGTAAAGTTGAAATAATAGATTAATATCTGAAGATTCAAAATGTAAATGTGGTCCAGTTGACCAAACACCAGTATTTCCACAAGTTCCTATTTGTTCACCTTTCTTAAAATTTCCATTTGGTTTTACAGTATCCAAATGACTATAACGTGTGATTAGTCCAGTTTCTTCATTTTTAAGAGTGAACACATTTCCATGTGTATGACTTCTACTACTATGTCCAATTCCATCATGAACTGCAACCACGGGTTCACCAATCTTACATGCAACATCTACAGCAATATGATTCTGAGATACGTGTTGTGTAACTACCCCACTTAGAGGAATTACTACTGATGCCAGTAAATTGAAGATGATCATAGTGGACACAGAGCGATTAGATCTTCTTCACCTCTCTTATGACCAGTATAACACCATGCGTATTGATTTACTAAAAGGAATTCGTTCGCAGTATATGCGCTTCCTTCTTTATAAATCTTTCCTAGAAGTCTTCCATATTTATCATCACCATAAACGGTGCTTTCAAATATAAGTCTGATAGAATCGTCTTCTGTTGTTAGGTACTCTTCTAATTTGTCTTTAGCTCTCTTTCCGTATTTTTTCACCTCTTCGTTAAGAGTGCGACATTCCGGTGCATCAACATCAAGAAGTCTAATAATTTTTTCAAGATAAATGTTAAAGCCAAGATCGATCTTGGCTTTAACTGAGTCACCATCAATAACTTTAATTACATCAATATAGTAAACGTAACAATTACTGATCATTTTCGTTAGGTGGTTGCATTTCTTTGCTTGCCTCATATAGGATAGAGACTACCCAATATGCTGTTCCCATCATCACAAGCAACAGACCAAATGCAACTTCCCAAGGAAAGCTTTCCATTATGCAGACTCCTTTTTATTAACCTTAACTGATGTGTTGCACGGAATGAAAACAGTATGTACATTATTTATACTTGGGTCATACAAATCAACAACACACTTGTTCGGGCCCACTTCCACAAAACCAACGATGGACAGGGCTGCGAGGGTGGTAAGGATCATTTCATCATCCATGAACTACGCTATTATCATAGCACCCCCTGGCACCCGGAGGCAAGTCTGTGGTAAAATAAATACACCAGAGGATTCTTGTCTCTTTTAATTGAATGAAGAAAAAACTATTATCACCAACTGAACTGAAGCAATTTCGTGAGCAGCAATTACGAGATCAAGAACGTCGTGCCAAATTGGTTGAAAAGTTGTCTCTGGAGGCAGAAGAAAAGAATAGAAAACTCAAATCTCCATCAGCACTATTGGATCCTACTCCTGTAGTTGTAGAGGAACCCGTAGTCGTTGTAGAGGAACCTAAGGATCCTGTTGAACTTCTTCGTGAGAGAATAGAAGAAGTATCCGCATCTATTCAGGAATCGAAGTTCTATGATGAGGAAATTGAGAGACTTGAAACTCTTATTGTAGAGAATCTAAATGATAAGTTTGATCTGATTCCTGTCTATGAGGAATTAGAAGATATTCGCAAATCAATTCTTTCCATCTCTTATGATGAAGAGATTGAAAATGTACGTGAAGAAATATCCACGCAAGCAAAGCAAGAACTGGAAGAAGTAAAAACTAGTGCTGTTGAGATGTTCCAGTTACATGGAACCCGAATTAAAGAACTTAAGAAACTCACGTTCACTCTTCTGGACGACTTTGAGAAAAGGATCATTCCAAATGAAGATAAGTTAAGAGAGGATCTTTCTTCAACTAAGGAAGAGATTCTTGGTATTCAATCTCATCTACATGAAAGACTTGCATCCCTCAGGCAAGAAATATCTAACCTTCCTAAGGTTAAGTATTATGATACAGAGTTAAAAGAACTAACTCATATGATTTCTGATGTTCAGAAATCTGTTCCATCTTATGATGATGTAGAAGAACTAATTGATATTATCTCTGGGGTTCAGGAATCAATTCCTGTAATTCCAGATCTAAGTCATTATGATGATCGTCTATTTGAACTGATTGGATTAATTGAGGAGGTTAGGGAGAGTATTCCAGAACTTCCAGAAGTTCGTAATTATGAGCATGAGATTGTTCAATTAGAAAATCAGATTCATGAAGTTGAAAATAGACTGAGGTTAGTTTCTGAGTCTAGAAATACCGATTCCAAAAAACTATCAGAAGATATTGTCAAGATCAAGAATGATCTGATCCGTGCTGAACTGAATACTCAAAGTATCTCTAGAAAGATTTCTCAGATTGATGTAGATGAGCAGGTTGATTGGAGTCATGATATTGCTAAGATTTATCATGAGATTGAAAATCTAAAAAATGCTCCACAACCAATTTCTGAGGATAAGGATCCACTTACTCCACTTGATCAGAATTTTGTCACCTTTGATGATCTGAAGGATCATTATCGCCTGTTCATCAATCGCGTTCAACAGCAGTTGATGAGTCTTGGTGGGGGTGGTGAAGTAAATCTTCGCTTCTTGGATGATATTGATCGTTCCACGATTGCTGACGGAAAAATACTTTCTTATGACGCAACAACTGCAAAATTCAAGTTCATTAGTCCTACTGCAGGATCATCAAAATGGATAGAAGATGGTTCGGATATTTACAGAAATTCAAATGTAGGTATTAATAGTGCGGATCCACAAGTTGCACTTGATGTTGTTGGTAATGTAAAAATAGTTGGGATAGTCACTTCTAATGCGTTTTTGGGGGAGTTTGTAAATACTCAAGACAAGACTCTTCAATATTCTGTTGGAACCCTGACAACAATAACAACATCGCAAGGGTCTAAAACTCTCATTTATGATGTAAATGGAATTCTGACAAATATTGTTGGAACAGGAATATATGCAAGTAAGACATTTACTTATGATGGAGATGGAAACTTGATTTCCGTTAATGTTTTATAACACACATAAATAAAACAGAGTTTTTTGTTATATTGAAGTATGGCATATGATCCGGTGATACAAAGATACATGCAATATTTTTTTGATGTACATGGAAATTTGCATATTACTATTCGCCCAGACCTTACGAAGGCGTTGGGATGGGCAAATCCAAAATATGGTAATGATGGAACCCCAATATCAAATGAAGATACTGGAGGTCCTGTGGAGTATGAACCAGTTTGCTTAGATATTGAATACTCGGGAGAAGTTGGTGATTTTGATAAAAATTGTAATCTGATCATTAAGTCAAAAAACAACGCATTAAATTCATCGAGAATCGAGTTATAATAACATGCCTGCCATTAGAGACTATTCATTTGCATATGAAACCGTAACCACTGATGCGGGAATAACAATTCCGACACCGACAAATTCTCTTAATGATTTGTTAGTTGCATTTGTGATGGGAGATACTGGTACACCAACATGGACACCTCCCCTTGGTTTTACTACCGCATTTGCATTAAATAATACAGTTTCAACTTTTTGTGCTTGGAAAATTTCTAATGGGTCAGAGCCAACATCATTCACCTTTAATGCGACTGTGAGTGAAACATATAATGGTTCCATTGTGTCTATAAGAGATGTTGACACAACAAATCCATTTGGCAGCCCCGGTATAACTAGCGCCATCACACAAGCCAGCGCGGCCAAATTTAATATGCATCAAATAACTACAAATGTTAATAATGCATTAGTATTGGCATTTTCTGCAAACTCTGTAGCTGGAGTCCCCTCTTTCATTGAAAATAAAGGAATGTCTGTTCTAGCAGCGGATGGGGCAGCTGAATCTATGGGAATTGGTTGGTTTTTTATGCCAACTACGGGAACGTTGACTCCAAGTAATATAAGTTGTTCCAACGTAGCTTCAGGCGCTGGTGTTAAGGCATTGGTACAGATTGCACCCCCGTCTGGCGGTGCTACAGTAATACCAACGTATATTGCGTCTGATTCAAGTGTATATTTGGAGCCTATAAATGGCACAACCGCATATAACGGAAACACTGCCCTTGCTGCAACTGCGGATACAAATTTTGGAACTTCTTTAGGAGGATTTACTGCAGCCGATGCTACTGTTGGAGCTGCTGCTGATACTGGATTGAATTCATTTCATTCTACCGGACAATTGACCACCGTTGCAAACGCCACGAATATATATGGAGCAGAATTGATATTTTCTGTAGGAAATAGGCCAAATATAACTGGAAAGAATTTATTGTGTCATGTGCAGGCATCTACTCCAACACAATTGCAGAGGGTGCCTAAGATTTCCTCAAACAGAGGTATATGGATGGGAGTGAGATCCAGCAATGCTGCCAATTGGAAAATCTGGCAGGTTATGGGAGCAGATGCTCCATTTGCGGCAAATAGACCAATACCAATCATAATCAATGAATTAGCAGGAAATACTGTATCTACAAATGGAACTTTAGTACCATCAAGTATTTTGGCAGTTGGGTTTTGGGCAGGTTCTTTAGCAGTTGGCACGGGAGTCTGGCAATTTGGATCATTATGGCAAATGGACAAAACTATTGTTGGGGGAGGAAATACTTCGGAGCCAATGACGCTTGATCAGATTGTATTTACTGTGGCGGATTCTCATGAAAGAAAATCTGCAATTCTTCAGGGAAAAAATCAAGCGTTGTTTTTACAGCATATTCAAATCGGTGATGGAGGTACTCACCCAGTATATTTGAATTTGGATTCATCTGCAATTGAATTTCCATCTCAATACAATTCATCCACTAGACTTGTTAATTATAATTCTACGGATAGTGTGATTGGATTGCAATATGAACCAGGACCAACTGACACAATAAAACACACAAACTCTATTATTTCGTCGCCAAATAGATATTTTTGGGGATTAACATCCGCAGCGTCGTCCAGTGCATCATATAATTTTTCTGGACTATCTGTAATCGGCGTTGGGACAGTTGGACTCGCTCATACAATTTCAATAAATGAGTTGACTATAAACGACTTTTCTTCCATTAATGTTTCTAATGCAAATTTAACCAATTGTAACATAATCAAACCACCATCCATAAATGATTCTATCACTTCAAATTCGTCCACTTTGTTTAGTGGTTGTGATTTTAATGTGGTTGGAGTTGCATTAAGCAATAGCGTAATGAGTGTAAGTAATCCAAGTATTTTCAGTAATTGCAATTTTACCGGCGGGACCACCAGCGGACATGCTATACGATTGACAACTCCTGGTACATATAGCTTTAATGACAATACATTTGTTGGATTTGGTACAACTGGAAATAGTGCAATATTTAATGATTCTGGTGGAGGAGTTACTCTTAATGTAAATGGAGGTACTGTACCAACAGTTAGAAATGGTGTTGGAGCTATTACAACAATTTCTGCCACTGTTCAAGTGAACTTAAATGGATTGCCAAATACTGTTGGGTTGGCCAACAGCACAGAAATTAGAATATATGACAGATCGCAAATAAATCCAACGTTAGGAATAACGACAACTGAGTTTCCTGGAATTGGAACAGAAAATCATACCACCAGTTCATATTCATTTAATGTTGGTTTGGGTGCAACGTTTGATGTTAAAGTATTGAATCTTGATTATGTTCCATTTGTATTGTCGAATCAATCAGCAGCGACTAATCCCACAAACATAGAAATTTCATTGAAACAGGATAGAGTGTATCGCGATTTGACACCACCCTCGGGATAATGGTATTATATATATCTTATAGACAGAAAGTATTTAAGAGTAATGGCAAAAATTACAGATCCAGATAGTCTATCTTATTCTCAATATACATTTGGAACATCTATTAATCCAGCCACTGCCTTGAATGGCGGTCCAGCAAATATGCTGATTGATTATGAGAATAAAAGATTTGCTTTAACTGCTCCAAGATACGGCAGCATTGGTTCTGGCGTAAGTGAAATGGTTGGATATGGTGCTACTGGTGGAGTTTCGGGCCAGGCACTATATTCCAAATTCAAAAATATCTGGAAAGAAGATTCGGTTGCTATTCGCTTTCCCTTTCCGATGGAAGCAATTACTCCAGAATCTTTTGAATTTATTAATGGATGGATTCCCGATGATACTACTGTCAGCACCCAACCTGGAGTGAATACGTCGTTTATCACTAGAAAATTAATTAAAGATACTGGTTGGGCAGAAAGAACTTCCGGTGGATCTATCGCCCGTAAATATTTTGGAACTATCAGTCTCGGTGCCAATGCGCTAGGACCTTCTGGATTCACTACTGTTTATTACAATGCAGTAAATCCCGGCCTACAAACATCTTTAACATTGGCTGCAAATAGTATTGTAGATAATAGGATTATTTTCCCAGGCACTGTTGGGAACGGCAATACTTTTACATCTGCTCCTTATTTCTATACGGGGGATGCTGTTGTCTATCAAAATGATGGCACTCAGGCAATAACTGGGATTGTTACAAACGGCATCTATTACATTCGTTACGGTGGTAATGGGACCGTTCCAGTTGGCGCTGGGCATTCATTCTCATTACATAATACAAGGAATGATTCTCTTGCTGGCATCAATCCAGTTGCAATCAGTAGCCCAACTGCCACTGAAGTAGTTAGATTTACTGCTGCTGGTGTTCCTGAAAATTACTTCTTTGGCATTACGGAAGAAGGAAGCTTTGCAAACGAGCCGATTCAATTCTACTCCACTGCAAATGATGATGGATCTACTATACTGTATAATAGAGATAATTATTATGAAATCTTTGTAAGAGAGCAGGGTAAATCATACTCAAAACAAAATATTGCAGATATTGGTGTAAGTCAGCTAAATTTCCAAGCATATCGCTTCCCACTTGTTTCTGGAAGTGACATCAACATCACAGTTGTTGACGGCAATGGAACATCAACTGGTATTGCTACAGCTCTGTACGCTGGAATAGGAATTTCATTCTACCAAACCCCACAACTCAGAACAGTTGGAGGAACTCCATATAACTTCAATATTATTATTAATGCAAATCAGCAATCTCTCAGAACAGTATACTCAAAGGTCCAATATCTATTGAGGCAGCCAATTCGTACTAACGCTGGAGTGGCTGGCACTGATATTAACTCGTTGAGCGCGGTTGGATATAATAATGGATCAGGCGGCAAAGATCAATTCCTCAATTCATTTAGATATGGCGCAATTCAACAACCACTTTTAGAATTCGTTGGTGATATTCTTCAAGCAAGACTTGTTGATGATATTTTTAATTTCTCAAATACGGGTGTAAATGCAAGTAATTTGGGAAATCTTGGAATTTATTTTGAAAATGTCGCAGCAGGCGACATTAACAATGTCAAATATTATGACAATAATGGTGTTCAAATTATTGAGCCATTTACGTCAACTGTGGATCTGAACTTTAATAATAACTTATTTGGTGATGGTCAGGGTAGATTCTGGGTATTTTATGATATTCCAGATAGTGCTTCCGAAATTATTCCAGGACTTTCTACATCAATTAATCAAACAGCAGGTACTCCAGGAGCTACATCTGGCATCATTAACTCAACAGATGAATTTGTTGTTGGTGCTGGAGTTTCTCACCCATTTGTAACTGGTCAGAAAGTTGTGGCCATCAGCCATTCCTCCAATCCAGGAATCGGTATTGCATGTACAACGACATTTAATGCATTGAGTTTGGGTGCTGATGGGCAAGGAATAGCAACAGCGGTCTACTACCTAAATGTTGTCAGAGGTCCTGGAATTGCCCAATCATATTCGGATATTACTGAGTATGGTGAAAATGTCGCCGGCGGCACAAATAATGCTGTATATGGTGTGGGAAAAACTACAGCATTCAAGTTGCATAATTCATATTCTGATGCAGTTGCAAATGGATATGCTGGTATTAATACCATCAATCTTACTGCTTCTGGCACGGCTGGAGTAGTGACATTCAGGCAAATTGATACGAATTTTTCAGAAAATAATGCTACTGTAGTTAAAACAGGAAACGTTGCTGGATCTGGTGTCGGTGCCAATCAATTTCTTGATGGAATTGACATTCCTGACACTGGACAGGTTACATTCTCCTTTGACTATGACAAAAACTCTCAGAGAAATAGAAATCCTGGAAGTGAGTCAGTTGTCAGTAATGCTGCTATTCGTGTGGTTGCTGTTGGTCTTCAAACCGGACAATATTCGTTTACACAGGCAGATATTACGAGAGCAAAGGGTCAATCTGTTTCAGTAACCGGTGCTCTGGAAAGGGTGTATTCAAACCCCTCTTGATAAATAGTCCTACTAGCGTTATAATAGTCCTAATAGAGTTATTATGCAATGCCCAATCCATTCAATGTTCCTGGCACAAATGATTCATTTACTTTTAATGGCCCATTAAAAGAGATTGAGGTGGGGGCCGCAACTTCCACCCTCAATGTTCAGTATGCCTATAGCTTTTGGAAGCAGTGGGTTGTAGAAGGAAATGCTCAGTATCTACCAGCATTTCGCGCTGTTGGTGGAGATGATCTTGGTGGCGGAAACAAGGTGGCATTTTATGCGTTCCTTGCAAACAATTGGAGAATTCGTGTACCTGTAGGTCTAACTGACTTATTTGTAACGGGTGGAATTCTTGCAACTGAAGAACTGGATAATCCATTCAGATTTGATGGTGTTCTGATTACACTTCAACAACCAGTTGCAGTTCAGTTTGTGGACAATCCAGGCATCGAATCCTTGGAGCAGAGAATGTTGGAGATTGAGCAACAACAAGCAAATACAATTATTCCAAATCAGGTTGCAATTGCGCAAACCGCAGAAAATATTTACAACGAAGTTGTTTCAATAGGATCCACAGTTCAGGATATTCATAACAATATTGTTGGAATTAATAATATTGTTATAGATACAAATAATAGAGTGATCGCGATTGGAGCAACTACTTTAGACATTAAGAAGAATACAAATCTAATTCCTGCTCTACTCTGACATTTGACAGAGAGCATAATACGTGCTATACTACCAGTAGTCCCTTAGGTAATATGAATAAGGAACTTTTAGAAAAAATTGAATACTTTGTGAATGAATTAAATTGGACTGAGAATGACGAAATAGACATTCAAATTGGTGGATGTGCTTCTAGTGGACTATCTGCATCTGAACAAGCAAATCCAAAATGGCATAGACCGTATGGAGTCACTACATATCAAGATGATGCATTTATCGTAATTAAAAATAGGAGTAGAAATCCGGTCATCCCTTC
>Ga0129333_10005641_pt1 | contig 11784 bp, 15 predicted proteins | sample CPB6_08_DNA_FD_94474 | JGI IMG/M metagenome (GOLD analysis project Ga0129333, IMG submission 94474) | Freshwater to marine salinity gradient microbial communities from Chesapeake Bay, USA - CPBay_Sum_0.6_0.8_DNA | ecosystem: Environmental > Aquatic > Marine > Coastal | place: USA: Chesapeake... | reverse complement strand
TATCGCCTTGTTTGATATTAACGGCTGTGCCAAAGCCTGCAACATGAGCATTAGTTCCTGTGCCGCCTAGACCCTGTACTCTATTATAGTTGCCTACTTGCTCAATGGTTACACTATTACCGGTACCGTCTGAATACAAATCGATTCTATTGCCTAATCCAATGGCATTTCTTCTTGCACGAGCAGCATCTAATAAGGCCTGTTGTGCAGCAGTTATATTGCTACTGTAGCAATCGCTACATACGCTGCCTGCAGTTCCTGGATTAGCAGGTGTTCCTCCAGATCCAGTATCAGTGCTGGTAACTCCGTCATTGAGGTCATAGTAATAAGTTACTTCGGCAATTTGCATACTGTTACAATCAAGTCCGCATCCATCGCCTGCCTTGGTTGTAGGGAATAAAATAAAGTAATAAACATAAGCATTTGTGTTTGCTACAGTTATTTCAGGACTGGTCCAAAAACGAGTGTCACTTAATGTCAACGTATCTTGTTTGATTAGTGTCCAGTTAACACCATCGTTACTGCCATATAGTTTGTAACTGGTAGGGTCACGACCGGGAAAGTCGTTGGCAGTGGTAATAGTAAACTTTTGTACCACACGGCCTTGACTTAGCTTTACAGTAACACCTGCGTTCTTTTTATCAAAGTTCAGGTACTTGGTGCCGGTGTTGCCGTCAAAGGCATTGGCAGCACCTTCGTTGCTAGGACTGTTATAGGTAGTAGGATAGATATTGCTGATAACAACAGGGCTACTGGTTGTTCTTATTACCTGCCAGTTAGGGGTTGGTGCAGGAGGTTGTGGACAGTTGGTAGTACAACCTGTGGTAGCTGTTTGACTAGGTGCTGCCACAGTTTCAAAGCCGCTGCTACTAGGCAATGCACAGTTGCTAGGTGCCATAGTTAAATTTGTACATTGTCCAGCATACACACCTAATTGAACAGCATTGTTATCTACCACGTTATTACTCATGGCACTGAACGTTATGGTATATGTGGTTCCAGCGGTTAATGTTACAGCTTGATAGATACTGTCAAAACTGCCTACAGCGCCGTCGATCCATTGACCATTACTCCATGTACCAGCAGCACTAGGATATATGCCACTTTGATAACCCACGCCCCAGGCAGTAGGAGCATTAATATTAACTTGTCCATAATTGGCCGTGTTTACAGTTAAATTTCCTCCTGTAGTGAAATCAGGGTTAGTTAGTAAGTTTGTAGTCTGCCCCTGAACTGTTAGTTTCGCATTGTCAAAATACCAATAGGCTGGATCCTGTCTAAAGGCAAACATGATATACTGACTACCGCTAACCGTGGCAGTAAAGTTAAAAGTGTATGTGGCCCATTGATTAGCTGTATTGTTTTGAACACGGCCAACCCAACCACTGGGTAATGTCTGTGCTTGTACCAAAGATGTTATAAAAAGAAAAAATAATAAAAATAACTTTTTCATCTGAATGTCTGATTTATTACAATCAGTCCCTGTGGTCTACCTGAACTAAAATTCCAACTGTTAGTTAATCCATCTTGAGTAACCACTACTTGTGCTTTAGTATCAACAGGCATAGAAATGTTTACATAATTTTTGCTAGTTGAACTTAAACTTTCATACAACCAACCTACTTGTCTAGTTTCGCTTTTATCCTTCCAGAGTTTTTTAACGTAAGGATTTTCAGATTCTGATGCAGTAGTTGTAGATGTAGCAGTAGTAGTTGTTTTATCTTCTGCAGGCGCACTGCTTTGTGCTACGGTAACTATTGAATTTTCGGTTACTGCGGCAGCTAAGTCAGTAGTTACAGTAGGTGCCTCGGGTACTTCGGCTGTGGTTTTAGTTTCTTCAGTGGCAGTCGATTCCGCCGCAGTTTCTTGATTAGAAGATTCTGCCGAGGTTGATGCTGATGCTCTTGCCTTTGCAACAGCTAGTCTTCGAGAGCCTGTGCTTTTCTTATCTGTGGCTGCTTGCTTTTCTTCGGCTCCGCCATCCTTGTCGTCCTTGTCTTCTTTTTTAGCTTCTCTTGTAACACCGGTGGCCGCAGCCGCAGCTCGAGCAGCCGCAATTACACTGGCGCCACCCATGGTTCTTGGCGGAGTAATTTGTAAATTATTGCCCACTGGAGTATTAAACAAATTAACTGTAATTGGAGGTGTAGGCGGTTGTCCTGCACTTTCTACTAGAGTAGCTTGATATGGGCGATCTAGCTTGACTAGATTAGGTCCGCTTTCCACATCAATTTTGCCACTGCCGCAAACCATGCCTTTAACAGCACTGGTTTCCCAGTCGCACGTGGGCATAAGAATAACCATGCTAGATCCAATTTCGTTAACGCTCATAACAAAATCGGTGCCACGCACAGCAATAGCCGCAGTGGGTGTATTAATTTTTACATTCTTAGGGTCTTTGGCAATGGCACCCGACACATATCGAACAGTACCACTGGCAGCTTTTAACCCTAGTTTGCCTGATCCGCTTTTGGGGTCATAGACAAACTCATCGATAACTAAATTACTATGTTCAGTTACACTAACCGTAGTTTCGTCTTTGAAAACAATCTTTAACTTACCATTTTTAGTTTCGATGGTGTCGTTTTGTTCGATTACGGTGCCTTTGGCCACAGGAACAGTTTGCTTGCCGCGTTTGATTGCGGCAGTACCCGACAGTTCGGTGACTGTTCCTATGTTTGCCCAGGCGCTGGCAGATAGCAGCAAGCCTGCCAGTAAGATAGCTAACTTCACGTTAGCACTCCTTAGTTCTTCTGATTAATATTCCAAACGCCGCTGTTGCCCACGCTCTTGATATTCAACACATTGTCAATGGTACCAGTTTGGCTAACGGTAAACTTGTTATTGTTTCCAGCTAGATCAATCCAAATACTAGAACCAGCAGAACCTGTGCTTCTTTGATTTAGGTTAAATTCGTTTGAATCGCCAACAACCATTAGGGTCTGACTGTGCTTGTTACCAATGGCGTCAATACGGAAAATGTTTAGATCGCCGGTTACAGTAATAGCACTCTTTAGATCATCGCCAGTGCCGCGGAATTGCAAGTCGTTGCTGTCACCGGTAAATTTCCAGTTTAGGTCAGCAGCCTTACACCCAGTTAGTGCTGTGGTTCCATCGCTGGCATTTCCGTATCCGCAGGCAGCATCGACTTTGTTACTGTCGCCAATTTGTTGAATAGTAATTGTAACACCTTGACCAGAACCTGTTGTGGCATTAACTGCTTCAAGCATGATTTCGTTGCTGGCGCCTGTTTGAATAGTGATCAGCTTTTGATCGATACCACGTAAGTAAATTGGACGAGCAGCCGAACCTGCTTTATTACCAGATCCGTTTTGTGTCATGTTAACATTGACATTGTCGCCGCTTTGATCGACAAAAATTCTGTTTGTTGAACTAATGTTTAATGCTGCGGTTGCATTTGGGCTAACAGTTGCAGTGGCCGGAATAGTTGGCGCCTGTGGGGCTGTTACCGCAGTTTGCGCCATTGCTGGCAGTGTTGACGCTAGTAAAATAGCTAATAGTGTCTTTTTCATTCTTTACTCCATATAACCAATTTGGTCATTTTTTATCTAATTTTGTATCATTTAATAATTGACGATGATTCTCTTTGAGTTCTTTCAATACCTTTTCTGCTGATGGACTACTTCTGTGTGGCTGCAGATTCTTTGCGGCCGGCTTCAGATGTGGAGTTCTTTTGAACCAACTCATTGGGTTTCTCCTTAAATTTCCATAGCCCTTGACGTTCACCTTTGAGAATTATCTCCTTAACGCCAGCTTCAATAGCTGATCTTAGAGCATAATTGCCTGGTTCGTTGAATGTTTGACTTGAATCAAATTCAAAGGCTCTAGTTGCTTGATTAAAAAATCTTAGTGCAGTAACACCTTCGGATGTACTTAATAGATTCTTTTCTACAGTAACAGTGGTCAATACTTCGCCGGTTTGTACACTTACTAGTCTAAGACTAACAACTACCAGGTCTTGAACATACTGAGTATATGGCCCAATACCTAACCAACGTGCACCAGTTCCTCCGGTTAGTGTATGACTATTATAGTCAATAATTCCACCTTCGAGGATTACACCCGCTAACTGCAACGGTGGTAACATTTTGGCTTTTTCACCGTCATAGATATCACGAGTTTGTTTGATCATTTGACGTTCTTTGAGTAAGTTATCTAAGCCTACTCGTTCTACAACAGTAAACCATTGGCGGTTTCCAGCTTCCATTAATGATCTGATTAAGTACGATTCGGCACCTTGTGTTACTGCGGTGCTAAATGAACTCAGTGTTGTACTGGGTTTTCTTTGCCCAGTCATGTCTTTAAAACTATAAACTGCCACAGTAATTGGTGGGCCTGCTGGTGCAGGAATCTGATTAAAATCTTTGCTGATATTCTCAGTGATTCGTGGCGGTTCAACCATTTCAGCATCTGCCATTGGTCGAATGGCGGCACAACCCGATAGTGTAACTATAGCAGCAGTGATCAGTGATAATTTAAATAATCTCATGTTAGAATCCAAAACTTGCTATAGGTACGGTAACTGTTGTCACAGTTCCTTTGGCGTCAACTACGGTCAACACAACATGGGTTTCTGTTTTACGCCAGGTAACGGTATTGCCATCTAGCACAAATGAACCTGTAGTAGGGTTAACACAGCCAGCAATGGGCATACCATCTGCTCCAGAGCAGCGATTCTGAAATAAATTGTTACTTAATTGTGTGGCAAGTTGAGCGTAAACTTGACTTTGGAATAGGCTCATAAACCTATTCAAAGGTGTATTTAATAAATCTGCCTCGGCCTTAGCTATGGCAGCTTTTTTGTCTGCCTCGATTGCGTCTTTACGGCTTTTCTCGATACTGTCTACTGTTAGTGCATGGCTTGACCAGCCAATGCCGCTAAAAGCAGGGTTTTTAAATTGTTGAACTAACTGTGCCTGCGCTAGCAAAGGAACACAAAGCAAAACTGGAATTAATTTTTTCACAGCTTATCCTCCTGTATCCTATACTTTAGTACAGTATAATTATTTACTCAAACCACTCAAAAAACAAACTACGTAGATAACAAAAAAGGACCCTAAGGTCCTTTTTTTGTTTGTTAAACTTGAAAGTCAGCTAGCCAACACCTTGCTTACCGCATTAATTACCGAAGCAATTCTACCAATATCACGCAATTGTTCTATGCTATAACCTTCCTTTTTAAGAGTTTCATAATGTGCTTTTACACAGAAATGACATTTGCCCACAATACTAGCAGCCAGACTATATGCTTCAAAACGAGCTTTAGTTGTACCACCGTGTGTAGTAATAGCATTCATGCGTAGTTGCGCCGGTAATCCTTTAAGGTTAGCATCGTCGGCCATTTCAACGTATGGGTACCAGACATTATTCATGGCCATTAAGCTGGCCGCAGTCAAGGCAGCATCGGCTTCTGTTCTGTCAGTAATCTGAGCATGTAACCATGTCCAAAACTTACTATTACCTGTGGCAAATGCTGCGGCCACGGCTACGGCTTCGGCTTCTTCCATTGGTAAAGTACTACGTTTAATTACCGCATCCAGATTTAATCTTGTATCTTTAGCATAATCAGGAATACTAGATTCCTTTAATGCATCGACCCATGCTGTCATAATTTATATCCTTTTGAACTTAATATAATTTTACAAATATGTTCCAGGCGTTCTATGTGCTCAAACGCACGCCACGGACTAGTATCTACTGCTACAACGCCATGGCGATCAATACCAACTACGTGATTTTCTACATGCCCGTTAGTGTCGACACCTAACGCAGGCACAGTAGCATCGGCCAATGCTTGGCTGATAGGAGGCACATCGGGAACATTTTTGCCAACTTTTGTATAACGACCTAACTCCGGAAACTCTTTAACTAGTTCGCTTAGTTCGATGCCAGCGTACATAGCAGCCACAGTATAAGTTGGATGCATGTGAAGCACTACTCTAACTTCGGTGTCTATTTCTTTTTGTAAGGCAAGGTGTAGGGGCAGTTCGCCGCTAGGCTTGAGATTTTTACTAATGTCTGTGTAGTCTGTTTCCTGCCAACCATACAGATAGAATGGAGGAGCAGCATGTGTCACACGCTCTAGTTTAATCTTCTTAAACATTTCAGGCTGTAGAGTTTGCTTTCGTATAGCACTGGGAGTGACGTAGAAATGATCTCTATCATGCCAGCGGATACTGGCATTGCCATCTCTGGCAGTGATCCAGTTCCGCCTGTATGCTTCTTCGAATAATTCACTAACGGTTTCTAACATTATTTATCACCAACTCTTCCATTTACTTACCTAATGTTGCTTCACCAATTTGTCTATTACATTGACACAACTCTCCAGATTGGCAGGCATCAAGCACACGCAAGGTTTCTTCTGGGCTACGTCCAACATTCAAGTTATTAACAGTAACGTGCTGAATAACATTGTCAGGATCAACAACAAATGTGGCACGAAGTGCAGCACCGGCAGGAGCATAAAAAACACCTAATTGATTGATTAGACTGTGTTCGTTGCGAGCTGTGTCGGCAAATTGAACATGAGAGATTTTTGCCAAATCTGGGTGAGCTCGTTGCCAAGCCAACTTACAGAACTCGTTGTCTGTGCTACCAGTTAACAATACAGCATCGCGATCCTTGAAATCATTGGCCAATTTGTCGTAGGCCACAATCTCTGTGGGACAAACGAACGTGAAGTCCTTGGGGTAGAACACAATGACCTTCCACTTGCCTGGAAAAGATTGATCGGTGATATCAAAAAACTGATCGCTGCCCGGATTTACTCCGGTTATTACAAAACTTTCTAACTTATCGCCTACGGTTTTCATTTTAGTTCCTTTCTGTGTGTTTAAATGAATAAGTAATAACCACCACAAACTACTTGGTCTGTGACATTATATAGATGTAAAGATAAAATTACAAGATCGAGTCAACCATTTAGAACTGTTTTAGTGGGCGAATGTCAAGGTGTTTTACTCGAACAGTGTTGATAAATCGATCCTGGTAGTATAAGGGTAAATCTAAAAGTACTACAACTTCGGGGCCTATGTCTTCGTTGAGTTGATGATCTACTGCCACTGACCCTATAAAGGGTATACCATTGTATCGACCAAAGACTCGATCGCCAATGGTGTATTTAGCATGATAGCTATTACGGTAAAAGTAGTCAGCGAGATTTCCCATAATGGTAAAAATAAGTTCTAAATTTGTGTCGCTTTTTATTTATAGTGTAGTACACTTGTCTACGTAATTAGTAGAAGACCTAGACCCATGTATATGTAATACCTTTAAACAATCTACTAAGGTAGAGATGTGTGTAAGTACTTTATATAAAGCTGTTGGAGAAAATATTATGCCACACCGTATTACTCATTTATATTTTACTCGTGAACAGGATATACCAGAACTAAATGCAACAGATGATCTCTGGGACAAGATTAATTCCATGCCTCGTCGAGTGATTATGTGTACCAGCTGGGCAGAACTACCAGAAAAATTAAAACTAAATCCAGAGTCTATTTGTTTTAACTACAGAGAACTAAAATATAGTTCAGCTGTTGAAATAGTAAACATGGTTCGAACGATGAGTAAGTTAGTTGGTCTAACTTACACAATAAAAATATCAGTTGAGGTTGGCAAAAACACACCCCACGAGACAATTAAAACATTACAAAAAAGTGAAATTCAAGGAATAATTCCGCGACCCGCGGATTTTGGTTGGGAAGAGTGCGTGAAAGGTGCCGAAGCCACCTGGGCAAGTATACCCTATTGGCCTCGGCATATTATTGATCAGCTACCTGGCGCTAAAAAGAAACATGAACCATTGGTCAAGCTGGAAAAGATTCGACTAACCGCTCGTCAGAAACAAATTTTTGACATGGTGGTTGACCGTGGGTCATGCAATAAAATCATTGCTCGTACACTTAACATCAGTGAAAGCACAGTTAAATTACACTTAGGACACATATTTAAAAAGTATGGTGTAAAAAGTCGCACACAACTAGCTGTGTTTGCACGACACAAGTAAAGTATAATACTCTACCCAAGTAGACCCTAGACCAGGGTCTATTTTTTTCTCCGCATTTTTCTTCTAAGTAATTATAACACTCGATCAATTAATCGAGTTACATGCAGGAAAGGGTCCTGCACAGCCGTTATACTTAATTAAGGAGAATAAAATGGCAGTAGAAGACATGGTAAGCGATGTTCGCCGCGAAGCAGCTGAACACACAAATGAGATCGTTAAAGAAGGTCTAAAAGGCGACTACAATACACAAGCCTCTATCAAAGACACTCGCTTTGATATCAATAGTCGTATTTCTGATTCGGCCCGCGACACCGACAATCGTTTCTTTGATGTTGGTCGTGATACACAAGACATCCGTGCTCAAGTTATTTCAGCACAGCAAGCAATGGTTGCTGGTTTCTTAGGCGCAGCCAAGGATGCTGAAATCAATGCTCTTAAGACACAGATCGAGCTAGCCAAGCAAAGCACATACCTAAGCGACAAGATTGACGCAGGTAATGCCAAGACACAAGACTTGATCCAAGCTCTACAGCGTAGTGACAACGAGCGTCGTCTAATCGAGCGTAACACCGAATTGGTTGCTGCTCTCGATGATGGCCGTCATTGGAGACGTCATTATGACAACGGTCAGTGGAATGCACTGTCAAGTCAACTAAATGCCTTCCAGAGTCAACTACAAGAGACTCGTCAAGGCATGGTTAACTTCGGTACCATGGCCGGCGTTGGTCAAACCAGCACCAGCAACAACGTTCGTTAATCCACGAACTGAGTAGCAAAACAGGCAGGCCCTACCGGGTCTGCCCTTTCGATAAAGAGGTTGTTGAGGTATGATAATGGATCCCCGAGATTTCGAATTAATTGCAATGAGTCATTTATTGTCAAGATATCGACTTACCGGCCAGCTACCTAACATTAATGGTCAACCTTTTGATTTAAATGAATTCAAAAGATATCTATCTGCCGGAGTTGCTACCAGTGACACCGACGTCAATGTCAATATTGAAAAAGTTGAAAATACCGTTGTTGATTGTGACAACGAGAACGAACACGATAAACCAGTTGAAGTCTCTAACAACATCGTTGCAGACAATGCGACTGTAGATAATTCGCCAACTATTGGACCCGCACCAATTCAATCAAATACAGCTCCTGAAATAACTGAAGTTGAAAAAACTGGCATAGGGGGCAAGTTATTTCAATTTTTTAACAAGGACCCTGGTAAATGAATTCTGGTGAACAAAGATTAATAGAATTAAATCAATTATTAGCTCGTTTGTCATCAAGACAAGACTTAACACACGGGCAAATTGAATTAATTAGACAGGCTGTGGTTGGCCCTGACTCCCCACCTGGCATTTCGTCTACAGTATTACAACAAGGAGCAAGCGGTGCAACAGGACCCACACCCCCACCATGTCCACCTGACTGTGTCGGAGCTACAGGACCTCAAGGCGCGACTGGCGCTACTGGAGCAACGGGCGCTCAAGGAGAACCTGGCCCTATCGGAGCTACTGGTGCGTCTGGAAACTGTAGTTGCCGGTGCTCGGCAAGAGTGGTATCACAAGACTACAGTGCTACGCTGGATGATTATTATATTGGTGTTAATAGTACTGGACCGGTTACTATCACACTTCCCGGCGATAGCCCAGATTGTCAGCAAATTGTTGTAAAGGCCGAAATGGGCCCGCCTTTGGGTAATAGAAAAATTACCATATCAGGACCCATTGACGGCGCCGCTTCCTATGTTATGGAAGTGCCCTATGAAGCTGTAAGCATGATTTATCGCGGCGGCGAATGGCATATTATTTAAAAGGAGACCCAAATGAACCGCAGACCCCCACGCAGACCCCAGGCACCACAATCACCACAATCGCCGAGGCCTGGATATTGGAACAATTATTATTGGAGAAATCATTATCCATATAATTGGTATTGGCATCATGACTATGATTACGATTATGATTGGTACGATTATGATTGGTACAACGGCGATGATAATTTATATGATTACTATTATCATTTTGGGCGTTACGATACCAGCAAGGAAGCCTTCGATCGTGGATTCCGTGAAGGTCTTAAACAGGCTCATAAAGTAACTAATGAATCTGCAACTGCAGAACAACCGGCAGCAGGTTACTGCGGTTCAATGGGAGGTTAATCTATGTCTTATCTAAGTTCAGCCGCATCGTCTCTTGAATATGGCGTCGTACAGATAGGTGGCAATATTAATGTCACCGACGGTGTAATTTCTATCAGTCAAAATTTAGAACCTAACGCCAATGTTACATTTAACAGCATTGAAGCCACCACTAGTTTAACCCTAGCTGGCAATTCTGTAATTACCAGCATTGCACCATTGGCAGGCCCTGGTATATCTATTTCCGGCATTGACACAGTTGGTCCAGATACAGCCTTTACAGTTAATAACACTGGTGTATTAAGCCTGGTAGCCGGACCAGGCATTACCTTAAGTGGTAATACTGGAAATATTACTGTTTCGACATCGGGCGCAGATTTCTTAAACACCACTTCGACTAACATATCTTATACTGCATCTGCTACAGACGAATATATTGGTAGTACTGCTAGTAATGCAATTACCATTACACTACCGGTTGGCATCCAAGGTCGTGTTTATACCATTAAAGACGAAAACGGAGGCAGTCCAAAAATCACTGTTGTCGGCTCAAATGGAGAAAAGATTGATGGGAAAAACAGTTATCTATTAGAGATTAGATATCAAAGTATTAGTTTAGTATTTAGGAACACAGGATGGTGGTTAATCTAATAGATCGTAGCAGGCACTCCTGTAGACTGAGTAGGCCCGACAACAGAGATTGGGCCTACTCAGTTCGTCAACAACCCTTGCGAGAAATGGTAGATCTTCGCGAGTGGGACGGAAGGATCGAAGATCAAAAAAATCTCGGTAGTTGTGTAGGACATGCCATAGCCGGAGCATACGAACTCATGCTCAAAAGAAATTATCCCGGCGAGTATCAAGAGTTAAGTTCTCTATATGTTTATTACAATGCTCGTATCAATGAGCGTCTTACTGAACTTGATGCTGGTGCTACTATTAGAGCAGGATTAAAGTCAGTCAAAGACTATGGCATTTGTACAGAAGAAATATGGCCTTACGATCCTACCAAGTTTGATGTACGGCCCAGTGTTGAAGCCTACGAAGATGGTCGCAGACGCACACTTGAAAACTACCGCCGACTGTATACTATCACAGAAGTCGAACAAGCACTGAACAACAATCGACCTGTGGTCATTGGAATGAATGTCTATACATCATTCTTTGATCTCAATGACAAGGATTTTACAGCTAAATTACCTACAAATCGTGTAACTGAGTACTATGGTGAACACGCTGTCTATTTGGTAGGCTACGACCAAACTAAAAAAGAGTTTCTTGCTAAAAACAGTTTTGGGTCAGAGTGGGGCTTGAATGGATACTTCTTTATGCCCTACGATTATGTCAAGGCCGAAGTGTTTGAATCTTGGGTTTTTGATATAGTACTACGCACCTGATGCCAATCGGGAATAGGCAAAAAGCCCCATAAGGGGCTTTTGTACAGCAGGTTCGAATCCTGCCAGGTGCGCCATATTATGGTTGTTACTGCGAAATAGTTCGTATGACTAAATGGAAACTTTGAACTAAGATCAAAAGCGCCAATGAAATCATTACTATCAGTTTCAGTAGATTTGAAATAAGTTGCATAGATATAGGTGACCTGTTTGTGCTG
>Ga0129333_10005640_pt1 | contig 11784 bp, 22 predicted proteins | sample CPB6_08_DNA_FD_94474 | JGI IMG/M metagenome (GOLD analysis project Ga0129333, IMG submission 94474) | Freshwater to marine salinity gradient microbial communities from Chesapeake Bay, USA - CPBay_Sum_0.6_0.8_DNA | ecosystem: Environmental > Aquatic > Marine > Coastal | place: USA: Chesapeake... | reverse complement strand
TGCATATGTTCGACCATACGTAATGTTTTTTTGTGCTCTTATATCTTCGTTTCTAAAGGTCCAGCATTCCCCTGTATCATCAATAAAACACACAAAGTAAACAGGGCTCTCTATGCCATAATCGATCAAGAAATGTGCTAAGGCTTTCCCTTTTGGCGTTTCAATTGGCAACGCTGGATCTAATTGTAAAATCATTTAGCTTTTTTCTTTGGGATTTTTGCGCCAGCTTTACGTGCTTCGCTCAATGCTATCGCAACAGCCTGAGCTTTTTTCTTAACAACAGGCCCTTTTTTTGAACCGCTGTGCAATTCACCTTCTTTAAATTCTTTCATAACTTTTTCAATTTTGCTTTTTCCCTTCTTCATAAAATCTCCAATTTTTCTCAGAATTTCAATCTTCGCCATCGTTTCACCACGTATGTTTTTTTAAATCGCTTACCGTCCCATCCATGACCTGTGAACCAGCCAGCTATGAGCTTTTCACCGCAATCTAGCTCAACAAGGTCAAATAAGATGGGTAAATAATCTTCAACGCTTATCCATCCGTTTTCACCCTTAGGTACATTAGCATATGTAATATTGTGGATTTCGACTATACGCGGCTTCTTCATACTCACCCATAAAGTAAAACTTTTTAAGGATTGAATATAAAAATTTTCGTAGCAAGATTAATGGCAAGAAAGAGTAATCCAAGCACCAATAATGGCCATGATTACAGCAAGAATAATAATAAAATTGTGGATCCAGTCTGATTCTGATTTCAAGATACCTGCTCAACTATGGCTTTAATGATGTCAGCGCCTATTTTAGCTTCAGCTTTAGCAAGTTTTAGCTTAGTTTCTTCCCAGGTTTTACGTTCATCATCATAAAGTGGCATAGTGTCTGAGATGATTTTAGTGTTGAGCTTGTTTTTCATCGCTAATTCTTCACGCTTGATACCTATGCAAAGCCTTGCATACTCATATGCCTCTTTGAGCTGTGGGTTGTCACGTAATAAAATTGTAAATCGCTCGTAGGAAAGCTTCTGAGATTTTATAAACTCACGAAGAATCAATGCGTCAGACTCAGCAAATTTATAAAGCTCATCTATCATTGTCTCAATCTTCGATTTTGTACTCATACACTCGTATTTCCGTCCTAGGATTGTCTGAATATAACTTTGTGCCTCTAATTTTTATCACTTGGCAATCATCTACCCATATTATGCCCGTCAAACAATCTTCCATTTGTTTATTTAAGTTTGTCGTATCAGGCTTTTTTAAATGATAAACTTTATTATTAACATAATCATTATACGCTTTTTTAGATACAGACTTAGGTATTGGCATATAATGGACTAAGTCCAAATATATCGGACAGTTATAGGGTTTGTTGTGGAATTCATCTCTAAGATAGATACGAACGTGTTGAATGTAGTCCGCGTTGACATTGTAAAATGTACGGCCCCTTCGTACGGTCCAAGGCTTAGGAGTGATAGGTATTGTGGCTTCAAACAGTAAAATGGTTACCTCGAGAGAAATGGGCTGCCCGAAAGCAACCCAAGAAATCACTTGTTAAAAACTTCTATGATATAAGTATCATAGTATCAAGCATTAGAGAAAGTAAAGTTATTTAGCTTTCTTTTTTGCTATTTTAGCTTTTACTAGCTTTTTCTCTTCACCCATGTGCTTTTTAAGCTGGGCTGGAGACATATGAGCGTATTCTTTCATGTGCTCAGATGACATCGCTTTAGGCTTTGACATCTTAATTTTGATGCTAAGTTTTTTCATATATCCTCTACTTTTGTTTTGTAGAGAACTTACGAATTCTAGCAGCAGAATCAGCAACGATTGAATCAGCTTCTTGCATAGAATCATCGGGGATAGAATAAGCAGCTTCGCCTTGCTTGCTACCTGCTCTACCCACTTTGAAACGCTTTACCTCTTGAGGCATGTTAGCGTATTCGTCATGATCAGCAAACATTTTCATGTTGTACCTACTGGGGTTTGGGGTTGTATGCTTTCGGCTGGGGCAGCAGCTTCAGCGGTTTGGGCTTGAGGTTCGTTAATCTGTTTTACAGCATTTTGGATATTTCCTGAAAGTTTACTTACAGCAGCTTCTGTTTGCTCAACATCACTTACTGGTTTCAACTGGTCAAGTAATTCTATAAGACGTTTTAAATTATCTATATCTATGCCTTGTAGCTTATAAGCCGCTTCAACAAGCTCTAAATCAGCTCTTGCTTTATCATTCTCAGCTCTTGCAATTCGCTCTGCAGATAATGCAGCGTCCAGTGATACTTTGTTTAAGCGCTCAGCCGCAAGAGATTCTTTAGATTTGCTTTCTGCACGAATAGCTTGGTTCTCAAGAGCAATACGCTCAAGTTGCAATCTATCTTGGACAGCTTTTGCTTCTGCAGTTTTTGCTTCCATTTCAGACACTTCTTTATAGAGTTGTCCTTTATCAACAAGCGGAGAGTTTTCGATAAGTAGTTTTGTTGGGATTTGTATGCCAAGTTGTTGTAGCTGGATAAGCTGCTGAAATTGAAGACGTTTTTGTGAATCAGTGTAGGCCACTTCTTCAACATTGATGTTATATTTAGTAAACGTTTTGTTTTTTATTTGAGGATCTAACTGTTCATTAACTATTTGTGCAAATTTTCCTTCTTTCCAGTTCGTTTGCATGCAGCTAAGCATCTTTTCACCCAAGATTTTTTGGGAGGAATCAAGCTGGTCAAAGAGTCTCTGTAGTCCAGTAAGTCCAGCGCCTTGGCGAACCATAGCAAGAATGCCAGGCACGTCGTCTTTAGCCATGCCCATAAGCTCTTCATTAACTTGACCAGTTTGGTAAATGAGGTTTTTAAGTTCATTCTGTAATTGTATCATGCTTGGTGGAACGTTGCCAGGCTGTATCTTTTCGATATCACTCATGTTTGCGTTTTTAGCCACTTTGACGTTAATACCGTTACCACCTTTATGTAAATCTTCTGGGTTAACAACAGCGTTTTCTTTGTACTTCCAGCCAGAATTGATTTGCGATTCTAATACATCAGCTGAGTTGATCAGGAATCTGTTGTAAAGGAACTGCGGATCACGCATTGAGCGAACAAGACCCTGATGGCGAAGTGCGAAGTTTGTTAGCTCTGGGTTATAGTAGCCATAGAATGGTGTCATCGGATAGCAATCAAGACCTGTAGGATGAGGTCCTGAATACATTACATGTCCGTTAACAACGATGTTGTATGTCACTGTTGGCACTTCAGTTTCAATAACATCTAAGCTTGGAAATACACGAAGAAGGTCATTGAGTGCGTCTTCATCTTTGCTTGTCCATTCTTTAGTCTGTCCGTTCTTCACGTCGACTACGAAGCGAGCTTTGCGCTTAGATCTAAAATAGAACTCATCGACCATGTATAGGCCGATATCTCTCATGTAGTAATTCTCAGGAATAAATATGAATTTCCCGTCTCTTGTGTACGAACTTTGAATGCCATCAATCTCTTTATCACGCTCGTAGTTAAACATGCGCTTAACTTGAGATTTTGGCAGTGCCTGTCTTCTCCACACAGATTCTGCATCTGACATGTCAAAGTTTTTATAGAAAGGGTCTATCCAGTAGTAGTTATATGGGACGTTAGATAAAACGATGTCGCCGTTAATTGGGTCAGTTTCGAAACTTACGTCGATGTCTACAAAAGAAAGGCCTTGAATACATGCACCATCAAATGCTTTAGAGGTAACTTCGTGCCCATTAGCCTGGTTATATGCCCAGATAAGAGACTTAGACATTTGCTGCGCGGCTCTTTCTGCCATGGGGACTGATGCTGAAGTAGAAATGCTTTTCTTATGCTGTCTTTGATACCCTGTAACAAGCTCAATAGCTGGCTTGATGATGTTAAAGTAATAACGCTTTTGACCCCAGTACGGAGAGTTACCATATATTTCAAACCACAAAGTTTGATCACCTGCGTAAAAACGCGTGTCTAAGTCTGCTTCTGCCTGAAATGCCTGGTTTACAGTGACGTAATCCATATAAGCTTTATTCATGCGTTCTAGGACATGTTTACCATTTGAGTCCTGATAAAATGTCGGATTTAACCTTTCTGATGCGTTGTAGACCATAATCACCAACTTAAAATGTAGTTACAATAATTTTTGCATTTGTATAAGCTTATGACAAGGCCATTTAGCAAACACTAAATACGCTGAACAATATTTTTTCATATTTTCCTGTGTTCGCCGTGCCCCCTTACGCACGGCTTCTTTATTTACCTGTAGTCTCTTCCATGATCTCCACAAGACCCAGCGTCATTAGAATGGGCATAATCGTTACAATCGTAAGATCTAGTTTCTCTTTCATGTGCTCTTTTCAATTCAGGTTCTTCTTTTTCCATTCGTTCTTCATAGGCATGCTCTAAATCTACGTGCAGATCAACTGGGCTTGATAAGCCAGGCCCAAAGTGATAAGCGTGTGTGATTGTTGTATATAGTAATGCTAAACCACCTAAAGCTAAGGCTATAATACGTATTACAAACATCGGATCTAGTCTCATTTTACCCCCTAAGTTATGTAGTCATTTTAGGAAATGTCGTTTCTTTACTGTATTCTTGTTCTAAAAATTCAACCATTGCTAAAAAAAGCTCTGGCCTACGGGATAACGCTGAGTATCAAAAATAGGCGGTAGCTTAGGTGTATTGTCAGGTCGTTTAGTTTGAGGCTCTAGATACTTTTTGTATGCGATGCAGGCATATCTTAGGGAGTCATTGCAATGTGAATGCTCATCATGCCTTGGTCTTTCCTCTGGTCTGCCAAGAGCTGAGTTCCAATCTTTCGAATAGTTTGCTATGTGTTCGATTCCCAGTTTTGTTGTCCCTTCATTAAACCACATACGAGAAAGTAATGATTTCACAAGATCTATGCCATCTTGTACTGGAATGCGATCAACAACAGTCATGTTTATGCCAAGATCTGCTGCTATTTCAAGCCGTGTCAGCCCAGTACTCATCTCGTGTACTTTAGCGTCATGGGGTACAAAGTGATCGCCGTAGATATAGCGCTTACTTTGAACGATGTGAATGTTTTCAGCTAAGCTTTGCCCTGTCGTTTCGTGATAGTCAATCACTCTGATGTCACCTGATGGTGTGACCTGGAAGTACCACACAGCCATAGAGTCGAAGTAACCAAGATCCCATGCAGTGTAAACGAGGGCGCTTGTATCGTATGGGAATTGACCGATGCGCTTCTCGTCTCGAGCTTGGTTGATATAGCGAGCATAGTAAAGGCTTTCTGTAGAGGCCTGGAAAGCTTCTGCAGGGGTGCTTGGATATTCACGAAGCATGCCGTCTTTCTGGATGTTATATTTTTGAGCGTACCAAGCTTTCTGATATTCGTTGAGTATGATGCCTTTGCTTTTTAGATTGTCAAAGTAATCAACCATGTTTTGCGGAAGCCATACACCTTCTTTCAGCTGATACTCTGAGTGCTTATGCCATGGAAAGAAATGGAAGGCATATTCAGTCGGTAATAGCCTGCGCTTATCCTTACCCCTTTCCTCGGCTGCATCGCACATATCTTTAAAATAGCCTGATGAGCCCTCAGCTGTTGATTCGATGATGATGCGCTGGCCAGTAGCCACAGTGTTCAAGCTTCCCGTGATTATCTCCTCAGCTTTAGAAGGATACTGGGCGCAGATCTTACCGAACTCACTTAAATGCAAGATGTTAAGTGTTGAAGAGCGCATAGACGTACCAACACGTATCATGCTGTTATTAGTAAAGCTGAGCTCACGAGCAGAGTCAGATCTTGCTTGGATTACATCACGAATGTGTATAATGCCTTTAGTTGTCTCGACAGATGGGAGATTGTCATAGGCAAACTTAATGCGTTTAAAAAGATATTCTGCGTCTTCTCTAGTGTGGGCTATGATACCGGCTGTCGTGTTCTCTTTGAAAAGACACTCGTCAAGGATATACATGCAGCAAAATGTGGAAATTCCTAATTGGCGAGCCTTTAACACGATGTTACAAGTATGGAATCTATCCCACAGCTCTTCTTGCGCCCAATTAAACTTAAACGTTTCGATCTGACCCTGTTTGTTGATGATGCGATATAAGTTATTAAGACGCCATTTCTGATCAGCGAGTAGGTCTTTCACTTTTCCTCTCTTGCAACAAGCCTTTAATGAAAGTTTCTATGATTTGCTGCATCGAAATTTCGTTCCTGACGCACAAGCTTTTAAATTCTTTATGCGTTTTTTTATCTACTCTACAAATAAGAATTTCTGTCTTGGGATCCATAAAGCCTTTTTGATGACAAGATAACATTTTAACATTTATTTTAAAGGTTGGAATGTTGAAGCGTTCAACATATTTGAGGGATATGTCGGAATTTCGACAAAAAACCAACATATTTGTCATAAAAGTTCGATAAGTGTTTTTTCTTGTAGTTTACAACAATTTAGGCATAATGATCGCTTTTTGCAACAGGAGGCATTATGTATCTTACAGTTAAGCAGTGTGTTGAAAAATATCCATTTATACCGATGGGTGGAATACGTCATATGATCTTTAAAAATGTTGATTTTAGAGATAGGGTCGTTAAGAAAGTGGGCAAGAAGATTTTGCTTGATGAGCAAGCATTTTTAGAATTTATAAAAGAATCAAAGAAGTAAGGGGAGTATATGTTTTTATTAACAGATGCGATGATATTAATTAATGTAAAAAACATTAAAAAGATTGAACTTGATACCGAAAGTTCTCTTGTTGAACATAATTTTAAACAATCAAAATTCTGCGCTCATTTAGATAGCGGGGAGATCATTACGCTAAAAATTATTTTCACAAACAGAAATCCTTTGAATGGATTACAACACGAAGAAGATTACAATAAATATTTTGAATCATTAGTAGAAAAATTAGCACAACACAATCTAATCATCGAATAGAAATCAAAAAAAAGGGGGGCCGCGGAACTGGGGGATTTGACTTCTAAACCTCGTAACGCGAATACGGCCTCTCTTTCGCTTGTTTTTCTCATTTTATCTTAAGACACATCCGGTAGTGCAATAACTCAACCTTGGGCAAATAAAACATGTTTCTTGGGCTCTTGAATAGGTAGATGCATTACCTTAGCTAACTCAATCGTTTTTTTCTTAAAAATTACTTCAGGCTCGTGAAAGTCAAGTATCGTCGTTACAATCACGCTAACTACCTGTTGTCCTCCAGGCCATTTGTAAGTATGTTCCTGTTCAGCTCTAAACACTGCATGTGTCGGTATAGCATCGTATCGTTGTAATGTATGTTCAGGCCATTTAAAGCGTTGGTAAAAAGCATAATTAAGTTTCCAATCTGGATGCGCACCTTTATTTTCTATAGTCATAATCCGTATTTTGCCCAAAATTCATCGTTTCTATTGTATTTGTATTGATAGGTAACATTGGCCGATATCACATTATAGCCTTCATCATCTGCTAGTGAATAACCATTTACGCCTTGAAATTGCAAAGACTTAGCAAGCTGCTTTCTTTTTAAGATAAGTTCATCTTTGGCTATAACTTTTTGAGCTTGCTCATAAACAGATTTGAAATGCCTAATGGCTTTTTTTTGGTTTTTAATTAAACCCTTCCAAAACTCGTCTGCTTCAGCAAACTCTAAAACCTTTACAAAGTCTCGTTTGTCATGGCAAATGTCTTTGACCTTGTCATAAATCTCCCCCATTTCTTTTTTATCAAAAGAAAAAGGGAAAATTGCAGACTTCACTTCACCATCTTTGCTTTCACTAACGCTTTCGAAGCCATTTCCTTGGCTCGATTCGGTAGAAAACTTTTCTTTATTTATTTCTTTTATATTCTTCAACCCAGGATTTTTCTTAGTGGTTCTGTCTGAGCCGGGGGGGGTGGTTCTGTCTGAGCCAGTAGAACTATTTTGAATTTCACTAAGGTTCTGTAATTCAGTCCTTTGCTTCTCTGCTTTTTTGGTATCAAAATGAGATACATTTTGCGGCCAAATGTTTACAATTTTTATCTCTGTTGTCTCATTGCTCCCTGTTTTTGATCGTCTTTCAGTGCAAATAATTAAAGGAGAATTTAAAAGAGAAAAATGTTCAGAAAGTTTTTTCTTTACGCGTTTTAACTGAGAAACGCTGATGTTCACAAGTTTTGCAAGATTTTCGTTAGAATAGGTACACGCACTATTCTCACAAGATATGCGTTTGAGTAAGCAATAAACGGATATTTCATAAGCATTTAATCCAAGCTCATAAATAACATGAGGGATCATCGCAAAATATTTTATTGGGACTTCTTCCAAAACAGTATTCATAGCATCTCACTTGAGTTAATGGTTAGTGAGGCTCATTGAAAAAATGTATGATATTGGATTAAAGAGGGCGATGTGATAACATGATATCAAGCTATCAGCCTTGATTCCTATCAATCGATAGCTTTAATACAGGAAAAATCATAAACTTTTCTCATTAGAACCTCATTCTTATAAAACCCAAGGTATTTTTGCGAATGAACTTGGGTTTTATTTCTATGCGCTCTAGCCTACTCCTCAAAACGATTTAGAGCCAAATGATTTTTAAAACTAGATTCTGTTTGCCCATAAATCCAAAAAAAGATTAACGTGATGATGCATAACACAGGAAATATATGCACATCTCATTCACTATTTATCCATCTCATATGGAACAAACTTTATTAGCTATCGGCTCTGAAGCTGAGATGCTTTGGAAGCTTAAAGCTGAGTCATTTAAGTTATTTAATAATCCAGAGACATTAGGTGAAAAAGTCAAAGATATGGGCTTTTTTGTTTGGTACATGCCTAAAAACAAACGCAAACCACAAAAGCTATTTATTTGTTCAGCTTACGGAGCTAAACATGGCTCTTTGCCATATGAAACATCGATTGATGACATAAAGAACTTCTTCAAGGAAAAAGAAATTGACGTGTTGTATCAAGGAGGGTTTTCATATGACTCTTGAGCAAAAATACATTAAGAGGCTAGAAGAGTTACGTCTTGAAGCGTTTCATTCTATTGCAAATTTCGTAGATTTATTTGTTGAAGACCATTTTGGTGATAAGCCAAGTCTTGTGCAATATGCAATTACATTAGAATTTATTGAAGCGATTTGTTCATTTTGCGTAATCCGACAAATGAAACAAGACGACCTTCTAAAGATAATTGGTAATGTGTATGCCAAATATCAACATGAAATAGATAAAAAGAAAGAGGGCGATGAACCCTCTTAAACAGTGACCTTAATTCGCGCCGCGGCCAGCTTTTAAAACGCTTAACGCTGCGGTTTCGATCTTAGATATAAAAATGACAGGTGCTGCCCCAGCTTCACTATTGACGCCAGTACTAACAGCCCCAGCTTTAGCTTCTTCAACTTTGCCTTTTTCTTCAACAATTCCTGTTGCTGCAGCAATGATACTTGGACGTCTAGATGCGTTTGATTCGGCTCTAGCTCTATGAACTTCTTCTACAATCGCTTTTGCAACTGGTGCAAGTTTTGGATTAAATCCTGGAGGGGATGAGGGATCTTTAGGAGTTCTAGCACGGCTAAACCATGTAGGACAGCATGATAGGCAGCAAACTATTTCGACATCGCCGACTGTTGACTGCGCAAGTGGTGGTAGTTTTGTTGGATCTACAGACATATGAACCTCCATACTCTGTACTTCTATGCTAAGCAAATAATCATTTTAGATTCCTAGAAATTTTCTGGAATGTATGATTAGCGGCCAATACATAAAAAAGATTCCAGGGTGACTTCAAGGCTCACCCTTCTTTACAAGCGGTGTATTCTTCAAAGATTTCTCATTAGACATGCCTAAACACTCTAAATAAACCTCTCGCGCATCTACATATGCATCAATTGTAGCCCGTGTAATTTTTAAATATTTCTGTATCTCAAGACACGTCTCTATAGAAAAATCTATGTCCTCTTTTTGCAGAAACTCTTTGAAATCTACAGCCTCAAAGTCATAAAAAATTTTAATAGTTTCATTCATGTTCTCTATTAATTTACTTTGAATGATATCAAGGCCAGTTTCCATTTCTTCAAACGGGTTCATTGTTTTTTCTCTTTGCTAGTTTTTTTCTTGCTTGTTTCAATTCACCCAACATTTTTCTAAAAATAAATGCTTGGCGATTAAGTTTTGTCATGTGTTTTGTCAGCTCTACTATGTCCTTTACATCAGTTTTGTGATTTACTTTTTTTAATTTTATGATGGCATTCATGGAGCCAATCAGGTTGCCGCGATATTCAGCAAGCTTACGCGTAAGTTGTTTAGCCTCAGCTTTTGCCTGCACTAATTGAATTTCTTTGTTGTAATCGTAATCGTTTTTTAAATCTTTCATTTTTTCTTACAGTTTTTTCTTGTTATCATGTTATCATAACAATTACGTATCTACACAGGAAGTTTGTCTATGAATGAAATCCAATCCCCAAATATTGAACTATTAATCGAAGCTCTTGCAAAAGCTCAAGGCGCAATAGAAGTTGCTGTTTACGATTCAGCTAATCCGCACTTTAAATCAAATTATGCCTCATATGAAGCCATCCGTAAGGCTTGTTTGAAGCCTTTGTCTGACAATGGTCTTGCTATTACTCACATACTCACCATACAAGATGGAAAACGCGTTATGGTGACTCAGCTTAGCCATTTAAGCGGGCAATGGATGCGTACCTATTTGTATTTACCGACAGAAAAAGAAACACCACAAGGTGTTGGATCTGCAATTACTTACGCTAAACGTTATTCACTTGGCGCACTCTTGGCTATAAGCTCTGACAAAGATGATGATGGCGAATCTGCAGAAAGACCACACAGAGAAGATGAAGCTAGAAAGATGATGGAAAAAGAACTGAGCGAGCCATTGCCGACTGATAGAAAGAAATTCTACGCTGATGAGATTACAAGATTGAATGCCAAAGAAGCTTACGAGCTTGTGTTTGGCGATAGAAAACCAGCTTCTTGGGTCAAAAAAGATATTAAAGAATTGAATAGCATCATAACTGAGGCTAAAAAACTAGCTGGTGAAAAATGAGCGAAGATCTTCAATTTGTAAACTTTAATGACTCACGAGAAGTTGTTTTTGAGCATATGCTTAAAGCTTATGATGATTTTGAAGAGCAGGGATATGCAACTATCCCTTCTCCACTTTTTTTCATCCACTGCCTTGGTTTTTTACTCGATTTAAACCATGTCGAGTTTACTAAAGAGGATCAAGAGCGGCATATTGACCTTATGCAGTTAATGCTTGAAGACGCAAAAAAAGAATTATGGGCTAAAGAAGAGGAGCCAACAGATGACACCTGAGGAATCTTTCATTACTGATTTATCGATCATTACGCATACTTATATTTTAGAGTGCCGTAAAAAAAACAAAGATCTTAGCCCAGAAATAGCTCAGTTAATTGTTGCTGTGCTTGAAGCAGAGATCGCAACCTTGAAGGAATAGTATGAATGATGATGAGTTATTTCACTTAGTAGGTGATTTTGAAAACGATTACATGTTGAAGCTACAAGAAACAACACGTAACTACTATCACATGCTTCAAGAAAAATATAATCCTGAAGCTGATGATCGTAAAAATATGATCATTTTAGGAAGGCTTAGTGCTTCTTGTTTGTCTTATGCAGCTTATGGGTTTGCTTTAGTTGACGCTAAAGACCTTATGCTTCTTCATGCAGCTGAAGAATATGATAAACATTTTCAACATCTATTAGAAAATGCTGACGAAGTACATGAAAAACTTTATTTATTAAAAAAACGAGGCAAACAGTAAGCATATGTT
>Ga0129333_10005639_pt1 | contig 11786 bp, 10 predicted proteins | sample CPB6_08_DNA_FD_94474 | JGI IMG/M metagenome (GOLD analysis project Ga0129333, IMG submission 94474) | Freshwater to marine salinity gradient microbial communities from Chesapeake Bay, USA - CPBay_Sum_0.6_0.8_DNA | ecosystem: Environmental > Aquatic > Marine > Coastal | place: USA: Chesapeake... | reverse complement strand
CGGACCGGCCAGAGAACCGACCTCCCAGAACACGTCCAAAGAGTCCAGATCAAAGGACCGGACGGTGATCCGGGTGACGGGCAGCATTTATGGGTCCTTTGTCACCTTGTAGGTGGAGAGGTTGCCCCCGAGGTAGGTGGCAGTGATGGAGTACGAAGCCACGAGGCCCGCCGTTCCAGCACCCCCCTGTGAGGCCGCGTCGGCGTTGGCCTTGGAGTTATAGAGCCGCAGCCGCCCGGAGGTGAGGTTGTTCGACGAGTCGTGGGTGGTCTGGTCCAAGACGGAATTCTCGTGCATCAAACCAACCATGCGGCGAAGGATGGCGTCCAGGTCGTTAGGGACCAGATCGTCGAGAAGGGTAATCACGTCCCGCAGCTGCTCGCCCCGCTGAATGAACGGCCGGTAGCGAACGACAGCGTTGTTGGTGCCGGCGTCGATCATCCCCACCAAGTGCCGTTCCAGCTCGTTGGGGCGGGTGAACTTGTACGCCCCGGGCGCCCCGGAAACCGCGCTGATCTGCGGCTTGGGGTTGTAGTCGTTCCCCTCATGGTCACGCAGGTACAACCACCCCGGAGAGGCCCCCGAGAGGGGGACCCCGGACTGGTCGTAGAGGAAAAAGATCGCGCTGTTGTCCGAGGTCGGGGACCCCGCAGAAGTCATCGGCATCAGGGGTTCTCCGGGTTCGGCCCTAGACCGGACCGGCCGCGCTGCTCAGCTCCTGCCCCATCGACGCCGCCGGGGCGGCGGGGGGTGCCGCGGGTGGGGGTGCCGCGGGTGGGGGTACGGCGCCTGCCGGGGTCTTCTTGATACGGCGAATCTGAGTGGCGGGGCCCTGGGCCCCTTCCGGCGTCATCGCCAGTCGACGGGCCTTGTCGGCTGCCTTCTGGGTTCCACCGGAGGCCAAGACCTTTTCGGCGGCCTTGTTGCCCCCCAACGTGTTCTTCATCGAGTTGTAGAGACCTCGGGAGGCCTTGCCGTCAGCAAAGACGCCCCGGCGGACGTACTGGCCGACTCCGTTGTTCATCGAACCGAGGCCTTGGATCGCCCGGGGTGCAAGGTGTCCGGCCGCCCCTCCGGCAATGCCACCGAGGAGCGCGCCCTGCATCCGGTTCCCTTCCCCACCCGCAAGAGCGCCTCCGGCCGCACCGATCGCCGCACCGCCAGCAATGCGGGCGGTCCCGCTGGCGCGGGCGACGTTGGAGAGAACCCCACCGATGCCCTTCTGGAGGGCCCCTACCGGGGGCAGGGCGGCCACCTTCTCGAGGTGCGAGTGCGCCAAGCTCCGGCCCCACGAATCGGCGAGCTCGTACAGATCGGCAGAGGCCTGCTTGTTGAGGTACTTCTTCGCCGCCTCATCCGTGAACTCTGCCCCGCCCAGGCCGAGGAGCTTGGGGCGGATGCCGCGCTTGTGGAGGTGCTCCATGTCTGCGTGGGTGCCACCGGCGATCAGACCCAGAAGGGCCCCCCTACCCACCGCCCACGGACGAAGACCCAGAGCGTGGCCGGCAACCGCACCGAGCGCTGCGCCACCGAGACCGCGCTTGAACCGATTTCCGATCAGCTCCGAGTCGGCAAGGAACTGACCACCTCCCGTGGAGTCGGCCCTCATGGCCCGATACATCCCGCGCTGCGCATCGACCCAACCCGGGTCATGGGTCTTCTCTTTCTTGGCCGCGGTCTTCTCGTGGCCGAGCATCTCCGGGGTGCCCGCCTCCCGCCACTCGCGGCGGCGAGTGACGTGCTCGACGTCGGCGCGGAGGAAACTCTCCAGCTCTTCAATCGACATCTGCTGGACGACGGAGGCGATCTTCTCCTTCTCGTCCCGAGGGGCAGCGAGGGCCTGGGCGAATGCGGTCTCGGGGTTCATCTTCGTCTCCTACTTGAAGAGGGTCTTGGCGAGCATCATGCCCACACCGGCTCCGGTTGGGGCAAGGGCGATGGCGGCTTTTCCGGGGTGCTTGGCGAGGAGGTTCACGATCGGCTTGAGGCCTTGGGTGGTGGCTCCACGAAGCTCGTGGCCGAAGGAGGGCTTCTTTCCCTCGGCGGCCAGCTCTGCTGAGGCCTGATCGTGGGCTTGCTCCAGCGCTGCGATGGTGCGCTGCTCTCTGGACTTACCAGAGGGGCCAGGCTTCGACGCGGCGTACTGGAGGGCCGCAGCCGCAGCCGAGCCGACCAGCGCGCCGGCGATCTCATGCGGGTGGTTTTTGATGAACTGAAGGGTGCGGCCGGCGACGTTCTTCACGGCATCGCTGGGTCCGGCTGTCTTCACCAGATGGCGGGAGAAGAACGCCGTCGCCTCCTTGCGGAGTTCGCCGCGGTCCTGAAGACGTCGGAGCAGTTCGAGGTCAGTCATGGCATAGACCCTACAGGGAGTGGTGGTTGGGTGGGAACTACCGATTCGGTGGGATTACAGCCTCCCCCCGGACCCGAAGGAGTACCCCCGATTCAGTGCGGACTGGAATCCTGCGCTCCCGGACCCCATCGAGACTCGGCCGGTGCGTGGCATCGAGGCCCGAGGCCATAGGGCAGCCCGGTTCTGCGCCGATTGACGGATCTCCCCCTGCATGGCCTGACGTCGGAAGTGGTCGGCCGGCAACTCCGTCGGGTGACGGATCTTCAGGGCGTCCCGACCCCCGGGGATATTGGGAGGGACGAACTTCTCGTATTGGACGGTTGGGGCGGCCCTACCGGTGACGCGGTTGAACAGCCTTCTCAGGGGACTCTGAACCGCCTCTTGACGAACGACCTCCCGGTGCCCCGTTCCGTGACGTTCGATCAACCCCTGAACGCGGGATTGCTCGGCGGCAAGGAGGGACTTGTTGCCCTCTAGGTGAGCTTGATGGGCTGCGTTCCCTGCCTGCTGCGCCCTATTGGCCCGGGAAGCCAACGGGTCGGCGCGGACGGAGGCGGCTTCATTGGCCCGGGCACGGGTCACCCCGCTCGCGGGGCTCGCCTCATGGATGACGTTCCCCTTCCAGTCGGCCATGGTCCCGTCGAGACGGCCAGAGCGGCCGATGAGGTCGGACTTGGCCGCGTCGGACTTGATCACCTTGTCGACGGCTTTCTGAGTGGTCCCCTTCGAGGCGACCGAGTGGTCGATGGCGGACCGAAGTGGGGAGGTATCCGACCGAATCCTCTTGAGCCGGTGAAAGTTCCTCTCGACGGAGGGGCCAAACTTCTTGACCGCCTCGATGTCGGAACGGCGAAGGGCGATCTTCTCAAGCTCATCGAAAAAAGAGGCTTCGCTCGGCAACATCTCAGGGCTCCTGTCGGAACACCGCCCAGTAGACCGTTTCGCTTTCCTGGTAGACGGTGATGACGTCCAGCGGGTCGATGTTGTTGTCGTTCAAGAACTGGGTCATCTCCCGAAGGTTCTTGAAGTGGCGGTGCTTGTAGATCTTGGCCATGGCGATCTCCTGGGCGTTCTAGTCCTCGATCTGGCTGGTGTGGCGGGTGAAGAGGTTTCGGCTCTGGTGGGATCCCAGCAGAGCCGGGTTGGCCCTCATCCTACGGGACATCGTCGGCTTGGCGATCTTGATCAGCTCGTCCAGCATCGAGGCCACGACAGAGGAGGTCTTGATGTAGTCCGCACCTGAGCGTACCTTCGCTGCCTGGGTGTTGTCCACGTACTGCTCCTTGGACCGCAACTTCTTTCGGTCGGTGGCGATCTGCTCCTTCTTCGACAGGTTCTCCCACTTCTCCTTGGGGAGATAGCGGGCGGTCCTGCCGTCCTTCCTCTCGGCGATCGGGTCGGTCCCCGGCCGGGTCTGCCAGTCCTGCTTGGTCCACTTGCGCAGCTTGTTCTCGCCGGCGCTCGGCTTCTTGCCGGAGTACTCTCCGCCCTTCTGCTTGTAGATCTGCACCGCCCGCTGGGCCGCCCGGGCCGACCACTTCCCGCCCAACTGCTCTGTTGCCTGCCGCTTGGCGGACTCCCACAGCGCGGGGTCCTTCTTCACAGCAGTGCCTGGCTCATGCTCCGCCATCAGGCCTCTCCGTGGTTCCGGGGCTCCATGTAGGAGTAGACCTGAGAGAGGTTCTCGTGGGCCGCGGTGACGTGGTCCTGCACCCACCCCGGAAGCTGGTCCTCGTTGGCGAGCATCCCGTGCAGATCTTTGGACATCTCCACGATCCGGTGGAGACGGCTCTTGACCATCGCCCCCTCCGGGTCGGGGTTCTTTTCGTCGTGCAAGAAGCGGGTGCTCTCGGCGGCGATCTTCTCAAGCTCATCCTCGAACGCTTCGATCATCGGGGTTCTCATGCGAACATCTCCACGGCGTCCACTGCCTTCCTGATCACCCCGCCTTGGGCGTAGTCGTGCATGGCGCGGTATCCGAGCGAGTTGGCCTTCTGCGCTGCATGGGAGGCCAAGATGCTGGGGTTCTTGAGGTACTCCTTCCCAAGCGCGAGTCGGTCTCGGGTAACAGCCTTCTTCACCGATCCCCCGACCCTCTGGAAGGCCGACCTGACGGGTGTCGCCAGATCGAGGGAGATCTTCTCCAGCTCGTCCTCGAAGGCGGTGTACATCGCCTCCTTGGTTTTGTCCCGGCCCCCGCGGTTCAGCTGGGATAGGAGCACCGCCCTTCGGCCCCGGCGCGCATGGTGACCCTTGGCGTGCAGCAGGGCCAGCTTCTCGAACTGACCCCTTCGAACCATTGCCTGTTTGACCTGCTCGTCTTTGGTCACCGCGTTGGCGTCTGCCCAGCGCTTGCCGGGATCGCCCCCCCACAGCGCCCAAGCCACCTCGCCCTTGGGGCCATGCTTGTTCTTCTCGTGACGGGAGAAGAAGGCGTGCATCCGGTTCACGGTCTCCTGGGAGACGGCCTTGCCGGACGCCAGGTTCTGGGCGCGCACCACACCGGAGCCAATCCCCTGCTGATGGGCCTCGGAAGCGGTCAGGCCGCCCTTGCGGCTCTCCGGGGCCTTCTTGCGCATCTCCAGCCCACGACGGGCGGCAGCGCGAACGGCGGGCGGGGGGACGAGTGATTCCGGCATCTCACCACCACCCGTAGAAGTTGTTGGCGAACAGGTACTCGGAGTTCACGCCGCCACCCCAGCCCTGCTCGATGTTGATGTGGGCCTTCATCCGATTCTTCTGGTCCTCGTACCGTCCTCGGAACATCTGGATCCACGACTGGAGGAAGGGGGTCTTGTCGCTGATCCCCACCGTCAAGCCGCCGTCGGAGAAGGAGAGGTGGTTCCGGGTCTGGAGGAGACCCACGCTCTCCAGGAGGGTAGAGACCGTCCCCCGCATAAGCAGGCTCTTGGAGGGGAAGTCGATGATCCCGTATCGCGTGAACGGGGGGGTAGTGTTGAAATCGTCGAGGGTATCGGAGATCGCCCACACGATCTGGCGGTTGGAGTTCTCCACCCCCTTCACCAGCCGGTTCAGCTCCGGGACATCTCGGATGAACAACCGCACCTGGTTGATGAAGTTGTTGAGCTCCAGCGCGGTGCCCGTGGCCGCCGCACCCCCAAGCAGCTTGGATGAGGTGGGAGCATAATCGGGAGTCTGGGCGGTCTGCTCTGCGACCCCTGTCGGTAGATCTGGGACTGGGAAGCTGGCGGTAGACATCAGGTGCCCTCGTTTCCGGCCGTGTCGATGGGGATCACTTCCAGGGTCGGGGACCCAGGCCACCGTCCGTCACGGGAGATTGTGAACCGAAACCCCTGCGGGATGGAAGATTTGGTTGAGTACCGGGAGTACGCGCCCCGGAAGTTCTTTCCGTCGTAGGCCACATCCGTCTGCCCGGTGGAGAAGGACACCAAGGCGATGATCCTCCTAAACTCCCCGGAGTCGTCAGTGACGTCGAACCCGAGGGGGGTCCGATCGGTGATCGGGGTTCCGGCCGCAGGGGCGAAGTTCGACACCACAGGAGGGGAGGTGGAAACGCCCTCCGCGTTCGCGTACACCCGGTTCGAGGGGTCGAACAGGAACCGATCCGTCTTGGCCCGAATCAGGCCGACATCACTGTTGGCGGGCGGAATGTAGGCAGAGGCCGCTAGGCGGGTGGAAACGGCCACATCGATCTGGTCCGTCTTGGCCTTTACCAGAAGAACCGTAGGCTGCTGCGCGGGGTCGTCAGGGATGAGATCCGTCTTCGCCTTGATGGACGCCAAGGTGGCCGAGTCCGGGGCGGTGTAGGCCGAGGCGGCGAGGCGAGAGGAGACAGTAGCGTCCAGCTTGGATTGAGTCAGCGTGTTGATCTGGGCCGTATCGGTCTTCACCGACGAGAGGTCGGACGAGAGGGATGCCCCCGCGGGAGTTCCGACCGCGGTGACCAGGGTTCCGACCTTCTCCGAGATCTTCTGGAGGCTGGACAGGGTGGTGTCGAATCCGGCCCCTTCCACCGCCTGAATGAGAGCGGTGATGTCGGAGGCGTCCGCCGGGTCCGATGGGAGGTTGTCCGTCTTCGACTTGATGGCCGAGATCCCGGTGTTGTCGGGGGCGACATAGGTGGAGGCGGCGAGGCGGGTGGAGACGGCGACGTCGAGCTTGGCGTCCACGGAGGTTTTGAACCCAGAGAGGTCCGTGGACAGGGAGGTCACCGGGGTGCCGATTCTGCCCAGCACATCCGAGACACCGTCCGAAAGCGCCTTCAAGCTGTCGACGGCCGTGTCAAACCCGGACCCTTCCACCGCGTCGAGAAGGTCCCGGATATCCGAGGCGTCGGCGGGGTCGGTCGGCAAGTTGTCGGTCTTGGTTTTGATTGCCGCAACGGAGGTGTTGTCCGGGGCCACGTAGTTGGCCGCCGCCAGCCGGGAGGCGACGGTGAGTTCATTCGCCGGGGAGTCAGGCAGACGGTCCGTGCGCTCCCGAATGATCGCCAAGTCGGAGAGGTCCGGCTCCGCGTAGTCCGAGGCCGCCAAGCGGGTAGAGACCGCCACATCCAGTTTGGTGTCGACGGAGCTCTTGAAGCTCGAGAGGTCGGAGGAGATCGAAACGGAGGGGGTGCCGATCTTCACCAGGACATCCGACACCCCATCGGAGAGGACCTTCAGGCTGTCGACCGCAGTGTCGAACCCAGAGCCCTCGACCGCATCCAGAAGGTCACGGATATCCGAGGCGTCCGCCGGGTCACTCGGGAGGTTGTCTGTCTTGGACTTGATCGCGGTGATCGAGGCGTTGTCGGGAACCGTGTAGGAGGAGGCCGCCAGCCGAGTGGAGACCGCCACGTCGAGACCGACATTGAGGGCCGTTTGTACCGCCCCAATATCCGCGGAGACCGAGACCACGGGGGCCCCGAGAAGGGTGGAGATTGCAGAGACCCCGTCGGAGATTTCCTTGAGGCTATCGGTAGCGGTGTCGAACCCCGACCCCTCGATCGCCACCAGAAGATCGTGAACCTCCGAGGCGTCGGCTGGATCCGCCGGGAGGTTGTCGGTCTTCGCCTTGATCGCGGAGATGTCCGCGTTGTTGGGGGCGGTATAAGCCGAGGCGGCAAGTCTGGTGGAGACGGCGACGTCCAGGCCGGTATTGACGGAGGTCTGCAAGGCGACGAGATCGGCCGACACCGACACGGAGGGTGTGCCGAGCTTGGTGGACAGAGAGGATACCCCGTCGGAGATCTCCTTCAGGCTGTCCACTGCCGTGTCGAACCCAGAGCCTTCGACGGCGAGGAGCAGGTCGCGTACATCCGATGCGTCGGCGGGATCGGAAGGTAGGTTATCGGTCTTCAGCTTGATCGCCGAGATGTCGGAGTTGTTGGGGGCGGTGTAGCCCGAAGTCGCCAGACGACTGGAGACGGCCGCATCCAGATTGGATGAGAGCAGAGACCCCACCGACCCCGAGGAGTACCCCGCTACGGCTTCCGATAGAACGGCAGGACCCACCTCCGACTCCAGGACCGGGATCAGGCAGTCGGCGTAGGACAAGTCCCCGAAGGCGTATTTGCTCGAGGAAGAAGACCCCAGGTCCACCCGCCAGGTGAGGTCCTCCCCCTCTGCCAGAGAGGCGGTGAACTTGTACGTTCCGGTGGACCCGATCTCCGAGATCGAGGGAGCCGAGGCGGGGGTTCCGTTGATGAGGTAGTACCCAGGGGACAGGAAGGCGAGAGAGAGCCCGGACAACTGTAGGCCGTCAAACCCGAAGGCGGAGAAGTAGACTGTCTTGGACGCCATGTGCTCCCTCACCTACTTGGGGATGAATACCGTAGAACCTGGGTACATGTCCGTGGTCACAGGTTCGTACAGGCCGTCCCCCTGAAGATAGAAGATTGTCCGCAACACGGAAGCGCCGTCAACGCCCTGGAACTCCAACACGGTTTGGCTCAAGGGCTCCCCGTCGGACTCTCGGGTCACCGCGGACAAGTTCGCTTGGTACAGAACCGCCTTCTGATAGACCGTCCGCATGGTCACCTTGGTGCCCTCCTCCCCCGGGTGGATCAGGGTGACGGGAAGAGGGTCGCCGGAGGACTTCCGCTGGATCGAGTAGCTGGAGGCGTTCAGCGCCGCCGAGCTGGGGGGCGTGTTGAAGGTCACCTCCACCGTGTTTGGAGAGGTGACCATCAGCGTCGCAAAGAAGGGAAGGTACCCGGTGAAAGCCGCAGAAGCTGCCTCAAGCGGCCTCACTAGGCCGGTGTTGGGGGAAGCATCCACCCCCGAAACCGTCAGCGTATACGGGCTCCCCTCCGCCTGGGTAGACGTCGCCAGGTTGAAGATCAGATTCCCCGGACTCGCGGACGCGGCCGACACCGAAAGAACCGTCAACCCTGGGATGCTGTAGTTGGATGCCACCAAGGCTTGCGCGCCGGGCTCGTCCGTGAAGGCCACCCGGACCAGGGTGGGGGAACGACCGGAAGCCGTGAACGTGTAGGGGACCATCCTCCGGAGGGTGACGGTGTATGAGATGCGGAGGTTTCCCGACGAGAGTGACAGGGTGACCACGTTCCTCAAGCCGTCCGCCGCGGACGTCGGGTACTCGATCAAGGAGGGAACGTCCACCCTCCAACTCCCCGAGCCCCCGAGCTGGGTCACGACCAACGAGGTGGGGGCGAGGCCAGGGCCGGGGCTGGCGATGGTCGCCGTGACGCCGGTCAGAGGGAACAGGGGGTCCTGTTCCAAGAACAAGGCGGCGTCGGCCTGTTCGTTAGGGAAGCGGCCGGCGAGGGTGTAGGTTGCTGGGACGAACCCGGGAAAGGGAGAGGGAGTCGTGGAACCCAGCCTACCGATGAGGAGAGCGGACAGGACGATGTTGTCGGCTCCTGAGAACTCCGGCAGCCCGTCGGGGACGCGGCCGTCCGAGGCGGCGGTCACGCCGGAAATCGTCATGGAGTAGGTGGATCCGGGCACCTGCTCGCCGGTCGTCAGGATGACGTTGTTCCCTGACAGGGTCTTGGAAGTGACGGAGAGCCCCTGAACGGCGAACACCGCCTGCGCGAGGTTCCCCGTGTTCCATGCCTCGGTGAAGAAGACCTCGATCGTCGTTCGGTTCTGGGCGGTCGCACCCACTAGGAACGGCGCTCGGCGGACTACCGAGATGTCGTAGATCGCTTGAGCAGACCCCGCGGTCACGCGAAGACGGAGAGGGTTGGCCCCGTTCGTGGTGATCGAAAGGACTCGGTTGGCCTGCAAGCCGGTCGAGACCGAGACCGGGCTCCAAGAGGCTCCCCCGTCCGTGCTTGCGTCCACCGAAACGCCACTCCGAACCGCCCCCTTGTACAAGTAGTCGTTGGGGAGCGTGAGTCGGAACGACCTCGAGCTGGTGTAAGGCTCCACCGGGATCGTGTAGTTCTTGGTGGTCCCGGAGACCCCCGACTGAAATCCCGCCGCGCTCTGGTAGGTGGTGCCGTCTTCGGAGATCTCTAGGAGGGAGGTCCCCGGGTCACTGAGGGCGGGCAGATCCCGGAACAGGGTCACGGTGTAAACCGTTTGCTCCTGCCCGCCGGTGAGCGTGAACACAAAGGTGTTCAGGTCAATGGGCGTCTGAACGGAGAACACCAGACCAACGCCCGAGATGTCGGTGTAGGTCAGGGGCGCGGAGGTGAGGAGGTCATTGGTCTGAGTTGCCGTGATCACCGCAGAGGTGCTGGCGGTGTTGGTCCCCAGCACCAAGGTCAGTTGGTACTGTGCGTACTGGTTGGGGATCACCCCCACGTCCACCGTACACGTATTCGGGAGGACCCCCGGGATCTCCGTACCGAGTTGGCCTACCGGCCCGTGCCGAATTGCCAACAGGTGAGGAAGCTCCCGCCTCTCCAGGTAAACCCAGTAGTCGATCGACTCCCCACCTTGGCTGACGATGATCTTGATGTTGTTCAGACCGACCGCCGGGTAGAGCGTCACCGCCCATCCGGGGACAGTAGTCGCCGGGATCGGCGACTGCTGCATCAGCGTGCCGCCCGTATCTTGACCGGATCGGAAGACCTGGATCGAAGCGCCTGCGCTAGGCCGGATCACCAGGACCCGGGTCTGGGTCGCATTCGAGATCGAGGCAGGGGTGTACGTGTACACGCCGGAATCGAACCCGGTGAGAGTCGTAGCAGACTGCTCTGTTGCCCCCAGCTTCAGGTCGAGGAGAGTGGGGGGAGGATAGTCCCGGGACACCTCGACGGTATAGGTGCGGGTGAAGTCCCCCTCGGCGGTCACAATGCTGATCGTGTTGAGCCCGTAGGCGAGGGGGGCGGTCAGGACGTTCAGTTGACCGGAGGTGACGACGGAGACCGGCTGCCCGGAGCCGTCGGCGTTGTTGACCGTGGAGGTAACGGCGACAGTGGTCCGGGGAACCGTGGCCTCGAAGTACAGGTAGCTGATCGTTCGGCCAACGGACTGGAGCGTGTAGAAGGTCGTGGAGCCCGAGAACCCCGTCACCGGGGTCATCGGAGAGAGGGCCTCCCCGTAAGACAGGGACGTCAGGCTGGGGTTGGGGGCCGACCTCGAGACGTTCAGGCTGTAGGTATAGGATAGGCTGCCGTCGCTGACGGTCACCGCGATGGTGTTGTTGCTGACCGTCAGGGGGGCATCGAAGGTAACGCTCGACCCCCCGGGAACGGGGGAGGGGGTAAGAGAGACCGCGGAGCCGGCAGAGTTGGTGAGCGTTGCGGTGATGGTGACCGGACTGTCCCAGGCCGCGGGGACCGCGAGAACCCGGTAAGGGCTGTAGTCGTACGGGACCTCTCCGATCGTGAAGGTGTTACCTGCTCCCGACAGGCCGGGGATGCTCTGGAGCGACCCACTCGCGGGCCCGTGCTGGATGTCGGTGAGGGTCGGGTAGCTCGGGCTCTCCACGTAGGAGTAGGTGGCTCCGTCCGACAGGCCGAAGGAGACGATTCCAGTGAGGCTCCCGGAAAACGATTGGGTCGACCCCGCGGCCAAGAAGGCCACGTCGGTCCCGTTGAGGGACATGTAAATGGTCTGGGGCAGGGTGGTGAGGATGACCTCCCCCAGTGGAGTCCCGTCGGCGGCGAACTGCTTGACGAAGAAGTCTTGGGTCTGCGGGGAGGCGAGCTTGGCCGAGAGGGTCAGCCCGGACGGGATCTTTCCGTAGATCGGAGATCCGGTGTCGTAGCCGACGAAAAACCCGTTCCCGTAGAACCCGTACTTGATGCTGGGGTACAGGTTGTTGGAGGGGACAAGGTTCCCGCGAGGGCTCGGCGATCCGGAAGGAATCGTCGTAGATCCGCCGCCCCCTCCGCCGCCCGAGGTGGTCGCGGTGTAGGTGGTGCTGTCCGTGAGGCCCAGCTCGAACTGGGCAAAGATGTCTCCGGTGAAGGCCCCCGCGGTGCTGATGCGGAAGTGGTGGAGAAGCGGGTTGGAGATCGTCTCGGGGCCGGGAGACGCTGCGGTCAACT
>Ga0129333_10005638_pt1 | contig 11787 bp, 14 predicted proteins | sample CPB6_08_DNA_FD_94474 | JGI IMG/M metagenome (GOLD analysis project Ga0129333, IMG submission 94474) | Freshwater to marine salinity gradient microbial communities from Chesapeake Bay, USA - CPBay_Sum_0.6_0.8_DNA | ecosystem: Environmental > Aquatic > Marine > Coastal | place: USA: Chesapeake... | reverse complement strand
CGTACGTCCAAGAGAATGGGAAAGTATTTTCGAAGCTGCGAGGAAACCCAGAAGGAGCCGCAGGATTAGCTTCTTTTCCAGACTCTCTGTTGGAAAACGTAGTAGAGGCAGCTGAAGATTGTCCAGGTGAGTGTATTTTTATTGAAGTTGACTAGGAATATAATATGAATCAAGAAAACTATTATGACCCAGAAAAGCCAGAAGAATATGTTTACGATCCAGAAAATCTCAATGAATTTTTTGAGTATTTGTGGAAAAAGGAAAAAGAATTTTTAGATTCAATTGGAGTAGAATCTTCTAAATAAATTCAGGATAATTTTCCTTAATGATATTGTAATAAAATTCAGCCCAATGAGCGTTTCTGTGAGAACCAAAATGCCCCATTGCAAAAAGATTTGTGTTTAAATTTTTGTCTTTTTCTAATCTAGACATTTCTAGATGTTTTTGAAAATTATCTCTATCTCTGTCTGGTACAATATATCTGTCATAGGCTATTTCAAAAAAATCTTTAGTTTTTTCTTTTAATTTTTGGTGACAATTAATTAATTCTTCAGATGGATCAACACCTAATGATCCAAAAAACAAATCAAAACTACTTTGTGAATCGTAATAATAATGATTAAAATTATTTTTTAAATTTTCTTGAAAATCATTAACAAAATTATTTATATCTAAATTATAACTTTTACCCTTTGATGTTCCATCAAACCAAGTTGACCAAATTAATTTTATATTATTAGAATCACAATACTGTTCTAACATCAAAATATAATCATAAGATATATAAAAACCCCAATATTCAGATGGTAAACTTTTTAAAATTTCTTTTTTTTTGATTTTATCATAAGAATAATTTTCTCCAATATTTGGATAATATCCAATAATTTTATAAGAATCTTTTAATAAAAATAACATTCTATAAAAATCAGGAAAATTACAAATAATCATTTTTGGATTGCCTATATTTTTACAATATTTAAAAATCATAGAAATTATTTTTTGAACGCTGTAACCAGGCCAAGCTATAGTGGCAATTTGATGATTCGGAATCATTGATTGCAGCTGCTGAGACCAAGTATACTCAAATGGTAAACCAGTACCAAAAGTATGAGAACATCCGGCTGTCAATATATCTATTTTTGAAGAAAATTCTACTGATCTAAAACCAAAAGTATTATATTGATAATTATATAAATCTGGAGAATAATACTCACAATATGAATTAACTACTTCATTGTTATTTTTGTTTTCATAACAATAAAGATTATTAAAATTATTTAATCTAAACTCTAATAAATCTCTATAATCAAATAGAGTTTTGTCACGATCCATTGTATTTTTCTTTCCAAATATTCAAATCAATATTATCATTTAAAAGTGGTTGATTTTTTATATTTAAACTCGTATTTAATAGTATTGGAATACCGGTAATACTATTCCATTTTTTTAATAATTTATATAAACCATTATTTTGTTTTATATTTATTGTTTGGACTCTACTTGTTCCATCATAGTGAACAACAGAAGGTATTTTTTCTGGCTTTTTACACTTGACCGCAAACTGCATATATGGAGATTGTTTTTGTGGCATTTCAAACCACTCTTCTGCGTATTCTTCCAGTATGACTGGTGCAAAAGGTCTAAATTCTTCTCTTTTTTTAATTTTATTAACTATATCTTTTATATTTGGATCTCTTGGATCAGCTAAGAGACTTCTATTGCCAAGTGCTCTTGGACCAAATTCAGCTCTACCAACTGCAATTGCTGTAACTTTTTTTGTAATTAAATCTTGAATTGAATTTTTTATTGGATATTCACCAATAATATTAGTACCAAGATATGGTCCATTCCAATCAATATGAGATCCATGCGTTAGTGCGGCAGCACCTAAGCTACTACCTGAATCTCCGGGCGATGGCATAATCCAAATATTTTTATATATATCAAATAACTTTGTATTTGCAGAACAATTCAATGCGCATCCACCCATGAAAACAAGGTTTGATTTACCTGTAATTTTTTTTGCAAAATTCATAAATTCAAGTAGTCTATCTTCATAGACTTTTTGCACGGCTGCAGCTATATTAAATTTTTCTTTTTCTACATTAATACAATAATCCCAATCAACAATGCCTTTATGAAAATTATATTTTTGTTTTTTTGTTGAACTAAAATATTGATTAATTACATTATAATATTTTCTGTAATCTCCGTAAGCTGCCATACCCATTAGAATGTATTCATCTGTTCCAGGGTTTAGGCCCACTAATTTTGTAAATGCGGAATAAAATAAACCAAAACTAAAAGGATAATTTTTTGAATATATTTTTTTAATATTATTATCTTGACCAATCCATATAGAAGATGTATTCCATTCTCCAATTGCATCAATTACGACTATAACCGCATCTCTAAATTTAGAGGTATAATATCCAGCTGCCGCATGGCTTTTGTGGTGAGAAAATTGTCTTTCTTCAAATAAATCATAATCAGATAATTTAAAGTTATTATCATATTTTTTCCCACCTTTTAAAATTAATCTAGTTTTCTTTAAAAGGCGTCTTTCATAAAAAGATACGATATCAGGTTTGCCAAACGACAAAACCTCTTCAATAAGTTTTGAATTTAAATTATGATCATTCTTTATTTTAGAATGTCTTTCGGCGTGAGATGCATAAAGAATTTTTGTTCCATCCAACAAACATGCCGCAGCGTCGTGGCTGCCATGGTTGATGCCAAGTATCAACATAATTATTAATATATAAACGGGGAGATGTTATTTTTTTTGTTTCTTTTATTTTTATATTTTTTAAGTATAGTAGCGATTAATAAAAATCCAATAATCAGCAAAAACAGCATTTGTTGCTCCTAATAGTCATTTACTATAGAGTATATCATATTAAGGGGATTTATGGAACAAATTAAAAATATAATAATGCGCATTATTGCAACTTTTGCAGCTTCGGGCTTAGGAGTTATAGGTGCGGGCACAATAGCTGGTGTACCACTTTGGAAGGCAATTTTTATGGCCGGAATTGCAGGCGTAGCAACAGTTGTAGAGGGTCTGTCTAGGGCTTTTCTTGATGATGGTAAACTATCAGTTTCAGAAATTAATCAGGTTTTTAATGGCATAGATAAAAAAACCAAAAAAACAACCAATGCAGAATGAAAAAGATATTAATACCAATAACTATTTTAGTTTTATCTGGGTGTGGCTATGACGGTAGTTATCGTTACGAATGTCAAGATCCAGAAAATTGGAAAAAACAAGAATGTAACCCACCATTATGTTTAGTAGATGGAATGTGTACAGAAACATTATTGGGCTTCGATCCAAAAGAAGTAACAAACACGACTCAAGAAAATCAACCATGAAAAAAAGATTAACACCAGAAGAACTAGACGCTAGACTTAAATTTGTAGTTGGTTGTGTATTATCTGGCGTATTGACTATTACAACAATTGGCGTTTTATATGCTTTGGTATTCGTAACTCAACCTATTGGAGCCCAAGCAGAAAATGACAAAATGTTTTTTGGCGTGCTTTCTTCGGTTGCCACATTTATTACCGGAACACTTGCTGGACTAATGATTTCTACTGGAAGAAATAAAGAAGAAAAAAACAATAATAACATTTTTGAAGAAAAAAATTAAATTTGATTCATTAATTCATTCATTTTGTGTTAAAATGTTAACACATTTAACGAAAAAAAATTAGATCCCCAATGCCTGAAAATTTTGTTCCTACACTCAAAACATTTAAAGACAATGTTCTTATAAAAGAAATTTATCCAGAAATTTTTTTACATAAAAATCTTTTACCAGATTACATTAATGATGAATATCTTTCAGTCTTAAAATCAAGACCAAATGATTGGAATATGCATGGAAATTACTCCGTAGGTGATCATGAGGAATTTGGCGATCTTTATGATTGGAAAGATAAATTAAGTTTTGATTTTAACTTTGATTATTTAAAATCAGCAATTACAAATATTATTGCTCCTATTTATTGGACTTTTAATCACACAAATTTTATAAGATTACAGACCGGCGACTCAACAGCGGTGTCAATTCCATATGAAGATGTAAATATGTCGCGTGCTAAACCAGAATATAAAATAGCATATTATCTTGGCGAATGGACAGGCGGAGAATTAGTATTTCCTAAAATTAATTTTGAATTTAATCCAATGCAGGGTGATTTATTGATATTTAGTCCAGACAAAGAATATGTTCATTTTACCAAAGAAATTACATCTGGTACTAGATATTGTTATATTGATATGATGAATTATCATCCTGGATATTTTATAGCGTAAATATTTTAAATAAATGCGTTATAATTAATCGTGATATATTTTTGCCATATTCCTAGAACTTCTGGAACTTCAATATCACATGCTGTGTATGCTGCTTTTCATAAAGATTTAAAAATTCTTTCTAAGCCTGAGCTTGAGCAGTTTGACCCATATACAAATAAAAAAATAAATAAAACAGATTATCAATCCTTTTTAAAAGAGTGTCATTTAAAAATAGATTTTTTTTATGGGCATCATTTTTCTAGCCCATATATTAAACCCTATAGTGAAAACTTAGAAACATTTTCTATTATTAGAAGTCCATTAGAAAGATCAATTAGTGAATTTTACTACATCAATAATAATACTAATTATGAAAATTGGAAAAATTTTCAAATTTATGAAATAAAAAATTATTTATTAAATAAATGTTCACAGACTACTAACGAACACTGCTTATACCTTTTGGCCGATTATGATTGGGAACGAATGAAAAAAGAAAGAAAAGATGTTCAAATTTTTTGGTTTAACACACAAGGAAATCAATTTCACGATTCTCAGATGACAGAAGATAAAATATCTTTTGAAGAAATTTTACAAACAATTAAAAAAAGAAATATAAAACTTTCTACATTAGAAAATAGAATATATTTGCTAAATGAATTAGAAGTTTCTTTAAATAAAATAAAAAAAACAAATATTTTTTTAGATAAAAACCTTAAGGTAAATGAGCGTTTACACCTTGAAGAAAGACAAGAATTTAATAATCCAGAATCTTTTTTCTCACAACAAGAAATAGAAAAATTTAAAACTCTCAATAGCTTAGATTATCAACTATATAACTATGTTAAAGATCATGAAACAAAAACAGGAAGATGTTTAACTCCTGATGATATTTTATTTTAATTTTTCTTATATAGGGTAAAAAGTAGAAAAAAATTTCGAGGGGGTTTTTGCTTTTAGACTTTTTTCCCCACAGCCAAATTGTAAATATCTAAGAGCATATCTTCTACCTCTTGATAAGAAAATAATTCTCTTTGAGCTTTAGATACCTCAGCTAAAAAATTTTCAACTGAGGATCTAACTTCGTCTATTCTTGAGTCCCTAACGCTAGATATTATCCTACTCATTAACTTTCGTCGTTCTTTAAAAGAACATGTATATAATGAACAGCTAAAGCAACACCTGTTGCTATCATAGCTGTCTTTCTGGTGTCGCCGGACAATGTAATGAACACAACTACGCTACCAGCCAATGTGAATGATAGTGCTGCTGTCTCATTAACAAACTTTCTTATTAGTCCGAGCCAACTTATTTTTTTCTTCCATATACCCTCCTCTAGGTAATAATTAAATATGCTGTTTCTTGTATACTCTCCGTCATCGTCATCTTCTGGGCCAGCTATTTCTCCAGCTGGCTCTTCGCCCTCTTCTTCTCTCCTGCTGCGGCCTTCTGTATTGCTGCCCCCAGAACCGCCTGTAGAGCCTCCAGAACCGCCTGTAGAGCCTCCAGAAGGCCCTCCTGTAGCCGCAGCTCCAGCTACAGCAGCAACAGCTGTAGAAGCTGCTATAAGCGTTCTACGGCTTCCTACGTCGACCTGAGAGCCTACGGCAACATAGTCGTCAAGACCCTCACCGTAGATGTCAATGGTCTCTTCAAAGGTTTCTTTAATTTCCTGAGGAGCATCAGTCACTGCTGCTACAAGGGCTGCTTCTTCAGCCTGAGTTAGTTCTCCAACGGGGATGGCTTCAAAGACTGCCTCAGCTTGGGTGGTATCAATACTTTCCAAAACTTTAGAACTACTTGCAAGATCAGTAGCTTGACTTGCGGTAACACCATTTTCAAGTACTGAATCGACAGCTTCAGCTACCTGTTCTTCTGAAACTGTATCTGATTCTAAAACATCTAAAACTTCGGCAAATTGTTCATCAGTGATGTCTTCTGTTATAATTGAATCTATAACTGCAGTAAACTGTTCATCAGACAGTGGCTCATCAAATACAGCTTCTAGAACCGCAGCAAATTCTTCCGTAGAAATATCAGCTGATAACACCGTATCAAGTGCAGCTATCAAAACTTCTGGTTCTACATCTGCTGTAAACACAGCATCGAGAACTTTAGTTAACTGATCAGTAGATATATCCGAATCAAAAATATCTTCTAGTACTGTAGCAACTTCTTCTGACGAAGTTGTATCTATAGTATCTATAATATTAACTATTTCTTCATCGGTAGAATCAATTGTATCTACTGGATCAGTATCTATTGGCTCAATATATACGGGTTCAGTATCGATTGGCTCTGTATCCACGGGATCAGTGTCAATCGGTTCAGTGTATACTGGTTCGGTATCAATTGGATCAGTATAAACGGGTTCAGTATCGATTGGTTCTGTGTCCACTGGGTTAGTATCAATAGGTTCTGTATATACTGGTTCAGTATTTATTGGTTCGGTGTAAACAGGATTGGTATTTACTGGTTCTGTGTAAACTGGGCTAGTATCTACTGGTCCACTATCTACTGGAACTGTTGTAGTCGTAGTCGTAGTAGTAGTAGTAGATGGTGGGGTTCCAATTACAATTGATGCTTCGCTTGTGTATTGAGAATACTTACCGTAAGTGTCGTTATCAGAACGAATTCTAAATTTCCAAGTTGAGCCAGACGCAACACCAAATCCATCAAAGTAAGATTCAGCAAATGTGTACTCTGTATTTAGGGCATTGGCATCACCGACATTTCCAGTTGCAACACCCCAGCCAGCAAGGTTGCCAGTTGTAAAGAAAATTGCGTAACGTTCTACAGGGTATCCACTGACAACAGGCGCATCCCAGTCAAGAACAATATTTGAGCCACTTTGAGTTACTGTTAAATTTGTTGGGTCGCCTGCACTGTCAGGAAATGTATTTGAACTTTGAGCAAACACAGTTCCAGTGGTGTACGGGCGAGCAGTACCTTCCGCATTGGATGTGCCATTCCATTGGTAGTAACGAACCCAAACTCCTTTCGCGTCCCATGAGTTACCAGTAATAGTCACCCATGATTGATTCTTTTGACCGTTGTTGTATCCGTCATCAAGATACATGGAAATACTGTTGTTAGTAAATGTGTTGCCAGTTATTAAACGATTGTCTGTTCCCATGTTAAATGTAGTTGGAATCCAAGAGTTGTGATAAACACCAATGCCGTTACTTGTGAAAGTTGAATCAAGTATTTGAGTGCGATTCAAGCCTGTTACATTGGCGCCGTAACTATTGTTTGTAAATTGCGAGTTTTGGACTTTAGTAAAACGGTAGTTGTTGATGCCATGTGTGTTGTTTGAAAACACACTGTCTACGACGTAGGTTTTGTTTGTAAATACAGAGTCGGCTTCGTTTGCCCAAGTAGTTACTCCTGCGGCAAGTTGTGGAGTTGAACCGTAATCTCCAGCAATTCCAATATTCAGGTAGTCAAACGTGCAATTTGTATAGGTTGCTGTTGAGCCATTATTGTTATTGAATACGGCAGAACCGCCAGTCATTCCAGTAAAGCGAATATTTGTCGCGACGACAGTGCCCGAACCATTAAATATCAAACCGCCGTTAGTTGCTTGACCTTGTTTGAGTGTCATATCTGAAATAGTTAGTGACTTGCCAGAGCCGACATTGAATGGGCGATAAAGATTATTACCATCAATGATGGTCTGTGTTCTCCCATTTCCAGTGACTGTCAGGTTCTGAGTGACTTGAGGAAGAGCGCTGGTAAGTGTGATTGTTCCGTTGACATCAAAAGTTATTGAGTCATAGATACCACCAGAGTTTGCATTGGCTTGAGTTATTGCCCAACGCAGCGTTCCACTTGAAGTCGTGTCATCAAGGCTTGTAACTTCAAGCGATGTTGGAGCGGGTGGAGACGTAGTCGTAGTTGTGCTAGTTGTAGTAGTGCTTGTAGTAGTTGTAGTTTCAGCAGTTGTGGTAGGAGGAGCAGTTGGTGCAGTTTCGTTATTTGGCTCAACTCCACCAAAGGTCGTGCAAGTTCCAGAAATGCAACGCTCTGTTGAGCCAATTTCACTATCGACCATCAGAGCCGGAGGCAGACCGGTGTCGTCGAGGTTGAATGCAGCAAAGCCAAGCTTGTATGTTCCGCTAATAGAAACTTCATATGTTGAAGTTTGCCAACCAGTTGAGCCGAACGAATTAGTTGAGTAGTCGCCGGTTCCTGGGTTGGTGAATCCAAGAAGGGCATATTGCTCGACGTAGTTATTCACAGTAATTACTGGGGTGCCAGACACAGTCACTGGGATCAACGAAGTTATTGAGCCGTCGTTGTACGGCACATAGTCAGTTCCGACATAGTTCCACGCCATCGTGTATGTGGTACCTGCTTCAAGTTCTACCTCACGAGTAATCCATGCTGCATCGGTTGGAGTGCCACTGCCGTAGCCAGAAGCCTGCGCCTGTGAAATGAGCATGTTTTTAATTTCTGTTACCGAACCAACCGAAAGGTTTAAGGCGCTTGCTGCTTGATCAAAATTCTGTTCACCTTTGGGTTGAAGAAGAACGGCGTTCGTTCCATTGTTAGGCGAGAATGTCCAACTTCCAGAAGCAACGGCTGGCGCATAATACGGGCTAGACGGACTGCCAACAGCACCTCTAGAACCGTGAGTAAAAGTTCGTGAACCAGTAAATATGGTTACGCCAGTGCCACTGCCAGTTATAGTACTACCTAAGGTGCCTGTCTGAGAACCTCTATTCCAACCTGTAAAGGTCCCATCTTCAAACCCTGAATTGGGGAAATAAGCTGCTTGAACAGATGTAGGTGGAACAACACCTGCAATAATAAATAAAGGAACAAAAATCCATGCGGCTTTGCGCGTAAAAGCGTAGCGTAATCTATTTTTTATATTCAACCGACATCCCCTTCAGTTAGACATCCCTAATAGTAACTAAGGGGTAACAAAAAAATCCCCAACCTAATTAAAAGTTGGGGATCTTTTATACGCTGAGCGTCGGTTTCCGTAAAAACATTATATCATAAATTATTTTTCGATTAGGTATATGTGTTCAATTCCATAAAATGTTTGCGGAGAAGTAAGTTCAATAAACCTATATTTTAAACCCAAAAGATGTTTTTCAATATCTTTTTTTGAAAAAGAAAGATCAGGAACTCCAACTGAATCCGTAAATCCTATCTGTTTTGTTTCTCCTTCTGACCAAGGAGTAAATAAAACAAGAACCATTTTTTTGGTAAATGATTCTACTGCATTAGATAATACATTTTCCCAACCATAATTATGTTCTAATACATGGCGCATAAATATACCTTCAGGAGAGGATTTGTAAGACTCTAGATCTACATGCCTATCAACAAATTTATTGTGTGATCCATCTAGTCCAATATAAGAAGTGTTTGTTGGTAGAACTGATCTGAACCATCCTTTTCCGCACCCCCAATCTTCTATGACAGAACAACCAGATAGATAATCTGCGCCGATTTGATAAGAAGCCGTAACTCCATATGGCTCTATTTGTTTAACATTAGAATACCAATTATTCCATTTGTTTAAATTAGACATTAATTTCCTTTTTAATCTTCTCTCGTGTGGGCATTTATTAATACCCAATTATAATTTCTAAAAGTTTGTGGTAGCGTATCTGGCTCAAAGCCAGTCTTCCATAGGCAGTATGGGAAACTAACTTGATCTTGGTATGACCACTCTAAATTTTGTTTATGCCAAAGCTCACCAAGCTCTTTTACTTTAGGATTAGTTAAGTCTCTAGCAGAAACTCCACATTCATAAAGTCCATACTGTTCAGGAAAGCCCTCCGAATGATAAAAAGCGACCTGTTCATCAAGTGGTTCTTTTGCATATTTTAATGGACGAATAGTCGCCTCACCATAAGCGCATTTTCTTCCGTCAAAATGTGGTGATACAACAAAACCATTTTTCATATGTGACATAATTTCTGAAACAAAATTTGGATTGATTATCCCCATATCTCCATCAATCCATATCATATACTTCCAATTGGTTAACATTGGTATAGAGTGTGGATTTAGCTTTGGTCTTTTAGATCTTCTTCTGTTATCCAAGTGTTCATCGCCCAATAAGATTGGAAGCCAAGGACTTTTTATTGGTTCTAATAACTTTCCATCAGTAAAATAAACAAAATCTACGCCATCAATTTTAGGTTGATTTGGCATATAGTCATAAGCTCCGGTAACAGCAGTGCAAATTACGGTATTTGCGTACCAATCATTTATCATTAATTAAAACTCCGTAATTATAATATGACCATTTATTTGATCGCTAGGTGGAAGTTCTTTTCTTACCAAGATTCTTTGCACCCATCTATCTGTTCCGTCATATCTAGCCTGAAATGGTTTGCGTCCATGAATTGTTTTATTATTATCTATTACCAACAAATCACCAGTTTGCAAAACAACTTCTTGAATAGATTCCTGTACAGCTTTATGTAATTTATCTAAAGCGGCTCTTCCTAGCTCATCGTTTGCTTTTACAAAAGTATAATCATAAATAAAATTGTATCCATTTTCAGTTTTTTCAAGAACTGAAATAGGAATATTTTTATCTTTTTGTCCTTTTGTCCTAAAAGATATGTCTATGTTTGTTGTAAACCATTTTTTTTGAAGAGTTGCTATTACCCATAGATCTAATTTTTTAAAAATATCCTCCACATTTGCATACGTAGTCACTGCGTTAGGATCACCTCTTAGACAAAGTAATAAAACATAGTCTGGTTTATATGGATGAAATGCTGTTTCGGTATGAAGAGCCAACTCAACTTTAGATGAAGTAGATATCTGTTGGGTTTCAGTCTTATGAACAGGAAGTATATTTTGTATAAGTTGACCTTCCTGCTCTTGTATATACGAAACTGGATAGCCAAATTTATTGGCGTATTCCAAAAATACCATCGAAGATTTACTTGTCAAAGCTTCTTTAATTGAATTAGGATATGGTGTTGCTGGAGTCTTTGGAATAAAACCAATATCAAGATTCTTGAATAATATTATACCCATTATTGATCAGACAAAACTTTCAATATTAAAAAATATAATTTACTTAAATCATTTGGAGAAATAGAAAATATATATTCTTTTTCAAGTGTTTTAATTGTAACGCAATGAACATCAAGTAGGTCACCATTCGAGGTAATTGATGCTGTGGGCTTTGATATAACTACATTAGTTATTGTCGGCATGAAGCCATCAAAGGAATTTACGTTATCCATTTTTCAATTATAGCACAAAAACCTATCTATGCAACGGGTATTATTGTGACAATCGCAGAGGGTATTGCTGGCCCACCCATTGTTCCCGTATTATACTGCAATACAATATGATGGTTGTCTGTAGCCCAATACAATTGGGCTCTGTCACCCGCAGCAAGATCTATTATGAAGTCCCAAGCTGCAACAACATATGGCCCATTGGTATTAACGTCAACTCTAGTATTAGTATACGCTACCTGCTGCTCATTCTTTACT
>Ga0129333_10005637_pt1 | contig 11787 bp, 11 predicted proteins | sample CPB6_08_DNA_FD_94474 | JGI IMG/M metagenome (GOLD analysis project Ga0129333, IMG submission 94474) | Freshwater to marine salinity gradient microbial communities from Chesapeake Bay, USA - CPBay_Sum_0.6_0.8_DNA | ecosystem: Environmental > Aquatic > Marine > Coastal | place: USA: Chesapeake... | reverse complement strand
TACGTCAGTTGCTTTTCCCGTGTTGGCTTTACTGGCCGAAGCAACGATGCAACCCACAAGAGAAGTCCCGCAATCAGTACCGCCGCGAGCCCAAACCAAGCGACGGTAAGAAATGACCTTAAGAACGACGACATCCCTCAAAAACTACTATGCGATGACTGTCGACCCGCAATACTTAAGTTTGTGCGCTAGTTCCCACAGTAGGTGGCAGATCGATGTACGCTACGGACTCGAGGAACCATTGGAATAACGTCTGAAACCGATGTGTAGTCGATTCATAATGACCCTCTGACTCCAAAAGTAGTTTGACTGGGTCATGGCCGAACGCCTCGAGTTCGGAATGACCGCCGGCCATCACCCAATGCCTCAGGACCGCTTCGGTGATCTCGGGATGAAATTGAGTTCCCAAACATCGTTGTAGCTGAAACGCTTGTGGCCCAATTGGATTCTTGGCAAGAGTTCTACCGTTTTGTGGAACTGAGAAAACATCCTTGTGCCACTGAAACCAAGTACCGTCGAAAATCGGGGAGGCATCCACACTTTCGACAGCGTGCCAACCAAATTCAGGAACTTTCGCACGAGATACATTTCCGCCAAACGCGTACGAGAGAATCTGAGCGCCAAAACAAATTCCGAAAATCGGTACTCCCTTTTCCTTGAACCTAAGTAAGTGGTGACTCTCAGCATCTACGAACCTTCGAACTTCCGGCCAAAAAACTGACCAATCAGACCCCAGAGAGAGAACAAGATCTAGTCCGACGAGTGATGAACCGTAATTGCCATCTTCTCGTCGCAATACACTCGAGACAAAACCAATATCGCGTAGTAATTCGGCGACTACTTCGACCTCAGGGCTCTCTGAATTAGCAATAATTACTGCTTTCACCGAACGTCATCCTAGGTTCAAAGGCTCGTCGTTAATCGGCAAATTGCTGGGTCAAGCCAACCAAGACCATCCGACTAAGACATCAACATGAACTCAAGAAACGAACGATCAAATTTCACTTACTGAGCTCTTTCACACTCATTAACGAAAAAGCAAATCGAGGAATTCGATAAACAATGGGTTGGAAGAGAACAGCGATCGCAAACCAAAAAAACCGCGGTCGAAAGCGAATAGAGGCGAGCAAACTTGTGCCCATAGTCTGCGCGTCAACCTCCTGTCTAAGGACCTTCGGCCCGGCAAGTCCCCGGGACATAAATCCCCGCTCTCGCATCTCCTTGAATGACCAGCCCGAAAGATGCTCTTGCAACGGGTTCCCATCCAAAGCGCTCTGGGGAACGAATCCATTTGGGGAATTGATGATTACTCGTTTGCGGGCCCACTTCTCTGCCAAGGCCAAAACATCAAGTGCTTCCTCCTTCGACATATGTTCGATTACATCAATTAACAAAACTGCATCGAATTCAGACTGGCCAAAACTCAAGTCAGAAATGAGCGCACACACAAACTCGTCATGAGTCTTGTTCGAAATTGCTCTATTTAGATATGGCTCAAATGGCTCAACTCCAACTTTACGAGAAAGTCCAGGGATGGTCGCCACAGGTGATGAAGGTCCACATCCGAGATCAAGGACCGTACTGCATCCTTGAAGATTTCGGGCCAACTCTGATTCAAGAGTGGGTATGAACTTCGTCAGGATCGAACTCTGCTTCAAGGAACGCAATGCCGCACCCATTGACTACAACCTCTCCGAACTATTTGATCAGGGACCTTGGTAGGAACTACTAGACTATTGTCACATTTACGGTACGCCCCAAAATCAGAACCTCACGAAAGCCACAGCGTTGCCTACTAGTCGAATCACGATAATTGGAGCAAATGGTTTTATAGGCCACCATCTTGCTCAGCGATTGATCGCAAAGGGGAATTACGAAGTACACGCCATTGATCTCAAGTCGGACAGACTCGAATCCTTACTGCCTGAGACCAACTTTTCATTTAGTTATGGCGACATCCTCAGAGATGACGGCTGGATTGAGGACTCAGTCAAGTCGTCCGACGTGGTTGTTCCACTGGTCGCAATCGCAAGCCCTCTTCTGTATGTCAAGCAGCCACTGAAAGTCTTTGAATTGGACTTTGAAGCCAACCTTCCGATAGTTCGCCACTGCGTAAAGCACAATAAGCACTTGGTCTTTCCATCAACTTCAGAAGTATATGGAATGTCGCCTGATCTTGAATTTCATCCTACGCGTACGAATTTTGTCACCGGTCCTGTCCAAATGCAGCGATGGATCTACTCGACCTGCAAGCAATTGATGGATCGGATCATTTATGCATATGGATCAGCTGATGAATTGAATTACACAATTTTCAGGCCGTTCAACTGGTTTGGGCCTGGACTTGACTCTGTTGAGACTCCACGCGAGGGGGGGTCACGAGTGGTGACTAACTTCATTGCCTCTATTTTGCGTGGAGAAGAAATCATCCTCGTCAACGGCGGGTCCCAGCGACGCGCATTCACCTACATAGATGACGGGATTGATGCACTTGAAGCGATCGTCGATCAAAGAAGCAATAATTCGCGACAACAAATCTTCAATGTAGGAAATCCCGCAAACGACTACTCAATTGCTCATCTTGCGGAAACGATTAGAGATCTAGCTCTTGAGATCCCAACACTCTCAGAACGAGCCAGCAAGACAAAAATTGTCACCCAGAACGAATCATCGTTTTACGGCCCTGGCTACCAAGACGTTCTAAGTCGAAATCCAAATATTGACGACAGCTCTCGACTTCTCGGATGGAGTCCAAAAGTATCCCTGACTGAAGGTCTTCGACGAACACTTCAGTACTATGCCGACAAAATAGGTCGACAGGATGGCTGAGAGCACATCACGCATCATCGAAGTGATCCACGACTGTAGGTTGTGTAACTCGAGATCTCTTGAACACTCATTTGCGTTACCAGAAACCCCCCTAGCAAATGACTTTCGACTACTGCAGGAAAAGAAACACACGTATGACCGCTACCCGCTCGAGTTACTCCGCTGCACTACGTGTAGCCATGTCCAGTTGCGACATGTAGTCGACCCTGTTTCACTCTTTTCGAACTACGCATACGTCTCCGGTACCAGTGCGACATTTGTAAATCATTTCAAGAACTATGCGTCTTGGATTCAAAAGGATCTTCGTCTAGATCCAACATCAAAAATCTTGGAAATCGGTTCAAATGACGGGACTCTGCTGAAGTTTCTGAAGACTTTTGGATATCAATGCATTGGAATCGACCCAGCAGCAAACATCGTCAATGATATCGATACAGACGACATCGAATTAATCTGTTCGTTTTTTGATAGGTCAATTGCGGTATCAATAAAAGAAAAATATGGTGAGTTAGACCTCATTGTTGCCAACAATGTGTTCGCACACATCTGGAAGCTGAGAGATGCGATCTCGGAAGCATCAGAGTTGCTGCGCGCTGATGGGTACCTCGTGTTTGAAGTCTCATATTTGCTTGATGTGATCGAGAAATGCCTATTTGACACGATTTACCATGAGCATCTTGATTATCACTCACTTACCGCACTCACACCTTTTCTTGAGTCCCTAGGGCTAACAGTCATAGATGCGATACGTGTAAATACACACGGGGGCTCAATCCGAATTGTTGCTCAAAAAAATAAGACCACAAGTAGTACCAGCGCACGAGTCATTGATCTTCTGAACGCCGAACGTGCGATTGGTATCGGAACAGGTCAAGGACTAGAGAATCTAAATCAACGCATCGGAGTTCTAGCGAGCCGAGGGAATTCGCTCCTAAACAACCTGCGGACATCCAATGCCAGAATTGTCGGCTTTGGGGCCCCTGCCAAGATGACCACCTTGGTTTATACGTTCGGAATTACGCATGGAGTTTTTGACTACATCGTGGATGACAGTGCGCTGAAGCAATACACGCTTGCCCCTGGTGGTCATTCACCGATTTATCCTTCAAATCACTTGTATAAAGAGCGACCTGACTACATCGTTATCCTCGCTTGGAACTTTGCTTCCGCGATCTCAGCAAGTCACCAAGAATTTGCAGGAAGGTTCATAGTCCCAGTACCCGAAATCAGCTTTCTCTAATGTCATCCTCTAACCCACTTGTTTCGATCGTCCTGCGAACCAAGAATGAAGAGAAGCGAATTGAAAACTGTCTGCGAAGTTGCATTCACCAGGATTATCGACCCATCGAACTCATCGTCATTGACAATCAGTCAACTGACTCCACCAAAGAAATTGCTCTTCGATTTACAGGACTCGTCTTCGACAAAGGACCAGAACGAATTGCGCAGGGCAATTTTGGGATGCTGGAAATTGCAAAGGGCGATTTCGTCATGTACATCGATGCCGACATGATCCTTGAGCCTGGCCTCGTCACAAATGCAATGGCGCAGATGATGCGCGGGGGTTTCGCAGGCTTGTACATTAACGAGGTCGTTCTGGGAAAGGGCTACTGGGGAAACTTACGACGTTACGAACGTTTTTTCTACAACGGGACCTGTATTGACGCGGCCCGATTTCTTCGAAGATCGATCGTCGTTGAGTCTGGAGGCTTCGACGAAAAAACTTTTCCAACACCGAGTGCTGAAGATTGGGACCTGGATCGGCGAATTGCAGAACTAGGAAAGCTTGAATCTCTTCAATATGAACCGTGCGATGAGTCGAAGTGGGATCCGAGGGTGTTCGAATATGTTCGATCGCTGATGCCTTCGCCATTTGAAAACCAACATGGTTTGTATCATGACGAGGCTGAAATCTCCCCAATGATCTATCTAAAGAAGAAGACCTACTACTCAGCCACAATGCAGTCGTACAAAGCAAAGTGGGGGCAAGATGATCTAATTGTTAGGAAGCAATTTGGGTTTTCGTATCGAATGTTCAGGGTATTTCTTGAAAACGGGAAATGGAGACGGGTTTGCGCACACCCGCTGCTTGCGCTTGGGATGTTCGGGTTTAGGGCAATAGTTGGCCTCAATTACCTAATTCGTCACAAACTCACCGGAGGATCAAGATGACATCTACTAAACCAATTCTCAGCGTATTGATGCCGACTTACAACGGCGCATCAGTACTCGCAGAGACAATCTCGTGTCTATTGAACCAGCATGTCGATGTTCCTTGGGAGCTCGTCATTTGCGATGACGGTTCAACAGACGAAACTGTTCAAATCGCAGAGTCATTTAAGGACAGCAGGATTCGAATCTTTCAGAATGCCGAGAATCTTGGGTATCCAGGCAACCTAAATCGTTGTCTCGCTGTTTCTAACGGGGAGTTCGTCTTCCTCTTCGGACAGGATGACCTTCTTCAGTCAGGGGCTTTGCAGGAGTCGATAAACACTTTTCGAAAGCACCCTGAAGTTGGTGCGGTGTGTCGTCCGTACTTCGCATTTGACAACGACATAGAGAAGCCGGTCCGTTACAAGAAGCGACTGGAAGGCCAGAGTTCAGAAACTCGAATTGTCACAATGGAGTCTGACCTAGCTGACATCCTTGGAGTCTTCCACACGCTTGATCAACTCTCAGGGCTCGCATTCAGGCGCAAGTGGATGAAATTGCCGTTCCACGAGGATGTATTTCCATGCCACGTATATCCGTTTGCGGACATACTCAAAGACCATGCGGTTGCCTTCCTGCCGACATACACGGTTGCGGTTCGAACGTGGACCAGCCAATGTCGTTCCCAATCATGGATCTACGATAAGTCCCCCGTCTTAAGCTGGGCCGAACTATTTTCAACAGTCTTTCCAGAACAAAAGAACTACACCTTTCGACGCTATATGTTGAAACAGTTTGTTGGAGCAAATTCAATTGGCTTGCTTCAGATTCGAAACTACGGAACGCGGCCGCTACTGTTCTTTCTACGCGAGGTCGCAGTCATGGTGCGTCTGAATCCAAGAAATCTCATTCGTCCGTTTTTTATTGCAGTTGCGTTCTACTGTCTAATCATTCCCCCGTCGGTCTCCAAGCGAGTTGTTGATTCCTTTAAAAGGAGAATCAGCTCATTGACAGTTCCACAAATCGACTTCATTCATAGCTGAACTAGCTCCGACACCTGACAACGCGAGCTGGAACTCCTGCCGCTACGCACCTATCAGGGATATCGCCCACTACAACAGAAGAAGCTCCGATGATGCAGTCGGATCCGATCTTTGCGCCTTTTAGGATCGTTGAGTTTGAGCCAATGAACGTACGGGGACCAATAGAAATCGGGTCTTCGTTCTCTACTAGAAATGGATGTGGCGGGTGTCCAATTTGAAATAGATGATCGTGGTCAATCACAGATACTCGATAAGAAAAAACGCAGTATTCTCCAATTTCAATTCCAATCGCACTTGAAATCACGCAGTCACGACCGATTGAAGTTCCTTTTCCAACCACAATCCGCCCAGAGTCGCTCGAAATGGTTTGGATCCAAGCTCGTCGTCCAATTTGAACGTCTTGCATCAGCTGGATATTCGTCATGTTGACCTGCCTGAAATCGTACGAAGGCCCAATTCTTGAACCTTTTGAGAATTGCACACCCTTGAATCGGGCTGGAACTGAGTTCAGATAGTAGACAAAGTCCATTAGTCTCATATATGGTATTTTATCGCTTCAAAAAAGAACGACTCTCGGTCTTCGTCTATACGATTTACAACTCTCGGCACAACAATCATCGCTGAATTGTTGATGGGACTTACCAATCTCATCGCTGCTGGAATGATTATTCGGTTCTTTGGCCTTCAAGACTTTTCGTCGTACTTGACTATTTCCGCATTGATTAGCATTATCGCAATTCCCTCTATCGGGACCCAATACAGCGTTGCATCCTCAATTGCAATCAACGCAAACCCGCGAGCCGACTATCAACCTTCACTATCTGAAGTCAAGAAGATCTCATTGAGCTTGTTCACGTTCGCGTCTTCGTGTTGGTTGGTTTGGATGCTGGTTGTCCCCTTCGCTTCCAGTGTGCTCCTCATACGACCAATCTTGGTTCTCGCAGCAACACCTCTTGCTCTTGCCACAATCTCAATTGCCGTTGGGTCCGGGCTCCTTCAAGGACTTGGCAAAAACACCACTTGGCGCCTATCACTACTAGTCGTCTCGATTCTGCAGATTCCAGCAATTCTTATGTCTAGCAATTTAGGTCTCGGAATTGTCTGGCTCTTCCCTCTACTCTCGATTCCGAGTTTCGGGTTTGCAATAATCTTGGGTTTGTGGTTCCCAATATTTAAGAAAACTCTGAAGAGTGTTCAAATCCCACTCTTAGGTCTTGCTTGGCCACTTGAGTTTTCCTTCGGATCGCAATTTGTGCTCCTCACTAAGGAACAACTGTTTCCTGATCAGAGTGCTTCTATTGGCACAATCTTGTATCTCTTCGGAATCTTGACGCACGTGTCATCTGTCATTGGCGCAACAAAGTTCAGAGCTCTGTTCAACACTAGGCCGAAATCAACTCACGCAATTTGGACAGAACTTGTGACTGCTCTTTTGCCACTAGGATTTGGTGCTGCCCTGTTGATTTTAGAAACAACCGGGATGGAAAGTCTAATACGAACAGAACAATTTAGCCTTCCCTCGTTGGGGGTAACTGTTGCAATCACGGCAAATGCTGTTGCGTGGTGCGGTTTAGGTTCAATTCTTTTTGGCAGGCTAAATCAAGTAAATTCTCGACTCGCACTATTGGGACTTGTGATTCATGTATTCGAATTACTCATCGTCTACTTACTTGAGGTCAATGGCATTTTGTTGACTTGGTTACACGCAGTGGTTGGAATTGCGCTCACGATATCAGTCGCAAAAATTGCATCGCGTCGCCGATCAACGACGCAATTTGCTTTGTAGCTCGCCTCGCTTAAGTAGACCTCGAAGGAAACTGAGACCGTACGACACATGTGTGGCAATCACATACGGAACTGACATGATCCCAACTTTAAAGGAAGTATGCCGCACGATTTCGAATGTTCCAAGGCCTATTGCTGACGTGTAGATTCCCACAATTACGAGAGCCAATTGATGATTGAAGACATCAAGATAAAGCAGAATGGGAAGTAGAGTTGCAATGAGACACATCAAGCTTGGGAGAAAATACTTCAGCCGAAATGATGTAGCAGGAAAGTGTCGGGCAAAGTAACCACGGTGAAGTCCATATGCAGCCACTTGCTTAATGTGCCGGAAGTAACCTTCGCGCCTATGGTGCCAAACAATCAGGGCGGGCACATAAAGCATTCGATGACCAGCTTCTTTTAGTTTCCAACAAAAAAAGGTGTCCTCGCCCGGCCAATAGTGAGTGTCAAATCCACCCACTTCCATAAACACTTCGCGTCTCACCGATAAGTTAACTGACGGCCAATCGTCAATTTCCTGAGTTTCACCAACTGGACGATAGCGAGAGGGGTTGCCGCCTGTAAATCGAGACATGAAGACTGCGCCAGATACTTTCTGCCAGAATGAGTCGTCCGAAGGCGTTAGTGCCGGGCCTCCTGCTGCTGCCACAGACTGATCCGAAAAGGCTCCAAGGCAAGTGTCTACAAATGTTGTACTCGGATAAGAATCATCATCGACAAATGTAAGTATCGAACTTTTAGCTGCTTCCGCTGCGAGATCTCGCTTTTGTGCGGGGCCAACTGGACCCGAACTCAGCATCCTAATTCTTGGGTCAGTCGGCCACTCTGACATCTCGGGATCGTTGGTGATAACAATCGCTTCCCAGTTTTGGCAGTTAAGTTTTTGGAGATTAGCGATTGTTTCACGAACATAAGCGTTTATGCGCACCAAGGGGATAATGAATGACACTTGCGGTACTGATTCACTCACAGCAAAATTCTCAATTGTTAGAAGTCAAGTTGAAGATGTGCTGCCGAACTCGTCGAACCGCGCGAACTCCATATGTGAATATGAATTGCCAGTCACGTCGCCTGCCATGAATCAAGAAGAGGATCTGCCGAATTAGGAATTTGGGGTGAAATGTAATCGAATACATTTCGCGAATTGCTCGATAATAGCTTTCGTGCGGAATGGGAGTTTTCACAATTACTTTGCTCATATCATGCTCGCTATAGTCATTAGCGAGCAAGACCCCTCGCTCTATGCACTCTTGATGGTACGGAGTGAAGTCAATCGGAGTACAGATTGTGACTTGAAGCGTTCGCGCCAAACCGCGAAACATCAGGCTTCTGACCGTTGACACCGTTAGATCAAGTTGTTCCTGTGTTTGCCAGTAATAGCCGACCATAATTGTCAAGTGTGGATGTAGCCCGTATGCCTTCATCCATCTCAAGCACTTCTCAACATGCTCCATCTGATAGCCCTTGTTAAGCCGCTCAAGGGTTTCGTCATCAGCGGCCTCAAACCCGAGTAGAACAAATCTGAAATTGGCTTTTGCTAATAACTTAATTGTTTCTTCGTCGAGATACTCAAATCTGGTGTTGAAACCGAAATAACACCCAGACTTATGTAGCCCACGATCGATGATTCCTCGGGCAAAATCACGTGCTTCTTTGCCGCGATACCACACGCCAGAATCATCAAATATCTCACGGACACCGTGCACTCGAATCAAATGCTCATATTCATCCAAGCTACGTTCGACAGACATCATTGAGAATGTCAGATCCGGTCCGTTGTACCGGCAAAATGTGCACTTCCCAAATACACAATCTCTAATTACGCTTGTCGCATAGGTACCAGGGGTTTGAAGGAAGTTTCCATTTTCGTAGGCGTATCGTTCCCACTGGACGAGATTTCTATCAACTATTGAACTGTTATCAAGTGGTTCTACTTGAATGAAGTTACCGGTAGATCGGCTTTCTGTTTCAGATGTTCTGATTGTCAGACCTTCAATATCAGTCGTCAGTCTCCAAAATGGACTCGTAGAAATTTCTGTGACCAATCGCTGAAGCACAAAATCTATGTTGTTGCTACGCAAAATGACATCAATCGGTGATTTCGCGAGAGTTTCTTCTGGTTTTCGCATTGAATGATAACCGGTCATCACCAGGACTGTTGTTGGCAGGGAGGCCCGCAATTGACGCGCTGTTTCCCAATAGAAATTCATTACCGGTGTCGTTGATTCAAAGACAATTATTTCTGGGTTCCACGCAACAAGGTCACTAAACCACTGGCCGAACGACTTGAGTTGAGCGTTCCCATCATCCCAATAGACGTCATGTCCGCTATCACGAAGCGCGGTAGCAGCCTGAGCATGAATTACAGGCAATAGATAGGTGGGTTTCTGGAAGAACTGGACATTACGGTTCTGGGAAACCATTGCCTTCTGCCCCCTACTGTTAACAATCGGAGGATAAGAAATTGCGATTCGCATATGACTCCTTAAAAGAATGTTTCTGTGAAAATTGAGCCACCATGCACCCCTGAATCACGGAGCACTTTAATGGCGTCTACGATCATTTTCTGATTTCCGCACAGGTAATAGAGCGAATTCGTTGGCAGGCTCGCGTTACGTAACAAATCTGTCACTCGCGTCCCGGGGGATCCATCTCTTGGTGCTGAGATTGCGGACAAGTAGGAGCCTTTTTTATAATCGCCTGAGTCGTACAGTTCATCTTCATGTCTGACCCCGTGATAAAGAGTGAACTTAAGCTCCGTGTACGTGAGCGCAAATGAATGAAAAGGGGCAATTCCAGTTCCGGAAGCAATAAAAACAAAATGTTTCTGAGCGATATCCTCCTCGCGCAGACAGAAATCTCCAAAGGGTCCGGATAGCTGAACTAAGTCACCTTCTTGGCACTGCGCGAGCCTCGAACTAACGATTCCATCGTCTATCTTTCGAATGAGGAAGTCAAGATGATTATCGCTGGCTCCTGAGTACATTGAGTATTCACGGTTGATTCCTAAGTCACTCGTACCAACGCTGAAACATTGACCCGCTCGGATCCGGGATTGAGTCCGCTCGGTTCGGAGTTTGTAGGTCCTACTTGATAGCCAAATCTTCTGAATCACTCTGGCAGCTGTCATATTGAAAGTCTCTCTCGATACCACTTGATTGTTTGGGCTAGTCCACTTTCGAGACTCACAACGGGGCGCCATCCAATTGTCTCGACAGCCCTTGTGATATCCGGTTGGCGTCTCTGTGGGTCATCTTCTGGAATATCATGAAATTCAACCTCGTGATCCACTCCAGCGATTGACGAAATCAGTCTCGCAAGTTCCAAAATCGTTGTTTCACGCGGATTCCCTAGATTGAGCGGTCCAGTTGAAGACGATGCCGCAAACCGCACCAAGCCTTCAACCAAGTCAGATACGAAGCAAAAAGAACGAGTTTGTTGTCCACTACCGAAGATTGTTTGTGGGGCATTCGAAAGCGACTGAACAATTAGATTTGAAATAACTCGACCGTCGGTGGGATCCAATCGTGGACCATATGTGTTGAATACCCTCACAATTCCTGCGCTTATTTTATGGGTGCGTACGTATGCCATAGTTAGTGCTTCGCCAAAACGTTTAGCTTCGTCATAACACGACCGAACACCGATTGGGTTGGTGTTGCCCCAATAATCTTCTGTTTGAGGATGCACTAACGGATCCCCATAAATTTCACTTGTCGAAACAAAAATGATTCTTGCATTGTGCTGTCGAGCCAATTCAAGACTGTGATCAGTTCCGTAGGAACCAGATCGGAGCGTATGTAAGGGATTGCTCAAGTACTTCTTGGGCGAGGCAAGACTTGCAAGATTGTAAATTACATCTACATTTTGAAGTTGTGGGATCGCATCTGAAATATTGCACTCACGAAACTCGAATGTGTCCGCCTCTTTCGCTTGAGAGAGATTTTCTAAGTTGCCACTTGAAAAGTCATCAATT
>Ga0129333_10005636_pt1 | contig 11788 bp, 12 predicted proteins | sample CPB6_08_DNA_FD_94474 | JGI IMG/M metagenome (GOLD analysis project Ga0129333, IMG submission 94474) | Freshwater to marine salinity gradient microbial communities from Chesapeake Bay, USA - CPBay_Sum_0.6_0.8_DNA | ecosystem: Environmental > Aquatic > Marine > Coastal | place: USA: Chesapeake... | reverse complement strand
CCGACTCCCTCGGGTCGGCGCGCTGTCCAACTACGCGGAATGGCCACGTCCCGAACCCTTCAAGGCACGGGTCTCGGTGGTCGACTGTTGGATTCCGGCGTCGCCGAAGCGCGTCGGCGCGGTTTCGATCTCGTGTGGGCCAATGCGCGCGACGCGGCGCTCCCCTTCTACACGCGTCACGGATTCTCGGTGGTGGGTGACGGCTTCATCGAAACCGTCACCGAACTACCGCACCACGTCGTCGAACTCCGCGTGACCTGAGTCGAGCCGATTTTCCGACGCTCGATCAGCGGGCGATCGGCACCTCGGTCGTGAGCCGTACCGAGGTCGAGGGATCGGGTTGGGCGAGGATCTCGAGCGTCCAGATTCCCTCCGAGAGAAGCGCCACGCTGCCGACGTAATGATTCGGTCCCGACTCGGCGACCGGAATCGTGAGCGGCGGCAACGACGGATCGGGTTGGATCATGCGCATCGTCAACGAGGACATCCGCTGGAGAGTGCCCCCTGACGGAGTGATCAGCACATGGATCTCGTTGCTCCCGACGACGCCGGGTGTCACGGTGACGTCGGCGATGAGCGAGCCCTGGGCGATCGTCGTCTCGAAGACCGCGGCACTCGTCGTCGCCCGCGGTGGCTCGGCGACCAGATAGGCGGTCGTGCCGAAGACTGCCAATGCGATCACGACTTCCACCGCCATGATGCGACGGAGCGCGCGCCGAGTCGGTTCGTCACCACTCGAACGACCGATGATCGTGCGGGCCACCGCTCCCAAGGTGACGGCACCGATGGCGAGCGCCACCTTCACGAGGATCGATCGACCCCACGCGCTCTCGCCGAGGGTGGCGAGTCCACCGGCGAGATGGTGCACCTGCCACACCCCGGTGGCCAGCGCGATCGGCGCCGACCACGTGGCGATGCGCGAGAACCGGGCCAGTCGCCCGGGCTCGTCGATGCCACCGAACAAGGCGATGAGCAACCCGCCGATCCAGAGGCTGACGGCGGCGAGGTGCACGGCGTCGACACCGACGCTGACTCCGGCGAGATGCGAAGCACTCGGATGTCCGGCGGCCGAGAAGGAGATCACCGAAGCCACGCCCAGTAGCGCGGTGAGCGAACGCCACCAGGTGCTCGCGAGCCGCTCAGTCCGATCGACAGTGGGCACGACTCCCATCAGCATGACGGCGAGGCCGGCCACGAGCGCGAAGCGAACGATCAGCGCGACACCGAGACGGGTGTCGAGCACCGACGACCACAGAGCCGAGTCGAACGCATCGGCCCAACCCCCGCCATGCGAGTACGGCCCCTGCAACACGAAGTGTCCGAGGGTCGCCACGGTGAGGATTCCGAGCGACCACACAGTGACCGACCAGATGCGGGGCGCGACCTTGCGCTCGGCCGCCATGAGCGTCAGTCCGCCGGCGACGAGCGCCAGGGCGAGGTAGGCGAGGAACCGGCTGATCGCGATGCCGAGGCCGAGGCCCGACTGCGCCTCACGTTGCGACAACACCGACGACACGAGTCCGCCGGCGTCGATCGTCGCTCCACCGGCGCCGACTTCGAAGGTGTACGCGCCCTCGGCCACGTGTCCGTCGGCCGAAACCACCCGCCAAGCGACCACGTACAGACCGTCGTCCAGATCGGGTAGTCCACCGGCCACGACCACGGTGGCGTCACTCGCGGCGACTTCAGCCGCGTCGATGTCCACTGATGCGCCGTCCTGATCGAAGAGTTCGATCGAGTCCGACGACGTCGTGACCGGTTCGCTGAAGTCGAGGAAGATCTCCGAAGGGCCTTCGGCCAACACCGACGACGGGGCCGGGTCGGAGGAGTCGAGATCGGCGTGCGCGCTCGCCGGACCGACTCCCGTCCCGAGCCACACCAACGCGGCCACCGCGAGCACTCGGCGCAGAAACCTCATCCCATCACCCGCGCCGGTTCCACACCTGCGATGTCGAGTCGCCCCATGAGCCAGGCGAGCTTCTCGGCGTCGGACCGTCGCCGAACGTCCGATGGAAGATCGGTCAGGCCCATCGAACCTCGCGACTTCCACATCATGGACATCACGGCGAGGTCTTCGCGCACGTAGTCGGCCGACCAGCATTGAGGTCCGTCGAATTCCCGCCAACCGAGATCACCGAGATGCACCTCGACCTCGCGCCAACGGCGCAGCGGCAGGTCGGTCATCGGGATCACGATGCCGGTCACCATGTGCGCGTCGCCGTACCAACCCGAACGGGCGCGGGCGATCACACCTTCGAGCGCGTACACCGAGCGTCGGATGCCGTTCACGTGATCGGCGGCCGAGCGACTGGACGCCTCGTCGATGGCGGCGACTCGCGCCGCCATCCCACCCGGGTACTGCTCACCCACCGTGTCGTTCTCGGCGGCCTCGAAGAGACGCGTGAGGCTGTCGCCTTGTTGTTCGATGTGCGCCAGGACGTGTCCGAAGCTCCAACCGGGAAGCCGTGAGTTCCGTGCCACATCGTCATCGGTCAGTTCGGCCAGACCAGCGAGCATCCGCTGATGGGCCGCCGACATCCCCTCGACCTGACGATTCAGACGCACGGGGTCGAAGGTTCGCTCCACCGAAAAATCGTAGTGCGGTCAGGCGAGCGGCATGGTGCGCCGTGGCACCACCACCACGGTGCCATCGGGATCGCGGTGCACCGACACCGAGACTCCGTAGAACTCCGAAAGCGTCTCGGCCTGCAACACGTGTTCGGCCGGTCCACTCGACACGCAGTGACCCTGATGCAGGAGCGCCAAGCGGTCGCTGTACAGACCAGCGAGCGTGAGATCGTGCATCGCCGACACGACGGTGAGACCGTGCTCGCGTCGCAGACGATCCACGAGTTCGAGCGCTTGTTGTTGATGACCGATGTCGAGCGCACTCGTCGGTTCGTCGAGCAGGAGGATGGGCGCTTCTTGAGCCAGTGCCCGGGCGATGACGATGCGCTGTCGTTCACCACCCGACAGCGTTCCCAATCGCCGCTCGGCGAACTCGGCCACGTCGAGCCGGTCGAGAACGTTGCGCACGAGATCGCGATCGGACGCGGTCTCCCGCCCGAAGTACGTCACGTACGGATTGCGGCCCAACAGCACGTACTCGAAGGCCGTCATGTCGTCGGGGATCGACGGCGCCTGCGGGACGTGGGCCACCAGCGACGCGCGCCGCCGCGTGGATCGCAGATCGAGGGGTGCACCGTCAATCAGGATCTGGCCCGAGTACTTCACGAGCCCGGCCACCGACCGCAGCAGCGACGACTTACCGGCACCGTTCGGACCGATGAGGCACAACCACTCACCGGGTCGCACCGTGTCGGTGAACGGATGCACCGCGGTCGACTTCTCGTAAGCGACCGACACTCCGGCGAACGACAACGACGTCATCGCGTGGCCCCCTGACGACTACGCAAAACCACGATGAAGAACGGTGCACCGATGAACGCGGTGACCACGCCGATCGGAGTCTCGGCCGGATCCGAAAGGATCCGGCCGGGAACATCGGCCAGGATCAGGAACGCGGCGCCGAGCAACACCGAGAGCGGCAAGAGTCGGCGATAACTCGCACCGGCCAGGAAGCGGATGAGGTGCGGCACCATGATGCCGACGAAGCCGATGAGGCCGCTCACGCTCACGACGGCCGAGGTTCCGAGCGTCGCCGCCACCACCACGGTGAGGCGGATGCGATCGACCGGCGCGCCGAGCGATTGTGCTTCGTCCTCACCGATGCGGAGCACGTCGAGCAGACGTCGGTGCGCGAGGAGCACTCCCCCGCTGACGATCACGTACGGCGCCACCAATCGGACGTCGTCCCACGTGGCGGTGGAGAGTCGACCGAGGATCCACGAGTACACCTGACGGACGACCTCGGAGTTCTTCTGCAACATGAAGGTCTGAATCGCCGTGGCGAGCGAGGTCACGGCGACTCCGGCCAGAACGAGGGTCGCCGAGGCCTTCGAGGCTCCGAACGCGGCCCCGACCAGATACGTGAGCAACACGGCGACCAAACCGCCCACGAACGCGGCGAGCGGCAACGGATCGACCGGCCACGATTGGGTCGAGGCCCGGTTGACGACGATGACCACGGTGGCCCCGAGTCCGGCGCCGGCCGCGACCCCGAGGAGATACGGATCGACGAGCGGGTTGCGGAAGACGCCCTGAAAACTCGCGCCGGCCAACGACAACATCGCGCCGACGATGCCGGCCAGGACCACGCGCGGCATGCGGATCTGCCAGAGCACGGTGCTCTGGAGTTTCGAGGCACCGCTGTCGACGCTCACGAACGGCAGACGATCGAGAAGTTCGAGCGGCACCCGCCACCAGGCCGGACCGGCCGGACCGATCATGGCGCCGAAGAGGAACGCCAGCGCGAGAAGCGCGGTGGCGATCACCAGCCACCAAGAGCGTCGGCTCACGGTGGCCGTCGGTGCGGGTACGGGCGCGGTCATGGTTCGATCAGCCGACCACTCCGGCCACCGCATCGGCGATCGCACGTAGGTAGTCGACGACTCGTGGACCCCAACGCGATGCGATGTCGTCGTCCATCTCGATCACGTTTCCATTCGTGACTGCGGTCAGGCCTTCCCAACCCGGCCGCGCCGCGACCGTGTCGGCACTGACACCGCAGCACTTCGTGTCGGCCAGGAAGATCAGGTCGGGATCCTGGGTCACGATGAACTCGGCCGAGAGTTGCGGGTAATCAGTGTCGCCTTCGGTCGCATCGGCGATGTTGCGCAGACCGAGCATCGAGTACAGCGAGCCGATGAAAGTGTTCGACGTGACCGAGAAATAGGTGTCGTCGAGTTCGTGGTAGTACGTCAGCGGTTCGTCGAGCGCAGGTGCGCCCGAGACGATTTCGTCGATCGACGAGCTCATGTCGGCCACGAGAGCCTCTGCGCCCTCGACCCGACCCACTCGGACACCGAGTTCGGCGATCTGCTCATAGACCTCGTCGAGCGTGGTCGGGGCCAGACCGATCCAGGTGTCGATGCCGATCGCCGCCAACTGTCCACTGATGCCGGATGAATCATCGGAGATCACCACGAGATCGGGCTCGTAGGCCGAAATCGCCTCGACGTTCGGTTCGAACGCCGAGAGATCGGTGAGAACCGCCTCGGTCTCGGTGGGATAGGTCGACAACGAGTCCACGGCCACCACCTGTTCGCCGGCACCGATGGCGAAGAGCATCTCGGTATGACTCGGTGAGAGCGACACGATGCGCTGGGGAGCATCCGCGGGAATCGATGATTCGACTCCCGTCGGAGATGGCGAGCCGGACGCATCCGACGAACCCGAGTCGTCACCACCACACGCAGCGACGAGCGTCGCGGCCAGGAGAACGGCGGACCATCGCCGATGAACCTGCTTCATGAGAGCCTCCTCATTGCCTTGAGGAGGCAAGAGGAGTGCGAGAAGCTCTCGCGATCCACCCTTGCCTCGAGGGTACGAAATCGCATTTCGGCCAGGCGACCGGACTCGCTGCTCGCGAAACTCCACGGGCAGACCACCGTTGCGGGACAGTGCCGGGATCTCACCGGACTTCGCTGGGTCGGAATGTGTCGACTATCGCCGACTCGGTGAACCTAACACTTCGTAAGAGGGGGCGAGGACTTCCCGTCGACGAGCAGGTGGTCGTAGCCTCGCCGCCGTGACCGAGCAGGAAGCCCCGACCGAGGATCCGCGTCCGGTCGGACTCCGCAACGCCGAGTCGCTCGTGTTGGTACTGACCGGAAACGGCAAGGGAAAGAGTTCGTCAGCCTTCGGCATGGTGGTGCGGGCCATCGCCCGCGACTGGAAGGTCGCGGTCGTGCAGTTCATCAAGTCGGGCGACTGGCTCGCCGGCGAACAGAAGGTCGGCGAACGACTCGGGGTGACGTGGCTCGCGCTCGGTGCCGGATTCACCTGGGATTCCGACGACCTCGAACACGACAAAGCCATCGCCCGCGATGCATGGAAGCAGGCGGCCGATCTCATCGCGAGCGGCGACTTCGATCTCGTGGTGCTCGACGAGATCACCTATTTGCCGACGTGGAACTGGATCTCCGTTTCGTCGGTCGTGGACTCGATCGCGAACCGGCCGTCGCACGTGAACGTGATCTGCACCGGACGCGATGCCCCGAACGAACTGATCGAGATCGCCGACACCGTCACCTCGATGACGAACGTCAAGCACGCCTACGACTCGGGGATCGCCGCCAAGCGCGGCATCGACTTCTGATGCTGACCGTCCTGATCGGGGGCGCCCGCAGTGGCAAGAGCACCCTGGCCGTCGATTGGGGGATCCGACACGCGGGTCCGGTGACCTTCGTGGCCACCGCTCCCCCCCTCGACGACGACATGCGCGATCGTGCCGCGCGTCATCGGGCCGAGCGGCCCGACTGGCCGACCGTCGAGGAGGCCCACGACCTCGCACCGATCATCGACCGCGCATCGGCCGAGTCGATGGTGATCGTCGACTGCATCACGTTGTGGGTGTCGAACCTGATGTGGCGGGGTGATGACGACGCTGCGATCACCGCGCTCGCCCAGGGTCTGGCCGATGCGACCCGACGCTCCCCGGCGCGAGTGGTCGTGGTGACCAACGAAGTCGGCTCGGGAGTTCATCCGGAAACCGAACTCGGTCGTCGCTATCGCGACCTCCTCGGGCGGGTCAACCAGATCCTCGTAGCGGCGAGCGATCGCTCGTTCCTGCTCGTGGCCGGGCGGGCCATGGTCCTCCAACCGATCGCCGACATCGCACCATGACCCGCGCCTGGCTCGAGGCCCAACTCGCCAATCTCGTCGAACCCGACGAAGACTCACGCACCGCGGTGCGCGACCGCGTCGCCGAGATCCTGCGGCCCCTCGACGCCACCAAAGCACTCGACGACGTCGCGGTCTGGGTGTCGGGTTGGCAACGCAACCCGCGTCCGCTGGTGGAGCGACCGGCGGCTCTGGTGTTCGCCGCCAATCACGGTGTCGCCCGCGCGGGTGTGAGCAAGTATCCGATCGACGTGACGTCGTCGATGGTCGCCGCGTTCCGATCGGGTTCGTCGACCATCAACGCCTGGGCGGCCATTGCCGGGGCGACCGTCGATGTGATCGATGTCGGGGTCGACGAACCGAGTGGTGACATCCGAACCGCCACCGCAGTTCCCGCTGAACGTTTCGATCACGTGGTGACATCCGCGCGTCACGCCGTCGAGGCGCTCGATGCCGATCTTCTCGTGATCGGCGAGATGGGAATCGGCAACACCACGGCGGCGGCGGCGGCATGTCACGCCTTGCTCGGCGCGACGGCGGAACTCTGGGTCGGTCGCGGCACCGGCGTGGACGACTCGTCACTGGCCGTCAAGATCGACGCCGTACGCGAGGCAGTCGCCCGCCTGCGGCGCGAGTGTCCCGATGCATCACCCCTCGACGTTCTGGCCGAGGTCGGCGGACTCGAACTCGTCGCCATGGCGGCCGCGATCGTGGCCGCCCGTCAACGCTCCTTGCCGGTCGTCCTCGACGGCTACGTGGTGACCGCATCGGCGCTCGCCGTCTCGATGTGCGCACCTTCGGCGATCGATCACTGCTGGATCGGGCACCGCTCGGCCGAGCCGGGCCACACACGAGTCCTCGATCACCTCGGCGCCCGACCGCTCATCGATCTCGGACTTCGACTCGGAGAAGCGAGCGGTGCCATGGCCGCGGTTCCCCTCGTGCGGATGGCCTGCGCCGGCGTGACCGCCGTGCCGACCTTCGGCGAATGGTTCGGCTCGCCGTGAACGGATTCATCGGAGCGATCGTCTTCCTCACGCGCATCCCCGTACGGACGCGTCGTCGTCTCGACACCGCGAGCAGCGTGCCCTGGTTCCCGTTCGTCGGAGCGCTGATCGGCGCCGCAGTGGGTGGAATCGCCGCGCTCTTGCAACCCTGGGCTTCGCCCGCCGTGGCCGCCGGGGTGGCGATCGCGGTCGGTCTCGTGGTCACCGGTTGCTTCCACGAGGACGGACTCGGTGATGTCGCCGATGCCTACGTGGGTGGCTGGACACGCGACGACCGCCTGCGCATCCTGAAGGATTCGCGGCACGGCACCTACGGTGTCGCCGCCATCGGAACGTCGATCGCCTTGCGCATCGTCACTCTCGCCGCGATCGTCGAAGCCGGTCCCAAAGTTGTTGTGGCGGCGGCGGTGAGCGCGCACTCGATCGCGCGCGCCGGCGCGCTCGGCGTGATGCTCGTCGGCCAGCCGGCGGTGGGTGAGGGCCTCGGTGCGGACTACGTCGGCAACATGCGCCGGGGAGCGATCGCCGCGGGCGCGCTGGTCGGAGCACTGATCAGCGCGCTCCTGCTCGGCTGGTGGATCCTGCCCGTCGTCGCCGGTGCGGTCGTCGTCGCCGTTGCGATGAACGCCTGGACGAATCACAAGATCGGCGGATTCTCCGGTGATCTCCTCGGCGCCACCGAGCAAGTCGTGGAGATCACAGCTTTGGTGATCGTTTCGGTGCTGGCCCGCCACCACCCGCTCTGGTGGTGAACCGGGCGACGGACGCGACGACCGAGAGTCGCTGCGATCAGGCCCCGGCGACGAAATCGGCGATGCGGCGAATGCCTTCTTCGAGGTCGGCATCACCGAGGGCGAACGAGAACCGTGCGTAACCCGGTGAACCGAAAGCCTCACCCGGAACGAAGGCGACCTTGGCCTCCGACAACACGATGTCGGCGAGATCCATGGATGTCGTCGCCACTTTGCCCTTGAAGGTCCGACCGAGCAGACCGGTCACGTTGGGATAGCAGTAGAACGCGCCCTGCGGCTCGATGCACGTGACCCCGGGGATCGCGCTCAGCATGGAGTGCATCGTGCGACCGCGTCGCTCGAAGGCCTCACGCATCATCGCCACCGCCGAAAGATCACCGGACACGGCGGCGAGAGCCGCGGCCTGGGCCACGTTGCTCACGTTCGAAGTCGCGTGACTCTGGAAGTTGATGGACGCCTTCATCACGTCGGAGGGTCCGATCATCCAGCCCACGCGCCAGCCGGTCATCGCGTAGGTCTTGGCCACACCGTTCACGATCACGCACTGATCGGCGAGGTCGGGCACGAGGGTCGGCATGCTCGTGAATCGGTGCGGACCGTAGGTGAGATGCTCGTAGATCTCGTCGGTCACGACCCAGATGCCCTTGCGCACGGCCCACTCGCCGATGGCCTTCACTTCCTCGGGCGGGTACACGGCACCCGACGGGTTGTCGGGGGACACGAACAACAGAACTTTGGTTCGCGGGGTGAGCGCCTTCTCGAGTTGATCGATCGTGACCCGAAAGCCGGTCTCCTCCGTGGTGTCGATCACGACCGGAACACCACCGGCGAGAGTGATCGCCTCGGGATAGGTGGTCCAGTAGGGAGCGGGCACGATGACTTCGTCACCGGGATCGCACAGCGCGGCGAACGCCGTGAAAACCGCGTGCTTGCCGCCGTTGGTGACGAGAACCTGATTGGCCGTCGTCTGGAAACCACTGTCGCGCAGCGTCTTGGCGGCGATGGCCTCGCGCAATTCGGGGAGGCCGGCCGCCGGTGTGTATCGATGGAACTTCGGATCGCGACACGCGCGAACCGCGGCTTCCACGATGTGTTCCGGAGTCGGGAAGTCCGGTTCGCCGGCGCCGAAACCGATCACGTTCTCCCCGGCCGCCTTCAGGGCCTTGGCTTTGGCATCGACGGCGAGTGTGGCGGATTCCGCAATGGCCGCGAGTCGAGAAGATGTGCGATTCCGTTGGGGGGACGAACTCATGCCTGCCATGCTTACACAGTGAGCACAACCGACCCCCGTTCTGTTCGGATTCCGGACGATCTCCTCCCCCGCGACGGACGTTTCGGTTGCGGACCCTCCAAGGTCCGTCCCGAGCAGATCGACGCTCTCTCGGCGGCCGGACGCGCGCTTCTCGGAACGTCGCATCGGCAGGCCCCGGTGAAGAATCTCGTGGGCCGCGTGCGCAGTGGTCTCACGCAGTTGTTCGGTCTGCCCGATGGTTGGGAGATCGTGCTCGGCAATGGCGGATCGACGGTCTTCTGGGACGTCGCCACCTTCGGCCTCATCGATTCCAAGAGCCAGCACCTCGTGTTCGGCGAGTTCTCGTCGAAGTTCGCCGAAGCCGCCAAGGCGGCCCCGCATCTCGCTGACCCCGTGGTGATCGACAGCGCACCCGGCACGCACCCTCGATCGGTCGCCGATCCCTCGGTCGACGTGCACGCGTTCACGCACAACGAGACCTCGACCGGTGTGATGATGGATCTCGTTCGGCCGGCCGGGAGTGACGCGCTGGTGGTGGTCGATGCAACGTCGGCCGCCGGTGGTCTCCTGTGGAATCCGAGCGACGTCGACGTCTACTACTTCGCGCCGCAGAAGTGCTTCGCCTCCGACGGCGGCCTCTGGATCGCCGCGTGTTCACCGGTCGCTCTCGATCGGATCCGGAGCATCAATGCGAGCAAGCGCTGGGTACCGGCCTCACTCGATCTGAAGATCGCTCTCGACAACAGCGTCGCCAATCAGACCTACAACACGCCGGCTCTGGCCACGCTCGTCATGCTCGCCGAGCAGATCGACTGGATGAACTCGATCGGCGGACTGGCCGCATGCAACGAACGTTCTCGCCGGTCGTCGTCGACTCTGTACTCGTGGGCCGAAGCCCGCGAGTGGGCCACGCCGTTCGTCGTCGATCCGGCCCAGCGCTCGCACGTCGTGGGCACGATCGACGTCACCGGCGTGGATGCGAACGACGTCTGCGCCGCACTTCGCGCCAACGGCGTGGTCGACACCGACAGTTATCGCAAACTGGGCCGCAACCAACTCCGTGTCGGCATGTTCCCGGCCGTCGATCCCGACGATGTCGCGGCCCTCACGGCATGCATCGATCACGTGGTCGGCCAACTCGCGTCCTGATGGAAGTCGCCGACGTCCTCACGTGGCACGGGCTGTCGGAGCCACTCCGCCGTCCGGTGCTCGTGGTGGCCCTGAGCGGATACTTCGACGTCGCCCAGACCGCGACCAATGCCCTCGAGTATCTGATCGCCCAGACCGAGTACGAGGACGTCGCTCTGATCGATTCGGATCCGTTCTTCGATTTCACCCGCCTGCGTCCCGAGGCCCGTCTCGACGAAGACGGTGAGCGTTACATCGAGTGGCCCGACAATTCGATCGTCGCCCTGCGCTTCCCCGAGGCCGCCCGCGACGTCGTGATCATGTCGGGCGTCGAACCACACGTTCGTTGGCGAACCTTCGTCCGCTGCCTCCTCGCGACGTACACGCGCCTCGGTTGCGAGGCGATCGTCACCGTGGGTGCGGCCGTCGACAACATCCCTCACACTCGGGTTCCACCAGTGGTGGGCAGCACGGTCGATCCACGACTTGCGCGCACACTCGGCCTGGCCCGACCGAGTTACCAGGGGATCACCGGTGTGGCCGGTGTTCTGCAGGAGCAGTTCGAACGCGAAGAACTCCCCGCTATCTCATTGCGCGTCGGAGTGCCGTACTACTTGGGCAACACCGAACACCCACAGTCGTCGGCCGCTCTCTTGCGCCACCTCGAACACGTGCTCGGCGTTCCGACCCAGCACGCCGGTCTGCGCGAGGAGATCGACCGCGCCCGCGCGCTGCACGACCATCTCGTGGAGGCTGATCAAAAGGCACGTGCGCACGTGCGCATGCTCGAAGTCGACTTCGATCGACGAGCCGAGGCGGCCCTTCCGTCCGGTGACGATCTCGCCGCCGAGTTCCAGCGGTTCCTCGACGAACGGCGCGACGAGAACCCGCCGACCTGACGGCTG
>Ga0129333_10005634_pt1 | contig 11792 bp, 13 predicted proteins | sample CPB6_08_DNA_FD_94474 | JGI IMG/M metagenome (GOLD analysis project Ga0129333, IMG submission 94474) | Freshwater to marine salinity gradient microbial communities from Chesapeake Bay, USA - CPBay_Sum_0.6_0.8_DNA | ecosystem: Environmental > Aquatic > Marine > Coastal | place: USA: Chesapeake... | reverse complement strand
GGAATCACATTTAGAACATCAGCCTTCACGCGATCGCCAAGCTCTGTGGTTACAGTTTTTGAGGCGGCATCGAGTTCGGTGACTCTGCTATTTGGGCGATACTCGATAAGGCCTTTGTAGGGCCCTTCGAAGGCTTTTGTGAACAAGCCCTTCTTGGAAATGATTTCCGCATTGGCATCGAGCACAATAATTTTTGACTTGGGCTTTGCAGTCTTGATGTAGTGGGCAATCTGACAAACACGCTCATAAGGACCCGGTGGGCAGCGATAAGGCGCCATGGGAATCGACATCACAACCACACCACCATTAGGCATAGCTTCGAGTTGTTGACGCAAGGTCATGGTTTGCTCGCCTGCCTTCCAGGCATGCATCACGGTCTTTTGCGCTTCAGCCCCGAACCCCTGAATCTGATCGAACATGAAATCAATACCGGGCGACACAATGATGCGATCGAAAACCTGATCCTGAAACTTATTGAATGATAGGCGGCGCTTTGCAGGGTCGAGCGCGGTGACTTCATCCTGAAGCACCAAGATACCGCTGTCCTTTAAACCCTGATAAGAGACCGTCAAATCAGCAATTTTGCGTGAACCCCCAACAACCAGGTTCGATAGCGGGCAAGATATAAATTGTGGCGCTCTGTCATAGAGCACAACGTCGACCGAAGCACCACCCCACATCTTGAGATAACGCGCTGCGGTGGCACCGCCATAGCCTGCGCCAACCACAGCAACGCGGCCGAGCTTTTTCGTGCTCGCTGCATCGCCCATCCCTGCGCAACTTGCAAGCACTCCAGCCGCACCTGCAACACCGATTGCCTTGGCAAAACGACGGCGACTGACGAACTGAGTCTCAGCTTCTTCAGCGTAGACATTTTCATTTTTTGTCATGTTGATCCTCCCCAAGTGTTCTTAGCGCTTTTGCTCGGACAAATAAGCTGACATCGCTTCAATTTGCTCATCGGTATAACCTTTTGCAAGTTGATGCATAATCGTTCCCGAACGTCGCCCTTCCTTGAAAGCCTTCATTTGCTCGACCAAATAAGACTTGGGTTGCCCAGCAAGCGCAGGCATCGCACCCATGGCCCGGCCAGCCGTGCCATGGCAGTTGGCACAGTTTGCGGCTAATGCAGCACCACTTCCAGAAACCGAACTCGCCCAAACAGCACCAGGCCCGATGGCCATGACCAACCCAACCGCCCCTACAGCACGACTTAGCCAGCGTTTATTCATGATCGCCCCCTTTCTTCGTTATAAAAATAGTCCGCCAAACAGGGTTCGGCGCTTCCCAACAACAAGCTCGAATCGAAAAATTCCTGCACTGCCAAGCAAAAAGGTCAGACCGAAAGTACCTCGGGTGCTTCCTCGCCTGCATCAGACGAGGGTTTCGCTGAATCCCCTGCACCAGCAATTGATAGTTTGACCTCGTCGGCTTCATCAACATCGACGGTTACCTTGCCGCCTTGCACCAAGCGTCCAAAGAGCAGCTCATCGGCGAGTGCCCGGCGAATCGTGTCCTGAATCAGGCGTTGCATCGGCCTTGCACCCATCAATGGGTCAAATCCCTTCTTAGCAAGGTAGGCTCGAAGCTTTTCTGTGAAGACTGCGTCGACCTTTTTCTCATGCAATTGCTCTTCAAGTTGCATTAAGAATTTATCAACCACCCGTAAGATGATTTGCTCATCGAGCGCGCTAAAACTGATGATCGAGTCAAGGCGATTGCGAAACTCAGGCGTGAACAAACGCTTGATTTCTGCCATCTCATCGCCTGCTGCCTTGTTACTCGAGAAGCCAATCGACCGCTTTTGTAAATCAGCAGCACCCGCATTGGTTGTCATTATAATAATAACGTTACGGAAGTCAGCTTTCCGCCCGTTATTATCAGTGAGCGTACCGTGATCCATCACTTGGAGCAAGATGTTGAACACGTCAGGGTGCGCTTTCTCGATCTCATCGAGTAAGAGAACCGCATGTGGCTTTTTAGTAATCGCCTCGGTAAGCAGACCGCCCTGGTCAAAACCTACGTACCCTGGGGGGGCTCCGATAAGTCGGGATACCGCATGACGCTCCATATATTCCGACATATCAAAGCGAATCAGTTCAATGCCAAGAATGAAGGCGAGTTGACGCGCTACCTCAGTTTTTCCAACGCCTGTTGGCCCAGAAAACAGGAACGATCCGATGGGCTTTTCTGGTTTGCCCAGCCCCGAACGCGCCATCTTGATGGCAGCCGCAAGAGCCTCAATGGCCGCATCTTGCCCAAACACCGTGTTGGTGAGGTCACGGTGTAAGTGCTGCAGTTTGCTTCTGTCATCAGAGGACACCGACGCTGGCGGAATTCTTGCAATTTTTGCAACGATATCCTCGATCTCCAACTTGCCGATTGTGCGCTTTTGTTTGCTTTTGGGAAGAATTCGTTGGGCTGCGCCGGCCTCGTCAATAACATCAATTGCTTTATCGGGTAGGTGGCGATCGTTAATGTATTTGGCTGACAGTTCTGCCGCTGCAGAGAGGGCCGCCGCGGAGTACTTCACGCTGTGATGCTCTTCAAAACGCGATTTCAGGCCGCGCAGAATTTGCACGGTTTGCTCAATCGAGGGCTCACCCACATCGATTTTCTGAAAGCGTCTTGATAAGGCATGGTCTTTTTCGAAAATACCTCGATACTCGGTGAAGGTTGTTGCCCCGATGCACTTTAATTGGCCCGAAGAAAGCGCAGGCTTTAACAGGTTTGATGCGTCCAACGTGCCACCTGAGGCAGACCCTGCGCCGATCAGCGTGTGAATCTCATCGATGAACAAAATTCCGTTAGGAATTGCCTTGAGTTGTTTCAGCACCAGCTTAAGTCGCTGTTCAAAGTCGCCGCGATATTTCGTGCCAGCCAAAAGTGAGCCCATGTCGAGGGCATAAACCGTGGCATCGCCAAGAATCTCGGGCACTTCCTTTTGCGTGATCCGAAAAGCCAAACCCTCAGCGATTGCCGTCTTGCCAACGCCCGCTTCACCAACAAGCAAGGGATTGTTTTTTCGACGACGACAAAGAATCTGGATAACCCGTTCAACTTCAGCTTCACGGCCGATCAGCGGATCGATCCGACCTTCCTTGGCTGCAGCGTTGAGGTTGTTGGTGAATTGGTCTAGCGCATTGGGTTGACCAGGCTGCGCGGCCGTTGCCTGTTCTTCACCTTCGCCCTGCTTGGCCTCTTCCTGGCCCTGCTCTTTCGATTGGGGTGCCTTGGTGATGCCATGCGAGATGTAGTTCACCACATCGAGCCGGGTGATCCCTTGCTGGTGCAGGTAGTAGACCGCGTGAGAGTCTTTCTCACCAAAAATTGCCACCAGGACATTGGCCCCGGTAACCTCTTTTTTTCCATTTGAGGTCGACTGCACATGCATGATGGCGCGTTGAATCACTCGTTGGAAACCCAAGGTTGGCTGGGTATCAATATCGTCTGTGCCCGGCACAACGGGCGTGTTTTCTTTGATAAACCCTGTGAGATTTTTTCTCAAATCTTCAATATTGGCTGCGCACGCGCGAAGCACTTCCGCCGCCGATGGGTTATCAAGTAGCGCGAGCAATAAATGCTCGACGGTAATAAATTCATGGCGCTGCTGTCTGGCCTCAACAAAGGCCATATGCAGACTGACTTCTAATTCCTGAGCGATCATGCTTCCTCCATCACGCACTGCAGCGGATGCTGATGCTGCCTTGCAAAACTACAAACTTGTTCGACCTTGGTGGCCGCAATATCGCGAGGGAACAACCCGCAGATCCCTTTACCCTCTCGGTGTACCTTCAGCATGACATGCGTTGCCTTCTCACGTCCCATCTTAAAGAACTTTTGCAGGACTAGGATCACAAATTCCATGGGCGTGTAGTCGTCATTAAGCAGAACGACCTGGTACATGGGCGGCGGTTTGGTCTTGGCTTCCTGTTTTTCAAGGACCAGACCTGGTGAATTTGAATTTGGCATAGCGGTGATTTTAAGCCGGAGCGAGCGCTTTCGGTGGCGCAGATTGGATCGAATTAATTGTTGTTTTCCTGTCATAAACCGCAAATCAAAACCCGAAGTTATTTAAAAAAGTGCTTGGAATGAGGCAAAAGACGCCTCGAGAAGCCTTTCGGACTTGACGTTTCGAGTTTTAGATCAGAGAATCCCTGAGTGTTCAAGGGTTTTTCCTTGCACGTATCAGTTTTCGATCATTTGATCGGGATGTTTTGAAGTCTTTTTGATGGATGGGTTTTGCAATGGCGACCGGTACGGTGAAGTGGTTCAATGACGCCAAAGGTTTTGGCTTTATCACGCCTGATGAGGGCGGTGAAGATTTGTTTGCGCATTTTTCAGCAATCCAAATGAACGGATTTCGTACGCTGAAAGAAGGACAGCGTGTGCAGTTTGACGTGGTCCAGGGTCCGAAAGGGAAACAGGCATCCAATATTCAGGCTCCCACCTGAACGGTCGCTTAATTGCCCAAAAAAACCGGCCCTTGGCCGGTTTTTTTTCGATGTTTATTCTTCACGTCCTTCAAGTCGGGGCTGGGTGTTGCGCTTTCCCTACAGGCCATGGGCAAGCCGAACTTAGAACATTACACTCACCAACTGCTGTCAACCAAAGCATTTGCTGAACGTTGAAGCTAGTGACCACTTGGTCAATGTCAACTTTCCAAGAAGAGGAAATCATGAAGAAACTGATCGCTATCCTGATGGCCAGCCTGTTTGCTGTTGGCGCTGCTTACGCTGCTGATGCCAAGAAAGACGACAAGAAAGCCGACGCGAAGAAAGAGCAGAAGAAGTAATCAAAAGGCGGCCAATAGGTCGCTTTTTGTTTTTGCTTTTTGGTTTTCGAAGGCAGGTTCACCCTGCCTTTTTTTATGGCTACTTTTTGGAAGATCGGATGGGCGAATTTTCAAGTTTGAACTTTTCCCAAGCTCGCTTGCAGCAAGTCGACCGTACTTTTCGTCAGGGCTTTCTTTTTTTTGCTATAACCGTCTTCGCCCTTTATTTATTTTGTCCACCTGCACTGGCAAGGGACCGCAACCCAATCCTGCCGCAAATTGAACTACGTGCGGGCATGCATCGGATCATTGCCGAGCTTGCAACCGACGACGAAACCCGCTCAAAGGGATTGATGTTTCGCGAACAACTCGCACCCAACCACGGCATGCTCTTTATTTTTCAGCAAGCGTCTCCTTATTGTTTTTGGATGAAGAACACACCATTGCCATTGAGCATTGCTTTTCTACGCGACGACGGGACGATTACCAATATCGCCGACATGCAAGCGCTAAGCGAAAAAAGTCATTGCGCCAGGGAACCTGTTCGCTTTGCCCTCGAAATGGAACAAGGCTGGTTTGCTCGCAAGGGCATCCGAGAAGGAAGCCGCATCGGAAACCAAAAACTTTTCGGTACGCCATAGCCCTCTTCAGGCTGGCGCAGCTTGCCTCTCATCAACGGGTGGCCTTCACCGCAACTTCGACGGTCCCTTTGGCAAGCCGCAGATCGAGCAAATGGCCTGGCTTGAGCAAACTGGCATCGCCCACCACATGCCCTTGTTTGTCGAGCACGATTGCGTAACCGCGCTCAAGCACACGTTCCGGACTTAGCAAAGCCAATTGTTTAGCAAACATGTCTAAGGCGATTTCTCTTGCTTTCATCGCCTTTTCCAGCGCAACACCTAGGGCCTGGCCCTGCCCCTCAAGACGCTGAGTTAAGCGATCGATCGACGGTGGGCGCAAGCGATCGCTAAGCCGGCGCAAGGATTCGGCACGTTCTTGCAATCGCTGGGAAGGCGCTTTGATCTGCCGCGACAAGTGATCAGTTTGCTGCTCAAAGCGTCTCAGGCAAGCATGCCAGCGAAGCGCCATCGCTTGGAGATGATGTTGCAGTTGCCGTTCAAGGCTTTGCCAGGTCGGACATGCTTGCATCGCGGCCGCGGTTGGCGTTGGTGCTCGCAAATCTGCTGCAAAATCTGCAATCGTTACATCGCTTTCATGGCCGATACCAGCAATTAGCGGAAGCTCGCTTGCAGCAATGCTTCGAGCGAGTGCCTCGTCGTTGAAAGCCCAAAGGTCCTCAATCGAACCCCCACCTCGTACCAGCAGCAAGACCTCGCAATCCTTACGCTCATTAGCAATCCTTAGGGCTTCGATCAAGGCTTTGGGGGCCGCGATGCCTTGCACCGATGCTGGATAAATCACGACCGGTATCGAAGGCATGCGTTGCGCAAGGGTTGCGAGCACATCGCGAAGGGCTGCAGCTTGCAATGATGTGATGACCCCAATCGCTTTCGGAATAGCTGGCGGCACGCGCTTTCGATGTTGGTCGAACAAGCCCTCGGCCTGGAGCTTTTGTTTCAAGCGCAAAAACTGCAATTGCAAGTCGCCCTGTCCGGCGGGGCGCATTTGCTCGATCTGCAATTGCATGTCACCGCGGGGTTCATAAAGACTCAACTGAGCCAAGACATCCACCAAGTCGCCCTCTTTCGGTCTGAAAGCGATCAATTGAGCTTTGGCTCGAAACATCACGCAGCGAATCTGTGATTGGCGATCTTTCAGACTGAAGTAAACATGGCCGCTACTCGCAATGCTCAAATTGGAGATTTCGCCGCGGACTCGAAGTAAGGGAAATTGTCGCTCAAGCGCGTTGGCAACCCGACGCAGCAATTCAGAAACACCGAGTATCTCGGGGGTTTTTGGGGAGAAAGTGCCGATTGATTCGCCTGCCATGTCGCGGAAACCCTGATTCATCGGGCTTTCCTTGAGAATTCTTTCCACAACTTCGGCATTCCCGGGGTAAAGGGCGAATATGCCCTAGAAAAGCCCCGATAAATATAGTAAATCATTGATTTTTATGGGATTTTTTTTGACTAATTTTTCAGCAAACCATGCAAGCCCTGAGATTTCAAGCCCTTGGACCCGATCAAGTCAGGCTTTGCACAGAGTTATCCACAGAAATTGTGCATGATTTTCGCAGATGCTGTAAGCATGCACAGCCCCTGAATTTGCTCGCCCCCGGATTCGAGCGGAAAATGCATGAACGATGAGACCTCAAGCGGAGATTGGAGTCCCGATGAACCGATTGACTGGTTTAAACGTCGCTGTTTCGAGCGTTCGCAGACCATGATTGACTTGTTCCGACAGGCCGGATGGCCTGCCTGGATTTTGCTTGCCATGTCGGTTCTGGCGCTTGCGATTGTGCTTGACCGTCTTTGGTTTTTCCGTCGCAGGAGGGTAATACCGCCTCAGGCTCTGGAAACGGCGAGCGATTTGCTTGCACTGCTACGACAGCAGGCATCAGGCAGCGCCGATTTGCAACAAGCCAGACAAGCGCTCGAAAAATCATCGGCTGCCGGGAAAATTCTCGTTAGCGGCCTTGAGGTTTTCCGGGCGGATCCCGCGGACCAGGAGCTCGCCGTGCAAATCCGCGGGCAGCATACCGTTCGGGAACTCGAACGCGGGCTTAGCCTTCTGGCAACGCTGGCAAGCCTTGCGCCTTTAGTCGGTCTTCTGGGCACGGTGGCCGCCATGATCGACGCTTTTGGGGTGCAATCCGGTGCACAGGCTGACCCGCAGGCGCTGGCTGCGGCAATTGCCATGGCCTTGAATGCAACTGGTCTCGGTCTTGGACTTGCAATTCCCGCAACACTTGCACACCGCCTATTGCGTGAGCGCTGCGATGCGCTTGTCGCAGACCTGGAGATGATGGCCCAGCATTGGCTGCAGCAACTGCGTATGCCGGCCAGGGCAGCAAATCCTGATGAGGGATTGAAACCTAATACGCAGGGACTTCGCCAGGTGTTGGCGGGTTCTTGATGATTTGGGCAGGTGCATGATGGCGTTTTCAGGATTTCGAGACCGCAGCGTTTTTTTCGCGAGGCGTCCCAAACTTGAGCCCGAAATCAATTTGATTGCACTCATCGACCTTTTGTTGGTCGTGTTGATTTTTGTATTGGTGAGCAGCACACTCACCACCTGGTCTCAGCTTGGTCTTAACCTCTCAACAAGCAGAGCGGGAACAGAAATTGCCTCTAGCAGTTTGAAGGTAGCGGTTTTGCGCGATGGCTACATCCGTGTTGGTGAAACGCAGCTATTGAATGGGCTCGACGCCGGCGCAGTTGTTAAGGCAATTGTTGACGCTAAAGCCAAACTAGCTTCGACAAGAAGCGGGGAGCCGTCGCAAGAAATTGCAAGTTCGCAAGGTCAGGCAAACCCCAGTAGCGCTTCACCGAGCATGCTGATTTACGCTGATCGCCTTGCACCCCATGGTGCAGTTGTCAGGGTTATGGACGCCGCCCGTCAAGCCGGCATTGAGCGCGTTGGACTCGTTACCGAAAAGCGTTAAAGCGCGATTCGAGCAAGCCCTGCTGGCTGCTTGGTATCCGAGCCACATAGCCTCAACATCCAGGATCAGGCAAGACTCGGAGGTTGACCCTTTAAGCCTAGCGATCAAGGGATTGGTCTGGCTTCTCACGCAATCATGGTTCGGCTTGATTGCTGCGCGCTTGGTCGCTGAGCTTGCCGCAAGACGGCGTGGTCGCCGCATCATCAATAGGGAGCAGCGACCGCCCGTTGTCGTCATCGGTAATCTTGTTGCTGGCGGATCAGGTAAGACCCCTTTGGTGATCGCGTTGGCCAAGGACTTAAGCGAACGCGGACTGAAGGTCGCGATTCTTTGCAGTGACTATGGAGGAAGGCGCAAGGGGCATTTGCAGGCAAGTGGCGATTGGCAAGGCGTTGAGGCCTGGCATTCAGGTTGGTCCGATGAGGCAACGCTCTTATCAATGCAAAGCGCATGTCCAGTTTTTGTGGATAGCGATCGAAGCGCCGCTTTGGCGTTGTGCTTGAGTACCCAAAGCCACTTCGACATCATTCTTTCAGATGACGGTCTCCAACACCATCGGCTTGAACGGACCTTTGAAATCTTGCTAATCGATCAGCGTGGCTTTGGAAACGGGAAATGCCTGCCGGCTGGGCCATTGCGTGAGCCGCTTGATGGCAGACAAGTCGCCGACTGGGTGCTAGTCCGCGAGCATGCTGGGCAGACTGTGTCGAGCAATGCACCTGCCCAAAATGACAACACCAATCCAATAAGGATCACAGCGCTTGGCAGGTGTTACCAAGCACTCCCTGCGCCGATGCTGCGTGTCATGGCTCGAAGTGACTGGCTAATCGGCAGCAGCGAAAGTATGACCTTAGCGCAATTTGCGCAAGCGCTTGCCGGCAAAAAGCTCTTAGGCATTGCCGGTATTGCCCAACCCCAAGTGCTTGCAGCCTCTTTTGCTCAATTGGGCTTTGAGGTTGAATGGATTTTCCCCGGTGATCACCGAGCAGCCGAGCTTGAGGCGAATTTGAACGCTCCTCGGCGCGATGTTGAAGCGGCCTCGGGTAGCGGTAAAGATGCCATCGTCATGACAGCCAAGGACGCCGTAAAATATGGGGACTTGGGTTTGCCGGTCTTTGTTTTGGTCCAGACCCTCATAGCCCCCGAACCCCTTTGTATCGAACTGGAGCGTATCGCGCGTGGACAACCGACTGCTTGAAATTCTTGCCTGCCCTATTTGCAAAAATGGCTTGCGTCACGATCGGCAGGCGCTTGAACTGATCTGCGATCACGACCACTTGGCCTTCCCTATCAGAGACGGGATCCCGGTCATGCTTGTTGCCGAAGCGCGATCAACCGAGCAGGCTGCCAGCGCCCACGATCTCCCCGTGCAGGACAATCTTGCCGACCCCAATGCGCAAATGGGTTCGTCCGACGCTAATACCCAGACAAATTCATCCGAGGCCAGAAGCCAGGACAAGACCTCGTCAGACCGTGATGGGAAAGCAAGCGATTGAGAACCTGGGTATTGGTGCCGGCTCGGCTCGGTTCGACCCGATTACCGAATAAGCCTCTGGCCGATATTGAAGGCCGCCCGATGGTTGTTCGGGTGGTCGATCAGTGTGTCAAGGCAAAGGTCCATCGAGTTGTTGTAGCAACTGATGCCAAAGAGGTGATCGAGACTGTCGAAGGCTTTGGCTATGAGGCAATCATGACAAGCGCTAGTCATGCATCAGGAACCGATCGACTCGCTGAAGCGGCGCAACGTCTGGGTATTCCCGATGAGGACGTGGTCGTTAATGTTCAAGGCGATGAACCCTTGATCGAACCCGGACTTATCAACGCCATTGTTGAAAAACTTCAGTCGGCACCCGAGGCCGCGATGGCAACGGCTGCTCACCCAATTGTCGATGCGCACAGCAACACAAACCCACATGTGGTGAAAGTCGTGCTCAACCATAGGGACGAGGCCATTTATTTTTCTCGAGCCACGATTCCATTTGACCGCGATGAACGGCGTGAATGCCTTGCCGAACCACTCTGGCGCCACGTAGGGATCTACGCCTATCGCCTTGCTTTCTTGCTGGGTTTTCCCGGTTTGACCTCCCCTGCGCTCGAGCAACTTGAAGCCCTTGAACAGCTGCGCGCCTTATGGCATGGATTCCGAATTTCGGTTTATCGCATGGCTGAGGCCGGCGCACCTGGCGTGGATACCGCCGAGGACTTAGCGCAAGTGCGGGCGCTGTTTCGCAAAGCCAGCACTTCCGACGAGCTTGGCGAAAGCTTCATGCTTCATCGTGAGCCGCGTGGTCGCTAAAGCATTGGGCGTTTGGGGCTGTCGCGCTGGCGATTGACCGGGCGAGCGATTTGCGATTACCCTCGGTTGGGCTCACCCATTGATCGACAATCCCGTCGAAGGGGCGGATTGATCGACAATCCCGCCAAAGGGGAGCATTGTTCGACATCCGCTTACCTTAGGCATTATTTTCGGAGACCAAAGCTATGAGACTAATTCTGTTGGGACCACCCGGTGCTGGAAAGGGCACCCAGGCAGCCGTTATCACCAAGTCCTTCAACATCCCGCAAATTTCAACCGGGGACATGTTGCGAGCCGCTGTGAAGGCTGGAAGCCCCCTGGGCCTTGAAGCCAAAAAAGTCATGGATTCGGGTGGTCTCGTATCCGATGACATCATTATTGGCCTCGTGAAGGACCGTCTCAAGCAAGATGATTGCGCAAACGGCTATTTATTTGATGGCTTTCCGCGGACGATTCCTCAGGCGGAAGCCATGAAGGAAGCTGGCGTACAAATTGACGTGGTCCTCGAAATCGACGTACCTGATCAGGACATTATTAGCCGTATGAGCGGCAGGCGTGTTCACACCGCAAGCGGTCGGACTTACCATGTTCACTTCAATCCACCGAAGGTTGAAGGCAAGGATGACGTCACGGGCGAGGATTTAATCCAGCGTGATGATGACCGCGAAGAGACTGTGCGCAAGCGCCTTGAGGTTTATCACGCACAAACCAGGCAACTGGTTGACTACTACGGTAACTGGGCCGCGTCGGGCGCAAGTGCTGCCCCGAGATATCGGAAAATTTCGGGTCAGGGTGCAGTCGACGCCATCAGCGCGCGCGTCCTTGAGGCCTTGGGCTAGACCCAGCGCTGAGGTCAATCAGCCACCCAAACCTTAACAATTCAAAACAACCTGTTGTGCCCGTGTTGCTTAAATTTAGTCAGCACGTTGTAAGCTTAGGCCCGGCGCGATGGTGCTAACGACCGTCGCGCGGGGTTCGCGTCTGGATTTCATCAAGTCGAACAATAAATTTAAGTGGAGACAAGCATGAGTGAAGCAACGTCAATGGGATTGTGGATGTCCCTGATTTGTGGTTTGGCCGCCGTGCTCTACGGCGTGGTGCAAAGCCAATGGATTTCTTCACTGCCTGCGGGCAACGCAAGAATGCAGGAAATTGCT
>Ga0129333_10005633_pt1 | contig 11792 bp, 11 predicted proteins | sample CPB6_08_DNA_FD_94474 | JGI IMG/M metagenome (GOLD analysis project Ga0129333, IMG submission 94474) | Freshwater to marine salinity gradient microbial communities from Chesapeake Bay, USA - CPBay_Sum_0.6_0.8_DNA | ecosystem: Environmental > Aquatic > Marine > Coastal | place: USA: Chesapeake... | reverse complement strand
CACCGATCGGATCGCTCATCCGCAGCATCCTCCTCGACCCGGCCAACACTGCGCTCGACGCACGGGCAGAGGCACTGCTCAACGCAGCCGACCGATCGCAGCACATCGCCGAGGTGATCGGCCCGGCACTGAGCGCCGGCACGCACGTTGTCTCCGATCGCAGTGTGTACTCCACACTCGCGTACCAGGGCTACGGACGGGGCCTCGACCTTGCCCAACTCCGCGCCGTCAACGATTGGGCGGTGCGCAGTTGCTGGCCGGACCTCGCCATCCTCATCACGGTCGACCCCGTCACGCTTGCGGAGCGCATGCGCACCCGCAACAAGGACCGTTTCGAGCGCGAGGGCGACGACTTTCACGAACGAGTACGTGACGGTTTCGCCCGGCTTGCCTCGGCCGAGCCCGATCGATGGGCGATCGTCGACGGCGATGCCGGTGCGAGTGTCGTGCGCAAACGGATTCGCTCGGTGGTGAGCGAACGGCTCGGTATCTGATGAATACCGCCATCGACCCGCTCTGGGGCCCACTCATCGGCCAGGACGAGGCCGTGGAACTGCTGCTGCACAGCCTCGAGAACCCCGTGCATGCCTACTTGTTCGTGGGACCGGCGGGCTCGGGGAAGCGCAGGGCAGCGCGCTCGTTCGCTGCTGCACTGCTGTGCAACAACGGACGGTGCGGCACCTGCAGGGACTGCATGCTGGCGCTCAGCGGCCGGCACCCCGATGTGCTGGAGATCGACCGCGTCGGTGCTGCGATCAGTGCCGATCAGGCTGCAGAGATCGTGCGCTCCGCATCGCGATCGCCCATCGAGAGCAGTCGCAAGGTGCTGATCCTCAACGAGTTCCACCTGCTCGACTCCCGCGCCGCTGCCTCGCTGTTGAAGACGGTGGAGGAACCGCCCGCCAGCACCGTGTTCTGCATCCTCGCCGACCAGGTTCCCGACGAACTCATCACCATTGCATCACGTTGTGTGCGGGTCCCCTTCCGTGCCGTCCCCGATGCGCTCATCGCACGTGTGCTAGAGGCCGAGGGCCTCAGCGCCGACCAAGCCGCCGAGGTCGCCCGTGCTGCTGCTGGCGACCTCGATCGCGCACGACTGCTCGCCACCGATCCCGCACTCGCGCAACGCCGAGAGGTCTTCGCATCGATCCCTCACCGTGTCGACGGCACCGGCAGGCGGGTCATCCAACTGATCGACGAAATCCAGGGTCTCATCGAGAGTGCTGCGGAGCCATTGAAGGAGCGGCAGGCCGCCGAGTGCGAGGCACTCGAGGAACTCGTGAAATCGTTCGGTGAGCGAGGATCGGGCCGCAGGTCGCTCGCGGACCGCCACAGGCGCGAGTTGCGGCGACACCGCACCGACGAACTGAAGTCGGGCCTCAACACGATGATCGGCGAGTACCGCAACCGACTGGTGCAGGGGGTCGACGGTCGACGCGCCGAGGAAGACCTCGAGGCCGTCAACCGCATCATCCGCGCCATCGAGAACCTCGACCGCAACTCGAACGAGGCCCTGCTGCTGCAGGCGTTGTTGCTGTCGCTACCGCCGATCTGAGATCAGCGCACGCGGTCGACGACGACCTGCACCTCGATACCGCCGCGCGGCCGCTGCGTGAGTACCACTCGTACCCGCTTGGGTTGGGCGGTCAGGAGAACCTCGTCGGCGATCTCGGCGGCAAGTGCCTCGGCGAAGATCGCGCGGTCACGGAACCCCCAGAGATAGAGCTTCAACGACTTCGACTCGACACACCACTGATCGGGGTCGTACTCGATGACGACGTGCGACAAATCGGGCTGCTCGGTGACCGGGCACATCGAGTTCAGTTCGTCGTTGGTGAAGCGCACGGTGGTGATGTTCGGCGGGGCCGGGAAGCACTCCACGTGGGCCACCGGTTCGCGCACGGTGCGGCCGAGGATGGTGAGCGAGTCGGTCGGGACAGGCTGGAGGGGCATGACCCTCAAGGCTACGGACACCGACCAGCCACACCGGCGGCCCGGGGATGGACACAGTCTCAGGGAACTCCAAGGAAGGACTGGGAGGCCCCCAAAGGTGGGTCCACATCATGATGAACATCCCGAACAGATCGGGAAACCCCCCCCCAAGACCCCCCAGAACCACCCTCAGGACTCAAGGAGAACCACATGAAGATTCGGATGCGACAACTGGTCGTCGGAGCGGCACTCATGGGCGCCGCGGCCGCCGGCAGCGCCGTGGCGGCATCGGCCATCACCGGCGACACGGGCGTCACCGACACCACCGCGATCGAGACCCCGGTCACCGAGGTCCCGGTCACCGAGGCGCCGGCCGTCACCACCCCCGCCACCGGCAACACCGGGTCGGCGACGCCCGCTACGCCCGACACCGACGACGATGGCGACGGTCACCGTGGCCGGCACGGCCGTCACGGCGGCCGCGGTGGACACGGCCGCCACGGATCGCCCGAGGAAGCCCTCACCGGCGACATCGCCACCAAGGTCGAGGCAGCGGCCAAGGCCGCCGTCCCCGGCGCAACGGTCGAGCGCCTCGAGAAGGACGCCGATGGCACCGCCCCCTACGAGGCACACATGGAGAAGGCCGACGGCACGCACGTCACCGTCTACGTGAACGCCGACTTCACGGTGAAGAGCATCGAGGAAGGCCGCCCGGGCTGCGACGACAAGGACCACGGCCAGGACGACAACAGCAACGGCACCACGGGTACCCAGTCGGCAGCCTCGTCCTCGACGGCGCAGGTCTGACCCGCAATCCATCCCCACTGCCCGTGATGTGCGGGCAACCAACCCCCCACCAGCGTGTGCGGGCGTCGACTCCCTCCCGTCGGCGCCCGCACAATCGCGAGAACGATCCCCACTGACCGGCCAGAATCGAGTACCCGGCAGCGAGCACAGAAAGGAGCCGAGCGAACACCATGACCCTTCGGGCACGCCTCGTCATCACCCTCGGCATCCTCGTGTCGATCGGCCTCGTGGCCTTCGGGATCGCCACCTACGTCCGCTACAGCAGGGTCGAGTACCAACGCCTCGACGACCAATTGCGAGCCGCACTCCCCACGGTGTCGCGGCAGATGACCAACGCCGTCGGCCTGCGCACCGACCGACGCCGGGGTGACGACAACCGCAGGCCCGACAGTGCGGTCTCCATCGAGTCGTTCAGCAGCCTGCAGGTCGTCTACGGCGAACTGCGGGCACCCGACGGCACGATCCTCGCCGTGCTGAAGGCCGACAGCATTCCTGCACTGCCCTCCGGCCTGCTCGAGCAGAACCGGATCGTCACCGTGGGGTCCGATGACGGGTCTGGCGAGTGGAGGGTGGCCACCTCGAGCATCGACGGCCCGGGATCGCTCGACTACCAGGTGATCCTTGCCACCACCACCTCCGGTGTGCGCAACTCACTGAACGAACTACTCGTCATCGAGATCGTGGGTGGCCTCGCCATCCTGCTCGTCCTGCTCGGCGGGTCGTGGCTCATCATCCGCCGTGGTCTGCGACCGCTCGAGACCATGAGCGCCACCGCAAGCTCGATCAACGCCGGCGACCTCTCGCAACGTGTCGATGCAGGCTCGGGCAAGGGAGAGGTCGGACAACTCGGCACCGCACTCAACTCGATGCTCGACGAGATCGAACGCGCCTTCCGCGAACGCGAGGAGACCGAGCGACGCCTGCGCCAGTTCCTGTCCGATGCGTCGCACGAACTGCGCACACCACTCACCTCCATCCAGGGCTTTGCCGAGCTGTTCCGTCTCGGCCAGCAGAGCGAGCACGTCGATCAGGCCGTCATCATGCGGCGTATCGAGGACGAGTCCGCACGGATGAAGCACCTCGTGGAAGACCTGTTGCTCCTCGCCCGCCTCGACGAGACGCGCAATGTCGAGCGTTCGGCGGTCGACCTTGCTGTTGTCGCTGCGGACGCATGCAGTGATGCCGTTGCCATCGACCCAACACGCCGTGTCACGCTCGATGCCCCGCAACCGGTAGTGGTATTCGGCAACGACGACCACCTCCGCCAGGCAGTCACCAACCTCGTGTCGAACGCGATCAAGCACACGCCTTCCGGCACCGCCATCGACCTGAGTGCCGCCATCACCGGCGACGGCCGCGCGCTCCTTACCGTCCGCGATCACGGTGCCGGTCTCAGCGATGACGCCCTTGCGCATGTCTTTGAACGTTTCTGGCAGGAGGACCGAGCGCGTGTCGGTTCCGGCGCCGGCCTCGGTCTCTCCATTGTCGACAGCATCGCCCGGGAGCACGGTGGGCGCGTCGCCGCGTCCAACGCCCCCGACGGTGGCGCCGTGTTCGCCATCGAGATCCCGATTGGCTCGGCCGACCCCACCAGTGCCCCGCAACCGCCTGCCCCGCCACAACAAGGAGTCGTGTCATGAGCGACAACGCTCGATCGAAGCCGTTGATCCTCGTTGCCGACGACGAGGAACACATCACAGAACTCGTTGCCATGGGCCTTGGCTTCAACGGTTTCGACGTGGAGCGCGTCGGCAACGGACGCAGTGCGCTCGACTCCATCGAACTGCGCCGACCCGACCTCGTCATCCTCGATGTGATGATGCCCGATCTCGGTGGCTTCGACGTCGCCAAGCGGATCCGCCAGAACGAGCGCGCCGGCAAGCGGATGCCGATCATCTTCCTCACGGCGAAGGACACCACTGCCGACAAGGTGGAGGGCCTGCGCCTCGGCGGGGACGACTACGTGACGAAGCCGTTCTCCATCGAGGAACTCATCGAGCGGGTGAAGGCGGTGCTCCGTCGGGCCGGAGGGATCACCCCGGGCGACGAGCGGATCACGATCGGCAACCTCGTGATCGACGAGGAGACCCGCGACGTGTGGCGTGGCGAGCGCTTCATCGAGCTCACACCCACCGAGTTCAAGTTGCTGCACTACCTGGCCTCGAACTCACCCCGGGTGCTCACCCGGGAGCAGATCCTCGAGGCAGTGTGGGACATCACGTTCACCAGCAACGCGAGCGTGCTCGATACCTATGTGAGCTACCTGCGCCACAAGGTGGACGTCGAGGAACCGCACCTCATCCAGACCGTCCGCGGTGTGGGATTTGCCCTTCGGCTGCCACCCGGCCACTAGGGCGCCTAATCTGAACGATCAACCGGTGCCGACGCGGGATTTCGAGGGCATCGGCCAAACCTCTCGATGCGACGGGGCGTGACATCACGATGGACAAGATCTTCGGCCTGCCCGCACACCCACTCCTCGTGCACATCCCGGTGGTGCTCGTTCCGCTCGCACTCCTCGGTGCACTGCTCATCGCCTTCTCGGCTCGGCTGCGTGCACGGCTCGGATGGACGGTGGCCGTCATCGCGGTGCTCGGGGGCCTCGGCGCCGTGCTCGCGGCCGGCGCAGGTGAATCCCTCGAGGATCGGGTCAACGAGACCCGAACACTTGAGGACCATGAGGAACTCGGCGAGATTGCCCGTCTCATGGGTGTCCTCTTCGCCGTGGTGGTAGTCGCCTTTGTAGCCGGCGAATGGTGGTTACGCCGCCGCGCCGCACGCGTCTCGAGTGCCGCCGCTCAGGAGGACCCCAGCGCTCCGGCATCGCCCGCCTCGTCGGCGCGCTGGATGCGTTGGCTCGTACCTGCCGCAGCCGTTCTCATGCTTGGCGTTGGCGCGGGCGCTACGTACGCAATGGTCGATGCAGGACACTCTGGCGCCAAGGCAACGTGGGACGACAAGGCGAACTCGGGTGGGGAGCGCGACGACTACGACAAGCGGGAACGCGACCACGAGCGCGACGGCTACCGCGACGACGACTGACCGGTCATCGCATCTGTCGGGCGTCGTCGACCGTCTATTTCGTCGGAGGGTTGAAGTTGGCATGGGACAACAGGCGCCAATCGTTGTTGTCCCAGACGAAGGCGCTCAGTCGCGGGGCCTGAGCCTTGCCCGTCACCTCTCCGTTGATCGTCTCGTCGATCATCAATGACCAGCGCACGGTAAGCGTTGCTCCGTCCTGCACTGCCGTCACTGTCTCCCCGAGTTCGAAACTCGAGATGTTGATGTCGGTTGCCAGGTACTCCTCGCGGGTTGCACCCGACCCGTCGGCTCGCTGGATCTGGAAACCCGCTGCCAGGAAGTCGGCAAGTGCGTCGCTGTCCTTGTTCTTCAGGATCGTGATGAACCGCTCCGCCAGTTCCCGGCCGGTCGCGCTGGGGTCGGCGAGCGTCGGCACAGCGTCCGATGCAGTGTCGCTTCCGCACGAGACGAGGCCGAGGGCAAGCCCTGCGGCTGCGAGGCCGACGGCCAATACGCGCAGTGGCGAGCGACGCCGATTTGAGGGTGAATTCGTCGATGCCATCTGCTCTTCCCTTCGGGAACTCCCGTCCCTACACAATGCCGTGCGCAAGCATGGCATCGGCGACGCGCTGGAACCCTGCGATGTTGGCGCCGAGTACGAGATCGTCGGGTGCGCCGAAGTCGTCGGCGGTGGCGGCGCAGGTCTCGTAGATGTCGCGCATGATCTCCTCGAGCCTCCCGATGGTCTGCTCGAACGTCCAGCGCTGGCGGGCTGCGTTCTGCTGCATCTCGAGCCCCGAGGTGGCCACCCCGCCGGCATTCACCGCCTTGGCCGGGCCGAAGGACACTCCCGCCTGCTGCAGCAGCGACACGGCCTCCAGCGTGCTCGGCATGTTCGCCCCCTCGACCACGGCGATGCAGCCATTTGCGATGAGTTGTCTGGCATCGTTCTCGTTCAGCTCGTTCTGGGTGGCACAGGGCAGCGCCACATCGCAGGGAATCGACCACGGGCGCGCGCCCTTCATGAAGGTTGCGCCCGGACGACGAGCTGCGTACTCCGAGATTCGGGCGCGCTCCACCTCCTTCACCTGGTGCAGGAGGGCGAGGTCAATGCCGTTCGGGTCGTGCACCGAACCCGAGGAATCCGAGAGGCTCACTACCTTGGCGCCGAGTTCCTGCGCCTTCGTTGCTGCGTAGATGGCGACATTTCCCGAGCCCGAGACGGTTGCGGTCAGGCCGTCGAGCGAACGACCCCGGGAGCCGAGGACGTGGCTGAGGAAGAACACCGTGCCGAAGCCCGTTGCCTCAGTGCGGCCGAGTGAGCCACCCCAACCTACGCCCTTCCCGGTGAGTACCCCGGACTCGTAGGCGTTGACGAGACGCTTGTACTGGCCGAAGAGGTAGCCGATCTCCCGGCCGCCGACACCGATGTCGCCGGCCGGAACGTCGGTGTGATCGCCAATATGCCGAAAGAGCTCCGTCATGAAGGACTGGCAGAAGCGCATGACCTCGGCGTCGGACTTTCCCTTCGGGTCGAAGTCCGAGCCACCCTTGCCACCGCCCATGCCGAGACCGGTGAGCGCGTTCTTGAAGATCTGCTCGAACCCGAGGAACTTGATGATGCCGAGGTTCACCGAGGGATGAAAGCGCAGACCCCCCTTGTACGGTCCGAGGGCACTGTTGAACTGCACCCGCATGCCGCGGTTCACCTGGACCTGTCCCCGGTCGTCCTGCCACACGACGCGGAAGATCACCTGACGCTCGGGTTCGCAGATGCGTTCGATGATCCGTGCATCGGCATAGTCGCTGCGCCGTTCGATCACCGGTCCGAGGGAGTGCAGCACCTCGCTGACCGCTTGGTGGAACTCAGGTTCGGCAGGGTTTCGCGCCACTACCTGCCGCAGCACATCATTGAGGCGTTCACTGTTCGTCATCGATCACGACACCGGAGGGTTGAAGTTGGCGTGCGAGAGCAGGCGCCACGCTCCGTCGACCCAGAGGAAGGTGCTCAGGCGCGGCGCAAAGACCTCGCTCCTCGGCTGCCCGTCAACCGTTTCGACCACCTTGGCCGACCAGCGAACGGTGAGCGCATTGCCCTCTTGGTAGGCCTCGAGATCGTCGCCGATCGCGAAGTTCTTCAGGTCGATGTCGAGGGCGAGGTACTCGGTGCGGTCGCTCGAGGTACCGTCGGCCCGCTGCAGTTGGAACCCACCCGCGAGAAACGCCTCGAGTGCAGGGCGATCCTTGGTCTGAAGGATCTCGCCAAACCGGATCACCAGTTCACGACCCGTCTGATTCGGATCGGCAAGCGTGGGTGCGGCCTCATCGGCTGGCACATTGAAGTTGGCGTGGGCGGCGAGGCGCCACCGGCCCGAGTCCCAGACGAAGGCACTGAGCCGCGGGGCCTCGGCCTTGCTCAGCACCTTGCCGTTCACGACCTCGTCGATGATCACTGACCAGCGAACGGAGAGCATGCTTCCGCTCTGCACAGCGGTGACGGTCTGGCCGAGTTCGAAGGAAGTGACCTTCGCCGGGTTACCGAGGTACTCCGCCTTCGTGGCGGCGCTGCCGTCTGCTCGCTGCAACTGGAATGACTCGTCAAGGAACGCATCGAGGGCATCCCGGTCGCCGTTCTGGAGGATGGTGAGGAACTCGGTAGCCAGTTCACTCCCGGTGGCGTTTGCGTCCGCCAACACCGGCGCCGCATCGTCGCCGGAGTCCGAACCGCATGCCGCGATCAGCGGTAGGCCGAGAAGCGCGAGCAGTGGGACAAGCACCCGAAGAACACGATTGAGCATACCCAGAGGCTACGCAGCAATCAGATCTCGACGCGTGACCCCACCTCGAACACACGGTCCGGCGGGAGGTTGAAGAAGCGACCGGCGCTGTCGGCACCGCGGTTGAGCAACACAAACAGCCGCTCTGCCGCAGGGTTCATGCCCGGCGCCTTCCCCGCGAACACCGACTCACGGCCGAGGAAGTAGGTGACATCCGTCGGGTCGAACTCGAGGCCCCGATACTCCAGTTGGGCGAGCGCCGCGGGGACGTCGGGGTCCTCCATGAACCCGAAGCGCAGCTGCACCTGGAACACACCGGGCGCCACACGACTCACCTCGGCACGGTGATCGGTGTCGACAACCGGCTCCTCGGCGGTCTCGACCGACACGATGAGCGTGCACTTGTGGAGCACCTTGTTGTGACGCAGATTGTTCACGAGCGCAGGCGGCGCCACACCGAGCTCCTTGAACATGAACACTGCCGTCCCCGGCACCCGGGAACTGTCGGCCTCGTCGAGTACGTCGGTGAGCCGACGTTCGCCACGTCGGATGCGATCCGCCACGAGCACGCGTCCGCGACGCCAGGTCTGCATCTGCACCATGAGGATTACGCCGACGGCAAGGGCGAACCAGCCTCCGTGCGGGATCTTGATGATGTTGGCCCCGAGGAAACCGAGCTCGACGATGAACATCGGGACACACACGAGGAATGCGAGGCTTCGCCTCCACTTCCAACGGTCGGTGAGCACGCGGAAGAAGATCAGCGTGGTGATCGCCATCGTCATCGTGACGGCGATGCCATAGGCCGCCGCAAGGTTCGACGAGGTCTGGAAGCCGAGCACCAGACCCACGCAGGCGAGCATCAGCACCCAGTTGACGAGCGGCACATAGATCTGCCCGGAGTGCTCCCGCGAGGTGTGGCTGATCTTGATGCGCGGCAGGTAGTCGAGCTGCACGGCCTGCGCAGTGAGCGAGAACACACCGGAGATCAATGCCTGCGAGGCAATCACCGTGGCAAGCGTTGCGAGGATGACGACGGGCAACAGCAGCGGCTTCGGGGCAAGGCTGAAGAACACGCTCTCGATGCGCTCCGGATCCTCGATGAGCGCCGCACCCTGTCCCCAGTAGTTGAGGAGCAGCGACGGCAACACCATCCCGTACCAGCCGAACATGATCGGGCGCCGCCCGAAGTGCCCCATGTCTGCGTACAGCGCCTCACCGCCGGTCACCACGAGGAAGATGGACCCGAGCGAGAGGAATGCCTTCAGTGGCTCGTGCCCGAAGAAGTGCACCGCGTAGTACGGGTTGATCGACTCCATGATCCCCGGGGCCGAGATCACCTTGGCGAGACCAAGGGTGGCGATGGTGCCGAACCACAGCATCATCACCGGACCGAAGACCTTCCCGACCGCCCCGGTGCCGCGGCTCTGCACGGCGAAGAGGGCGACAATGATCACAATCGCAATCGGGATCACCCACGACTCGAGGGAACTCGACACCTGTTCGAGCCCTTCCACCGCGCTCAACACGGAGATGGCCGGCGTGATGATGCCGTCGCCGTAGAGCAATGCCGTGCCGAACACGCCGAGCGCCACCAAGAAGCCCGCCTTCGCCACCGTCCGATCCCGTCGCGGCATCACCAACGCAGTGAGTGCGAGGATCCCACCCTCACCGCGGTTGTCGGCCCGCATCACGAACATCAGGTACTTGATGGAGATGATGAGCACGAGCGCCCAGAACGCCAGCGAGCAGACGCCGTACACGTTGATGCGGTCGACGAGGAGTTTGTGCGACTCCTCGGTGAATGCCTCCTTGAAGGCGTACAGCGGACTCGTACCGATATCGCCGTACACCACCCCGAGCGCACCGAGGGCGAGTGCTGCGGTACCTACCGAGGAATGGTGACCTTGGTGGCCGCCGCCGGAGTTGCCGCTGGAGGAGTCCGCCTCCCGCCGTTCGAGGAACTGACGGAACGAGGCGACCGACTCAGGGCTGACGGTCTTGTCAGATGACACGGAGAGAACCTATCTGGTGCGCCATCCCGGTAGCCGATCACGTCGACGGGCGGCGGCTATGGCCGAGCCATCGATACAGAGCCCAGAGAGGGAATCGAACCCTCGACCTTTTCATTACGAGTGAAATGCTCTGCCGACTGAGCTATCTGGGCGGCGTCGCAATGCTAGCGACCTGCAACAGGACGCCCCACCCCGGGCCCGGCGACGTCGATGACCCCGGGCAGCCACTCCCAGAGTCGCTCCCAGATGATCTCCTCGCTCTTGGCCAGGAGGTGCCCATCGCCCGGTAGCCGGACGAGTTCACCGCACCCCGCCATTGCCACCACGATCTCACTCGCCTCCACGGGAAGGATCTCATCCCGGTCCCCGTGGAAGAGCAGGAAGGGCCGGCCCTGCAGCCCCCCGGCCACCTCGCAACCGGCCGATTGCGTGGCGAACGTGACGACGCCGGCGACGAAGTCGGGCATCCCCACGGCTGCCCGAACTGCCACCGCACCACCGAAGCTGTGGCCCATGACGACCACCCGTTCGGCTCCGGCCCCAACCAGCAGTTGCACGCACGCTGCGATGTCGAGCACACACGCCTCGAGGTCGTTCGGGCGTCGATAACTCACCCTCACCACCGGTACTCCGAGGCCGGCCAGTGCGTCACCGAGGCGGTGGTACATCCCCTCGCCGGGACCCAGCAGTCCGCCCATCGCACCGCCGCAGAGCACCACGGCACTGGTACCCGCTGCGTTCATTCCAACGGGCTCGTGCCAGAGCAGGGTGAGCAGACCCCGGTAGGTGTAGATCTCGAGGTGGCGCAGCGACGGGGTCACCATGACGTCCTGGCTGGCAAGCACGCCCAATGCGTCGAGCGGCGTCGAGGAGGCTGCCGGATCGGGAGTCCCGTCGCTCATCTGGCTAAGTTACAGCGATCATGCCCCGCACGGTTCCTGAGCCTGCCGCCCGACGAGACGCCGCTGATTCGTCGCTCGACGCACGTATCGGCGCAGCATGGAAGGAACTCCGACGCGGCGCCGCCATGGGTGTACTGCGTGACCATCTGTTCGGTTCCGGCGAGAATGCGCTGGAGCCCGGCCAGGTCGACACCCTCGAGTTGCTCGTTGCCCGCGATGCATGGCGGATGAGCGAACTTGCCGATGCGCTTCGAGTCGACCCCTCGACAGCCACCCGTGCAGTTCAGCGGCTCGTCCGCGCAGGGATGGCCTCTCGCACGGCATGTGTCGATGACGCT
>Ga0129333_10005632_pt1 | contig 11792 bp, 11 predicted proteins | sample CPB6_08_DNA_FD_94474 | JGI IMG/M metagenome (GOLD analysis project Ga0129333, IMG submission 94474) | Freshwater to marine salinity gradient microbial communities from Chesapeake Bay, USA - CPBay_Sum_0.6_0.8_DNA | ecosystem: Environmental > Aquatic > Marine > Coastal | place: USA: Chesapeake... | reverse complement strand
GTACACGTCGAGTCAGTCGCAGCTTCGTTTCAAGAGTCCGGGTGGTCAGTTCGTGGATGCGATCCTCGCTGATGGTTCGGGTCCGCCGTCGGTGGATCAGACTTACTCGTACTCGATGACGATTCCGTACTTGTCGGAGTCGGGGGTGTGGTCGATCGAGTACGTGTTGTTGGTCGATCAGGTGGGGAATCAGCGATGGCTGACGACTTCGCAGTTGGCCGCGCTCGGGTTCCCGACGTCCTTCGTGAACAACTAAGGGCGGGCACCGTGGTGGGTCGAGCCGGCTGACGACCGTCAGCCGATGACCACGAGCACGTCGCCACCGCCCACGGTGTCGCCGGCCTTCACCTTGATCTCTTTCACCGTGCCGCTCTTCTCGGCCTGGATCTGGTTCTCCATCTTCATGGCTTCCAGCACGACGACGGCCTGACCGGACTCCACCGACTGGCCGACCTCCACGAGCACCTTCACGATGGTGCCCTGCATCGGCGCGGCCACCTCGCCCGAACCACCGCCGGCTCCACCGGAACCTCCGGCGGCACGAGGCTTTTTGGCGGTCTTCGCCGCGCCGGCCGACACGGCCACCGCGGTTTGCTCGGGCACCCACATCGCCACGTCGAACCGCTTGCCGTTCACCTCGACGGTGGTGGTGCGTCGCACGAGGGGATCGGCACCCTCGTCGGCGGCCGGGGCCTTCGGAGCCTCGACGCCCGAGAGATCGAGCACCTCTTCCACCCACTTCGTGGAGTGGGTGACCGCGGCGAAGTCGGGATGACGAAGGATCGCGAGATCGGCCGGGATCGTGGTGGCCACACCTTCGACCACCATCTCGTCGAGGGCGCGGATGGTTCGCGCGATCGCCGTCGGACGATCCTTGCCCCACACGATGAGCTTGCCCACCAGGTTGTCGTAGTACTGGCTGATCTCGTCGCCCGACTCGTAACCGGAATCGAACCGCACTCCGAAACCGTCCGATGCCACCAACTTGGTGATCTTTCCCGGAGACGGAAGGAATTTGCCGCCGGCCGGATTCTCGGCGTTGATGCGAATTTCGATGCCGTGCCCATTGCGGCGAGCCACGACCTCTTTCTGCGTCATCGGCAACTTCTCGCCACCAGCGACCCGAATCTGCCACTCCACCAGATCGATGCCGGTGATCACCTCGCTCACCGGATGCTCCACCTGCAGACGGGTGTTCATCTCGAGGAAGAAGAACTCGCCGTCCTGATAGATGAACTCGACGGTGCCGGCGTTGAAGTAACCGACGGCCTTGGCGGCCTTCACCGCGGCCTCACCCATGGCGTCCTCGACACCGGCCGGCAAACCGGGGGCCGGAGCCTCCTCCACCAACTTCTGGTGGCGACGCTGGGCCGAGCAGTCGCGGGTGCTCACCCACACGTAGTTGCCGTGCTTGTCGCCGACCAACTGCACCTCGACGTGCCGCGGCCAGGTGAGGTACTTCTCGACGTAGATCTCGTCGCGACCGAAGAAGGCCTTGGCCTCGCGTTGCGCGCTGTCCATGGCTTCTTGCACCTCGTCGGCTCCGCGGACCACCTTCATGCCGCGTCCGCCGCCACCGAAAGCGGCCTTGATGGCCACCGGCCATCCGTACTCGTCACCGAACAGCCGGATCTCCTCGGCGGTGGTGACGAACTCGGTGGTGCCGGGAACGATCGGGGCGCCACCACGCAGAGCGGCCTTGCGGCTCGACACCTTGTCGCCCATCTCGCGGATCGCGTCGGCCGGAGGTCCGATGAAGGCCACGCCCATCTTCTCGATCGCGTCGGCGAAATCGGCGTTCTCGCTGAAGAAGCCGTATCCGGGATGCACGCCGTCGGCGCCGCTCTTGCGGATCGCATCGAGGATGGCCTCGGTGTTGAGATAACTCTCGGCCGCGGTCTGCCCCCCGAGCGCGTAGGCCTCGTCGGCGAGTCGCACGTGCAGCGCGTTGCGATCGAGTTCGGAATACACCGCCACGGTGGCGATGCCCATCTCGCGGGCGGCCCGGATCACACGGACGGCGATCTCTCCGCGGTTGGCGATGAGGATCTTGGTGAGGGGTTTGAGGGCGACTTTGGCGGGCACGAGTGACAATGTTGGTGCGATGGACCCCCTTTCCGCCACCCCGGACGAATCGACCGTCGGCTGGACCGTCCTGCGGGTGGCCGAAACCGGGAGCACGAACGACGACCTGCTGGCGGCCGGGCGGTCGGGCGCGGTGGATCGCACGGCACTCGTGGCAGCCCACCAGACCGCCGGAAAGGGACGACTCGACCGTCGTTGGGAGGCTCCGCCCGGAGCAAATCTGCTGGTCAGCATGCTTTTCCGGGTTGCCCGACCAGCACACGAGTTGGTCTGGGCGGTGGCGCTCGGGGCGGCCCTCGCCGTGCGCGAGACCGCCGGGGTGGCGGCCAGTCTGAAGTGGCCGAACGACCTCCTGGTGCGACGCGACGGAGACGAAAAGAAATTGGCCGGGATTCTCGCCGTGGCGGGTCCGCCGGAGCGCGATCGACCGATCGGGTTCGTGGTGGTGGGGCTCGGGCTGAACGTGGGTTGGGCTCCCGAGGGAGCCACGAGCCTGGCCGCCGAGCTGAACGACGTCGACGTGGTGCCGTCGGTCGACGCCGTGCTGGCGGCACTGTTGCCGGCGATCGATCGACACCTCGATGTCCCAGCCGAACGATTGCTCGAGTCGTACCGGTCGCGTCTCGTCACCCTGCGTCGCAAGGTGCGGGTGATGCTGCCCGGTGACGACGTGGTGGAGGGGCGAACCCTCGACGTCGAAGCCGACGGACGACTGGTTGTTCTCGATTCGTGCGGGATCACGCGCCGGTTCGCCGCCGGCGACGTGGTACACGTGCGCTGATCCTCGTCGATCCGCCTCCGCCTCGAAGGTCGGCAATGACGGCCGTCGAAGCGAGCAGCCGAATAGTTTCGATGCATGGCCTCGGAGGTGAGACGGGACTCGGGTGCGCCGGTTCGTCGCCGACCACGCCGCATTCTTCCGATCGTCAACGTGCTGACGTTGGCGGCGTTCTTCATGGTGGTCACCGCGGTCGGTCTCTTCGTGGCGACTCGTCAACAGGAAGGCAACGTCGAACGAGTGGGCGAACTCGACGGGGTGCTGGCCGATTCGCAGGGGCCGTTCTCGAACTACCTGCTGGTGGGAAGCGACACGCGGGAAGGCGCTGATCCGAACAGTCCCGACTACGGGGGAATCGGCGACACCTCGGAGACGGGTGGCCGCCGCAGCGACACCGTGATGATCCTCCACGTCGACAACCAGCGCGGGAACGCGTCGATCATGTCGATACCGCGCGACCTGTGGGTGGACGTGCCCGGATTCGGCAATGACCGAATCAACACCGCGTACACGCACGGCGCCGACGTGCTGGTGGACACCGTGCAGACGAGCCTCGGTGTGCCGATCAACCACTACATCGAGGTCGACTTCAACTCGTTCAAGAACATCGTCGGAGCCCTCGGTGGCGTCGACGTCTGCTTCGAGTACCCGACCCGAGACGTGCACACCGGGCTGTACGTTCCCGAGCCGGGTTGTTTCACCCTCGACGCCTTGCAGTCGCTCGCCTACGCCCGCAGTCGGTATTACGAGACGTTCCGTGACGGTGCGTGGGTGGTGGACGGCCGTTCCGACCTCGGTCGGGTGGTGCGCCAACAGGAGTTCCTGCAGGCCGCCATCGTCAAGGCGGTGGCCGAGACGACCTCGAATCCGCTGCGGACGTCGCAGTTGCTCGACGCCGCGGTGGCCTCGGTGAAGGTGGATCCGGGAACGAACCTCGTGGAGTCGGGCGACTATCTGCGGTCGCTGGTGTCGGGAGGCGTGGCGCGGTACAGCCTGCCGGTGGTGCCCGAGATGGTGGGTGACAAGGACGTTCTGGTGCTGGGAGCCGACGCCCCGGCCGTGCTCGCGTACTTCGCCGGCCTGGGCGAGCCGCCCGTTCCCAACGGCTGAGCCCGCGAGCCGGTCAGGGTCCGGTGAAAGACCCCGAACCATGACCCCGGCTGGCAGACTGACCGGGTACGCACGTACAGCCCACCTGGAGACCCATGAAAGCCCTCATCTTGGCCGGCGGAGCCGGAACCCGACTCCGTCCCATCACCCACACCAGCGCCAAGCAGTTGGTGCCGGTGGCCAACAAGCCGATCCTCTTCTACGGCATCGAGGCCATGGTGGCGGCGGGAATCACCGAGATCGGCGTGATCGTGGGCGACACCCGGGCCGAGGTGATGGGAGCGCTCGGTGACGGCGGCCAATGGGGGGCCAAGATCACCTTCATCCCGCAGGACCAACCCCTCGGGCTCGCGCACTGCGTGCTCATCGCCAAGGATTTCCTGGGTGACGACGACTTCGTGATGTTCCTCGGCGACAACCTTCTCGAACAGGACCTGGCGGCCTTCGTGCGCGCTTTCGAGAACGCTCGTGCATCGACCGAACCTCCGGCCGCGCAGATTCTCCTGAAGCAGGTTCCCGACCCTCATCGCTTCGGCATCGCCGAACTCGACGAGTCGGGCAACGTGATCAGACTGGTGGAGAAGCCGGCCGACCCGCCCACCGATCTGGCGTTGGTGGGCGTGTACCTCTTCGACACGACCATCAACGACGCGGTGCGCGCCATCGCGCCGTCACCGCGCGGTGAGCTCGAGATCACCGACGCCATCCAGTGGTTGGTCGATCAGGGAATGCGCGTGCGTTGCGAACTGCTCACCGGCTGGTGGATCGACACCGGCAAGCTCACACCGCTCCTCGAAGCCAACCGGCTGTTGCTGGAGGTTCTCGAGCCGCGCGTCGACGGCGACGTCGACGAGACGTCGTCGATCGACGGCCGGGTGGTGGTGGAAGCGGGTGCGACCGTGCGCAACAGCACCCTGCGCGGTCCCCTGATCATCGGCAAGGGTGCGACCGTCACCGACAGCTTCATCGGGCCCTACACCGCCATCGGCGACGGCTGCGAGATCGGGAACAGCGAGGTCGAGCACTCGGTGATCATGGAGCGCAGTCGCGTGCTCGACATTCCTCGCCTCGGCGACAGCCTGATCGGCAAGGAAGCCGAAGTGACCCGCACCCGCCGTCGGCCGCACGCGGTGCGCCTGATGGTGGGCGACCACTGCCAAATCGACGTGGAGTGACGATGCCCAACGTGATCAAGAGCGACCTCATCGACGGCGTGTGGATCGTGGAACCCACGATCCACGGCGACCAACGCGGTCTCTTCATCGAGACGTACCGGCGCGAGTGGTTCCCCAACGCCCGTGAGATGATCCAGGGCAACCGGTCGAACAAGCAGAAGGGCGCCCTCGTGGGTCTGCACTTCCACATGCACCAATCCGATTACTGGTACGTGCCGGTGGGCGAGATCCGTGTGGTGTTGCACGACCTCCGCGAGGGAGGACCCACCGACGGCGCGACGCAGATGCTCGATCTCTCGGGCGACAACCACAAGGGCGTCTACATTCCGCCCGGAGTGGCGCACGGTTTCGCCGCGCTCACCGACGTGGTGATGACGTACCTCGTCGACGGCTACTACAACCCGGCCGACGAATTGGGTGTCGCCTGGAACGACCCCGTGATCGGCGCCGATTGGGGAGTGACCGACCCGATCCTGTCGAACCGCGACCAGACCAATCCGCTGCGGGCCGACATCCCCGCCAACCGTCGGCCGTACTGGCCGATGCGCACCTGACCCCGAAAGGTAACCATGAAGTTGTTCGTCACCGGCGCGGCCGGGTTCATCGGCTCCAACTACGTGCGGTGGTTGCTCGGCAACTCCGATCACGAGGTGACGATCTTCGACAAACTCACCTACGCGGGCAACCTCGAGAGCATCCGCGATCTCGTCGACGACCGGCGTTGCCGATTCGTGCAGGGTGACATCTGCGATCCCGACGTGGTGCTGGAGTCGATGAAAGGGCACCAGCAAGTTGTGCACTTCGCGGCCGAGAGCCACGTCGACCGGAGCATCGTCGATCCCTACGCGTTCGTGCGCACCAACGCCTTCGGCACCAACGTGATGTGCGACGTGGCGCGACAGGTGGGCGTGGAACGTTTCCTCCACATCAGCACCGACGAGGTGTACGGCTCGATCGACGTGGGTTCGTTCACCGAGACCGACCGGCTCGGACCCCGCTCGCCGTACTCGGCGTCGAAAGCCTCGAGCGATCTCATCGCGCTCTCCTACGTCACCACCTACGGACTGCCGGTGGTGGTCACCCGTTGCTCGAACAACTTCGGTCCTTACCAGTTCCCGGAGAAGTTGATCCCTCTCTTCACCACCAACCTGCTCGACGGCAAGAAGGTGCCCCTCTACGGCGACGGCGGCAACGTGCGCGACTGGATCCATGTGGAGGATCACAACCGGGCCGCCCATCTGGTGCTCGAGAAGGGCGCGGTGGGCGAGGTGTACAACATCGGTGCCCACAACGAGATCACCAACCGCGAGATCACCTACCGCCTCCTCGAATTGTGCGGCCGCGACGAGAGTTTCATCACTCCGGTGGCCGACCGTCTGGGCCACGATCGTCGCTACTCGGTGACCATCGACAAGATCAGCGCCCTCGGCTGGAAGATGACCCGCTCGTTCGAGGACTCGTTGGCCGAGACCGTGAAGTGGTATCGCGACAACCGGGCGTGGTGGGAGCCGCTCAAGGCTCGCGCCGGACTGTAGGGCTGCCGTGCGAATCCTCGTCACCGGTCACAAGGGTCAACTCGGCACCGACCTGATGAGAACCATCACGGCGGCCGGTGACGAGCCGGTGGGCATCGACATCGACACCGTCGACATCACCAACCGCGAGGCGGTGCACGAAGCAGTGGCCGAGGCGCGAGTGGATGCCGTGATCAACTGCGCCGCCTGGACGGCGGTCGACGCGTGCGAGGGCGACCCCGACAAGGCCCTGTTGGTGAACGGCACCGCGGTGCGGTGGGTGGCCGAGGCCTGCGACGCCACCGGAGCACATCTCGTGCACGTGAGCACCGACTACGTGTTCGACGGGACCAAGGTGGGGGCCTACTTGGAGACCGACGCGCCGAATCCGCAGAGCGTGTACGGGTCGTCGAAGTTGGCGGGCGAGCGCGAGGCGTTGGCCGTGGCCGGTGCGGCGGTGGCCCGCACGTCGTGGGTGTGCGGCGAGCACGGCGGAAACATGGTGAAGACGGTGTTCAAGTTCGCCCGCGAACGCGACTCGTTGTCGTTCGTGAGCGACCAAGTTGGCCACCCCACCTTCTGCTCCGACCTCGCGCCGGCCCTGCACCGGCTCGCCGTCGACCGACGCACCGGATTCTTCCACCTCACCAATCAGGGTGCGGTGAGCTGGTACGAGTTCGTGCGCGAGATCGTGCGCCTCATGGGACTCGATCCAGCGATGGTGCACCCCATCACCACGGCCGAACTCGATCCGCCCCGCCCGGCCAAGCGACCGGCCAACAGCGTGCTCGACAACAAGGCGTGGCGCGATGCCGGCTACCTGCCGACGCGGGATTTTCGCGAGCCGCTCGCCGAACTGCTCGCTCGCCTCTGACGTCCGGACCGTGTCGGAGGTCAAACGGGCCGGGGATCGAGTCGTTCCAACGATCGAACCGACTTCGACGACAGCGCGACGAGGCTGACGACGACCACGATCACACCCGCGCCGATCATGGTGGGGCGGATACCGACCCAGTGGGCGAGCGGTCCGGCCAGGAACAGGCCGAGGGGGGCGAACAGCGTGGAGCCGAAGGCGTCGTAACTGCCGACGCGCGACAACGCCTCGTCCGGAACGTGCGTCTGCAGACTGGTGATCCAGAGCGCGTAGAAGAGATCGAATTCGATGCCGGTGAGGAAGGCCGCGAGGAAGAGCATCCAGAGTGGCAGCGGCACCGCGAGGGCGAACATCCAGAGGGCGAGCGTCGGCATCACCATGACCGCGAGACGCATCGGATGTTTGGGGCGGACCCGCAACGCGACGAGAGTGCCGACGATCGCGCCGCTTCCGAAGCCGAGCATCATCAGACTCATGTCGCCGGCTCCTCCCAGTTCGTCCTTGCTCTGCACGGGAGCGAGCACCCCGAGGAATCCTTCCCACGCCATCACATAGAAACTGAACGAACACACCACCACCACGATCCATCGCCGCGACGAGAACTCGACCCAACCTTCTTTCAATTGGGCGACGATCGTCAGTCGCTTTTCGCCGGAATCGGCCCGGTACGCGATCGGGGATTCCTCGGGCAGGCGCAGTCCGAACACGAGGATTCCGGCCACGAAGAACGTGATCGCGTCGACGATGATCGCCCAGCCCGGACCCACCGTCGACACCATCACACCGGCCGCACTGGCTCCGAGAGTGAACGACAGATTGGCGCCGAGCCCGACGATCGAGTTGGCCGACTGGAGTTGTTCGGTGGGCACGACCTCGGGCATGAGACCGCTGAACGCCGGATACCACAGCGCGTTCAGGATGCCGATCACGAAGCCGTTCACGCACAACAGGGGAATCGAGGCGAAGTCGAACACGAACGACAACCCCGACAGAAGGAAGAGCGCGCTTGCCACCATGTCGGTGATACCGACCATCTGGAAGCGTCCGAAACGATCGGCCACGACACCGCCCAACAGCAGGAACGCCACGAGCGGCACCATCTGGGCGGTGGTCACGAGGCTCAGCGAACCGGCGTCGGCTCCGTCGAGTTCGAGAACCCCGAAAGCGAGCGCGATCGGCGTGAGACCGTTGCCGAGGTTCGAAACCACCCGCGCCGCCACCAGGCGACGGAATCGGGCGTTCCGTCCTAGTTCTCGAATCTCGTTGCGCACGATGTTCCCCCGGGTCCCGACGTTGTAGGGCGGGCGGATGTTGAGAGTACCGACTGCGAATCGGATGGCGGTGGGGAAGTAGGTTTGCCGCATGCCGAAGCCAGGGATGCACTCAGGAATCTCCACCGACGACGCGCTGAATCTCGCGATGTCCGACAAGGTGAAGCCGCTCTACGAAGCCGTGGTGAAGTTCATCACCGAGGAAGTCGACCCGGTGACCCCCGAGTACCACCAGCGTGGGGTCGGTCGCGCCGACCACTGGGGTTACGGCGAGGGCCAACTCGAGATCCTGGAGGGTCTGAAGGCCAAGGCCAAGGAGCGTGGTCTGTGGAACTTCTTCCTGCCCGACGCGCACACCGGCGAGGGTCTGTCGAACCTCGACTACGCCTACATCGCGGCCGAACTGGGCAAGAGTCCGCTCGCCAGCGAGTCGATGAACTGCAGCGCTCCCGACACCGGCAACATGGAGGTGCTCGAGCGGGTGGGCACGCCGGAGCAGAAGGAGAAGTGGCTGAGGCCCTTGCTGAACGGCGAGATTCGCTCGGCCTACGTGATGACCGAACCCGACGTCGCCTCCAGTGACGCGAAGAACCTCGAGTGCCGCGCCGAACTCGACGGCGACGAATGGGTGATCAACGGCGACAAGTACTACATCTCGGGCGCCGGCGACCCCCGTTGCAAGATCTACATCTGCATGCTCCTCACGAGCCCCGACGGCCCGCCGCATCGCCGCCACTCGCAGATCCTCGTTCCGGCCGACACTCCCGGTGTGCGGATCATGGAAGGCATGCACGTGTTCGGCAACGACGACGCGCCGCACGGCCACATGCACCTGCGCTTCGAGAACGTGCGCGTGCCGAAGGAGAACATGCTGCTCGGCGAGGGTCGCGGGTTCGAGATCTCGCAGATGCGTCTCGGACCCGGCCGCATCCACCACTGCATGCGTTCGATCGGCGCGGCCGAACGGGCCCTCGAGATGATGATCAAGCGCGGACTCAGCCGCGAGGCCTTCGGCAAGCCGCTCGCCCGTCTGGGCAAGAACCCCGAGATGATCGCCCAGGCGCGCATCGACATCGAGATGTGCCGACTGTTGGTGCTGCGCGCCGCCAAGGCCATGGACACCATGGGCAACGCCGAGGCCCGCGTGTGGGTGAGCGCGGTGAAGGCCACCGTGCCCAAGATCGTGTGCGGGATCATCGACGAGGCCATCCAGATGCACGGCGCCACCGGCGTCTCGCAATGGACCCCGTTGTCGGCGATGTACGCGTCGCAGCGCACCCTGCGTCTGGCCGACGGCCCCGACGAGGTGCACTGGGGAGTGGTGGGTCGCTTCGAGATCGCCCGTCACGAGGGTGAGCCCTACAAGTTGTCCGGCCGCAGCTACGACGGCGCGTTCTCGGGTCCGGCCTGATGAGCGTGGCGGTGAGCCGCACCGTGTCGGCTGATCCGGCGCGCGTGTTCGCGATGGTGAGCGACCTGCCTCGGATGGGCGAGTGGTCACCCGAGAACCGGGGTGGTGAGTGGATCAAGGGAGCCACGGGTCCGGGCGTGGGCGCTCGATTCAAGGGGCGCAACTCGAACGGGAAGAGATCGTGGAGCACGGTGGTCGAGGTGAACGCTTTCGATCCCGGTCGTCGCATCTCGTTCGGCCTCATGGTGGGTCCGAAGAATTGGTGCGACTGGGTGTGGGAGGTGCGTCCCGTCGAGGGTGGTACCGAGGTCCGTCACGAGTGGATCGACCACCGCGGAAAGGTTGCCCTCTGGCTCGGCAACGTGGTGAGCGGCGTGAAGGATCGCGCCGAACACAATCGTCGCAACATGGAGGCGACTCTCGACGCGCTGGTGAGGGCGCTCGGTTGAACCCCTAGCCTCGACGCATGGACGTCGAGATGATCGTGGAGATCCCCCAGGGGTCGCGCAACAAGTACGAGATGGACCACGAGACCGGTGCGATCTGGCTCGACCGGACTCTCTTCACGGCCACGCAGTATCCGCTCGACTATGGCTTTTTTCCCAACACGCTCGGCGAGGACGGCGATCCGCTCGACTCGCTGGTGTGGCTGAGTCAACCCACCTTCCCGGGCTGCCACCTATGGGTGCGACCGGTGGCGGTGTTCTGGATGGACGACGAAAAGGGTGGCGACGCCAAGGTGTTGTGCGTGCCGGCTCGGGATCCTCGTTACACCGCCTACAACGACATCGGCGACCTTCCCGAACATCTGTTGAACGAGATCGCCAACTTCTTCGAGGTCTACAAGCTTCTCGAACCGGGCAAGGCCACCAGTGCTCGCGGCTGGGAAGGTCGTCTGGCGGCCGAGAAGGAGATCAGGGCCGCCATCGCGCGGCATCCTCACTGAAACCGCGTCGTCAGGTTCGGATCGCGCGTCTTTCGAGTTCGGCGAAGATCAACTCGAGACCGGTGAGGAACGCTCGGTGGGCGACCTCGCGAACCCGCTCGGGGTCGCTGGCTGCCGTCGTGAATTCTGGTTCACCGAGAAACCGGTAACGGGCCTGCCGGATCTCCCACGTCGATGGGTTTCCACCGGTGTTCAGGATGTTCGAGCCGATCACGTAGCTCTCGAGCAACTGGTAGCCCTCGACGAGATCCGGCCCGGAAAGACCGAGCGTTCGGAGCAGGCCGATGATTCGCCGCGTGTACTCCAGTCCGTTGGGGAACGCCCCGGTCGCCGTGGCGAAGGCTCCCGGGAGGTTCGGATGCCGCTGGAACTCGTTCCAGACCTGATGGAGCATCTCCCACAGGGCCTCGCGGGGGTCGGCATCGACGGGAACGGGGGCGGAAACGAGGGGCGCGAGGAGGTTGTCGAGAATGGCGTCGATCAGGGCTTCCTTGGTGGGGAAATGCCGGTAGATCGCCGTGGCGTCGACGCCCAGTCGGGCCCCGAGGGCCCGCATGGTGAGGGCGGCCAGGCCGTGCTCGTCGACGAACTCGGTGGCGGCCTGAACGTACTGGGCCTGACTGAGCGG
>Ga0129333_10005629_pt1 | contig 11797 bp, 21 predicted proteins | sample CPB6_08_DNA_FD_94474 | JGI IMG/M metagenome (GOLD analysis project Ga0129333, IMG submission 94474) | Freshwater to marine salinity gradient microbial communities from Chesapeake Bay, USA - CPBay_Sum_0.6_0.8_DNA | ecosystem: Environmental > Aquatic > Marine > Coastal | place: USA: Chesapeake... | reverse complement strand
GTAAGTTTTGTAATTAACAATGCGAGAGATTGTGCTGCGGTTGGTGTCATAGCGTAAAGCTATTTGACCGTTGCTCAATCCCTTCTGATGTAGATGACGAATCATCAATACATCATTGTCAGTCAGAAAAGAGTTTCCATTCCTGGTACCAACAGGTTTGTAAGCTTTTAGTGGGATGGGTTTTGCAACCTCATAGCGTTCAACGGTGCGGTACTTATGACCACAGTCTAGACACCGGCAGTAACGTTTGGTTACTTCAGGTCCCGTGTGTTCAGTGCAAGTAACGCGTGTGTTACTACTGCTGCATTGTCGACAAATCATTCTTGAGTTAGGTTCAATGAGTTAAGAAGTTTTAAACAATTAATTGCACCCATAACTTTGAATGCATCAAGAATTAATTCATGTTGTGATTCAGGAAGTTGATAGTAAGTGTACAGAATTTCTTCTGCACCATCAAAGTCATCATAGGTACCAGTTAGCTGCTCAATCATTGGACCAAGCATGTTATCTACAAGTGTTGTAATAATCGCTTGTCTTACTTGAGTCCAAGCTTGTTCTGGTATTAATGCAATAGTTTGATCAACAAGGTTAAGGTCAACAGAATTAGATGGCATAGGAAAAGACCCCTGCATCAGCAGGGGCCAAAGATACTCTCGGCAGTATTTTAAGTGGTTTCTGCGCTGGTGTCGATGAATTGCTCAGCAAGACCAGCTTGCTTGAGCCGTTCAATCATGCCGCACATGAGTGTTGCATGCTCATGGGTCTTCTCCATGAAGTGCCGAGCACGTTCTGCAGAGATGATGTGGACAGTGCCGTTGGGTTCAATGTACTTCCAGCTGCCATCAGGCTGAGGATCGCCCTGGAGCGCAAGGCGTTCTGAGTTACGAACGTACTTGACCTGCAGGTTGTGATAGTCCTGCAAGCCATTGTTATCGGTCCATGTAGCACCGATGTTGTAGCGACGTTCATCATCTGAGTAAGCATGGAACTCAGGGATGAAAGCTTTGAATGCAGCAAAGAATTGCATGATGGTTGAGTTGAATGTTGGGTTGGTAGCCGACCCCGGATTCGAACCGGGACTTGAGGACTTTTAAGGTCCCTGTCTCTGCCGTTGGACTAGTCGGCCTCACTTGGACTTACCTCTACATCAATGGATGTGGAGTGCCAAGTATGGTCATGGGGTAATGGCTCAGTGCTAAACCTGGTTCAATATACGCCAGACATGTGTCTGCGTGCAACCAAGTGACTTGGCTATTTTCCGTTGGCTAAAGCCTTCTGAATACAACTGAAATGCAAAATCATAATCTTCTTGTGTAAGTTTCTGTGAAGGATGTTTACCCAAAAACTTTACACATTCATCATGATTATGTTTAGGTGTACACCATTCAAGATTTAAAACTTGATTGTTTGTTTTGTCATGATCAATGTGATTGATCCAGGTACCTGATCCTTTAATGAACCAAGTCTCAGCTACAGCTTTGTGGACATAATATGAAGACTTATTACGTCCTGGTTTAAACATTAAATAACCATTCTTATTCTGATAAAGCTTTAAAAGTTTCTTGGGTCCTTTGATCTGACCACAAGCAGAAGCTTGGTAGCCAGGACAGGAAGGAATTGGTTTGAACTCAGTCATTAACTTCAGATGATTCAACATCAATAGCAGTTGACTTCCAGGTTTGATCACCTGGGATAGGTTCCATGCCCACATCCCATGTGTCGTAGTCTTCCTCGTTGCGTGGATCGTCTTCAATCAGGATGTACTGTGGTGAATTGTCAGTGATGTACTCACCAATGTTTGCCATTGCCATGGCAAGCAGTTGATCATCTGTGTAATCAGACATGAGTTAAAGGAGCGCCCATATAACGAGGATAGGACGCCCCTGCTGTGGCTTCAGCTCTTAGAGCTTAGCTGTTTTTCACGAGATTGCAACGCTTGCTTGAATGCTTGTGAATACTGCTCAAGTTGTTCGTCATCTAATCGCTGGTTGCCAACGCCAGCAATCTGTTTGACGTTCATCACACCCATAGATACATCCAGTTGAATCGTGAAGGTTGGCTTACCATCAATCATACAGAGCACAATGAAGTGCTTGCGTTTCTTGATGTTCTCCGCATACTGGGACGCAGAGCCAACACAGTTACGTACAGCTTGACCCCACTGGGCTAGCTGATGAGTGTCGATGGGTTGGATGAATGTCCACTCACTGCCGTCCATGCTGACCTTGACAGGTGCAGGGAATAGATCCTGGTGCAGTGATTCATTCTTGTTGGTAACCTTCCATGCTTCTGCTTGCACATAGTCATGGAAGTCAGGCATACGCCAACGCTTGGGAGGCTCAAGTGTTTTGCCATCCTCCAGAACACGCATGATCATGGAGAATGTATCGTTAAGTTCCCAGAATGATTTGATTGGATAATCATGATCACTCAGTGAACTTACACGTGAATTAGTTTCTGATACATGAAACTTACGCAGGATATTAAAGAATGATGTAACAGGCATATGCTCATGCAGCCAGTTAATCATCTGATCGCTGTGACGTAAGTTACCAAGATTGACATGACGCAGTTCTTCGTAGTACGTACGATAGTGATCAATGGGACAATCAGGCCAAATCTGATTGATGAAATGAATTGAATTACAGATATGCTCAAATGCTTTATAGCCATACTTGATGGACTTACGTAGTTGATTACCTGGGTTATTCCATTCTTCAGTAGAACGATCAAGTTCCCATTGAAGTTGTTTCTTAATCCATGGAGTTGTAATAATATCTTTGATTGATGCCAATGTTGCATAAGCAGTTAAACAACCAGTTGTATAAGAATCATGGCATTTGCTTGTTATCTCAATCAATGAGTCAACAGTTAATTTGAAACTGTTCTTATCTTCCACATGTTTTGTCAAATAAACAGGTAGATCCAAGGCATCAAGCACGTTGGTGCACTTGAGACGATCAAAGATACTGCGTGAATCATTCCATGTTGGAATGGTTGCCATCAGCTCTTGCTCAAACGCATTGATGGCTTGGTTGATCTCACGTGCTTTCTGGCAGTAACTAGCAATACCCATGGCACGCCAGTTGCGTCCATCTGTACCAGCAATAATTCCTTGCTTGGTGATCGTTTTCGTGTAAGTAAAGATCTGCACGCCACGACCAGTGGTGTGTTCAGTGCATTGATCTTTACTGTTCCAGATGTGATTAGGTACAACCTTAGCTGCTGCTGCAGTGTTCTTGAATGCGTAGGCGTAGCCATAGAGATAGTCTTCGCCACGCTGCGGAAGCCATGCTGCATACCAGCATTGCTCAAAGTGATAGATGATGGCAAATGGCACAGTGCGTGCCGTGGGTGTAGCCACATCTACCACCTTGGTAAATGTATAAAATCGACCTGGTGCTAACTCACCATTGATAGCGTCGATTGCATCTTGCTGCAGTGACGCACGTACTACAGTCTCAGGGATGAGATGCGGGATGTTACCAAGAGGATACTTAGATTTTTTGGTGGTTTTCTTGGGTTGTTGTTCTTTAACCAAAGCCTTGAGCTTTGGATCATAAGCCAAAAGTTCTTGTTGAAGGTTGGAGGGAAGAGCAAAATGCATGATTAGTTTTGGAGTGAATTGATTTGATTGAGGCGAGCAAACTCACCAAAGTGTAGCAAAGCAACTTCGTTGTAAGCCAAAGCAGCTTCTTCTTGTGTTGCGTACACACCAATATGTTTGTATTGTTTATCAATACGAATGGTGGCACGCCATCGACCGGTTGCTTTAATCAAACAAACACCTTTGTAAATGCTTGTTGTATTTTTGCGACCGTTTCGATTTTGAGAGTTTTGCAGTTTAGTGGCTAAACGCAAAGGCTTGTTGTTGTCTTTGTCATTATGTATATGATCAACAAACATGTCAGCAGGATCGCAACCATGTTGTAATGCATATACAATTCGATGAGCCATATAGTCTACAGCTTTACCTTGGTACTTCCAGCGTACACGCCAATAATGATCTTTAGTACGTTGGATACCAGCAATTGAGTCCGCCTTAGTCCAGGCGCTAGGCGCTTTACGCCAACGCAAACCACTCGGAGAATCTATATCCAGATAAAACATCTGTTTAAGATATTCAATTGGCGGAAGTAATTTAGGTTTCATGCATGAGTTGAGTTCGTAGTTGGTTCGTAGTGTTGAGCAGTTTAACGTCATGCTCAGGACGATGTGTTAAAGATTTGTCATTCCTTTAACACATACTTGTTGACGTGTTAAGCGTTAGTTACAGTCAACGAGTTGCCACTGAGGATCGAGTTGATCAAGATAGCTGCAGAAGCCATCTTCGTCAAGAGGGATCGGTTCCTCTGGATCCAGTTCAATAGTTGTTGTGCACAATGCAGGAGCCCACTCTTCAGGTTCAAAGCGAGTTGCCCGATAGAGCAAACACATTTCGTCAACAATTGCTGTAACTGTGACATGAGTGTCGGAATAATGAACGTCTTCAATTGCAAGAACTGTCATCAGTCAGGCTCCACGAATGAAACGGTGGTTGAGATGTAGCACTTGTAACGAGTCCACATCTTTGCAGTTGTGTACTCATCAACAAAACGATTGCGATCAAGAGAATTGTTGTTAGCACGCTCGACTGCGCAGCGTGCAACATTAATACGATCAAACAAGCTGAGGTTTGAATCTGTGTTACGCATGATTGAATTGAGTTGAGTAGGTGGACTGGATTTGGGACTTACACTGCCTCCTTCTGTGCTGTTTGCACAACGAGTACAGACGCCCAAGTCTTTAGATTATCTTAATGTTTGATTTGCTCAAACCTGTGCCAGGGATACTGATTGATCCCCGCACACCAGACTCACGTGCATTGACAGTGAACTGGAATGGACCAAGCTGAAACGATTTGGTGTACGACTTGATTCCATGTTCTGTGACATTGAATCCAGCGATTGTTTTATCGAAATTGAATGGAGACTTCTCGGTCATTTGCAAGTGTTTGGAATAGGGATTCAAGTTCAGCTTCAGTGCCAGTAATAGATACTGTCATTGAAACTTTCTTGGGTTGTGGCCTACGTCGTTCAATTAGTTTGCGAACTAACATTCGACGTTGATGTTTGGTGCCACAACAAGGTTCAGGTTCGATTAGTGCACAGCAGCGATTCAGTTCTTCATCTGCTCCCCACTGTGCAGCTCTAATAAGAAGTTCATCAAAATTTTCTGATGTAAAAACGTATTCACTACACCATTCATCAAGAAGATGTTTAGGTGGAACAACTGGATGTTCTTTAGTCATTTGAGATCTTCTGGCATGAGTGCATTGATGTCATTTTCATCTTCCATATTTGTCATTACAAACTTCTCTCCATTGGGGGCAATGAAGCCCCCAATGAAACCAATGCCATATTTCTCTGCTGATTCTTTCATCTTGGCTACAAGCTGCATAGCTTGGAGTCTTTGGATGTCAAGTGAATCAGGAATACGAGGAGTGTTGGGAGTTGTCATTGGTGATGAGTTGAGTAACTGAGTCAGTCTACCAGGGTTGTCAAGGAATGATCGATAGATAAGCAATGCTTATATCTGGGGGATAATTATCTATCTATAGAAGAGATATCCCCTGGTACTCCCTTCGGGGGCCAGGGGGTGAGACTGGAATTTATGAATGCATTGCTACATGTTCTTTCCATGCAGCTGTATGCATCTCATCCGATGTAATTGGTGGTTCACCAAGTTCATTTGGTGTTGGATCATAGTCCAATTGTTCTTCCAGCATGGTGATGATCTCTTCGATCACATCTGCTGTACCTGGTACAAGATGTTCATCCATCATGTGTCTCCTACTCTCACGAGCAAGGACATTCTTAAGGATGGAACGAACTTCTTCGAGGTAATAATACTCGTTTTGTTGTGCGTTGTACCTGCGTAACAATGATTGAATTTCAACCATCATCTTAGGGCCCACTTGATCCATTATTTCAATGTGATATAAACCAATATCCAAGATGTCTTGGATTGTTTGTAATCGTGAACGCCTTAATCTATTCCTTGTCCTGTTACTTAAAAAAGTACACTGATCAAGCTGTGTTTCTGGTTTTAAATGCATTGTTTGTTTGTTGTGAAGTTGATGTAAACCCTGGGACTTACACTACACTGAATGTGTAGATGCCCAGGTGTGAACTAAAGTATTGGCATGTATTGGCACTTTGTACGTGCCATCCAATACTTAGGTATAACGATTACGTTGACTTAGGTTCTAGCATGATCCAACCAGTGTAGTTAACACTGCTGCGATCAATGCTTACTAATCCGTATTCTTCCAGTCTTGTTAATGCTTTGAGATATTGTTCAACCCTTGAGTTTTGACCGGGACACCTTGGTACGTAACACGGTGTGTTCTTGTACTTCTTCCTGTGGTTCAGGAAGTACAGATATAAGTTCCGTTGGTTGATGCTCAGACCAATCGGCGGTGTCAGTGTGCTTGTCATTGATCTGTTCAGCAGTAGTATGGTTTGGTTTCGGGGTAGAGCTTAGCGTAGTCGTTGGAGTAATTGATGTCGTACTTGCCGTGCGTCGACGTGAGCCCAAGGTCTGGCTGGTCCCAGACTTCGTACTCTTCTGCGTAGATGAGATATTCCCTGATCGCTTGCTTCTTGGAGAAGACACAGCGCGTAAGATAGGGGTATCCTGATTCGTACCACCATCCTCCTTCTTCAGGCCCTCCGTAATTGAGGACGGCTTCGTGGATGGTGATAGTCGTTGGGTCTTGACCTTCCCACTCGGAGTGGGTGTTGTATCGCTGGATTGCGATGCGCGCTTTGTAGGACTTGGGGTAGAAGCGCTTGAGGTCAGAGAGATAAGACATTGGATTGCATCCAGTAAGGTTGTGATCAGGATTGAAATGATGACAATGACAATCAAGATGATGTCATTGTTTTGATGCTTAGGCTTGGTCATCGTAAAGCTCCCATTCTTGGTTAGGTGTATTAGTCACAGAGAAACCGACAAATTGTCCGTCGATTTCAACTAGTGACCATTCAGATTGATCAGCTTCACGCATGGCTTCTTCTTGCTCGTAGGCAAGGTCAGCCATTGCGTCGAGGAGATCAGCATTACGCTGCTCATCAATGAAATTAGGGTCTCTCATGGTATGAGATGAGTTAAGTGGACAGTTGTCTGCGTTTATAGGATGCGCAGCCCCCTGGTATAATAAATACAACACGTGTGTTGTATATGCCAATACCAATGCAGTTAGCTGGTAAGGGATTTGTACCTCCTGGTTATGGATCCAGGGATTTTAAGGATGAAATTAACCCTGGCATAAACCTAAGGCAAACAAATCCATTGGGTTGGCAAGAGTTAAATAAAGATAACATTGGAGCTGCGTTCCAGAACTTGTTAAATACTGTGACAGCTAACCCTGCACAGTACACACCTGGATACGATCCAATGCTTAATCAAGGTGGTCATCATCCTGCTGCTAAACAATTGATTGGTGCTTTTACAGGACAAGGAATTGGTTTTACAGATGATACTGGAAGTGTACAGTTGACACCTGGTGGATTAAATCTTCAGTCTAATAAAGGTTGGTCTGCTGGATTTAATCCGACAGGCGGGAATATAAATGTTGGACCTGTAGGAATACAAGGCACATGGACAGGAGATAAAAGCATTCAAGCCACTGTAAATCTCGGTAGACCAAAAGATTTATCCAGTGGTTTCATGACTCCTCCCATGATGCAAGAGTTTTTAAACCCTGTTCAAAAACCAGTAATGCAAACAGGCCCTTCAGCAGGTAGACAGCTAATGCTGGAGCAAACAGATGAGTATTTGCGTCGTAACCCATACGGTTATCGTTGAATAAAGTGTCGAGGTAATTGAATACGTTCGCAGTAATAAATGTGTGATGTACTACTGCATACGTAGTCTCGATTAGATCCATCCCAGATAAAACGTTGTCCATCTGAAAATGTGATATAGCCAGTACCAAGGTACTGTTGAATGCACACTGCTGTGGTGCATATGAAGTTGAGCATAAATTGAGTTGAAGTGAGTGGACAGTAAAGCCTGGGACTTACATCTTTGTTGCGAATAGTTCTCAACAAGGAAGGCCCAGGTATTAGTCAGTGGGAAACGAAGTCAGAGTCGCTGAGAAGTTGATGGACTGACAAGCAGTCTTCAGCAATCTCATCTCTGGTACAACCGTCCCATTCGATGGACTGGTCTTCAATGACTTCACAGCCAGCATCTTCGAGCTGATCGTGGAATTGAGACCAAGTACGTGCGTTGCCCCAGACATGGGCATAACGCCCAGTGCGGTCAGCGATTAGTGCGATGTATAGTCCCATTGTTATCAGAGTTGGGTTGAGGGTTGATGTTGGTAGGATCCACTCCCATAAGTGCCATGCCACTGATGGTCGCAAGGAGGAGTGCGAGGAGGGCAATAGCAATAGATCCTAGGCGAGTCTCATGAGTCTCACCATAAGAATCCATTTGCACATAGCCCTTTCCGATGCGGTAAATAGTCTTCATCTCAGATGGTTGCAAGGATGTAACGGCAAGCAATGTAGTCTTGGTCAGGGAGTGATACAGGGTTACCTTGTTCGTGTGAACCATAGGTATCTACCCACTGACCATCGATTAGTACATCGAGACACTCAAGAAATGCGTCGATGTATTCACATGCTTGCTCTGTGCGTGCCACCCAGTGAAGGTGGCAGACAGTGCTCTTGCAACTGATGTAATAGTCATCGATCTGGAACAATTCAATTGCATTGTTCAGTTCAGTCTGGTCAAAGGTAATCATCGTGTGGTATGCGATGGGATTGTATGCAGGATAGTGAGTCCTGCAGTAAAGGCCCGAAGGCCCTTAGAGCAGGAGTCAAATCAACCAACGATGCGCCAGCAAACTGTTGCATTCCCTTGGGAGGTTGATCCTATATGCGCAAATGCTGCATAGCTTAGATCAATATCTGCATGGGAGTAAGGACCACGATCATTAATACGAACAATGACTTGACGCATGTTCGATTGATTCGTGACCCTTATCTTGGTACCCATCGGTAGATAAGGATGTGCCGCAGTCCAACTGTATGCATCAAAGGTTTCACCATTGGCAGTACGTTGTCCATGCATGCCATCATCAACTCCGTAATGGGTAGCGATGCCGCAGGTTAGTTGTGCAATCAATAAAGTTTCAATCATGGGACTGAGTTGAATTGATGGGCAGGATATAGAGTCCTGCAGAAAAGGGCCGAAGCCCCTTAGTGCAAGAGTCAGTCTTCATGCCTGCGTTCCCAACGAAGCAGATCCCGATTGAGATCTACCTTACGTTGGAGTACCACGCAGAACGGCATGAGGTCTTGAAACTCACGCATGCCATCTTGCCATTGGAAGAAGATCTCGAGAGCAGCTTGACGCTGTTCTTCAAGTTCTTGGTCAATAACAGGGGCATCTCTCCTGGCAAGCAGGCGAGCATCCTGCGTGAGGAGTTGTTCAACAGCTTGGTAGTTCATAGAACTAACTTGGTGTCGTGTGGTGTAGTGCAGGAAAGCCCTGCAGAAAACCTACCGTCCGATATGAATTCGTATCAAGACGGAAGGGTTAAGTGCAGAGATCGGTAGAATGTATATACTGATGTGTTATACAAATGTTTCCACCTGGTGCTGAGTTTCTAGCAAATTATGTAAACCAAAACATTGGTCCGTTGGGACTTGTTGGCAGAATGCCTTTAGGTCTTACGGGATCCTTGCTAGGTGTACCTGGTATTGGTCCAGGAGGCAATATTGCTCCTGGTATTAATAGACCAGAGTTGCTAGGTGGACTTGCAGGTGGATTAGTTGGTGGGCTCTTTGGTTAGTTCATGTACTTACTGTTGATGCAGTAGTACGTATCACCAAGGAATCCTTTGGTGTAGATCAAGTTATGTCCTGGTTGGTTGTGGCACGTTGCTTTGTAGTGTCTGTTGAGAACTTTCTGTGCTCCAACAGATAGGAGTAAGCCACAACCAACGCCGAGAACAATAGCAACACAAGAGTCAGAGAAGTAGTTACGTTGCATGAATCAGTTACCTTGCTTGGGTTGGATGACGAATGCCATATCGTTCGGCATGATGAGTGCCGCTGCCCGAGTCCGATACTCGTTCAGCTTTCCAACCATGGCTGCCTTGGTAGGTACCTTGGCATTCTCAACTGCTGCTGCAGTTGCCAGCAAGAATTGTGCAGTGTTCTTGCGAATGTTAAGTGAGGTCATGATGTCGTATGGAATAGAGGCAGGATATAGAGTCCTGCAGAAAAGGGCCGTAGCCCCTTAGTGCAAGAGTCACATAAGCTGACGCTTACGTTCTTGTTCCATGTCGATGCCGTAATGATAGAAATCTTCCATTTCCATCACCATCTCTTTCATGGAACTAGGGATACCATCCATGAGAGTACGTACGTCACGCTCCAACCATTCCTGGTATGTAGCATCGGTATCTGGGTCGAATGTATTCCATAGCTTCTCAAATCGAAGCATGGTTGATTCGCCGCCATACCATGTGACGCGATACTGAATCTCAGCGGATGGTTTGTAAACCAGTGCAGGTGTTTGCATGGTGTTGTGTTGAGTAGATGCCACGGGATTGTGGCAAGTCTGATGCCGGGAATCGAACCCGGCTACGCACCAGCTATCAGAAAGGATGGTAGTCAACTACCAGAAGATCTTGCTCCCAATCCTCAAAGGATTGGAAGTATTCAAGAGCTTCTTGCTCGGTGTCAAATACCTTCTCACATCCCTGGAAGTAAGTGTCTTCAAATGTGTAGTCAGTGTAAACAGCAAAGGGATTGCGCTTGACTTGAACGGAGTAGTACATGGTGTGTTGAGTAGATGCCACGGGATTGTGGCAAGTGCTGGACCAGGGTTTGCACCTGGTCGCTCGCTTTAACGAATCAGCTAGATCTTGTAGCCGTTGGTAATGCACCAGTCACGGTGGATTTGATCAGCCTCCTTGGGCCAGTCATGGTTAAGACATTGCTTGGTAGTTGCCTTATCAATGAAGTAACCAGCGACTGGGCCTGCAAGGATGCCAAGACCAAATGCTGTGATGATGACTGCTGCAAACGTGTGTTCAGCTTTGATCATGATGCTGTGGTGTAGACAGAGATGCCACGTGAGTGTGGCAATAACCAGAGCCAGGCATTGCACCTGGCTTGGGAGCTATAACTCACCTGGCTTGAAGCTGACGTACAAACTTACGTGCCTGATCAACTGACATCGTGGTGCTGCAGTCGTAACCCTTCTGTTGCTTTCGAACCAGCTTGGTGATACGAGCTAAGCCCACTTCCTTGTTGACCACGAAGTGATACGTCGCTTGCTTGGTTGCTACAGTGAAGTAAATGTCCATGGTTGAAGTGAAGTGAAGTTGACGTAAAAGCTACGTTTAACGTCCAGCTTGACGTATATAAATCCCGAGTTAAAAGGTCGGAATTAAATAGAGTTAGAATTCATTACTGTCCTAATTGAAACACTAGATGTAGCGGGGGATTACCCAACCTCACGCGCGATACGAATTCGTATCAAACGCGGAATTGATAAGGAAAATAGCGAATATTGTACGGTAAATTGGTCGGGAATCTGATCATTGATGTTTTCCCGAGCTTCGCTCGGTGCTTCTCAATGCTCTTTCCCTACCCATATAATTAAGACCCCTCACACCTTTCTTTTTTTCTATACACAATTCAATTCGGTTGGGGTGTTGGAGAAGAGTCAGGTAATTTTGTACCCTATTCGCCATATATAGGGGCTCTTTTTGTAGTAATAAATACCT
>Ga0129333_10005628_pt1 | contig 11798 bp, 15 predicted proteins | sample CPB6_08_DNA_FD_94474 | JGI IMG/M metagenome (GOLD analysis project Ga0129333, IMG submission 94474) | Freshwater to marine salinity gradient microbial communities from Chesapeake Bay, USA - CPBay_Sum_0.6_0.8_DNA | ecosystem: Environmental > Aquatic > Marine > Coastal | place: USA: Chesapeake... | reverse complement strand
TCTCATTTCTCGATCCCGTTAAAGCCGGCGCAAAAGGCCGATTGCGAAGATGACCAGCAGCAAGGTCGCCGGCGCGAGCGCGAAGTGGCTCGCCCAGGTCGGCTCCTTCGACGCGCGACGATGTTCGTCGCCCCAGCGCCACGGCTTCTCGTTGCTGATTTTGAATTCGTCCCTGATCGCTTCGCCGCCGAAATAGATCAGGCCCACGACGCAGATCGGGATGACTGCGGTCCAGAACTCCTGGGAGGTCAGACCGAAGACCGTCATCGGCCCCTTCTCGAGGCGCGCACGATGCCGGCCGCGAGCGCCAGGAGCGCAAGCGGCAGGCCGACGCGGAAGGCCAGAGGCGCCTTAGTCGAGGACCGACGCATGAACCCGCCCGACCCCTGGGCCGGTGAGACCAATGGCCGAGGCGGCGCCGCGCGCCAAGTCGAGAGAGCGGCCCGTCCAAGCGGCCGGGCCCCGATCATTGATCCGGACGGTCGTGCAGCCCCGGTAGCAAACCGAGAGGAGCGTCCCGAACGGGAGACTGCGGTGAGCCGCCGTAAACCCGCCAGCGCGGAAACGCTCGCCGTTGGCCGTGTGCGCGTTAAGGCGCTCTCCGCCACCGTAGTAGCTCGCGACCATGTTTCCGCCGCCAGCGGCCGAATGTGGCCGGGCGTGCCGCCATCCGCGAGCGCGGCCCCGACGCGTCCCGACCTGGTAGGCCTGGGCGGGATTGTCGAAGACCTCATCGAAGAAGTCAGAGATCGGATCGCTGGCTGCGGCAGGCGTCGAGACAAGCGCGAGCGCCAGCGCGCCCGCGAGGACGTTCTGTCGGTTCATCGAATTCTCTGGAAGGCGGTCGCTATTTGAAGCGGCGACCGAGACGCCTCAGAAGGTCAAGCTCGGCGTGGTTATGTCGAGATTGTTTTTCGTCGTCGACTTAACCTTGATTTCGACGATCGGCGTATTCCCGGCCACATAAGGGCTCCCGAAGATTCGGATCGATCGAACCCACGTCCCGGTGCCGGTTCCATCGTCAACAATATCGGTGACGACGACATCGGCGACATCGGTGACCGCTAAAAGCTGCGCGAATGTGTTGACGGCAGAAGTCATGGCTTAGACCTTCAATTCGTTCGCGGCGATGAACATCGCATCGAGCTGGTCGGCAATGCCAAGCGCTTCGGCAAGAGCCGCAAGCGCCGGGGAGTCGCGATCAACAAAGTTCCCGTATTCCCAAATCACCTTGATGGCGGTGCTATCCGAAGCGGCAATCGCAGCGTTCGCCTGATCGAGCAGACCTTTCTCGGAAAGCACGACGCGCACGGCCCACATCGGAACCGATGACGGAACCGGCGGCGGAGGGGCGACGTAAGGATTCGGCTCGTTGCCTTCCTCGATCCACGCGAGATAAGCGCGATAGTCCGTGTTCGCTTCGTCAAACGGGATGCAAGCGCCGTCAGCGTCGCGGATGACAGATTGTGAGTTTGTTAGGGTGTAGGTCATTTATAGCTCCGCTGAAAATGTCAGGGGAATAGTAGCGGCGGTTGTCTGATAAAACAGCGCCAGTGTCCCACTAAGGCCGGAGGTGGTAAATCCAGCACCGCCCCCTGCAATCGTTGGCGTTGCCCTCATTGTCACAGGGAAAACAGTTGAATTATTTTGCAGAGCGCCAGTAGTGACATAAATGCTTGGGAGCAAAAGATAATACCTCTGACACAGCGCCAACTCCTGCCCATACTGCCTGCGTTCAAACGGTGTGGCGACGGAGCCGGATTCGAACTGAACTCCGGTGATATAGAAGGTGGCTCCTGACGTTCCAATTACTGAAACTGATCCGGTCGCGCCGTTGGCATTGCTCGAAAGCCATGACCCCGGAGAAAATAAGAAGTTTGACCCGCTGCCGAGATTGAACCGCAGAACAATTCCGGCCGTATTATCTGTGGCCCACGTTCCTGACGTGTCTCCCGGTATCGAAACCGTCTTATATTCCCAAGTGTTTGCAGCAGCGATATTGAATGTAAATACGTAGCTTCTAGCTCCACTCTGGTTCTATACCGCCCCTGTATGATTTCCTGTGAGTGAGCTATATACCCAGAAGCTGACGGTCACCGTCTTAGCATTGGCGGTTCCCCAGGACAGGTCAGAGATATTGTATCCCTCGATCGTCTGGACGAAATCAAAATACTCCGCAGCTCCGGCCGTATATGACGAAAGCGACGTCACGCCGAGATAATTTGTGAAGCCGACAGGAGGCGTCACAGCTCCAGCATTTTGTTGCACAGAGAGTTTGCTTGCAACAGACGTCTGAAGTGCCCATCGGTCGAGCGTATAGGCGCTAGACGACGCCCCAATCGTGACGCTTGCTCCCGCTCTCCTTTGGTCGATCCGCATGTCACCGTTGATGATCCGGTTGCGGAGAAAACCCGTTCCAGCGGCGGAGGCTAAGTTGACTGCGTTTGTCATTGGTTATAGCTCCGCCGTCGCTGTTGCCGCAGAAATTCTCAACGCAGCGCTTGTTGAAAACCATTGCACGCTATCAGAGGTTAAATTGTTTTGGCCGCCGATACCTGAGCCGGATTGAGTCACGGTCGGAGTTGCGCGCATTGTAACCTTATAAAACCATGTTGCGTAGGAATACGATGATCCGTTTTGCGCCGTATCTAACTCTCCATTCATAGTCTGATAGTACCGCTGGCACATCGCTAGTTCTTGCTGATACGACCGCCGCTCAAAAACGGGATTTGTCACCGTGCCGGATTCAAGCTGCGCTTCGCCAATAGTCCACGTTCCGCTCGTCTGCGCGCCGACCGAGAAGACAATCTCGATGCCGGTTGTCGCGGCGGAAGGAATTGAAATCTGCGCCGAGTAGCGCGACGGCGTGCTTGTGACGGTGAATGATCCGGTCGCGATCTGCGTCCGCGTCGGACTGGCGAGCGTTCCAAAGGCGTCGGTCGTGCTCGCGTAATAGGCTGTCCAGTTGACCGTCGTGAGAACCGAGTTTGCCAATTCAACAGAAAGCGTCGCGATCGTTCCGGCAAGATCGGCGGAGTTAAGAGCCTCGATGCGCTGTGCGAAGCCAATCCCCGTGACAGACGCCGCGCCCGTGAACTGATAGCGGTAGCGGTTCGCGCTCGCGCCTTGCACGCGCTGGCCGGTGACGTTCGCGCCAGTGCAGTAGGCATACCAGCGGTCCACTGTATAGGCGAGCGCAGCTCCCGCCGTGATGGTCTGGGATGCGCCCGCGTTGCGCTGGTCGATCGCCATCGCCCCGTTCATGAGGCGGTTCTTCATGCCACGCACGACCGAATAAACGTCCTGCGCAAGCGCCGAATTAGAATAGGTCACGAGCGGATAGGCGATCACCTCGACCGTATCGCCAACCGTCGCCGCGTTCGTCAGCGTGATCGACGTTCCGTTTGTCGCGGTGAAATCGCTTCCCGATACCAGCTTCACGCCGTTCTGAAAGACATCGACCGCGCCGATGGGATAGTTGACCGTAAAGACGGTCTGCCCGGCAGTCGCCGTGAAGGTTGTGCGGGAGAAGCTGCTTCCGGGCGTAAGAACGCGCCATGCAGTGCCAGACCATGTGTATGTCGGGCCGCCGGCGACGCTATACGTCTGGCCGACCGTCGGAGAAGAAGGGAAGTCCATCGCCATTAGTTTGCGTCCTTAATAGCGGCAAGCTGTTCGTCGGTCGGGCGGGGAAGCGTCGGATGTTCCCACTTGGCGATGTAATCGCCGCGTCCGTCGCTGTCGTTTTGGAGCGTGATGGCAGTGAGAAAATCGCGATCCGTCAGGGCGGGATAAAGCTGCATGATTTTATCGTAGAGAGTCATTATGCAGCCCTCGTGAGAAATGCTTGGAAAAATGTGTCGGTAGAAGAGCCTGCTACAATTGGTGATGTTGTGCCGTAAACGTATCCCTCAATATAATCTGTTGAGCCATTCAAATACATTAAAGCTGTTACAGCAGCCCAGTTGGAGCCATTTGAAGTAACAAGCTGCTGGCTGCTTTTGAACTTCGATCCATTTTTATATATTGCAGCCATGCTGGAATTGATGTTGCCGCTTGGCGCAACGCTCAAATTTACGATGACTTGATAATACCCTGCGACTGTCGGCGTAAATCGGAAATTTGTTGCATTGTCATAATTTGAGTTCGTATCAAACTCTTCTGTATCAAACTGAACCTTTGTCCAAGTAGACGATGATATAGATTGATTTAGGTTTCTATAAGCACTAAATGCCGGCCCGTTACCCGCAACATTCGCCGCGAGTTTCGCCTGCGTCACGCTCGCATTTGCGAGCATTGCCGTAATGACGGTGCCGACGTCAGTCAGCGATACATACTGCCCCTCGCCGCCCGCATCAGTCGCGACCCATTGCGACGTATTGCCGTCGTTGTAATAGACGTAAAGTATGCCGTCGGCGCTATTCCACCAAAGATCGCCAGCGCCTGGATTGCTCGGAGGCGTATCCGAAATAGACGCGCCGCCGCCGATGTTGCCCCACGCCGAACCGAAGCCTTCGAACTTGCCGGTCGTGGAATTGTAACGGAGCTGACCTGCCGCGCCTGTCGGGCGCTGCGCTGTCGTTCCAGCCGGCAGATTCGCCGCGCCGTTTGCGCCCGTCTGCGAAACCTTCGCGGCCAGAGTCGCGTCAAGACCATTGATCGTCGCCGAGTAAACCGTTCCGCTGGTCGCGTCGCGCCAGAAGATCTTGCCGTCAGCTTCATTGATCGCGATTTGACCGCTGACCAATGACGACGGAACCGCGCCCGGCGTCGTGGAGCGGAGGATTTTGACGACGTTCGTCATTGAGTAGTTCCCGCCTTAAAACGTGCCGCCGTCCACGACGCTCGACGAATTGAGGAAATCGGTGCCAGCGGTCGCGGCGACCAAAGCGGTGCCGGACTTTTTCAGGATCGAGCCGTCAGCAAGAGCCGTCAGGTCCGCACCCGCACCGCCATAGGCGAGGCCGATGATCGAGGCGTTCCACACGCCGGTGACGATGGTTCCGAGAGTCGTGATCGAGGTCTGACCCGCATAGCTGGCCGAGATATCGATGCCAGAGCCGGAGACGCTGATCCGGTTCGCCGTGCCAACAGCCGCAAACGTGCTGCCAGTGAGCGAAAGGCCATTGCCAGCGAGATAGGTGCCGGCGCCGGAGAACTGGGTCCACGGCATCGACGTTGTGCCGAGAGTGCCGCCCTGATCAGCGGTGCAAACCCAGCCGGTGTCGGCCTGGGTCGTGCCTTGCTCGACGAAGACGAAGGCGTTCGGAACTTCCGACCAGGCGTCGAGATCAGTCGCGCGCGACCAGGCGGAAGCTGCTGCGAGATAGATGCCGTTCTGGGCGGCGGTCGATTGGTTTTTAACCAGGACACGGTCGCCGGCGGCGACGGTGATACCATCGATCGTCTGCGTGCCGGATAGCGTGATGTTCGCGGTCGTGGCGCATTTTACAGATGCTTTCGCATCGAGGCCCTGCGCAACCGTATCAACGTAATTCTTCGTCGCAGCATCCTGCGCGTTCACAGGATCGGCAAGGCCGGTGATCTTTTTGCTATTCCAAGCGACATCCGCTGTCGGGACAGAAAGATCGCTAATTGACGCGACGGCCGCCGCCGTGACGCGGCCCTTGGCGTCAACCGTGACCTTCGTATAGGTGCCGAGATTAGCGTTAACCGTCGCGAGCGTCACCGCCGCGCTAACGTCGGCGGAGCCATCGACCGAAGACAAGGACGCGGTCGCGTCGCCGGTCAGCGAAAGTGTGCGACCCGTTGCCCATTTCGTGGCGGTGCCAGCATTGCCGGAAATCGAGCCATTGATTTGATTGCTGAAGGTCTTGTTGCCGCCGATCGTCTGGTTCGACGACTTATCGACGAAGGAGCCTTTGCCCGCGACCGGGATGATCGAAGTCGCCTGTCCCGAACCATTGTCGCCGACGCCGAGATACAGCGTGTCGTCGGTTTCGTTATAGGCCGGTTCGGTCGTAGCAAGAGACGAAGGCGCGCCAGCGGCGCCGCCGGAAGCGCGACGCTTCAAGCGAATAATGTTCGTCATTTATGAGGCTCCTGAATTCTAAAACGCGCCGCCATCAAGAATGAAAGCGGGGTCGATAACTCCGGGCGGGCCTTGCAAGCCCTGGGGCCCAGGTATTCCTTGCAGCCCACGGACTCCCATGGGGCCTTGTTCAGCCGCTGCGATTAGCGTCTGCTCTTGTGCGATGACCGCGATCGCCGCTTGCGGCGTCGCATCGATGACGAGAGTCTGCGGGTCGTTGTCGCCGAGCGTCAGCGTCGCGCCAGGCGCTCCGCCGTAAACGATCTGCGTCTGATCGACCGAAAGAACGAGATCGGTCATCGTTCATCCACATCGAGCGGCCACGCCGGGAAGCTGCGCTTCTCTCCGGCCGGATCGATTAGATAGGCGCGAAGATGCGTGCCGATCTTCTTCGGCGGGCACTTCACGCTTTCCGACTTGTCGAGAGTCAGGATGAATTTGCCGCGATTGCCGGTCACGCTCTGATCGAGCAGAACAGACGATCCACCTGGCGGCGCCATCGAGAGCTTGCCGCCAGGAAACATGACGTCGCCGCCGACTTGAAAGCCGGTGAGATCGATCGGAGCTCCGGCGGCGTCCTTGTAGGTGAACGGGAAAATCCAATCGTCACCGACGACGAGCTTGATGGGCGAAGGCGCGGTCATGCGTGTCTCGCTTAAAAGGTGCCGGGGTCAGTAATCGCGTCGATTTCGGTCTTTGAATAAGCGCCGACGTCGCCCGCGTTAATCGTGACAGCGCCGCCCTTGCCATTGACCGACGTAACCGGGCCGCCTGAGATAGACGCCGCAGAAGCCGCCGCCAAAACGGCGGATGCCGCAGCGGCCGTCGCCGATCCCGCCGCGTTTCCGGCTTGCGTCGCGGCCGTAGCTGCGGACGATGCCGCAGAAGCGGCCGAAGCGTCAGCGCCGACGCGATCAAGATGAACCGCGCCACGGTCGAGTGAGACTTGCTGCGCGCTCTCAATCGCGGACAGCGCGCCACCTGCGACGCCCCAGACCGTCACATCGGAGAAGACAGAAGTCGTTCCCCAAAGGTTTGTGATGTTGATGCCAAGCAGGCCCGTTTCGTTGTCATAATTGGTCACGCGGCCCAGAACATAATCGTCCGGGTTGGCGTCGCTCAACATCATAACCCAAGGCGACGGCGTAAAGAATGCACGGCGATCTGTGGCAATCGTCACATTGACAGCGCCGAGTTGGAAATGGGCAACCGTTCCATCCTCAATCGGAGCATTGAGAAAGCCGAGGGCCTCGATGTTGGCAAGGCGCTCGACAATCGGAACAACCGCATCGCTGACGCGCGTCAATCCGACCTGTGTGATTTCGGAAATAAGCGCGTCGAGGTTCGGTCGATAGGTTTCAAGCGCCGTCAACCGATTGTCGATCGCGGTCATCGCGCGGTTCATGCGATCCGGCGATGCCGACTTATCGACCTTGAAATCAATGTCGGGAGGTAAGGCGCTCATTGTTGCCCCTTAGAGAGTGACAGGACGCTTGTTTGCAACGGCGTCGCCCATCTCGGCGACCGTCGCTTCGTCTGCGACATGCTTTCCGGGCATATAACGGTGGCCCTGAACCTCGATCGGCTTATTGAGTGTGACCTCAAAATAGTTCGGCTCGGTCGTTTCAGAGGGAGCGGCGGCCGGAGCCGCCGTCGCTGTCGTAGCTTTCGCCATTATTCAGACCTTTCTTAGAGAACCCAATCCTTGAGCCATGCTTCGTGGAAGATCACGAGCGGGCTTGTCGTCGTTCCGGTTGTTTTCAGCTTGAACGATGAAATCGCCGATCCAAGATTCCAGACGTAGGTGCGCTCAAGCGCGCCATCGGCTGTCGTCACATCGGTATAGGAAGACGGGCTTGTCTCGGTCGTGTAGCCGCTGCCGGTGAGCAGTTTCGCGCCAGCAGTGTGCTTGGTGGCGTCAAAAGACTCATACCGGATAGTTGCGCGGACGCTTGTGGTCGGAGCCGGCGTCGTGCGCGGGGTTGCAGGCCAGTAGTGCGTGTATGCCGTTTTTGGGCGCGCAACCGTGACCGACGAGTCGGCCAGATTGATGCACGGCTGCATATCCTGCGTGCCCGCAAAGACGGCGCGGAAGGGAAGAAGCGGGGGAAGTGACCCGCCCGCGTTCAGCGTTCCGATCGTCGCAGCGGAGAGCGAAACCCAGTTGCCGGAAATCTGAACCTGATAGGTCAAAGCAACCGACGACGGGGCAATGCTACCGGCAAGGATGTCGATCGACACAATGCCGCCGGAGAGCTGCAGGCCGGCGAGATCGATCTGGCTGACCGTCTGCCGGAACTTACAGGCATAAATGTTCGCAGCGATATGCTTGCCCGGCTCTGGAACGTGTGTCCCGCCGACAAGGCCAAAGAACATTCCCTGTGTGAACGTGTTGGCCGTTGAAACGCCGATCCAATGGTTCGCGGCGGTCACTACGACAAAGGCATAGCGCTTGCCGGCTTGCATATAAACCGGGGTCGGGAACGTGAACTTCGTCTCGCCCTGCGCGCCGAAGGCGGCGCTGGAATTCGCCACCGCACCGACTAGAGAGCTTCGCGCCAGAGTCGTTTGCGAAAGGGTCTTCGAAAGCTCCGGCTCGCCGGTGCTGTTGCACTCGACCACCGAAACGGTCACAGACCCTGTCGAGTCAAGCTGATTGAAATACAGTCCGACCGATTCAAGCCAGAAGTCCTGACCAACCGGGAAGGATTCGGCAATCTGCGAGCCGGTGAACGATCCGGTTTCCGTAATGAAATCCCAATACGGCTCCTGCCACGTATCGACCCAGAACTGGGTTAGGCGCATCAGGACGTGATCGCGATAGTTCGACCAGCCGGGCTGGTTCGGATCGAGCGAAACGGTGAATGTCTCGCCGGCGCGCTGGAAAACGCCCGTCGCGGAATTGTAGCTGCCGGATTGCCAAAAAGCGGAGTTGGTGCAGACGGAAAAAGTCCCGCCGTAACGAATACGGCTGCGGGTCATCATCTTCTTGACCCAGTCCTGCACCGAATAGGAATAGGACGAAACCTGATTCCATCCCGTCACCTTGCCGGTATTAAAGCGCAGCGACGAGTCATATGCGGGAAACAGGACGCCGTTCGCCACGCGGGCGAGCGGGTTGAGCGGATTGAAAAGTGAAAGCGCCTGCGATGCTTTACCGTCGTCGGCGAAACGAACGCCTTCCTCGACCTTACAATTGGAAGAAAGGTTCGCGAGATCGGAGCTTGCCGGATTGAGGAAGAAGTCGGCGCTCGAATCCGCTGCGTTTGACGGAATGCCGTTCTTCGCCTCAAGGATCGCAAGCCGGCCCAACATGCGGCCCTGCAATTCGAGATTGACGTCTTGCTTGGTGTTATTCGAAAGACGCGCGATGTCCGAAGCAAGCGAAGCAAGCTGCGGCGCGGTCGTCGCTTCGAAATTCTCAAGGGAATCGACGCGCCCCTCGACATCGTTCAGGTTCGGGACTTCATTCCCCGTATACATCGTCACGCTTTCGACGCCGGTTGGCGTCAGCACGACACGCGCGATCTGTAATAGAGCCGAGTCAATGACCGGGTCCACCGGATCAGGCGCTTCAGAACCGATCGACGTGCCGAGGTTCGCGACACGCGCATGAATGACCTCCAGAACCTGCGGCTGATAGACCGGGTTCTGGGGCGTCGACTGAGCGGCGATCAGGACGTTGCGCGGGGTCGCGCCGGTGTCGACTTCAGATCCCCAGGCGGAGATGATGACTACGCGCTTCGCAGCGACGGGGAGCTGCGAAACAAAATCGTAAACAGTCGGCGCGGTTTTCGCGTAGACCTTGCCACCGTTGTAAACTCGGCCAGAGGCGACCGTAACCTGCGCTGGGCCGCTTTTTGCGGCGGCAAAGCCCGCATATTTCGGCGCATCAACAATCGCGTCTTCGACGATGTGATCGATCGAGTCCGACACATAAGTCTGCATATTGTTGATGTCTTCGGGGACGTTCTCCGCATACGCGAAGACGTTAATCTTCTGTTCCATGTCAGGCTACCTTCCGATCATCGCCAAAATTGAATTCTCCGAAGCGAAGGCCCGCAGAGAATGAAACTGGCTCATAAAGTTTCAGCGACACCCAAACGTCGTCGCGAGCGGCTTGTGCAACTGTGACTGCTTCAAGCGAGTCCCAAAGCGGGTCCAGTGGTTCGGCGTTCCAGAAACCAACGCCCCACCAATTCGAGAAAGACCAGATCGGCTTCTTGATTGGCGTTTGAACTGTCAGCTCCGCGCTGAACGCGGGGATTGATGAACGCGACCATCCCCAGAAAGACATTGGACGGCCAAATGCGCCGACCTTCGCCGGGTTCATAAAGCGCAGAGAGCTGTAGAGATGCTTCGCCGCGTCCGAAGGGATGCGGAACGAATTGTTGTAGAAGCTCGGGAAATAGAACGCCTTCGCAACCGACGACTCGACGACATCCGCCGTCGGAACCGGCGCGACCGCCGTTGCAATCATCCCAGGCGCGACAGCGAAGGACTGCGCTTCTCGATCGGGAGCGATTGCGACGACGTGATCGGTCGCATCCGACGGGATGCGGAATGACTGCATCGAGAGGTAGTTGTAAAACGACTTCCAGGGCTGCGACGCTTGCAGCTGCACGCGATAACTTGCGTCAATGGCGCTCTCGATCCCGACGACGCTGACCGGAACCTCAAGATCGCCGTCCTTATAGACCGCGCGCTTGCTGTAATAATACTCGCTGCTGTCGGCCAGATAAGCCGACGCCGACCAAAACGAAAAGCCGTAGAAGGTCTGCCCAGGCAGAGCCGGGAAAATGCCAGCGTTCGGATAAATCCGAATCTCCGGCATTTCGGCCATCATCGCTTTGCGCTCGGCGGCCGTCATCGACGGAACCCACCACATCTTGTCGCGCGGCCGTACCGCCTTGACGATGTCGCCACCGACAAGATTCGTATAGTCGCGGATGCCCTGAAGCGTCGTCTTCTCACGCTTCAGACGCCAGATTTGCTTAACGACTGCGCGCTTCTTTTCCTCGGTCCATTCGTCCCGCCAGATTTCGAGTCCGAGGCCCCAAGCGAGATATGGCAGGAACTCGACCGGGCAGTCGTCCGGATTCCAGACCTGGCGGGGCAGGTCGGTCGGCAGAGGCCGGCGGGAAGCGGACGTGAGTGATTGCGCGATCTCCCAGGGCGTCGAGTTCGACGGGAGAAGCGATTCAGGCTCGGTCACGCCGACACCGTGATTTTGACCGTCACCGAACGCGCATAGGGAACCTGGTCAGCGTCGGGCACGATGTCCGCAGCCGGAGAGACCAGCGTGAATTTCATCATCGGAGCGACACGGCCGGCGGCGATCAGCGCGTCGGTCGGGATGCGCCCGCCGATCACTTTCAGTCCGGCCGCCGCTGCGACAATAGCGGCCACTGAGGCCGCCTGAATGGCGATCGGGGTAGGACCGGGCGGGATCGTTGCCTCGGCCACCACATCATACGGGAGAGGCCGCGCAGAGCGCACGGCGATAATGTCCGTCAGCTGCCCGCCGTCGTCGGCCTGCAGCCGGTCGTTCACCGTCTTGACGTCCGCATCCGAAACCGAGCCGTCCTCGCCGCGACCGAGCAAAACGACGTCGATCTGCCCGCCGCCCTTCTTGATCAGGGAAACAGACTTGACCGCCGGCGCCGCCTGCAAGGCGATCGTCCGGTAGCCGTTCCCGGTCAGACCAACCGCCGTGGCGTCGAGCGCGATGCGGATGCGACCGCGA
>Ga0129333_10005626_pt1 | contig 11801 bp, 10 predicted proteins | sample CPB6_08_DNA_FD_94474 | JGI IMG/M metagenome (GOLD analysis project Ga0129333, IMG submission 94474) | Freshwater to marine salinity gradient microbial communities from Chesapeake Bay, USA - CPBay_Sum_0.6_0.8_DNA | ecosystem: Environmental > Aquatic > Marine > Coastal | place: USA: Chesapeake... | reverse complement strand
TGACTCAAACTATCAGCGGTGGATTGAACAAGCCTAAATCAACAGGTCAAACTACAATACCTGTAGTTGCTGGTCAAGAAGCAAGAGAAGGCGACGAAGATGTACAAGCCTGGAAAAAATTAGCAGGTTTAGCAAAGTAATTTGTCGTTAATATAGTTGAAAATACCCGGCTAATCACCGGGTATTTTTTTGGCAATTGCTTTGCTATAAAAACGATAAATACTAGATTAAAGGATACTGGATAGATGGCACAGCAAAATATAGATTTCGGTAGTTTTCCCGATGATCCAGATGCAGATGCGATACGCACTGCGTTTCAAAAAACACAAGAAAACTTTAACGAATTATATCAACTACAAGTTAATAATGGCGTTTTATCTGTAAATCGTGCTAAGAAAGAAAAGGGTGTGACAGTCAACCCTACCAGCGGAAACGTTATTATAAGCAATGACTTTTATCAACTAAAAGTTAAAACTACAACTTTAGGAGTAGGCCTAACAGCAGGTCCAACAGCAGATCAAATTATTATTGATTCTGGACTATCAAATTTGTATATTGATTTATTACCAAATACTGTAATCAATACATCTTTAATTGTTGGTAATATCAGTCCAGGCTCGGCTAATGTAACAATAACGAACGGTAATGTGATTGCCACTAATTTAGTATCTGCCACAACATTAAGTGGTATATTGACTACCAACGCGCAACCAAACATAACAAGTATAGGTACATTAAGTAGTTTAACAGTATCAGGAAATGCTAATGTAGGAAATATCGGCGGTAATAACGGCGTATTTACAACAGTAGCAGGCACATTATCTACTGCGGCACAACCAAATATTACTTCAGTCGGTACAATGACGGTTTTAAATGTCAACGGAAACCTAATCGCAAGTAATATTACTGCTAACACGGGCGTGTTTAGTGGTAATGGAAGTGGCTTGAGCGCCATAGCAGGTGGAAATGTAAGTGGTCAAGTGTCATTTGCAGCAATTGCTAATTCAGTTGCAGGTGGAAATGTAAGTGGTCAAGTGGCCAATGCAGCGATAGCAAGCACGGTCTACACTAATGCACAACCAAATATTACAAGTTTAGGTACGCTATCATCATTAAATGTTTCCGGTAATATAACCGGAGGATATTTTATAGGTGACGGTGGTGGTTTAAGCAATCTAAGTATAAGTGCTGGCACTCAAATTTTAAACGGCCAAACAAATGTAAGCATACCTGTAAGCAATGGCAATATAACATTTAATGTAAACGGTCAATCCAATTCCGTTGTATTCTCAGAAGCAGACGCAATATTTAATATTGACATTCATGCTAACGGACAAGTAGGATCATTTGATCATATACAAGCAAATAGTGCATATTTTCCTAACGTATCTACAGTCTCAATTTTAGGAGGTAGTGCCGGAAACGTATTGACTACATATGGAAACGGAACACTATATTGGGGTGCAGGTGGCGGTGGAGGTGGTGGAGCCACTGGCGCGACTGGTGCTACAGGTGCAGTAGGTGCTACTGGTATAACTGGTAGTCAAGGTGCGACAGGTATAGCAGGAGCAACAGGTTTAATTGGTGCTACTGGCGTAGGTGCGACAGGTATAGCCGGAGCAACAGGCGCTACAGGCGCTACAGGACCACAAGGCGACCGATATTCTACTAACAGCACAACAAGCCTAACTATAGGTACAGGTATTATTTCATTGAGTGTTGGTACAGGATTAGCATATACTATTGAACAAGATATAGTTATAGCAAATGCTGTCGGTAAAACAATGAATGGCAACATCACTGCCTATAATTCTATCAGTGGTTTACTAACAGTAAATGTAACAAGCACTACCGGCAGTGGCACATATACGTCATGGACCGTAAACTTAGATGGCGCAGTTTCTACAGCGGGCGCGACAGGTGCTACTGGCTTAACAGGTGCTACTGGCCCTTCAGGTGGACCGCAAGGTGCCACAGGTCCTGCCGGTAGCAATGGCGCTACTGGTGCTAGCGGTGCTACTGGTCCAGTAGGGGCTACAGGCACAACATTCGTACACACTCAAAGTTTAGGGTCAGCAACTTGGACCGTAAATCATAATTTAAATAATATGTTTGTAAATGTTGAACCTATTGATGCAACAGGAAACAGTTATGTAGGTCGTTATGATTATCCAAGAATCACATTTAATAATGCAAACAGTTTAACCTTAACATTTTCTTCATCTCAGACAGGTTACGCCGCAATTTCTGCCGGTGGTCCTTTAGGTTCAACTGGTGCTACAGGTTTACAGGGTCCACAAGGAGCAACAGGTCCAAGTGGCGGTCCAACTGGTGCTACTGGTCCACAAGGCGCCACGGGTATAGGTGCTACAGGTGCAACAGGCGTTATAGGTCCAACTGGACCTCAGGGTGCAACAGGTCAGCTAGGTCCAATTGGTGCTACAGGTGTTGCAGGTCCAACTGGTCCTACTGGTGCTACTGGCGTTGTAGGTCCGACAGGTGCTACGGGTCCAATCGGTGCAACTGGTGTACCCGGACCTACTGGTGCGACCGGTCCTCAAGGTCTTTCAAGTTCAGCATTCAATTATAAGATCAACACAGGTGCTACCAGCGGTCAACCGCCAGACGGTGACATTTATTACAACAACTCTGCTCAAACAACTAGCACACAATTAAATATTAGCCATGCTACAGATGAAGGAACAGACATTGATATCTTTTTAGCATTATTAGAAGCGACTGAAGTTATCACTATACAAGACAAATCAAGTAGTTCAAACTTTCAGAAATGGACTATTACCGGCACACCTACTAATATAAATCCAGGCACCGTAAATAGTTATTGGACTATTCCAGTATCAATTTTATCAAGCGGTGGGACGGGAACTTCAAATTTTGCGAATGGATTAGACGTATTCGTAGCGTTAGTAAACGGTGTGACCGGCGCTACAGGTTTGACAGGCGCTACTGGTGCTACTGGCGTTATAGGTCCAACAGGTGCTACAGGTGTCGCAGGTCCAACTGGTCCAACTGGTGCTACTGGTGTTGTAGGTCCGACAGGTGCTACAGGTGTCGCAGGTCCGACTGGACCGCAAGGCGCTACAGGCGATGTAGGGCCTACTGGAGCGACTGGTGTACAAGGTACTACAGGTCCTCAAGGCGCTACAGGATTAACTGGTGCTACTGGTCCTTCACTATCCAACGCCGCAACTATTGATATTACAGATACAAATGGTTTAACTACTACATATTATCCAACATTTGTAGAAAATAGAACCACTAATCAAACATTACGTGCCGATGTAGATTTAACTTATAGAACAGATACCAATACTTTAACTACTGGTAATATCTCACTAACCGGTAATTACATCAGAAGTGTAGCAACAGGTATCAGTGCTGCAGGTTCAAATCAAGGCACAGCAACCGCAATCACAAAAGATATAAATGTTGTTAGTACTGTAAGTGCAGGACAAGGTGTCATTTTACCAACAGCAGTTGCAGGCATGGTCATTATTGTTAATAATACAAGCGCAACAAATATGAGTGTATATCCGGCAAGTGGTGCTGCTATTAATAGTTTAGCAACTAATATTGCTTTCAATCATGTAGCAGGTGGCAGTATACAATACTATGCTGTAAGTACTACACAATGGTATACTGTTGGCGCTACATATGCCTGAGGATTTTAAATGAGTAATCCTATTGAATGGAATACAGACGCCGGATTGATAGGAGTTTATCCTGCTGAAATCTATATGGAATATAGGTTGTCCGCTGAAATTAAGTCAGGTAATGTAGGATGGGAAATTATTGATTATAAATTAATAAGCGGTACTTTACCAGAAGGATTAAGTTTTAGAAGTGACGGTAAAATTTATGGTACTCCAAGCAACGTTTCTGCGGATACTACTCAACAATTTGTTGTACGTGTCACAGCAAGCAATTTAGTTGAAACTGCAATTAGGGATAGAACTTTTGAACTTACGATTACTGGTGAGGCTACTCCACAATTTACTACCCCAAATGGATTATTATTTACTACTGAAGATAGTGAATGGATAGAATATCAAATAGAATATGAAAATCCAATACCAACAAACAAAATTCTAATTAGAGTATTACAAGGTCAATTACCGCCAGGATTAGAAATAAACGAATTTGGATTAATTCGAGGCTATCCAGCAGCGCCGACCTCAAAAATTTCTTATCCGGAAGTAACTACAACAGCAATCGCTACAGAAAATTCAAATAACTCAATAACTGTTATAAGCACATTAGATTTCGCAGTTAATAGACAAATAAGTTTTAGTGGAGTCACGTTTGGTGGCATTACATCAGGTACAACATATTATATTAAGTCAATTATCAATGCTACACAAATTACTATATCAGAATCTCCGGGCTCAGATACATTTGTTTTAGATACAGCATCAGGCTTTATGGACGTGACTCTACCAAGTATAAATTTAGGACAGCCTACAAAGCGACAATATAATTTTACTCTTGACCTATTAAGTGCTAAGGGAAATGATAGAGCGCAATATAGTATTTCTGTAATCAATCAAAATTTGAGCGTTAGCGAGGGAGGTCCTGGCAAGCCCGACTATACAAGACTACCTACAATTTTAAATACCAGACCAGAGACTTATAATATTACCGCCAATGAAGCAGATTATGGTTATTATGTTTTGCCTCCTGAAGGATCAGTAGATCCAGGAGTAACTTATAGTCCTGCCCAAAATGCTTACATAGGCGAATTTCAAAGTGATAACTTTTTTAACTTTCATTTATTAGGTTATGATTTTGATGGGCGCCAACTAACTTATGTTATCAACGAAAATCCACCTTGGTTATCATATGATGCAGTAACAGGATGGTTGTATGGATTGCCTAGCATACCTTTAAATACAATTGAAGAAATTACATTTACAGCACAGGCATATAAAGTATTGGGACTAAACACTTACACTAGCCCACTTTTTAATTTTTCCTTTAAAATAAGTAACGGCGTTAATAGCACGATTAATTGGATTACTGATAGCAATTTAGGACAAATTTTTAATGCAAGTCCCTCATATTATAACATTAAGGCAGAAGCAGATGTTGAACTTGAATATGATTTGGTAAGTGGTGAACTACCACCAAATTTAACATTACTTAGCGACGGAGAAATTATTGGTATCGTAGCATATCAACCTACTGATAATTATCAAACGGGAAATCAATCAGCCGATTTTACTTTTACAGTTAGAGCAAAAGCAGTAGATGAGGATCTAGCAGAATTCGTCACCAGCGAAAAACAATTTACTATAACTGTGTTCCAGGAATATACTCAACCAACTGATAATCTTTATATAAAATGTACACCTACTTTAACAGACAGAAATATTATAAAATCTTTGTTAAATGATAATTTTATAATTCCTGCAGATTATTTGTATAGACCAACTGATAATAATTTTGGAAAAGCGTCAGAAATAGTATATGGTCATGCTTATGGAATAATAAGCAGTAACTTAAGTGAATATATCGAGGCAGTTCAAAAAAATCACTATTGGCGAGATGTCACATTGGGAGAGTTATCAACTGCGGTAGCGAGAGATGAAAATAATAATATAATTTACGAAGTAGTCTATAGTAATGTAGTTGATAATTTGAGCGTATACGATCCTAAATATGGTGTAGATTATAGATATAGTACGAGTGTTAGTGAAGAAATATATTGGCCTAGATTTATTGACTTAAATTTAGGTCCTTGGTATGTAACTAATCAAGAAATTTATACGTCCTTTATTTTCAATCAAGAGGCTTATCTCATCACAGATTTTCGTGAATATAACTTGTTGACACAAAATGGCATTCCCCTACTATTAAACGGGGGAATTCCTACTTTTTATACAAGCCTGACGCCTGGATATGCAAGAATTTTATATCCTAATAGTTTAGATAACATGCGATTGCGTGTTGAGCAGGAATTAGGAGCAAATTATAATTATAAAATTTTGCCATTATGGATGACAAGTCAACAGCGTGACGGTAATACATTAGGCTTTACTCCTGCTTGGGTGATAGCATATACTAAGCCAGTAGAGATAGTTGATGTAACAAGTGTGCAAACGATCGGATTAGATAGTGTTGGTTTATATGCTGTAGTTGTTAATGATGTAAGTAAATTAGTAGTTGGAAGACCTATAGTATTTACGGGAAATACTTTTGGTAATATTGTCAGCGGTGCAGTATATTATATTAAAGAAATCGGACCTGCAGGCTATCCAAACGCTATAGTATTAAGCACAACTCAGAACGGCATAGTATATAAATTAGTTACAGAAACAGGATATATGGAAGGCAAATTTGATCCTATCAGTTATGCGGAGATTATTAAAGAACGCATACAAACTGACTGGGCGTTCACGCTTAATGATATAGACTTTCAAATAGACAGATTTACAGTTGATAAGGAAATAACGTATGATTATGATACACTTCTAACTACACCTAGTTGGATTGAATATCCAAGTGCTACACCTACTCCGGACCCCGTAGATAGTGAAAATTTCTATGTTATTTTCCCACAAAAGACAATTTTACCCACAAAAACTCAATATAATTTGTAGAAGGTTACACATATATAAATACAACATGGAACTTTGTAAATGAGCAGTATTAACACAAACAGCCTAGATGTCAATTACCCGATTCCTGGACAAAACAATAATACCCAGGGGTTCCGTAATAACTTTACTAATATCAAACAAAATCTAGATATTGCAGGCAATGAGATAAGTGATCTTCAAAACAAAGTTGTGTTAAAATCTGCTTTAGCCAATTCTACATTAAACAACGACATGGCTAATACTCTAATTGCCAATGCGTCAACATTACAATTCCGTGCTACTACATATAACTTAGGCAATGCCTTGATCGGTAATGTTAAAATAGATTGTAGTTTAGGTGACGTACAGTACGGCACATTATCGGGGAACATCACATTAGATTTTGGAAGCTGGGCTCCTACAAATACTGAAGGTCATGTTGAATTGAATTTAGCCAGAGCGAATGCTAACGCAGATGTATATATATTTTTCCCTAGCGACACACCATTTAGAAGCATAGAGTTGTTAGAAAACTATGTATTGGCAAACAATACTCCAGCACTTACTTTCCCTTACAACAGCACAAAAATGAACTTGATGCTAACAACCACAGATTGTGGTAATAGCATAGATATCAGTCCAAGCAACAGACCATTTAAGAGTACATCAATACAATATGGTGTACCACCAAGCACAGGCAGATTGGGTGATACTAACGGCACAATCTATATGCCGGATAGTGTTACGCAATTAAAGGTAACTGACACTACAACAGGTACTGATGTTTTAACTGTAAGTGATACATCATCATTATATACAGGCATGTCATTAATGTTCACTGGTTCAGTTTTTGGCGGAGTTAATACATCAAATACTTATTATGTACGCAATGTAGTTTCAAACACAACTTTTACTATATCTGATACTACATCAGTCGCTAGCAATACATCATTATCTTCAGCAAGCGGGAATATGTTTGCTAATCCTATTAGTTACATATATGTTGCTGTAGATGATTATAGTGCAAACGCTGTGAATAGAAGTATTGCGAATACAGCAGCACCTAACATTATAACTGTTTCTGGAACAACTGCAAATCTTGTTGTTAATTACCCTATACAATTCACAGCAACAGCAAACGCTAATGCTAATACTTGTGGCTTAACTGTAGGTACAGTTTATTACATTAAATCTATTGCAGGCAACGATGTCACAGTCAGTACTACACGTTACAACGGCGTTGCAGGACCTGAATATCAAGGAGTTACGACAGTAGCAAGCGGGGACGTTGATATTGATTATACTGTGTATGATGGACCAGATATTTTCCGTAGGATCCCATTACAACCGTTCTAATTTATGGAACATCCTTTTATAAACGATTTATCTAATAAAAGTTTAGAAGAACTACAAACAGATATAAGTAATTTATCGGCAAAATTAAATTTTGCATATAGAGCGAATCACGGGCAACTTATAAATCAAATACAAATGGCTTTAGAAAGTTACCGCAATGCGTACACTAAAAAAATGGACGAATTGATTAAAAAACAAAATATTCAAACTCAAGTAGTAATTGATAAAAAAAGTAAATGAATATTCAAATAGAAAAAGATTTTACATTTTTAACAGCAATTCATTTTGAACAAAAATACATGGTTAATCTGTACGAAATGAGAGCAAAAATGGAAGTGCTTACCGAAGATGTGTTTGAACAAAACATAGCAATTGAACGGATGAATTACTTTTTAAGTAGTCACATTGAAAATCTTATCTTTATTAAAGACGATGAAAAAGAAGCGATACAAAATTATACAAATGCAGGCATTAAAGTTTGCACTGTGCCTGAAGAACCTTATGATCAAATAATAGGAATGATTTTATTAAACAAATGCAATGCTATAATGGAAAATAGAATCAGTGTAACTGAAATCACATTTGGAAGTAAGTTAAGTAATCTAATTAAATTCAGTATTTTGGGAGAAGTTGCCAAACTTGAATATCCTGAAAATGTTTGGTATAACAAAAATACCTTGTCTGTAAATGATAAATCAAAAAAGGAAAAAATAGTAAGTTTATTTGACAAAAGTAACAATTGGGCTGAACTTGAATTGACTTGGAAAAAGTAAACTGTTACAATCGCTACATGAGATTTGACAAATACGGGCAGTTAATTTTAAGCGAAGATGATATTTGCGAAATTTATTTAAAAGAACCCGAAAAAATTCTAAAACAAGTTTTGACTGACAGTGCTATTACTATACCATCTGTTTTAGAGATAACTAGCCCAAGATTTAATCAATGCAATAACACAGAGATTTCGGTTATTGAGTTTGATGCAATCAATCAAAAAGTCTGGCACATGCCAGAAGAATATAAAACTCTTGATATCGCCAAATATGTATTAGATCGTTGCCAAAACGAAAGTGAACTTCAACGCGCAGGAGAAGAACTACTTCTTTTTCAGGAACGAAATATGTTTGAATTGTTGAAATACTTAAAGTACTTGGTTGATATTATGCGAAAAAATAACATTGTTTGGGGAGTAGGTAGAGGAAGTAGCGTGAGTAGTTTTGTTTTATATCTCATAGGCATACACAAAATAAATAGTTTGTATTTTGATCTTTCTATCGAAGAATTTTTAAAATAGGAAATAAATTATGAAAAATCAGAGAACTGCTCAAGGAAAAAATATTGACATGGCGGCACTTATAGCCAAAAATGAAAGAGTTCGTGCTGTAGGCAATATGAGGGTTAACGCAAGAGGTGACACTATTGATAACCAAAATAGAGTCACTGTACCTGTCACACAGAAAGCGGGCGCAGCATATCAAGCGAGGGTAGGAAATAAAAACGCGCAGGTTAAAAAATCTAAAAATCCTGTAAAACCTAGCGAGATAGAAAAAACTAAAGATGAGTTAGAATTGGAAATGCTAAGTGAGTTTGATGACGAGATAGAACAAATAAAAAAGCAGGAGAATAAAAAATAATATGGCTAATATTAATCCCTATAAAGTTGGAAAATTAAAAGCATTGGGCGATACTATTATTGTATCTGAGATGGCTTTCACTGAAAGAGTGAGTGCCGGCGGTATAATTCTACGTAACGATGATACCAAAAGTTCAGGTATTAGACCAAGATGGGGAAAGGTTTATGCTGTAGGTCCCGAAGCGAAGGGCGTCTCGGTAGGGCAATATATTTGTATCAGTCATGGTCGTTGGACAAGGGGTATCAAGATTGAAGATGAAAATGGTGAGCAGACCATACGTAAAGTTGACCCAAAAGATATTTTATTGGTAAGTGACGAGCCAGTAAATGATGCTACACTTAGCGATAAGGAAATTTAAGTTATTGACTTCTTACAATTTCTCTATTAAACTATCTCAATGAAAAGTAATCTATGGGTCGAGGCATACAGACCTAAAACTGCTGACCAATATGTTTTTGTTGATCAAAAACAAAAAGATATGGTTTTGAATTGGATCAAAGAAGAAAGTATTCCCCATTTACTACTAAGTGGCGATCCAGGTACAGGAAAAACAACTCTTGCCAAGTTGCTTATTAATGAGTTAGGTATTGAAGAGTTTGACGTATTTGAAGTTAATGCTTCACGCACCAGAGGCATTGATGTAATACGTGAACAAATTAATAGTTTCGTGCAGACGATGCCGTTCGGCAAGTTCAAGGTAGTGCTATTAGACGAAGCGGACTATCTCACACCTCCGGCGCAAGCCGCCTTGAGAAATGATATGGAAGCGTATCACATGACAGTACGCTATATCCTGACTTGTAACTATGGCTACAAGATCATTCCTGCACTCAAGAGTCGTTGCCATGAGATGCATATCTCTAATACTGATATCACAGAATTTACAGCAAGAGCCGCAACTGTTCTTGTTACTGAAAATGTCGAGTTTGACTTAGATGTACTTGATACATATGTTCGTGGAACTTATCCCGATTTACGTAAGTGTCTCAACAGATTGCAGGTAAATAGTCAAAGCGGAAAACTTATTCCTCCTGACACTGGTTCAACAAATGAGGATGACTTATTACTACAATCAACTGATTATTTTAAGAAAGGCATGTTAAAAGAAGGTCGTCAATCATTACAGGAATATATTAAAATGTATCCTACAAGAGCGGAGGATATCTACAAATGGATGTATGAGAACCTTGACTTGTGGGGGCAGGATAACAAGAGCAAAGATAATGCTATCCTAACGATCAGAAATGGCTTGGCGAACTTACCATTAGTAGCTATACCCGAAATCGCTATAGCAGCGACACTAGTTGAATTGACATCATAAATAAACCTATGAGATACTTATTAATAACATTTTATAGAAAGCCTGGCGGTCAGATTGACGAGCAGGCACGTTTTGTAAAACGTGTAAGAAATAGTGATATAACCATGAGCAATATCATCATGGATTATGGTACACGCAAAATTGAAAAATGCGTGGTAGAGGGAAATAAACTTAGTAAATCTTTTGAAGAACTACATTTATACTACAAAAAGATTTATCCTCAAATTGTTGATCAACTTGAAAAAGAAGGTCCCGAGTTAGCAAAACGCAGAGAAACGGGGAAATAATCCCCGTCTCTAGTAAGCGTACAACTTTAACACATCCTCGATAATTCTGTGTCGTCGTATGTCTTTTGGTTCAAATTCACAAGTGGCGATACCAGTGACTGGGTTCTGATATAATCTGCTTGTAAGGTCAAGCAGACCATTGTCTGCGGTTCGTCTGTCAGTTTGCTCTATGTCACCAGTTATGACTATTTTGCTACCTTCAGCAATGCGTGTCATTAGCATCTTAATTTGACTGGGTGTAGCATTTTGCGCCTCATCTAGAATTATCCAACTATTTTTAAAATTTCTACCGCGACAGAATGCCAGTGGAGTTATCTCAATGATTTGCTCATTTAACATATGGACTAATTCTTTCATGCTATAGTATTCTTTCAATACGTCTAGTAATGGGCGTACCCAAGGCTCCATTTTACTGTTTAAGTCGCCAGGCAAAAATCCATGTTTTTCATCATCGACTGCTACCGCAGGTCTAGTCAATATGATCTTATCGCAGTCTCCGTTTCTTAGGGACTTGATCGCGGCTAGCATCGCTAAGTACGTCTTACCGGTGCCAGCTGGACCGGATACAACTACGATGTCTAAGTCTCTGTCGATTAGTGATAGG
>Ga0129333_10005625_pt1 | contig 11801 bp, 12 predicted proteins | sample CPB6_08_DNA_FD_94474 | JGI IMG/M metagenome (GOLD analysis project Ga0129333, IMG submission 94474) | Freshwater to marine salinity gradient microbial communities from Chesapeake Bay, USA - CPBay_Sum_0.6_0.8_DNA | ecosystem: Environmental > Aquatic > Marine > Coastal | place: USA: Chesapeake... | reverse complement strand
CAACTTTTGGACCTGATGTTGTTATAAATGGCACATTTAACACAATTGCCGGGTGGACAACATCGGTAAGTTTATCAGGCACATTATCCTATGCCGGAAATAAGGTTACATTTTATGACCCAGTAGCTGATTCAATAGCACTTGTTGAGCAACCGGGCATTTTGACAATTGGAGAAACATATAGAGTGACTGCGCATGTGTCAAATAATAATGGTGTCCAAATAACTGCAAATGGTAATTTATTAGCAAATCCAAATCAAAACGGAATATTGTCAGTTGATTTTACTGCAAATAGTACAGGCATTAGTTTTGAATTTAGCAATGGTCCAACAACAGGAGGGGTTCACTTCGACAATGTTACTATATATGCAATTCGCAATTATCAATTATCTGTTTATTTACCAATACTTATTGATGATGGGGAATATACAGTTGCCGACAACAGAAAGAGGGAAAATAAATTAAGTTTTTCAGCAATTTTCGCAAATAAAAATTACAATGGAATCGGTTGAATTAATTTTACTTATTAGTGGCGCAAGATACAATTTGCCTCTGCCGTATGATACTGATTTTCCTTTGGCAATAAATCGGTCAGTCATGGATTTTGAGGATGTTGGAAAGCGGAAAGGAGATTACACGAAGACAATAAAAGTTCAAGCCAATTCAGAGGTAAATAAAGTTTTGCAACATTTATTTTTGTCCACAATTTCGCAAAATGACAACAAAGTATTATCGTTAAAGGGTGACACAATAAATGTGCAATGCGAAATCAATGTAAATGGCTTGACACACACCAAAGGATATTGCCTAATCAAGTCGGCAAGTTCAACATTAAAGCCAAACTTTTACGAGATAACTATATTCTCCGGAATGAACGATTGGGCAGATATTTTGTCAAAGAAAAAGCTAAGAGAATTGAATTTAGGTCGAACAATTTGGAACTGGGCATACATTAAGGATTCAAATTTGCAAACCAAATCAGAAAGTTCAAATCCATTTAATTTTGTCTATCCCTTAATTGATTATGGAGACATTGGCAATAAGCAAAATTCAAATGATGGAATAATGGACTATGAGTTAAGAATTGCTCCATATATCAGAGACATGGTCAATGCTATTTTCGCTCAAACCGGATACACCTTGACATCAGAATGGTTGAAAAATGATGACATTAGAAAACTAATTTATCCATTTACATCTGGCAATTGGAAGAGAAGTATGGCTGACGAGTATAATGCTAAAGTAAGATGGTCATCAGCGCAAAATATAATTGACACATCATCACAATATTCAATTAATCCACAATTTGAAGATTATGATTATGCGAACCAAATTAGTTTAAATCAAAGTGTATCTGTAATTCCTCCTCCTTTATTTAGTAGTGCAACAATTCCGCTAACTGGTTTAAAATTTACATCTGCTGAGGGTGGTACACGAAAAATAAAAGGGACACTTTATTTGCAGGGCAATGGAGCAACAAACAATTTTTATCAAATTTGGATTCACAGGGGAATGGTCACCCCTCTTCCTGCAGTTACTATATTAGTTAACTCTTCTATTCTTGGAGCATCGGTGCAAACAGTGAATTTTGAGCAGGATGTTTATATTGGACCAAATGAAATTGTTACCATTTGTTTCTGGCCGTTGAATAATTCACTTATCAAAATTAACCCAAATTCAGTAATTGAATTTATTGCTTCAGACAATATTGAAATTGGAAGTGAATTCGATATTGCTAATACCTTGCCAGATAGAACGTGCATGGAATTTATTCAAGGATTAGCGCATTTGTTCAATTTGGTATTTGACACAGACCCATTGGCAAGGACCATTACAATGGAGCCGATGTTTGCATGGGTTGACTCATTGGGTAATTCAGTAGATGGTTACTATTTAGGATTTGACGAAGCGGTTGACTATTCAGCCAAGACTCAGCAACATTTGGAGTTAAAGACTGAATTTTTGAGCAATTATAATCAAGAACTATTTTGGAAATACAAAGACGATTCAAGCGATGGAATTTTGAAGGAGAGGAAAGACAAAACAGGTCATATTTACGGAGGTTATAAGCATTTACTTTATAAAAGATTTCAAAAAGGCACAAAAACATACACCAATCCGCATTTTGCCCCAACATACATGGGTTACCGAATTATCGGAAAACAAAAATTGTTAGTCCCTTTGATAATGGAGCAAATGACGAGTGGTTACGATACTCCAAGCTACAAATGTGAGCCGAGAATACTTTACTATCAATATTCAGATCATGATTCATATTTTGCCGGAAGCACAGGGAGCAAACATTATGAATGGAAATTGGTGGATTCACTTTATGCATTAAGTTACAACTATAATACAGATTGCCCAAGAGTTTTTTCGGTCGATGTGGATGGTGAGGTAAATTTTAGCCTAAACTTTGATGACATGTTTGTTTTGGATGGAGGAAAATCTTATGGTTTATTTAAGAGATATTGGTCCAAAGTCCCTCCATTGATAAATGAGGGGGTTAAGGCATCCGCTATGGTCAAATATGTTGAAATTGACAACCTAAACATGAATTTCCGCAAACTTTGGTATTTACAGGATGTCTATTGGATAGTCAACCGCATAATCGACTACAAACCACATGAAAAGGTGCATACTAAAGTTGAATTGATTCTTAAAAATGAGTTGGGCATGGCCAATGTTCAAAATCAACCAGAAGGCACAGACGGTTGGGCCAATCCATCGGACGCATCCACTACAGGCGAGACAATTGACTTTAATATTGACGATGAGATTTACACATCAACCGGAGATACAGTTACCACGCTAACCAAAGGCCCACAAATTACAACATCCGTCAACACCAGACCCGGCACAAAATTACCATCAACAAAAAATTAATAAAATGGCAGAAGAACTGATATATTCCATAGTTTTTAACGGCACAGATAAAAGTATTGATGCCATCAAGTCTATTGACCAAGAGGTTGCCCGGCTGACAGGCGAAGTTAATAAATTAAATGCCGTAAAAAAAGAAAACGGAGCCTTGAATGATGCTGAGACAAAGGCATTAATTGATCTAAAGGCACAGATAAAGGCATTAAATTCAGACAGAGCGCAACAGGAAAGGCAATTAATCAATATTAATAAGTCATTAAATGCTGAAACTGCGTCCTACAACGAACTTACAACTGCGGTAAATGCGGCCAAAGCAAGGCTCAAAGAGTTACCTATTGACGAGACGAACGAGCAATTTAAGGAATTGCAACAATTTGTCGCAAAAGGAACTGAGCGTTTAAAGGAATTCGACAAGAAAATTGGAGACAATCAAAGAAATGTCGGCAATTATGAGGAGGCAATTAATCGAGCTTCAAGCAAAATAACCATTTTTGGTATTAATTTAGGAGATTTAAAGGACAAATTTCAATCCGCAAAAGACGGAATTAACATAGTTAAAGGTGGATTTGCTTCATTTGACTTATTAAAGTTTAGTTTTTTTGGTCTAATTATTCTTGGACTAACGGCAATCATAGCTTTAGCAACAAAATTTGAGCCTGTTGTAGAGGCAATTGAGAGAGCATTTGCACAATTGAGCGCAACGGCCGACATTTTTGTAAATCGTCTTATAAAAATGGGAGATGCCATCAAAACAATTGTCTCTGGTAATTTCAAGGAGGGAATTGACAAGTTGAGTGGATCGTTTAAAGGCATGACCCAAGAAATGAAAGGAGCAGCAGAATTTGCCGGAAAACTTTATGATAGAATGGACGAGTTGGACGATGTTAAGCGCAGAAATTTAATCACAGATGCAAGGTCAAGAAAGGAAATTGAGCAATTGTTGCTTCAATCAAAAGACAGGACTAAGTCAGATGCAGAACGGATTGGATTGTTGGATTTGGCCGCACAATTGGAAACAAAAGCATTGGAAAGAAAAAAGAAAGTAGCAAAGGAAGAATTATCAATTGAAGTTGACAAATTAAGGCAAAAATCTCAATTATCGTCCGATGAAATTCTGCTTTTTGCTACAACAGAGGATGCTAAAACATTCAAACAATTTGACGAATCAAAAAAAAGAGGTCAAATTACAGGCAAAGAGTTGGATGCAATTGCGGAAAAGGCCGCAGCAATTGAGCAAATTGAAAGTGATTCAATTAATTTACAGGAAAGAATTACCAACCGAAGAAATGCTTTGATTGAAGAGCAGAAAAAAGCAAAGGATGACCAAATAGCTAAAGAAAAGGAATTGGCGGATAAGGCAGCAGAAGCAGCAGAAAAAAGAATTCAGAAAGAAAAGGAGGTAACAGATTTTCAAAAAGAAATTGCCAATGAAATAAATAAAATTAGAGCCGAAGAAATTGCCAAACAAAGAGAAATTGAGCAGAAAGCATTGGAAGAAAAAATGAACAGGATTGCCGAAGAGGCATTAATGTTGAATGAACTCAGTCGATTGGCGGTTAAATTGAAAAAAGACCAAAACGATTTGGAGTTTGAATTTGTTGCAAGTGGCTTTAAGACAGTCAAGGAATTTGAGGACGCAAAAACGGAGGAAGTAAAAAAATCAAATCAAGAACAATTAAATAGCACCTTAGAAACTTTTGGAATTATCAAAATAGCATTAGAGCAATTTTCAAATGTTATTGGGGAAATTAACAATATACAAAAACAAAGCGCACAAGATAGAATTGCCGAAATTGATGCACAGGCTCAAAGAGATGTCGAAAATGTTAATCAAAGCAATTTGAATGAGGAGGAAAAAGCGGCAAAAATAAAAGCAATTCAGCAACGTGCGGCAAAAGAAAAGTATGATATTGAAGTAAAATCATTTAATGCAAATAAAGCAATCCAAGCATTACAAGCAACAATTACAGGAGCGTTGGCTATTGCCGGAGCATTGTTGCCTCCTCCAAGTGGTTTAGGTCCAATAGCTGGAGCAATTGCAGCCGTTGGTATTGGAATTACAACTGCATTACAAGTTGGAGCAATATTGGCTCAAAAGGCTCCGGCTCCTCCGGCATTTGCAAAAGGTGGATATGTCTCTGGTGCGGGATCGGAAACGAGTGACTCAATTCCTGCAATGCTGAGTAATAAAGAATCCGTAATTAATGCAAAATCAACATCCGCATTTGCTCCATTGTTGTCAGCAATTAATGAATGGGGAGGTGGAAGGAGATTTGCAGTTGGTGGAATTGTTGCTCCATCATCATTTAATCAGTTAGCGGAAAGCAATGCCAGAGGAAGATCATTTGATATCATTAACAACAGAATAGACAGAATTAAAGTTTATCAGGTCGAATCAGAAGTAAGTTTAAGCCAAGTTAGAGTTGGAAATATTGAAGCCGAAGCAACTTGGTAATAATTTTTTATTATATTTGCAAAGGTTTTTTTCATTGTTTTATTAAATTTGTCAGGAAAGGTCGCAGTAAAATGTGACCTTTTTTGTTTATTTTCGCACATGCAATTGTCTGAAATAGATAAATTTAAACAAATAATACTTTTGTCAAAATATGACAAGTCTAAAAATTTTAGATTACTGCATAATTGTAACACTATTTTAAAAAAATATCAAATTGGTGGAGTCGATAATTGTTTAAATTGTTCATTTTATCTAATACAGAATCAATGCAAAAAATACCTAAGTCAGAATTAATTGATGCTGCTGAGAGAGGTTTATTTGATAAAGGCATGAGGGAAAAAGCAATTGTGATTTATTTTGAGAAGGAATTGAGGAAATGTGGAGGAATTGCTGATCAAGCGGTAAAAGAGACATCGATAAAATTTGGCATTTGCGAAAGGACTATTTATTCATACATCAAATCATATCGGTCATAATTGTAACTTTTTTTATTTGATTTTCAGTCAGTTACATAAATTGGCTGATTTTTTTACATTTATTTTTGATTAATGTATTCACATATCAAAATAAAGTGTATTTTTGCTTCATCAAATTTAAAGAAATGGAAAAATCAACTAAGTTAATTGAGATTGAAAAAAAGGCTTGGACTGAATTCAATATCAATAATCGCAAAAGAGATTCAAAGGTTATTGACAACTTGCAAAATAGATGGAATAAAGAATTTCAAAAGCTAACTGGAAAACAAAATGGTTTTGTGTATTGGACTGCAAAAAATCAAGCAAATCAGGATTACATCTATTACTTTGAGGATATATTGGCATAAATAAAAACACAATGAAAAACACACCAAAATTTTGCTTACAACATTTACCGATTGCTTACAATGAGGATTTGACTATTTATGCTGAAGTTTGGCAAGATGAGAATAAGAATTGGCATTACAAGGTAAAATATCCAAAATGCGGTAAAAGTCATTTTTATAGTATGGTAAATTATGTTGATTCCTTATTTGATGAACAACATCCATATTGGGCAAAAATTTTTCATAAACAATCGCGAGGAGAACTATAACGATTCGCAAAATGCGATACCATAGAATGAGCAGCCAAATGGCTGCTTTTTTTATTTTGTAAGTTTTGCAAAGTTCAGACAAATTAATTGTTTGATTTTTGCGTTGTGAAAACTATAAATCTATTTGGCGAAATCGGTTGGGATGTCACTTTACAAAGTGTCATTTCCGACATGAATGGTTACATTGGGGATAGTTTGACAATTAATATCAGCGGTCCCGGTGGATATGTTGACGAAGCATTTGCCATTTATGGCTATCTGCTTAATTGGAAGAAAGAACACAAGGCCAAAATTACATTCAATATAATTGGCACATGTGCCTCTTGCTCTTCATTCATTCCAATGGTCGGAGACGAGATTGTTGTAAATTCTGGAAGCCGTATGATGATACATTTGGCATCCGCATTTGGTGGAGGCAACTCCGAAGAATTGCGTAAAATGGCCAACGATTTGGAAAGCTACTCAAATCAAATTGCAGACATCTATCTTAAATCAAACAAAAAGGGTAAAACCATTGATGAGATAAAAAATTGGATGAATGCTGAGACTTACTTTAATGCTCAGGAATTAATGGACTACGGATTTGCTACAAAATTCGAAGATGTCCGGGCAATTGCAAAAATAAAAAATAACAATAACCAAATAAACATGTCTAAACTAATCGACACAATCATGGCCAAAGTTCAAACTTTATTGGCCGTAAAAAACGAAATTACTCCTGTAAATATTGACGGATCATTGGAAGATGGAACTCCGGTATTAATCACTCCGGTTGATGAATCTTTAGGTGTTCCTGTTGCCGGAGACATGGTTTCTCCTGCATTACCAGAGGCAACAATTGTTGTAATTGGTGGCGAAAAATATCAAATCCAATCAGACGAAGCAGGTTTAATCTTATCCGTTGTTGAAGTAATGGAAGAAGAGTTAATGTCTGCCCAAAAAGTGAAAGAAATTGTTGACGAATTGTCTGCAAAATTTGAATCTGACTTGGCTGCATTAAAAAACGAAATAGAGGCTCTAAACAACGAAAAAAAGAATTTGAACGATGCTATTGTTGCGAAAGATGCCGAAATTGTAAATTTAAAGCAAACTAAAACTCCCGCAATTGGCAAAAAAGCCAAAGAGACTGAAACAAAAAATTTATCAGTTAAAGAAAGAGCATTAAAATCAATCGAATCCATAAAATAAAAACTAAATAATAAAAAAAAATGGCACTTACTTACTCAACCAACTCCTACATTGGAGAATTCGCCAAAGAATGGGTGGCAGACATATTGTTGTCTGGCGATACCATTGACCAAGGCAACATTTCTGTTCATCCAAACATCAAAAAAGCAGAAAAAATTCAAACAATTTCAACAGATGCGATTTTCCAAAGTCGCGCTGACAGTTTCAACGCGAGTGGCACTACAACCGTAAGCGAAAGAACTCTGTCTCCTGTTAACTTAATGTCTCAAGATGTTGTTGGAATCAATGCTCTTTTAGCTGCTTACCAATCAGCTCAAATGCTTCCCGGTGCAAACAACAATGATTTGCCAACGGAGATGGGCCAATTCCTAATTAACAGAAAAGCCGAAGTTATCAAAAATCAAATCGACGAACTTATTTGGAGAGGAGACGTTAGCCTTACCGGTAACTTGATTCGCAAATGGCACGATGGTTTAGTTACTTTAGCTGAAGCTGATTCAGCGGTAACTAAATATGACGCAGGAACAGGCGCATTAACTCCAACATCTGTATCAGTTGGTGCAACAACTACCTTAGGCTTTGCCGCAGCGGTTACAACTCTTTATGTAGGTGATAAAGTAAAATGTAAAGTATTTACAGGAGCAGATGCTGCAACTTTGAATGACCTTACTTTCAATGTTCTTGATGTAAGCGGTTCATCTGTTGTAATTGATGCCGTAACTACAGGTCTAACCATTACTACCGGAGCAAATACTCGTTTACGTTTTATCAACCAATCAAACGTGTTGTCTTATCTTGGCAACATAATGAGAGTTAGTTCTGAGGCCGTAGTTGAGTCACCAGATTTCAGAATCTACGTTCCTGTTCACGTTGCCAATGCTTACATTGATGCAAACATTGCTGCAGGATTAAGCGGTTCTACATCATGGGAGCGCAATGGTCAATTAATCTACAAGGATAAAGTTATTGCCAAACAAAAATACTTCCCAGAAAACACAATTTTTGCATCAAGAGTTGGCAACTTGTACTTTGGAACTGACCTTGTAAGCGATCAAAACGAAGTGACTGCAAAATACATGAAAGAGACTACATTGGACGATGTTTATCGTTACTCAGCTAAGTTCTCTTCATCCGTAAACTACGGTTTTGCAAGTCAAATCAAAATGGTTCGCGCCTAATTAATTAACATAGTGGGGAGGCAACTCCCCATTTTAATACTATAAAAACATGGCATTAACAGTACAGGGAGGAGGCATAAATTTAACTTGTCCAGACCTAAAACAATTTGGTGGTGTAAAAAAGCTATTTCTGGCTAACCAAGAAGACATTGTAAGTTGGACTCCCGATTCCACCAACACACACGAATATACAAATATAGTATTTGCCTCAGCAGGCGTAGGATTTGAACAAATCGAATTTAAGCCGGGCGAATGTTCATTGAAACAGGCCGAAGCAAAGGTCGACTCAGGTGCATTGGTTAACTCAATATCCATCGAATTTGCAGAGCCAAAACTTTGGACGAGCAATTTAAAGAAATTGGTTGACATCGCCAACAATTGCAAACTTGTTGCAGTTTGTGAACTTTATTCAGATTCGACAAACAAATTTTTGGTTGCCGGATTCGATGAAGTATTCACAGACGAATCGTTCTTGGAAGTTACCAAATCGGATTTCGATTCCGGTAAAAAGAAAGAAGACAACAACGGTTTTGTAATAACTTTAGAAGGCAAAATGGGCGAAAAATGCCGTCAATTGACAGGCATAAGTGGAGCCACAACTCCTGCGGTTACAGTTGTTGAAATTGAGACTGAATTGGTAGCAGCAACATCAATATAATGTTGAAAATCAAAGATAAATATAAAGGTCAAACATTGACCATTCTTGGAATCGGTTGCGTGGATTTGGACAAGTTAGCGCAACCGATGCTCCAAGTAATTCAAGAGATGTATCCAGATAAATTCGTAGAAAATGCCAAGCCAAAAAAACCTGCCAAAAACCAAGGCGATATTTGAGGTTGCGAATTTAGGAACACCGAAAATACCACAACCAATTACCAATTTAAAGAGAATTGGTACTTTTTTTATACCATTTGGCGAACAAAATGACTTTCCGCAAATGATTGCAGAATTGTCAAGGGAATCGGCAACATTAGGCGCAATTTTATCCTCAAAAGCAGATTTTGCCGCAGGAGACACATACCAAGTTGATAATAAAAATGTCGAACTTTACTGCAAGAAAGTAAATAAAAACCAAAACATTCAGCAAGTTTGCGAAAATTTGTTTAATGATTTTTATTTGAGTGGAAATGCTTATTTAAGAATTTGCAGACCAATTGAATCAAAGATATTAGGTGAGTATTCCATTGAGCATGTGCCACAGGAGACAATCAGAAAGCACAAAGATTTAGACGGTTTTATTTATTCGATAGATTGGATTTCTGGAGTCTATCCAAAAACCAAAATATTTGAATTCCCAAATTTTACTCAAATTGATCAGTATTATGAGGAATCAATTTACCATATCAAAGACTATGTAAGTGGATTTCCTCACTATGGACTACCTACTTACATGGGTGCGGTTCAATATGCAAAATTGGAATATTTGATTGGCCTTTATAACAACAATCAGTTTGACAATCAAATGTTGCCAAGTGGAATTTTGGAGGTGGTAACGGCAAACATGGAGGAGGCCGATGCAAAGAGGTTTATTGGAGACATCAAAAATAAATATACCAATGTCGAAAAAGGCAATAACGGCAAAATCTTGGTTGTTAGCAAAGATTCAAACGAAAGTAAGGCATCATTCACTCCGATTAGTCAAGAACAAGAAGGTTCATTTACGGAACTCAAAGGAATTGCGACCGAAACGATAATTACTGCATGTCAATGGTTTCCATCATTGGCCGGAATTGCAATCTCTGGAAAATTAGGAACAAATCAACAAATTTTGCAAGAATTTGACATTGCTCTAAAACATGTATCTAAAATTCAAGGAAAATTTATAGATGCTTTTAAATCAATTGTTTTACTGACCACTGCAGGACCATTTGAGTTTAAATTTATCACAAATAAACCCGGCTATGTCAGCAAGTTGACGGATAAGGTTGCGGATTCTCAATTATCAACCTTTCAAGCCCTATTAAATAGTGCTATTTTGGAAGTTGATATAAATAAAAAGAAAATGTTTGCCAATTCCTTGCAAATACTATTTGGCTTTTCACAAAACGAAATAAACTCAATGATTTATGGCTCAGATCCTACTAATATCGGCAAGTGATGTGGTGGCTGAATGCTTTACCATGACCAAAACGGATACGAGTTTGGTCAAAAATACGCATATCGAGGCGGCACAGATTAATTCAATAAAGCCAATTTTGGGTGATACTTTATACGCAACAATTATTGCTCATAAAGCGGCCAACACATTGACGGCAAACGAAACCATTCTTGTCAATGACTATATCAAATTACCGTTGAAATGGTATTCCTATGCAAATTGCCTTATTAACATATTCAATCAAACAGGGTCCGGAGGCATTGTCAATCATAGAGACGAATTTGGAAATCAAGTTAGTGCAAGTGGATTTAATTTGACTCAGGCAGAAGCCAACAGAATTGGAGATACTTATAGAGAAGTATTAAAGAAATATTTGGATGACAATTTTACTTTGTTTCCCGAATACAAAAAAGCAACATTTGTTAAATCATTTGGAATTATAGTCGACTAAAAATGGGAGTATTACATGCAAATTTACCAGATGATCAACTGCATAACCCTAAAGGATTTGCGGATGCTGACAACGAATCAGTTTGTTACAAAAATTCGTCTGGTGAATTGGAATGGATAGGCAAATCTGCATTTTTAAACGCAGGAATGTCAATGATTACCGGAACAATTGTTGGAACTCCGTCAATAATTGCGGATGCTGAATTAGTCGGCAAATCAAAGGCATTTTTGATTGTCGACAATATTTTTAAGGGGATTTTTACAATTCTTAGCGGATTGGACACAGTCAACGGAGAATTGACAGGAATAACAGGATTAGAGGACACACAGATTTATTTTATTTTGGCAATATGAAAAAACTTATTATATTTTTTAGCTTAATTTCTTCGATTGTAGTTGGCCAAACTTACAATTTCAACGGCACTCAGACATTCAAGTCGAATGTGGGTATTGGAACGGCAACCCCTACCAAAAAATT
>Ga0129333_10005624_pt1 | contig 11801 bp, 10 predicted proteins | sample CPB6_08_DNA_FD_94474 | JGI IMG/M metagenome (GOLD analysis project Ga0129333, IMG submission 94474) | Freshwater to marine salinity gradient microbial communities from Chesapeake Bay, USA - CPBay_Sum_0.6_0.8_DNA | ecosystem: Environmental > Aquatic > Marine > Coastal | place: USA: Chesapeake... | reverse complement strand
AATGACATAAACAAAATATGCGGAACAGTAATTGACGTTCCATTTAGTGTGAAAGTTTCTTGGTTGACATTATTCAAAAATAAATAATTAAAACCACCTATAAATGGTGTAGAGCCTTTATCAAAAGACAAAGAATATCCAAGGCTAAACCAAAGCACTGAAACGACTGAAAGAGCAACAAATGACTGCATCAAAACATTCAAAACATTCTTTACTCTAGTCATGCCTGCATAAAACAATGCAAGTCCAGGAATCATCAAAAGAACTAATGCGGTAGAAACTAATACCCAAGCTGTATCTGCTGGAGAAAAATTAGATTGCATTTATTCCTCGCTCTTCTGTGCGAATTCTGACTATGTCTAAAACTGGGGTGACAAAAATCTTACCATCACCAATTTCGCCAGTTTTTGCTGATTTGACAATAGCATTAACAATGCTGTCTTTTTCAGAATCTTCGCAAACAATTTCAATTTTAATCTTTTGAATCAAATTAACAGTATATTCTGCCCCACGATAGTGCTGAGTATAACCTTTTTGCTTTCCTGAACCCCTTACTTCAGTGACGGTCATACCTAGTACACCAAGTTCATCAAGAGTTGCTTTTACTTCATCCATGCGCTGAGGACGAATAATAGCTTCAATCTTTACCATTGTAAACTTCCTTAAAAATTTATTAGATATCTGATATCTAAAATATTATTGTTCAGAAAATAAAAAATTAAGACGAGATTATGTAATCTCGTCTTAATTAAATCAAATAAATATATTATCTAGTTTTCACTGTTAAACTCGCAAAAATAGTTTTACCGTTGAACGTAGCTGAAATTCTTCCTGTAGTTAAAGCTGAAACATAAATGGTGTTTACAACAATATTTTTTTCCATTTCATTTTCATCTATATGAACTTGAGTTGGGACAATAATTTGATTTAAAGATGAATTTAAATAAATAATTGTGCCCCCTCGAGGAGCAGGACTAGTCAACTTTAATGTTAATACTGAAGTGTTATTTCTAACAACAGAATTTGGCAAAGTCTGTGCAGATAATAACTGACAATTCGACAACTTAGTTAAATAATCTTGTATTTGAATAAATGGTATCACAATTGAGGTATTACTTGTAAAATTGTCTATTTTTTCCAGTAAAGCCTTGTTATTTTCATCAATTTTACTTGATAACCCTACTATTTTTTCATTTAATATATTTAACTTGTCATCAAAAGTTTTTGTTAAAGAATCAAGCTTTGAAATAAATAAATTATCAATTTGAGTTTTGTCATAATAGTTATTTGAATTCTCTGCAGGATTTGTGTTTGTGCTTCCACCGGAATTACCTCCAGTATCAACATTGCCTTCATCATCTACTGACGGCGGGGTTACATCGCCAGATTCATCAATAAATTTACCATTGTCCCAAACAGCTAAATCCAAAGCTTGCATTTTACCAACCTCGGTGAGAGTAATATTAGCCAAATCACCATTCTCTACCATTGGGCAGGCGTCTTGGCCTTGTTTAGTCCAAGCCCAAGTACAAAAAACTAATAAATTTTTATATTGTTTAGAAATTTTTTGCATTTCGATATTGATTGATTTTTGCCAAGTAACATTACCACATCCGTACTCTTCAATAATAATTCCAACACCAGTGTCTAAAAGTGGTTTCATAAATCGAATAACATCTGACGCTTTATTATAAGGATGATAAGAATAAGCATCTACTAAATTCCTATCCAATAAATCTTGAGATTCTGGCAATGTGCTTGTTTTTGAGTAGCCAGCTGTCGGGACAATTATAAACATATCTGGGTCTATACTTCTTATGATTTTTGCAGCTTTTTCCCATAAGGCTTTACATTCTGGCCAGCCCCCTGTCAGTTCTTTTGGCTCAGATGCAATGGCGTACATAATTGGTAGACCTTTCCAATCATTCGCAATCATCTCGCACATTTCAAGAAACTTTTTATCTCTTTCAGCTGGGCTACTTACATTTACATGTAAATTGTGAGGTCCAACCAATGGATACATACCACCAATTAAAATTTTATTTATACTATCTAAAATTCTATTACGATACACTTGTGAAGAAGTGTATTGGTCTGGGTCAAATAAAAATCTACAAATACGATGGCCCAAAAATCTCAAAGATGAGAAAAAACCAGACCTGTTATAAGCAGGGGTTCTTGTCCAGCCATAAGCATTGCCCCAAGAAGCTCCTCTAACTGCTGAAATTGCGTCGGCTCCTTTAGTTGCCTCATAAAAATTATATATTGAGCCATCAAGTTTAACAAAATTTCCATCTCGAACTCTGAGACGAGGTGGTAATTTTTCTACTGGACATTTTGTTACCCAAGAATCTCCTCCAACTTCTAAATCAGAACCAGGCCAAATCCAATGATAAGATTCTTTCCAATTATTGTCAAAAACTCCATATTGAACATTATAAAGACCTGAATTCGGAGAATCAAATTGAAAAAAACTTTCCACATACCAATATTTATCAAGGCCATCAGCTTCTTTGCATATTTCTGTACGTTGCAAAACTCCGTTTACATTTTTTCCAAAGTTAAGCCATTTTTGTTGAAATAATCCTGTTGGGCCAGTGCCTTTGGCCATCACCCACCATGAATTATATGGAGGTTTAGAGTCCGATGGAAATTTTAAAGTGAATGGAATAATAATTTTATCATTCGAATCTGGACATAAAATTTTATCTTCGTGTATTTCAATAAATGGTTTCTTAACTCTTACTTGGGTTGTTACTACTTCAAAAGCAGTCACCTTTGCCATTTGATCTGCTAATAATTTGAAACCATCTGCAAAAAATAATACTCTGGCAGCTGAATATTTTCCAATGCCAAGTTTTTCATCAATTGTGAAAATTTGTGAATCATTTACATATACTGAAAATGACATATTTCCTTTTTCAGTTTTGGGGGTAATATTTTCCCATTTTACAATGGGCTTATTTTGGAAGTCCAAATATTCTCTTTTGATGTAAATTTGCATCAATGATGCATCAATTGGTTTAGATGAACCTTCTACTTTCAAATAAAGCTTGACTTCTCCTAAGTCTACATTAGCACTTAGTTCAAGTACTTTAAAAGTAGAATTGAATAGTGCCACTTCAGATAAATCACTATATGACTTAGTTGGAGTGACATTATTCTGGTCCTGTTCAAGGATATAATTTATATCAGCAATTTTTTTTCCTATAATTTCACTTTGCTCAAAATCTATAGGTGGGAAAAATAAATCTTGCATATCTTTTACTCCATTTTATTTTTGGGGAACATTTTAAATATTATGATATGCATTCAAATTACCTTGAAAAGTTACATTAAAGGTTTTCTAGCGACATATAAAACAGATTTATTAAATTTTATGTATTCAAAAAGCGGATAATCATTAAAATAAATATTTTTATTGACAAAATAAGAAGAATTAAGCAACATTTCTTGTAAATGAACATAAGTTTTAACATCAAAATAAAACTCATTTGGTTTCAAAATTTCATCGACTTTGATTGAAATTCTTGCATAGCATAATTTGCCTTCGTATAACCTAACTGCTAAATTGCCATTAAGATATTTACCTAATCTAATTGAATATTTATCTATTTTCATTTAAAATGGACCCGGTCGGACTCGAACCGACGTCACGCCTACAAACAAAATAAGTGTCTACAAGTTTAGAATAAGATTTATTTTTATTATTGATACCCTCTTATACTAGGTTATCAATAACTAGTTCTTCTATACTAATTACAATTCTTAGAACAGCAAAAATGTAAAAGCCAACTATTAATTACGCAGAATTTCAGTCTAGTTGAAAACATCACTCCACGGCTGAAATTTATTTTCAGGCTGCTAAAACGAAAGCAGATGCATTTCGCGCAGTTGCAAAATTATTTGCATTTATTTTTTCTTCGGGTTTAACGAGGCCACCGAACACCTCGACTTGCAACTTAATTTTTTCGCAAACGTTCAACTCCAATCGGGCCCTTGATATAATTATAATAGTATTTTATTTAATTTATTTATTAAATTTGTTGAACTATTTCCTGAAACATATTCAGAAAAATAAACTTCGTTCACTAAATTAGAACCAACTAAATTAGTATGATTATAATCTCCACCTTTTACAAGAACGTCAGGGCAAATAATATTTATCAATTCAAACGGAGTTTCTTCTTCAAAACTAACAATATAATCAACACAGTCAATGGAAGACAATATTTTTATTCTGTCTGATAAATTTAAAATTGGTCTAGAATCTCCTTTTATTTTTTTTATTGAGGAATCTGAATTCAAAGCGAGAACTAATTTATCGCCTTTACTTTTAGCGAACTTCAATGTTTCAATATGGCCAGGATGTAGAATATCAAAACAGCCATTTGTAAAAACAAGTTTAAAATCTCTATACCTTAATAATTCAGGATTAACTAATTTAGTATTTGCAAGCTCTAATAAGCTTACAGGAGAATTTGCAGACTTTGTTACATAAATCAAGCCAGCATGATATGCTATTTTTGCGGCATCTAAAGGATTATATCCAAGAGCAAAAGCTGAAGCTAAGTAAGAAGCAAAACAATCACCAGCCCCAATAACACTTTTTACATTAGTTTCAACTTGAGGATTATATTCAAAAAATTGATTTTTATAAATACCCTTAATGCCATTACCAGCATCTGTAATTATGACAGCTTCACATTTTAAATATCTATAAAAATATTTTGCTTGTTTTTGCCAATCTTCAAATCCGCTTAATATTCTTGCTTCATTTTTGTTTGGCTTGAAAATGGAACAATACTTCCATTTGTCTAAATTACCAATTTTCGGGTCAACAATTGTTTTGACATTGAGCTTTTTATATACGTTGATGTAATTTTTATTATTAAAAAAACCTTTATCATAATCTGAAAGAATTGCAACATTTGGTTTTTCAATATTATTAATAATTTTTTGATTAATGTTATGAATCAAATTTTGCTCAATGTCATGCAATCCGCAATTGGGGAATTCAATATCAAGCCTTGGAGCAACTTGAATATCATTATCCAAAAATCTTCTTTTAATAGGCAGTTTAGCTTCCACATAATCATTTGACAATAATTCTAAAGAATTATCTTTGAAAATATTATATGCGTGTGAATCTGGAAACGTTATTAACTTTACTTTAGCATTTAAATATTTAAATTGCAATGCTACGTTTGCTACGCCACCAGGCTTTGATATAAATTTATTATTACAAAGCATCACAGGTATTGGGTATTCAGGACTGATTCTACTAATTTTTACATCATAGTATTCATCAATCATAGCATCACCAACACAATGAATTGAAGTTGTTATAGACAAAACATTTTTGATATAATCATTAATCAAAGCTTCCATGCATTGATTATACCAAAAAGCACTTTATAAATTTTAAATTAAGATATCAATAATTTACAATCGATAGCTTGAAGGTCTTCAACTCGAAAAGACTGGGATATATATTCAATATCCATTCTATCATCTTTACTAATTACTGAACAAAAAGTGCCAGTTTCATTTAAAGACATTGAATGAAAGCCAAGCTCAGGATATGAGTCTTTTAGTTTCATTGTCCAATGCAATGGAGAAGCAACAGGGGACAAAAACCTTAAAATGACAGATTCATTAGAAATTTCGTCAATAAATACATCTACAGAATTAGTAGCACAACCAATATTGAATCTGCACCAAGTATAATATTCATTATACTCTACAACAACTAAAGAACCGCTATCCATAGAGCAAGTAAAATTATCTCCGTCTTGATTGAAATCCAGCATCAAATCATCAGTATGATACTTGATGATATAATAATTATTTTGCTCAATAGTCAAATTATCAGGCATTGTAACCAAGTTTGTAAATATCAACTTGCCGTCTACAACATTTTCATTGATAAAATTTGCATAGTCGCCAGTAATAATCAATTTATTAATAGTCAGCATTTTCATAAAATTTACCTCAAACTAAAAAGAAACTGATGGCAAATTAATATAAAAATTAAAATAATGTATCTAATTTGTCATCAGTTTCAACAACGTCTTTAAAAAATTCATAAATTTTACGTCGCTCTTGTTTGTCCAAATAAACCATGTCGCTATGACAATGACCATGCTTCAAAATAGAGTAAATCATTTGGAATCTATGCCTCCAAGACCACTTGTGGTGGAATCTACCAAGCTGCCAAAATGCCAAAGTGCAACAAGAATGAACTTTGCCATTAAATTCTTCCCACTCAACTTCTGCAGAAATTTCATGAACATTACAGCTACAATCAAGCCTGATTTCTTTGGATTCAACGAATGCCATAATTATAATCCAAGTAAGTGTCTAAATCAATAAATTTATTATTTTTAAAATGTCTATTTTCAAAAGCAGTAATGCTTTCATAATAATCGAATCTATTTGAATAATAGATAACTACTGGTTCTTGACCAAGTTGTACCAATATTTTGTTTAAAAGCAGTCTTCCAGTTCGACCATTGCCATCAATAAATGGATGAATATTTTCAAACATATGATGAGAAATCCAAGCAATTATCTCAGGAGCTATATCTGAATTCATTAAATCTATGGTATTAATGTACCATAACTCCATCAAATCATTTAATAAATAACTTGGTGGACATTTTTTACCACCGATGTAAACATCACAATCACGATACAATCCACTACCATTATTGTTTTCAAAAAATGGAATTCCCTTAGTAAGAATTCTATGAATATCAAGACATGTATGTTTAGACAATTCCCAATCATTGTTTAAAACAAAATCCAAAGCTGCCATATGATTTTCATACATAGGACATCCAGGAACATCCCCGATATAACCTGGCTGGGGGTCGATAGCATTTGAGTTTTGTATAAAAACTTGTTTGAAAGTATAAGACTTTGGTATAAAATTTAAATCCATAATAATTCCTCATATTAAAATAAAAATAATTTTATTTTAATATAAAATAAGCCCCCTGATATTTTGGGAGGCTAAAAAGCTGGTAGGATTTACACGGTCAAGCATTCCATAAATATCACAACCTATTACCAGAGGGTTTGTGGTTACCAGCTTAATGCCCCTGACAGGACTCGAACCTGCACACTCTGGCTTATCTGGCCAGGGCTTTGGGAAGGTATAAGCTTCCGTCTTTACCATTAAGCTACAGGGGCTTACACTTAATTATGGTGTTAATTCACCTCAAAGACAATAAATCTCTCAAATAATTAAAAGAAATTTTTGGTCTAAATTCTTTAATTTCAGACCAATTTACACCCTTCATTTGAGTTAAAATATTCAATGAATATCTTCTAGCAGCAGCTGCTTTAAATATTGCTGTATGCCTTGCTTTTCTAATTTGTCTCTCATTATGTGGAAATTTATATATTTTTGATATTCTTTTTTTCCAAAATAATGGGATATCATCAAGCGTAAATCTATAGTCTACTCCATCTTCGCTAATTGCTTTGTACTGTTCGTTCAGAGGATTTATCCAAACATTATTATTTCTTCTAAAGTTTGAGCAGTAATCAATAACTATATTATTATCCCAAAAACCTTCGGGAATTTCCAATGGTGGCACATCATTAGTGTCATACATATAGGACCCAAAAGTATATCCGTCAAAATGATGACACATTAATCTAACAGGTAAAAATATTTTTGTCATAGGTGCAACACAAAAGGATTCTGGCCAATCAGCCCTGGGAATAAATGCACCGCAATAATTTGTATCAAACCACCAGCTGCGAAATGTAGACTTATTTATTATCATTATTCCTTCAGCTCTGGTACTAAAGTAACTACAAATCGAATTGCCTTCATATTTCCATGTATCAAAACCTATTGATATCCATGACAAATTATCAGAATAATGGCTATAAACTGCAGCTTTGTATACCTCATCACAAGTATTTAACGCTTCAACAATTTTATTCAATTGAACATTATTTGGTGCTAAATAAGGGTGGTCGTGATTGCCAGCATACCAGATTAAATCGTCATCTAGTTCTTCCAACAATTCAACTGCAGTTTGCCATTCCTCTTGGTAAGCATTTCTTTTTTTGAAGAGTATAGAATTAGGAAAAATATTTTTTATTTTACAATAATAATCTTCTTGATTCGATATAGATTCTGAAAGCTCACAATAAATAACTACATGAGACCAATCAATAACTTTGTAACTTTCGAGAGTATATAAAAATATTTCTTGCTTGGAATATTGTTTAAGCTTATATCTACTATTTGGATGGCCTAATGGGCTTGCATTTATTTCATCCAAATATACGTTAACAAATAGAATCATAATCAGAAAAGGGCGAAAGGGCTTTTACCCTCGGCGTTTATAGAGTACCACTCTTTGAGTTGTTTATACTCTCTTTCGCCCTTCATCCTCCTTGTGGTTTTCAAGGAAGTCGTTTAAATCGACATCTTATATCGATTATACTATTTCATGCAATTTACCAGAAGAATCACCAAATTTTTCTAAAGAAATATTTAATTTATCTGCCATTGATAAAAATAAATTATTCATAGGTGTTGATTTTTTAGTTATAATATGTTTTCCAGTTTTGATTTTACCACCGCAATTACCAGCCAAAAGAATTGGCAAATCATCATGATTATGCCTATCCCCATCACAAATTCCAGCACCATAAACAATCATAGAATTTTCTAAAAGAGTTCTTTCGCCTTCTTGAATACTGTTCATCTTATTGAGAATATAAGATAATTGTGATGTATGAAAAGTATTAATTTTTTTCAATGCATCAAGTTTTTCAACATTTTTTTGGTGATGGGATAATTCATGGTGACCATCATTGACACCAATCATTTTATAAGCTCTATTTGAACCTTCATTCGCGAACATAAATGTAGAAACTCGAGTTGTGTCAGTTTGAAAAGCAAGAATCATCAAATCGCCCATCAATCTAATATGCTCTTGATAGTCTCTAGGAGTTTTATCTAAATTCTTAAAATTATTTATTTCATGATTTTCATTGAATCCTTTTGAAAATAATTTAATTCTATTTTCAATCTCTCTAACTCCTGTCATATACTCATCAAGTTTGACTCTGTCAGTTTTACCTAACCTCAATGATAAACGTTTTGCATCCGCTAAAACATAGTCTAAAATTGATTTATCAGATTCAATTCTTTCAAGTTTGGTAGATTCATCTTCGTCTTTATTTCCAGTTTGGAAAAGCCTGTCAAAAGCTAATTTTGGGTCAGTTTCTTTTGCGACTGGTGTACTTTCAGTTTTCCAAGAAATAGAATTGGAATAAGCGCATGAATATCCAGAATCGCAATCACCAGATAAGCCACCTCTTTCACAGCCAATTTCAAGAGAAGGGAATCTTGAAGTATTTCTGAAATGATTCGCTAAAATTTGGTCAAAAGAAATACCAGCCTTAATATTTGACCCTGATGTTTTTCTTGGATGAACACCTGTCAACCAAGTAGAGGCGGACCGAGCATGGTCGCCTCCACCATCACCTAAAGCATGGGCATTGTATTGGGCTAACCCAGATATAACGTTTATTTTATTTTTAAGGTTTGAAATAGGTTCTAGAATGCCCTCGAATTCAAAAGAATCACTTGGAGTCCAATGGTTCATATTTATGCCATTAGGAACAAAAATAAATGCCGTTCTAATTGGCGGCGAAGAAGCATGCGCCTTTTCGATTATTAAACTTTCAAGAAAAGGCAGTACAAAAGACACTCCAACTCCTTTTAATATAGTTCGGCGATTAAAAATTGTCATGGTGTAAATAATTCTTTTTTCTTATTTTTTGGAATAAACATCAGTAAGTTATTTGAAATTGCTAAATAGTCTCCAAAATTCAAATTCAAAATATAAGGTCCATTTACCACTTTTCTACTTTTACCCCAATATTTAATCAATTTAGTTTTAGAGTCCTTGTTGAATAAACCATGATTGTTTTCTCTTCTATTAAATATTAAATTGTACTTTTTAGTGAACTCAAGAGCAGTCGTAGATTGATAAGTAGTATTTTGTCCCAAAGAATGATTGCTGTAATAGAAAAATTCGGAAGGATTATTTTCATCATCGAAACATTGAGTCATCCTATACAAAGATAAATCTATATATAATTTGCCTTTTCTTTCAATTACAGGCTTGAAATAATCATGAAGTTTCGCATAAGCGATAGGTTTATTATCAAAAAATATTTTAATAAATTGTTTTATTTTTTCTGATTTAAACATTTTTATAACCTAAACATTTCAAAGATTTTGATAAAATCTTATAACAAATAGCTAGAACTAAACAAAAAATAATAAAATTAATCACAATGTTGCCTTTCTATTTACGAAGGCAACATTGCCTCTTTAAAATTTAAATGTATATTTCAAATCTGCTTTCAAATCATTATTCTGCATTAAATTATTATAATTCTTACTTGCGCTTGCAGAAAATGAAAGACTTTTATTATTATCTTTTTGTATATTATACCCTAATGTGAAGATAGAATTTCCTTTAAACGAATTACCACTTAAAAATTGTTCTTTGTATTCACCATATAATGAATTTTTATAATTTAATTTGTATCCTGTTTCTGATGAAAAATTGAAACCACCATTTTTTGATATAATATCGGCTGAAGTACCAACAAGATGTTCCAAATTAGAATAAGTTCCAGAAACCGTGAAATTTCCAAAACGAGCACTCAAACCATAAGTTCTTTTCTCAATAGGTATCAATAAATTTGGCTTAGATGAGTCCATTGGATTTAATTCATATGCTCCAGTTAATGAAATATTTTTAATTGGATTTAAACTAAATTTAGTTATAGAAGTATCCTTATTCAAATTTAAATTATCATCAGTAGATTCTCTTAATTCTACATGCGAATCAATAATTGCTAATGAATTAGGTGAACCTAATCGAGCTCGATATTTGACTACATCAATTCTATTTGTTGAAGAGTTAATGCTTTTAAAACCTGTTTGTAGATAAGTATTTGCTTTGGAATAATTAATTTCATAATTATTGTCATCAATATTTTTAATTGATTCACCAGCTAAACTGGAGTCACTTTTTGATTGAGTAAAATTTATATTGACATTTTTATTTGCATTTAAACTTAAAGAAACAGATTTATTTTGGTCCTCTGTAGTTGGTGTTTCATTGCTTGTTTGATTTAAAGTAAGCTGTATTTTACCTGGTATGCCTAATAAAATTCCTTGTTCATCAATATCATTAATATTCAAATTATTTTTATCGACAGTATTTTGTGTTTTATAAGAGCTTACATTGAATTGACCAACTTTACCAATAAGCTTTAATTTATTTAAACTATTATCAGTTGCAATATTATTAATATCAATTATATTATTTGATTTTTCAATTTCAAATCCAGGCATTGATTTATAAGCAGGAATTACAAATGAAATTTTGTTCAAATCATTTTTGGAGGTAATACTGTTCTCATAAATACTATTAGATGCGAATTCTGAATATAATGAGGCTTTGCCAACTGGAATAGTTAAATTACCAGAATTTACTAAAGTATCAATTTTTTTATCATCAGAAATTACACTTGTGATATTGCCAAATTGATAATTAAATATATTATTATTATTTATTGTTTTAAAAGTTAAAATATCAAAATTCTTGCCGTTTAGCACACCCTTGTCATTTCTCTTTACATCATCAATACTTTCAAATTTCAAAACAGGTATATTTTTACTTGGTTTTGCAAAAATAATGAATTTTTCATCATCTAAATTAACTTTTTCTTTGTCATTTGTTATT
>Ga0129333_10005623_pt1 | contig 11802 bp, 12 predicted proteins | sample CPB6_08_DNA_FD_94474 | JGI IMG/M metagenome (GOLD analysis project Ga0129333, IMG submission 94474) | Freshwater to marine salinity gradient microbial communities from Chesapeake Bay, USA - CPBay_Sum_0.6_0.8_DNA | ecosystem: Environmental > Aquatic > Marine > Coastal | place: USA: Chesapeake... | reverse complement strand
TCCTTCTTTGCCATATTCGCCATACTTTCCTAGAACTGCTCTGATGGTGCCGTTCTTATTTAGACGCACCACCAGACCGTTCTTAATTTGTACTGAATTGAATCCGTCGTGACGACGGTACTTGCCTGAAGACATTACTTAAAACTTTTAAGAGTTTTTCTTTCGGCACGTCGAGATATGACGCCTCTTTCAAAAGGCTTAGGAGCCTTTGGACCAGGCTTGATAGCCTTACGACCAGCAACCTGACCAGCAATTCTTGCTAAATCTTTTTGGTGACCTTTTACAACGCCTGAACTTGCTGATTTAGATTTTTTCATTTTAGCCATTATTTTTTCTTCGCTTTCTTTTTCTTAGATTTACCTGCTTCGGATAGGGCAATAGCAATAGCCTGCTTGCGAGACTTAACTACTGGACCTTTTTTGCCGGAATGTAGAGTTCCTCTTTTGAACTCACCCATAACCTTTGCTTCTTTGGTCTTCTTTTTCATCGGCCCTGAATCCTTCTAGGTGGCTTCTTCTTGGTCGGTTTGGTATATCCCATACCTGGAACAATGATGTCGTAATCAGGTGGCAGTTTCTTTCTGCCTTTGATTGGGACTTTACGCCCTTCCATAATTGCCTTATCAAGGGCATTCATCTTCTTTTTCTTGGCTGGCATTACTTTGCAGCCTTACCTGGTGCGCCTGACATCAACTTGTCATAAGTCATAAATGGCTTATCGTTGGTGTCGCTAGGCCAAGGTAGAAATTCATCTTCCATTTCGTACTGTGCTGGATCGTTTGCTGGCATTTTAGTTCTCCTTGAAGCCCATTGTGTTTCCGTCGAAAGCCTTACCAGCTTCGTTAGATAACATCAATGCAGCATCTATGTCTTTTTTCTTGGTGGATATTGGCTCGACTCCCTGCCTTATAGCAGAGTAGTATGAATCCAATTCTGAGTCCCAGTTCTTTTCTTTGGTTTTATCCCAGCCTTGCCTGGTAGGGAAGCACCCTGCAAAGTTAGGCATATTGATAGCTCTTACCATCTCATTACTACAGGTAGAGCAAATTTCTTTTCTTTCATATTCTGCGTAGGACTTGGAGACTTCCTCCATAACCTCACAGGTTTGGCAAATGTAATCGTATCTAGGCATTAGATTTGTGTTAGGTAACTTGAGTATCCGGCATCGATGAGAATTTGTGCATCAGCATCGCTAATAATATATTCGTGACCACCTAGATAATAGGCATCGGCAGCGTCTAGCGTGTCTTGGCTAGGAGTCTGCTCTGTAGTAACAGTAGTTCCGTTGACTATGAATGTGATACCTCTTGGGATGTCTGTGATGAATGGATTGATAGTTCCAGTTATAGAACCACCAGTGATAGCCCTAGCAGCAAGGCGAGAGTAGGCATCATAGGTTTGATTACCTGCGCCCCAAGTTTCCCAACGCCAAGGTGTTGTTAGTCTGTAGGTCATCTTTCCTTCCCATAATTTGTTCACCACCAGGCAGGGTTGCCCCTGCCCGATAGACAACAAACTAATTGATTGTTGTAGCAGTCTCGATGCGGTATAGAGCCGCTTCGCGGAGACGGTTCCAGCCACCGAAGAGGTACCAGCCGATGGTGCGGAAACGACGGAGTGCGTCGATTTCTGGACCAATAACGACTGAAGTATCTTGTGCGAGAGCCTCAGCAAGAGCCTCACGACCAGCGACAACTGCCTTGTAGACAGTAACTGCTGGGGACTGGGTGTTTGCAGCCGATGGGACACGTGGTGTCTCAACGATGAATGCACCTTCAAGAACTCCAACTGCACCAGCAACGAACGGAGTACGATCTACGTACTTGCTCAATTCCTGGAATCCACCGGTACCGGATTCGGCACGGAGGTCTGCAGATTGACGTGGGTGCAAGTAAGCTGCATATAGCTCGCCAATGCGAGGAACAGCCTTATTGCTGCGGAGCTGTACAACAGCCTTACGGATTAGAGCCGTTGTCATAGTTCCAGACGATGTGACATCGTTGGTTCCAGTTGCGGTTCCGCCGTATAGGGCGTTTGATCCACCGGTCAAGACAGATGCTACAACGGTGTCGATTGAATCAGCAGCGTTGTAAGCGATGATGTCAGCAAGTGCTGCATCAACGTCGTTGAATGAAGTTAGGTTCAACTTCTTGGTGGTTGTTACGGCATTGCCGTACTCATTAAGGGTCACAGTTACCTGTGATGGGTTGCCAAGAGCAACAGAGGAAACGTCAGATGTTTCAGTCAAAGTACCGGTTGCGGTGCTGAGATCTGAATAGATGGAGAATACAACTGACGAACCTGGCATTGCTTGCTGTACTGGCTTGACATCAGCCAACGCACGCATCACTGGGATGGAGCGAAGAGCCATACGAACATATTGGTCGTATGCACTCTGTACGAGGTTTTGCATTGACGAAATTTGCGTCAATGTACCTGTAGGAATTGCCACTTTTCGTGCCTTTCGATTAGGTTCGGTCTTTTACAGCCCAGAAGACCTAATGATTTCATCCAATTCTTCACGACTCTGTGCATTCATCAGGCGTTGATGAATCTCTGCTTGGAACTCAGGAGTAACTCCCTGCTCTACAGCATTGGTCATACGCTGATATGCAGCCGCTTGCTTTGGGTCTACATTCGGTTTTGCTTGGGCTTCGGCTTGCTGAACTCCGAATACATCGGCATAGTTCTCAAGCCACTTTGATACAGACTCCTCAGTTGGGTCTATATCCTGTGGGATAAATGCAGCAATTTTGCCGTTTACCCCGCGACTAGCGAGGGCGTCTTTGATTGCTCTTTCTCTATTCTGTTTTGCAAGTGATTCGTACTGAGCCTTTAATTCGGCTAGTTCTTTATCCTTGGCTTTAGTTGCTTTACGCAACTGTTTGACGAGATCATTTGAGTCATTCTCAAAGTCGTCATCTTCGTAGTCGTAGTTGGACATAGGTCCATCTCCCATTCGTTGTAGTTGTCGCAGGCCACATACTGTTTGGGGAACGCAGTATGGCTCCTACTTCCGGTATTGATATCTCTCTAACGGGCCGGTAGTTCCGTTAGCAGGCCTAGAATGAACCCGCTCTTTCGCGGGCTAATGCACCACCTGCTGCTCCAGCTTGACCGGAGAATGCGGCGGTTTCAAGTTCAGCTAATTTACGGCGCTTGCGTCCTGCTTCTGCTGCGCCAGTAATTCCAAATACTTCTTCTTCAGCAGTGGTCTGAGTAAATGGTCCCATTCCCTGCTTTGCGTAAATATCTCCAAGTTTCTGTGCAGTTGGCAAGAACTCTGCAATAGTCTGGAATCCTTGACGTGCTGCTTCTCCGGTTACTCCGAAGCGACCAAGCTCTTCTGCTCTTGTTCTTGTAGCACCAAGTCCTGCCATAGTTGCAGCGCCACCAATTTCAGCGGCAGTTACCTTACGCTTTATTTCAGGCAAAGCCTTATCTGGGTCAAGAACAAATGCGAGGATATCTCCGTTGCCTAGTTCTGCTCCATAGAATTGACTTAAAGCATCTTTAATTTGAGTTGGTGCATTTGTAATTCTATTCTGTGCAGTCTGAATACGGTCTTCTAGTTCTACTGGTGATACGTCGCCAGAAATAAACTTCTCAAATCCTTCTTGACGACCCATATCTCCGCGAGCATAGTAGGACTGCGGTAAACCATAGCGACGCATAACACCTTGGTACTGGTCTTCAAGACCAATATATTCTGCTTCTGATAGCGCTCTTAATCCTCTAGCAATACGAGATTGATTGGCAGCAAAGCGCTTCTTATAGGCATCAGTTTCACGTAGTTTCAATGTAAACTCTGCTGGATTTACATCCGACTGAATCAACGCACGTAATGGCTCTACAAGACCACCGAGTCCATAGGCATTAAACTGTTGGAATAGTAAGTCGAACGCTGATTGCCGACCGGCTTTCTCTGCCGCTGCTTGCGCTGCTGCCGCTTTTGCGGCATCGGATACTTTAGTACCTTTAGATAGGATTGCTGTAGTTCCATCATCATAGACTGCAATAACATCGCCAGTTTCTGGATTGGTATAAGTACTTACTACCTTCTTCCCACCACCGCTACTACTTTTAGTAATTATCTTTGTTCCAGTTGTCTGAACCGTTCCGTCACTAAAGGTGATAGTAAATGTTCCGTCTCCATTATCTACCCTACTAACAATAGTTGGAGAACCAGCCCCTTCTTTAATTTCTTTAACACCCTCACGCGGGTCCATAGTAGGAACTTCCGTAGTATCGGTTGTAGATACTTCCAGTGGGGGTAGTCCAAGTTTTGCTCTTACTTGAGTTCTTTCATCCACTACAGGTGCTGGTTGCGCTGGAGTGAATCCAGCCATTGACGCTTCTTCAGCCTGACGGAAACGACCAGGGTCAAACGACGGAGTAGCAGTTTTCTTTTTCTTAGCCATTATTACCCCTGGAATCCAAAGTCACGGAGAACGCCTAATACAGAATTAGCCACTTCTTCTCTAGCTCCTTCTGTGTACTGCCAGCGAGAATCTTTGCGAAGCGCTCGCTTGAAATCAAACAGATTCATTTCTTTGTCTTGTCCAATAGCAGACCGTAGGGTTGCATCGTTCAAGTCAATCTCATCAGGATTTAGTTCTAGTACTCCACCCATAACATTCTTATATGGAGCAAAGATTTGCTCAAGATCATAACCCTGTTGCAGTAATCCTTTGACATAATCAGGCTGGCCTTGTGCTGCTAAGTTGCGAGCATCTTGAGCCAAACGGTTTATATCTAATTCTCCGGTAGCGAGTTTCTGCAGGACTACATCATCAATACTCTTTCCTGCTGGAACTGATAGTCGAGGCAAGATATCGCTTACCTTAAATCCGTTAGCCTTAGCTACAGCTTGAAGTGTTTGGTAATTACGTAGAGCCTCGCCAGTATAGCCAGTTGGCTGTATACCAATACCGCTACCTATAATGCTAGATACTTTGCCAATATAAGGCGCTATGAACGAATCAATAGCGACAGTATCGTTTTCTAAGAAACCATCATAGATTCGAGATACAATCTGGTTAATGGCATTCTCATCTAAGTTCGCACCCATAGTACGAGCGCGGGATTGAACACTACGCTTGATTGCTGCGCTATCTAACGCATATTCTGTCTTAGATACGTCTTGACCCGATGAAAGTAATTCATTGTACTTAGCACGAGAGATGATTCTCTCTCTTATTGGCTTTGAGTTTGCTTGCCACCATTTAGTAAGACGAATCTTGGAGAGGAATTTATTCTCATCCCAGCCCCCATTTATGGCTTCAACAAGAATCTTACCCATCTCACCAGGTTCTCCGGTAGTTGGGTCCATATCCAACTTGAAGATATAGTCAGGTAGGTCATACCAAAACTCTGTTTCTTTTAATAAATCTACAAACGATCTTTTTGCACCAGAAATAGCCGTAGGTGCGATTCCGCCCATTGAGGCTTCTTCGCCAGCTCTTGCTGCAGCAGGGCTAAATCCTTCAGATACTGCAGTACCTGTTACGCTTGGCTTCTTCTTTGTAGGTTGCTTAGCTGGACCGGTAGGGCCAGAAACTTTTGGTTCTTGAATTGTCGCTGCAGTAACGGTTCCAGTTGGAGTTCCGGCAGTAGTCGGAGTAGTCCTTGGTTCGCCTTTTGCTTTCTTAACAGCCTCATCAGCAACTTTTCTGTTGTAGTTTGCTACTACATCATAAGAATCTTTGATTGCCTTATCAACTGCATTAGAAAGAGAGTTATAGTCGTTAACAAGTCTGTCAAACTCATTCTGCTCTAGTGAATCTAATTTATCTCCACGAGCAATCTTATTAGCAAAGAACTTTAAGCGAGCTTCGTATTCTTTTAGACGAGGCTTTAGAGTATCTGCGTATGCAAGTTTTGACTTAGATTCAGCAATAACTTTGGCATCTGCTTTTCCTCGCTCTGCCTTAGCGCGTTCAGCGGCTGCTCTCTTGGAGCCTTCTTCTTGCTTTTTCTTGGCATCTGCAACTAATTTATCAACATTAACAGCCATTACTCACCACCAAGCGCTCTCAAGAATGTTTCATAAAATCCAAGAACTCGATTGGCTTTAGCCTCATCAGTTCCTGCTATCTGGTCTACCAGATATTGACCGCTATCAAAGCCACCTGTGGTTGTAGATACAACCCTATCGCCAACTTTTTTAGTGGTAGTTACTGTTGGCTGGGCCTTTTGAGCCTTGCGAATCATCTTTGTATAGCGTCTTATCTCAGCATCGGTAGCCTTGCGACCTAACTGATCCATAATTACGGCATCAACTAAAGGCTTAACTTGTTCCGGTGTAGAGATGCGTAGAGTTTCAGTTATACCTATTCCATCAGCACCCGCACCATCGCCTTCTGTGGCTAGGCTAGCTATAAAGTCATAGCGATTAGGTACATCTACAATAGTTGCTAACTGAGCGCGACGCTTCTCAGCTTCAATTAAGGCATCATAGAAACGATTGTTAAAATCTCCACTGACTTTACCGCGATAGATTCCAGCATCTTTTAACTGTTGTGCAATCTTGGCCCTGATTGTAGGAGATACCTGAGATAGAGCCTTAGCAAAGGCTGTAAAAGTCTCTTCACCAGTGACTGTGGCGTTCTGCTCACTGCCAGTAGCAGCAGTTGCCGCTGCCTGCCTTCTGGCTTCTTCAGGACTTCTTGCTGTCTCTGCCAATTTAGTCTCCTAACAACGAGCTGAATAGTACGTTGTATGCGCTCATAGTGTTTTCGTTGAACTCTGAAAGTTTACGCATCTTAGTGATTGTGTCATCCTTGAGTTGTTGAGCCAAGAATGTTCCACCGCTGATTATGTCTAAGTTTGCTCGCTCTTGCTTGTATGTGTCATATAGATTGAGCATACTGCGTAGAGCATTCTCAGTAGCAGGTGCTACATTAGGTCTAGCCTCAAGAAGTGAACGTAGGTCATTGATTGCATTGATACGCTCAATAGCCCTCTGGCTGCCTTGTGAGAGTTCTTCTTGAACTAATGGACGACCTGCAAAGAACAAAGTCTTCCAATCAGTAAACTCTTTGCGAATCTGGCTACGCTCAAAGTCTGTGCCTACCTCAGTCAAATCTTGCTCGTACTTATCACGGCGGGCATAATAGGTCTGGAGATCTGCTGCGGTCTGGACATCTCTTAGATGGTCTTCTACTCGCTTATTGCGACGTAGACCCATATCGGTCATAGTCTTGTAAGCATCCCAAGAAAATCCGGCTTTGTGAGGAATTAAGAATGCTGCTCCCTGTGGGAATTTCTTAAATAGTTCCTCGTTTTGGTTTACAAAGGCACCAGATTCTTCTGCGTATTTGAAGTATGCAACAGTTGAGCGCTCAGATTCTGGTACTGTAAATGGGATTTGGTTAGGATATAACTCTACCCATTTAGCCATTGCAGCGTCATAGTCACCAGCATATTGATCTGCCAACTTATTCCATAGTTGCTTGAAGTTAGCACGACCATTATCGCGTACCCATTCAGCCATATCGCTCTTGAGTTGTACCTGCGGTGAAGCAGGTGCTGCGAATCCAAGAACAAATCTAGTTCCAAGAATTGACAAGGTAGTATTTTTAACCTTGAGTCTGTATTCCTCTAATTCTTGCGCTGATGGTGGTATCAAATTCCCAGCCTCGTCATAGCGCTGAGGAATACCGTGACCGCCAGCCTCTAAATATGTAACAGCCTTACGCCAAGCTGAGGCGTATTGGCTATCGCGCTCATCTTTGTCCATAGCATTGTATAGACGATTAACGTGAGCTGGCAAGAATGCGGAAAGTGTAGGTTGGTCTACAGCATATTTACCTAAAGTCAGTCTTGTAATAGTGTCTGCAGCGCCAGGATTCCAGATATCTACGATATTGGTTAGTACCTTGATAGATACACCAGCCAATGGACCTGCAAATGTAGGTTGCAAGGAGTCTGGGTTCAAAGATGGTGTAATCATCTTCAACTGTGCGCCAAATTGTATTGGCAATGGAGTCTTAAACTCAGCATCTATGCCAAGACCTTGCATTGCAAACTGTACTGCTCGGTATACCGGCTCTACTCCTGGATATACGAAGTATGGTTCACCTTGATCGTCTTTCTGAATCCAACCGGAGTGAACAATACCCTCATAAGTTAGCCCTGCTTTGACGATTGCTTCAGGGTTATAGCGAACTGCTCTATAAACGCGGCGATAAAAGTCTTCAGTTGCGCGATAGAAACGAGCAAAGTTACGAGTTGAGAAAGCAAGTTGTGAACGGACCAGCGGATTATCTACATACTGTAGAATCTGTAGAGTTGCTCGCTCTTCAACAGCTTCAGCAAGTTTACGTTTTGCAAGATTCGTAGCAGCAGTAATCTTCTTGGTATCTGTTGGGTCTATATTCTTAGTAAATGAAGCAATATAAGCGTCATAGAACCCGCTCTTCTTCATCTCTTTACGAATACTAATCATCTCATCGAGGACTAGCGGTTCACGAGACATACGAGCGTTAGCAAGACCTAGCCAAGTCCAGCCCTTTGTCATCAAAGATGCTGTGTATGAGTCCATATCAGCGACAGGAACCATAGTAGGACCGACTACATATTCAGGTAAATCAGCCTTATTGGTTGGCAGGTCGTCTAGTGACAACTTACCGCTGATTACATATTGACCTTTTTCCTCATCGAATATGCGAATCTTGTTTAGTAGTTCTGTATTTACTACTACGTCTGGACCTTCTACCTTACCTTTAGCAAAAATTTCCTTAGCGCGTTTCACTACTACCTGTGCTATCTGCATCTCATCTACACCCTTAGCAGCAAGTTGAGCATCTTTGGCAAACTGCGGATTGTCAACAATCCACTGATAAACCTTTTGAACAACATCGTCCTGATCTAAGTTAGCTACAGCAATAGCACCTAGTTCATCATTGGTGTAATAGCCAATACGCATTAACCAAGCAACCATAGCGGCTTCATCTTGTGAGCCGAGGCTGATATTCTTAAAGCCACGTTCCCCGCGAGCGCGAGCGTACTTGTTATCTGGCACATTTATCTCAAGTGCTGATACCCGAACTCCAGTACTCTTCTGCAGGTTTACTGTTCTAGTAATGTAATCATTGCCAGAGACATAGTTAACTGCACCTTCAGATACGGTAGATAGCGAATTGTCTACATTTCCGTAGATAATCTGCTCTGTTAGTTCATCAAGTTCATCTTGGAATAGTGGTTTAGCGCCAAATTTGGCACGAAGACGATTGATTCTACCTTGAGATAGCGCTCTTGCTAGAATGTTTCTAGTCTGTCGAACTAACCCGCCTTGAGTCTTTTCTCTAAGAGTTGCTATTTCGTCATCAATCTCAGTTTTACGTACAGTGTCTACGGCAGTAAGAGCCTTCTTTTCTTCCTGCAAATTCTTAATTTGTAGTTTGGCCTCACGGATTGCATCATCAAGTCCTGCAATTTCCGTTGCATACTTCTCAGCTTCCTTCTTATTAACAATACGCATTATTGCGCCAAGAGGATTTTCTGCTCTTATCTCACCTTTTGTTAATCCCTTACGTACACCGATTGCGGTATTCAAGCGGGTTGATAGATAGCGAGACTTAGCCAAGCCCCAAGGGGTTGTCTGTCCAATAGCAAGATTTACCATTAGGTCTTCTGTTGCATTACGAATAGCATAACGAGGACCAGCAAGGGTAAGGAATGACCAATACCCGGTCATCTTATCTACCCAGTTTTTATTTGCTGCACCTAGAACTCTTGATATGTAAGTACCTCGGAATGCAGCCCTGTCAATATCTACCAAACTTGGAGCAGATACAAAGTTATTAAAGTCAGATGGAATAGCACCTAACTGCTCAGTACCATCGTCGGCAACCTGAAACTTAGTAGGTAGTTTATCAATCAAGCGACGGACAATTTGCTTACCAGATTCGGTTGAAGATAAGCCACGAATATCTGCAATGGTTGACCAAAGACCATAGAACATCTCTTTGCGTTGACCCACATCATCAACAGCCCTGAATGTCTCTTGAATCATTTGCGCTTCGCGCCTTGGAAGTACCAAGCGAGCTAAACGATACATCTGTTCTGGGGCATCTGTAGAAGTTACATCCATCATATCGTCACGGAATATAGGAGCAATAGCAAACTTACGCTTTGCCTTGTCAATCCGACGCATAATCATAGCCATAGAGAAACGTGCTACACCTTTAGCGCTAGCATCAGCTCCAACTTCTGAGACAATAGCCTTTTGTCCATCGATTAAAGTCTCACGAATACCATCAGTTGTAAGTGGCGCACCGAAGAAAGTATCTTCGACATACGAAGCACCCATTTTATCTATATCAAAAATCTTATTTGCAGATGTCGCTATTGCAATTCTTGCTTTACGCCCAGCATCTAACTTTGGCATAATTACACGCTTGCGACCAACGCTACCTTTTAGCATATTCAAGGCATTTTGAGCGTTCTCAAAGTAAGCCTGTGCTGTAAGAGCATCAGTTACTGGTACATCTGCTTTTAGAAAATCATCTATTACCGCAGGTCCAAACTCTGGAGCAAGGCGACGTAGTTGGTTGGTGGCATCTACTATCTCTTCTGAGTTCTTTGTTTTACGGGCTTGTGACAGTCTATCTAGCTGGGCGCCGTAGTTATCCCAAAAGCCTTTTCCTTGTGCAGATGCAAAGTAATCTTGGAGTTTAGTTCCACCCTTGGCAAAGTTACCAACTAGGACATCTACAGAATACTTAGATACCTTGTAAAGATTTGCAGCTTTACTGGCTACAATCAAAGGATCTGCAAAGACTCTATAGGCTGCATCTACAACGCCAGATATAGGCTTGTAGAAAAGCCCTGAGCCTTCAAGTTGGCGAGGTAATATCAGGTTTGCAAATTGCCTACCTGGAGAATACTTAGAAGCATTTACTGCATCTAGGGTATCTTGGAATAAATCTTGCTCTGCCTGTGTACCGGCTTTCTTGTATGCAAGTTGTACATACCTAGCCTCTTCTGGAGTAGCAGATGCAATTATCTGCTCAGGTGTCTCAACCTTTGAAGCAATACGCATAGCAACTGATACTGCAGTATTGCCAAATTTCTTACGGGCATCATCAATGCGACCAGGATTAAATACCTTATCGCCTTTATCGTTGGCCTCATCCCAAGCATCGGCAGGTGACATACCCTGCGTTAAGCCGATTGCTACGGTTCTATAAATACGAGTCGAGAAATCTGATACATTCTGTAAGCCAGCCATTAACTTGCCAGCTCCGCCAGCAACTGCACCACCTGTATAGTGCCAAGCTGTACCTAACCAGCCACGATTAGGCTTAGTAATAGGATCTTCAGTGCCAAATGTTTGAGCCAAAGATTGCTGTTGTTCTAATGGCTTTGATGAATAAACTTTATTGGCTACATCAGATGGAAGGTTAGTTAATTCTCTGTGTACATTAACGGCTTTGACAAGAGCATCAATCTGACGCTTCTCTTCTGCTGTCAAACCTGCCGATAGCGATGCTGCCTTTAGGCTATCTGACATTAGTTACCTCGCGCTAGAGCCTCTTGGTACAGAATTGCAATTTCTCCTGTATCATCAAAAGGTAGAAGTTTTGCCAAAATGTCTGACTGTTTTGCACGTGGTGCGCTCATACCTAGAACTTCTGGACCAGGGCCAGGACCCATTGCTATACCTGAAGTAATTGGTTCATCAGGGCGCTCTGAAGGAGCGAATAATGGAGTTACTCTTGCAAGTTGACTTGGAGCTATACCTTGCTCTGATCTTGACATTGGACGTACATCTGGCGTTGTAGCCATAGGTGCGCCT
>Ga0129333_10005622_pt1 | contig 11804 bp, 34 predicted proteins | sample CPB6_08_DNA_FD_94474 | JGI IMG/M metagenome (GOLD analysis project Ga0129333, IMG submission 94474) | Freshwater to marine salinity gradient microbial communities from Chesapeake Bay, USA - CPBay_Sum_0.6_0.8_DNA | ecosystem: Environmental > Aquatic > Marine > Coastal | place: USA: Chesapeake... | reverse complement strand
TACGACAATCTTATGATAGGTAAGAATGATGAAAAACGAAAAGTCGCAGAGGAAAAGTATAAGCAAAGAGAGCTTCTTAAAATTATCCGAGACGGTAAAGGACAAGAAAAAATCTCAAGATGACGATGTGCCTATGAGCACCTATGTGTGTGCAGGCTGCGGAAGAAAATTGTTTGATACTAATCTTTACTTCTACGGTAAGGAGAGTACTAAATGTCTTTGGTGTACTAAGTTTCCTAAGCAGAAAGAACGCAGATGAAAATAAACTTAACCTGTACTAATTGCGGTGTCGAAGTAAGAAATGGTAATGGATGGTTCTTAACCGATTATTACAATATTTCAGGATATTTCTGTGCTAACTGTTACGACAAGATATCACACGACAGTTATGGAAATCCTTGTCGTCCAAATGATTATATGTTGATGTTACTTAAACACGGAGCTGCACAATGAAAGTTTATTATCTATTCGATGTTTGGCCCGAACATGATAGTTATGATGTAGATGAAGATGCCTCGGAGTTTGAAACTGATCGTGATATTCATTCAGCAGATGGAAAAGGGTATGACGAATGGGAAGTAGATTGGCTGCTAGAAGAAATCTGTAAGTATTATTTTCACAATCGAGATGGATGGGAGTATGCTGATTCTTGGACTAGGGGAATTACTATCGCACTCTGGGATGATAATAAAAAACTTATAGGTCTATTTGAAACAGTATTAGAATATGAGCCTGCGTTTTTGATTAGTAAGGTGAAAAAATGAACGAACCTATTGAAAAACTTTTTGATCAGGCTTTAGCGGAATTCCAAGTAGAAAACAAATATGCCACTATCGTTAATCCTGATCCCTTGCAAAGAGAGTTTGTTGAAAAGTTCGCCCAGTTGATTGTCAGAGAATGTGTAAAAATAATGTATGATAATGCTATTGACCGAAAAGTTCCGCCTGATATCAATCAAACACCTACACATTATGCTATTGCTGTATTAGAACATTTTGGAGTTGAAGAATGAACAAACTAATTCGAGAACTGATTACACAAGCCCGAGGTCATTGGAATCACGGAGATTTCAATATGCCCAGTTCAGTGGAATTTCAAGAGCAAGATATTGCGAAGTTCGCCGAATTGATTGTGAGAGAATGTGTTGAGCAAGGTAAACAGATTCAATCTCAGACAATCATTGGTGGTTCAGAGGACTATATTGCAGGTAGAGAAATGGGTATTGAGGTTTTTATGAACCAGATTAAACAACATTTCGGAGTTGAAGAATGATCTCACTGAGTTTTAATATACGAAATCCATACAGCGATAGATTTGAAACTCTGGCTAATCCCCATTGGGAAATCAGTCAACATAAAATGCTAGAACTACAACTAGATAAGACTTCCGATATTATTGGATTTGATTTTAGATTAACCACTAAACAACATCATGGTGGAGTGTTCTTTAGTGTTGCTCTACTAGGATTTGAAGCCATTGTGCATTTTTATGATACAAGACATTGGGTAAATTAATACTCATTTTTTTAAGTTAGGAAAAACAATGACATATATTTTGGTATTTTGGCTTCAAACTCCTACAAACTTTGCTGAACATGATAGATATCGAACACAATACGAATGCGAACAATCAGCTAAAATTTGGAATCAACGATTACAACAGGTTAAAAGTAAAATGATAGCAGAATGTAGAAAATGACTAAGGAAGAAATTATCACAGGAATGTGCTATACTTGGCGGCATGACTACGGCTTACAGAAACATCCTGATGACACATTTGCTGGATTGATCACTTCAGGAATGACTGAATTGGAAAGACAAAGTCTTTACAAACAAATGGAACAACTGTATAATCATCATATACAACCGTTAGTTGATGAAATTAACGAATTAAGAACACGCACTGATAGCTCAACGGTTAGAGTAGAAGCCTCTAAAGCTTTAGGTTAAGGGTTCGAATCCCTTTCAGTGCACCAAACAAAGGAAATACTATGACTTATCAATTTGAACTAGATGTCAGTACTAATATCAATTCTGACACTGTAGAGAAAATTATAGCTAATATCGTTGAAGAACGTACAGGCAAACAGGTAGATCGTATGGTGACCAAGACAACCGATGGTAAGTTCGATGGATTCGAAATACATTTTGTCAGCGAACTAGCAGATACTAAACCTGCTAAAAAAGAACATATAATTGATAAAACATTTAAAGTGTTTAAATGGGATCAATAATAAATAAATTGCTAATTTTTTAAGGAGATTAAAATGGCATAGATTGAATTTGCATGTGATGATATAGTTTTCCACTTTAACAAAAAACATTTGGAAGACTCGACTATACCTATGTGGGTCGTTAAATTTCATGGGGAAACTTATTATGTAAATCATGTAGACTGTGATGTTCCGTGGAGCACAAAAGAAACTCCAGATAACAGTCATACCAAAGGCAGTATAAAGGTCAAGAATGTTTTATTAACAATCGACGACGACAACTGCGCTAAAATTACTAATTTAACAATCATTGATAAGATACGCTTGCGTAACCAAAAGTTAGGCATTACACGTATTATCTTTGCTTATGGCAATAAGATGCACAACGCATTGAAGGACAATGAATATAAACACAGTCCATTTAAAAACGTTAGTGGCGGCTGTGGAACTAGTTTTGTAGTCTGCGACTTACTCAAAAAGACAGAATACACCTTGGCTAGTTTAAAATATACTAACGATTTTAGAGTTCTCAAACCAAATGAAGCGTATTACAAGGCCTATGATGCGCCAGGTACTTATATTGATGAAGATGATTATTTGGAAGAGGATGAATTTGACACAGAAGAGGAGTGATAGTATAATATGACAATGAAAATTAAATTACAAAGAGATTCTAATTGGAATAGTCTAGAAGAAGATCTAGCAGCTTTACGACTTAAACCAAAACAGGATTATCGATTGACATTTGATTATCAAGATAACGAAGCTTTTATAGAATTTATGAACCCAATGAAAGCCAGTTTATGGAGAATTGCAGTTGGCTATAAGTATATCTGATTGTGCAAAAGTCGTTCGTTTTGGCAAAGTGGCTGTGATCTACAGTCCTGGGCACGGTGCTGGCTGGTACAGCTGGCATCGCATTGAAGAACTTCTATTTGATCCACAGTTGGTTGATTTGATCGAACGCGGCGCAACTGAAGAAGAAGTAGAAGCTTATTGCGAAGAACACTATCAAAACGAAAACAAATCTGCCTATTGGGGCGGTGTGGATGATCTTGTGATTAAATGGATTCCCGAAGGTAGTATCTTTCGCATAGATGAATATGATGGCGCCGAAAGTATAATCTTACAGGACGACGACAACTGGATCGTGGCCTAAAAATGTCCACAATTAAAATTTATCTTACAGACGAACATCATACTGATCTTGACTATAATCGTATGCGTTTATATTTTATAGATGCTGCTATTTGGGCTACTAAAAATTGCCCTAGCTATAAACGATTCGATATACAAGAGGTAGCCGATCATAGTCTAACCTGCGATCAAATAGCAGAATACGAATTCACAGACGAACAAGATGTTATATGGTTTAAGCTGAGGTGGTTTAAATGAGCGATCTGTTCAAAGACCTATTCTATTTGATAATTGTGTTCTTGGCGGTTTGGTTTGGATTTTATCTATATACTAGACATGATACTGTGGAACAACGTGTGGTTAGATATGACTGTAGTATCGCCGAGTTTTCCCCAGACATTCCGCAGGATGTGAGAGCGGAATGCCGACGTAGAGCAATTGAACTGTATAATCAACAACGTATGAAAGAAAAGGAATAACATGGACTTTTTACTGGGCTTGCTAACTGGTGTTGCAATTGGATTCCTTTGGGGCGTGTGGCGTGCTACTCAAAGCTTTATTCAGCGTATCGTAGAACAACCTGAAGAAATTCGAGAACTTATGGAACGTGTCAATCGAACAGTGCAGGAAGAAGTTAAGACACCGCGTCGAGAACAGGAATATCGCACAGAATGGCATGATAATGTTTGCTATCTCTACGACAATAAAGATAACTTTTTGGCACAGGGCAACTCAGTTACCGAGGCTATGGAACGTGCTGAACAACGCTTCCCTGGATTGAAACTGAACTTTCGAGTAAACGAATCAAAAGAATCTAACCAATAACTATTGCTCTTACACAGTTAATAACATATAATAGACTCTAACTGCACAAGCAGTCTTTAAAGCCTGTTTTATTTAATATAAGGAGATTAGGCATGTTTCAAAAACTAAACAAAGGCACCAAGGCCTTCAAACTTTTCACTGCACTATACAACGGTGAAACTCTTACACCAGCTCAAATCAGCAAGCGTTTTGGTATCAAGAACGTCACAGCTGAAGTTAGTCGTGTACGTCAAGGTGGCTATGCTGTCTACGCTAAACAAGAGAAAGCCGCAAATGGCACCCGTGTAACACGTTACGAAATGGGTATGCCTAGCCGTGCTATCGTAGCAGCTGGCTATCGTGCTCTTGCACTTGGTATCTAATTAAACCGTAGCCATCTAGTCACTGGCGGTTTAGAAGCACTGTTCGCAGTGCTTTTTTTACGAGTAAATAACTGTGGAGCGACAGATGTTATTCAGGGACGAAGACGAAAACGGTATCACTACCTATATGGTCTGCAATGACGCAGGTCTTTGTCTCATACGTACTACCAGCAGTCGCATAGCCGAATTCGTAGAACGGCACAGTCGAGGTGTACCATCAAGTCTTAGACTCACAGTGGGCGGTGACCCAGGCACTAGATCTACTCAGCATATTTGGCAACATGTTAGACGTTGGTCAAGATAATCAACTCACATTTACACTGGCCTGAATCTCTGCACAGTAAATATTCTCTGTAACAATCCAACCCTTAAGGAGAATATATGGCAACCAAAAAGCCTGCTGTGAAGAAACCCGCAGCTAAAACTAAAAAACCTACAGCTAAACCCACAGCTAAAACTAAAAAGCCGGTAGCAAAGCCAGCACCAAAGAAAACTAAACCACAAGCACAACCAGTAGAACAAGAATTAGACTTTAAACCAATGAGCAGCTTCTTATCCATGCATGCCGGTATGGACCCAGAACAACAAGCAGCTCTTATCGCTGAACAGACACGTCGTGCTTTTGATGTAGAAGCTTATGTACAGTTCAACGTAGCACAAACACAGGTAGCCCGCAGTATCGTAGAAGAAAACGTTACTGATGCTATGCAGAGCTGGGCCATTAACGCAGGCGGTAATCGTGAAATGATCATGCGTACCACAGATGATGTGTATCGTAATCGTCTTATGATGTTGAACTTGCTTAAACCTGCTAACCCTGTGGAGGCAGCATTCCAAGAGTCAATGATCAACAAGACTAAATTGGAATACCTACAGCATCGTAATGTAATGAATCGTCGTATGGTGGACATCGCTCATGATATGGCTAATGCTATTAAAGCCATTGGACAAGCATCTGAGAAGTTCTATCTAGCTAACGAAGAAATGGCAGCATTTATCAACGATACCGCAGACGAAAATGCTATTTGGTTCGATGGCGAACTAAAGAAAATGATGCGCGAAGCTACTGGTGTAACCAATGATCAGCGTATCAGCCACAGCATGGAAGTCAGCCAACTACTAGCACAGGATGCCCAAATAGGTAGAGCAAGAATCAAAGAAGTAGCCGAATTTGCTCAGGGCTTGGGTGACAGCTTACAAGAACTACAGGAAAACGGCAACGAACTACGCGAAGAAGTTATTAGCATTCGTGAAAAAATTGACGCTAGCCAACGTAGAATCGCTGATACCATTGCTCGACGATAATATTGTATTACGTTCAAGGGCTCCTACTATAGTTGAAATGGCAGTACCTTGGCGTAGACGCAGCAGAATACGACGTATACTCAGTGAACTTAGACGTATACGTCGTAGTCAACCACACTTACAATTTGAATACTGTAGACAAACTCATTTGATCTACTTGAGATTCAACAATCATCAGCACTGGACACTGTTCCAATTAATGTGGCCCACAGACTGTACTCCTTGGGATCCAATTACTGATCTAGACTGGCCTACGAGTCCCTAACGAGCGAAGCTCGCGCCGCGCCACAAGCCGGCATCGAATCCTAATAGAAACCTTAAATACAGTATGTGGATGCTGAACCTATTCTTCTTCGCTGTGATATTCGCTGCTCTACGTACAGGCGATCTGTGGTCTATTATCCCCATAAGCGCAATCTTTATGCTACTACACTACTGGCTAGCAGAAACGGAAGATAATGGAACTGATCTCAATATTCAAAGGCCCAGCAGCAATGATTACTACTATAGTGATCGGCTACTGGATGATACGCACAGTGATTTGGATAACACAAAGACATGATGAGTAACTGGTATATGCTCATATTAGTCATTGCACTATCAGCAGTATGGATCACTGTACTTATGGGCGGAGAATAACATGTGGGTACTGTTAATAAGCTTGTATCTTAATCAACCTTTGGGTCAAACTCAAAGCAAAGGCGTTATACATGCACCACATAACAACTATGAAACTTGCTTACTGGCTAGAGATCAAGTACAAAGATCATGGCATTTGGATGGCTATCGAGTCAGTGCTAGATGCATATATGTAAAATACTACAGCACTAACAACGGAGCATATAATGAATCAAATAAATGAATATCTTTGGCTACACCCTGCACCTGCTCCAGCTAGTGATAACACTGACAGCGAACACTTAGGCCCCGCTGCGCACAATTGAGGATTGACTATGATATTCCCAGACTTACCTAAACATTATCAATGGATGCAGACAGCTCCAGAACTTGAACAAAATAGAACAGCTGAAGATCACAGTGTACAGGCCCCGCTGCGCGGTCCTCAAAGAATTAGTGCAGATGAATGGTTCGAACAGCATGGATTCACTGTAGGCCCCGCTGCGGGATCTGCGAGAAATCCTAAAGAACCTATAGATTGGCTAGCTCGTGATGCATGGGAATTCTATGCATTGTGCTTGGCTATGGTCTGCTGGATTGTCTATTGGTATGGCGCACATCTAGGAGCATGGTAGTGAAGGTTTGGTGGGCTTGGCTGATAGCACTTTGGCATGGTATTGTCTATGTTTGGACTATGTTAGGCAGTGGACAGTTTTACTAGTTGAAACCATTTACGCATAGCCTGTCGTGACCCCACAGTTCGAAATTTTTCTACCCTAGGCCACGGTATTCTAGACTAAAGTATGAGCCATAACCCCAAGGTACGCCACACAATTCTACACTTTTTCACACCTTTTGACACTTTTCTGCCGCTTTTAGACATCTAGATTGGCGAATCGTTGTGATTCTGTACACAATTTCACACTATGTTAGTAGAATCATAACGGCGCCCCAACCGTTACGGATTCTGCAACTGTATTCTATGTTAGTGTGCGCTTACTTACACAGTGTTACTACTCAAGTAATAGTTGCGATATCACTAACAGTATTCTAGGTTAGTGTGCGCTTACTTACACAGTTGTGATTTTGCTAACATAGAATCTCAGTTAGTAAGTACTTACTTAGATAATTGTGATTCTGCTAAGTTAGTAAGTACTTACTATTAGTAAAATCGCAATGAAAAATCACTCGCGCACCCTCCACGTCCATCCCCAGACACGCTGTTCGAACCGTTGAACCTAGGAGTTTTTGTTTTTGTTCGCTCTCTTAGTGTGTACAGTATAGCATCTCTGTTCAAAAAGTCAACCAAAATATCCCTGATTCGTGAAAAAACAACAGATTCTTTTTGGCTTGACATTTGGTGTAGTTCGTGTATAATAGTGGCTTGTTTAGTGCAAAGGAGAGCTTATGTATAGCGTATACTTTAATGAACTACGTGTAAAGCGTCTGTTTCGTTTTAATGGCAATGACTTTGTTAAAAATAGCACAAGAACTGCTCGTATGCTCAGCAATGGGCGTATCTTTTACATAGGGCAGAAAGACGTAGTTCATCCTATAGCGTGGTAATAAAACGGTTGACTTTTGGATCAGTTGGTAGTATACTGTTGAAACTGTAACTTAACTAGGAGCTAAAGATGGAGCTAACTCAGAACTTTGTTAATCATGCAATCCTCGAAGCTAAAGAAGCTGCCTATGCGGCTGCGGATGACTACTTCCGTCAGCGTCTGAATGGTGTGGACCAGTATGCCTGTGGCTTTGCTTGGGTTAACATCTGGGAACACAATGGCGTCAAGATCAAGGGTAACACCAAGTTGGGCAAGATGCTTAAGGCTGCGGGTGTACGCCAGGACTATACTAAGGCGTTTCAGATCTGGAATCCCAGTGGTTTGGGTGTACAGAATGTAGACTGCAAGGAAGTGGGTGCGCAGGCTGCGGCTGATGTGCTCAAGAAGTATGGATTCACTGCCTACGCAGGCTCACGTTTGGATTGATGTTGTATTTGCGCAACAGGGTGGATTTTGGTTGACAAGTTCACCCTGTGGTGCTATACTGTTGAAACTGTGTAATTAACTAGGAGCTGATATGACACGCGAATACACTAATAAACTCTTGGACGCTATCGAAGAAGGCTTGCTTTCGCCGCAGGCTGTGGTAGAGATGGCCCTGACCTACATGAGCGAAAGCGATGTAGAGGACATGATGCGTGTAAACGACCTGCTCTACTACTTGGACGCAGAGGACGAAGAAGATGAAGACTCTGAGTGGGACGGCCAGCCCGATGAGGCGCAGGAGTGGTATGACTTTGACCCGGATTGCTAATTTTGGTTGACACTGTGCGGAGTTGGTGTTATACTAGCTCTACACTAACACTACAGGAGCAGATATGCGATACTACGACGAACTGGCCCGTTACGAGCGTGAAGGCTTTGATATCATTGTGGATAAGACTTGGGAAGACTTGAACCCTAGAGACTGTTTTGACTGGACCGAAGAGGAAATGGACCAGTTGATCAAGGACATTGATCAGGGCAAGTATGACTGGTTCATGCTGAGAGTGCGAGCTCTAGTAGATGGACATGAGATGGGCAGTTCTTATCTTGGCGGCATGCTCTATGAAGATCCCCTGGAGTGTTTAACAGATGGTGTAGCAGAAGACTGCATCCAGGATGCTCTTAATGAAGCAAAGAGGCAGGTGTGGCCCTTGATGCGACGCCTACAGGCTATCAACGAAAACTTGGAAAGAGAGGCAGTCTGTGGATAACTTTTTGGTTGACATTGAGTACGATCCCGTATATAATAGTTACTTGGCTTGCTACTCCAATGGTGTAGTGATCCAGCTGGGAGCTACCACGTATCACGATGCGGTACTGGAGGCTGATTCGATTGAACCCTATGAATATGAAGGAGCGTGAGATGAACATACAGACTATTAATACCGCTATTATCAACGGTGGTTGGACCAATGCGGAACTGTTGAGCATGGGTGATGCTATTCGCTTTGCTCGTAAACGACTAACAGAGCGTAGTAAGGCTGAACTGGCTGTGGGTAACAGTGTGACCTTTGACAGTATGAAACAGGGTCGGGTGGTTCGTGGCACTGTGCTCAAGATTGCTATCAAATATGTCACTGTGCGGGAAACTTCAGGCGGCCTGTGGAAAGTGCCTGCTAACATGTTGTCGAAAGTGGATAATGACGTTTACGCTTAATAGAGTATTAGAGTGGGGAGCCTGCATTGTAACCCTTATAGGTGCAGGCTTTACTGCTTACAATGTATACCCCTTGAACATTATGTTCTTGGAGTTTGGTGCATTAATTTATATCTTTTGGAGCATACGTATACGCAAGCTCAGTTTGATTATAATTAATGTGACGCTGTTTGCAATCTACTTACCTGGAGTTTTAAGACACTTATGATTCAACAATACGAAGCATGGTATAAGGACCCTAGAACTGGTGCTATGATCAAGGTTTATATACAAGCAGACAATGTATCAGCAGCCAAAAGCTTGCTAGAAGGACAATATGGTGCTGCTAACATCTGGGGTGTGGGCGCAGTTTAACAATTCAGCAACCGTTGTAGAAATACAACGGTTTTTTTTCGGTTGACTTTTGGGCAGGGCGGTGCTATACTATTGAAACTGTGTAAAACAACTAGGAGCTGAAATGTCAAACTATCCAAATATGAGTTACTGCATGTTCCAAAACACCCAAATGGCCATGGACCAGCTGGCAGAATTTATGCAAGAAGCTGACATGGACGAGGTCTTGGACATTAGCAAGGATGAGCTGCGAGCCATGCGTGAGCTGGTAGGCTACTGCGAACAGTACATTCGCTTGGCAGAAGAGTTTGAAGCAAAGCGTGAAGAAATGTTGGCTAGTTTCGAAGAAGACGAAATGGAGGAGTTCTAATGTATACCATTGAAATCTACAAGCGGGATGCTCGTACTAAGAAGGGCGAGCGTCTAGTACACAAGGAAGACTACAAGACAGACAATCGTTCCATGCTGGAGCATACTGTCAAGAACACATGGCGAGCAGCACAAGGCTACCGCTACGAGATACACGAGACCTATGTTGTGCGTAAGAACGCAATGAATGGGCAGGAGTTCGAAGAGCGTTACGATGTGCCCTACTACTGCTCGCCACGTAGTGAAACTTATTGGAGTGCCTAATGTTAACAGCTAAACAACAATGGTTATTTGAGCAACTGGGTGAGAGCCCAGCAGACGAGCATGAGGTTAGACTGCGTCATCGTCTATGCGTGGAGCAGTACGGAGCCGTTAAAGATTTCACAAGATGGCTGACCAAGCGTCTGTATCGCAAATGGGAGCTGGATCGTAGCAGAACTACAACACCTTATCTAGGAGACTAGTATGTTAAAAATAGCAATAGGCATGGGCAGCATTGTTATGATGATTGCAACACTGATTACTGCTTTAGTAATAACTAAAATGTGTCTCAGTGCCGCACATCATTTTCTGCTGAAATAGGTTGACATTTGGGCACAGTGGTGCTATTATATACAGACTTAGACAACAACAGAAGGAGAGCGAAATGGGTACAAGATCATTGACTTTTGTGTACGACAGCAACGACAAGCCTTTGCTGAATCTGTATCGCCAATATGATGGCTACCCCACAGGGCATGGTGCTGAGCTTGCTGAGTTCCTCAGTCAGTTTGCTGCTATCACTAATGGCATCGCACTAGGCGAGACACGTCGTACTGCCAATGGTATGGGCTGCTTGGCTGCTCAGATTGTAGCACACTTCAAAGACAGCGTGGGTGGCTTTTACATCCACAGCGTTGACTCCACTGACTGTGGACAGGACTATGAGTACCACGTGTACTTGGGTGGTGTTGGACAGGAGATCTGGGTCCGCGTCAAAGACCGTGGTTGCAATATGTTTGGCTTGACACTTAGCGACATGGACAAGGCTATTTTTGATGGCCCTGTTAGTGAGTTTGTAACATTCTGTAGCGAAAAAGCAACAGCATAAATTGGTTGACAAAGTGTGGGGCTGGTGTTATACTAGCTCTACACTAACAAAACAGGAGCAAACAATGGCTAGATTTGCAATTGAGCAGTATGTGGATAACAAGAATCAATGGGGCGCACTCTTCGGCGGCACTAAGTTGAGCTTGTTGAATAAGCAAGATCGTCAGCGGATTGCTGATATGTTGGATGCGGACCTGTCGCCAGAGAACTTGACCTGCGATGGCGAACTGCCTAGAGCAGAGGTGCAGAAGCGTTATAACTTCCTCACCAAGGCTGCTCGGGAGTTGAAGAGCATTGACCCTGCTGTTGAAATGTACGGATTCTAAGGAGACTGATATGCCTAACTG
>Ga0129333_10005621_pt1 | contig 11804 bp, 11 predicted proteins | sample CPB6_08_DNA_FD_94474 | JGI IMG/M metagenome (GOLD analysis project Ga0129333, IMG submission 94474) | Freshwater to marine salinity gradient microbial communities from Chesapeake Bay, USA - CPBay_Sum_0.6_0.8_DNA | ecosystem: Environmental > Aquatic > Marine > Coastal | place: USA: Chesapeake... | reverse complement strand
TGATAGATCAGGTGGTACTTTAACAGCAGGAGCAGGATGGACTAAACTTGGGCAAACCACAGCTCTATCCAGTATTTTTTCATTAGCAGTTTCTTACAGGGCAAGTGCGTCTTATACAAGTCTTGATACCATTCCGTGGTCAAGAGATGTAACTACTTATACCATTGGAAATTGGACAATTGATGCTATATAATATTATGAATTATTATTGTGTTTTAAACGACAACGTAGTACAAAGAATAATTTTCACTGAGGAGATATTAGAGGAAACCGCTGACCTCAAACAAACCAGTTACGATACACAATTCCGTAAAAATTTTGGATGTGTTGGATATTTTTATAACGAAAATTTGGATGCCTTTATATCTCCAAAACCATATGACAGTTGGATTTTGAATGAAACTACTGGTAAATGGCAAGCACCCATTGCAAGACCAAATGATGATGTAAGATACATGTGGAATGAAGACACCCAAACGTGGGAATATATTTAGGATAAAAAATGAGCTTTCCAACATCACCCGTTAATAGGGAAATAGCAACAGTAAACGGAATTAAGTATTCCTATAGCTCTGCTACCAACAGTTGGACCAGAATAGCGGCTGGTAAGTTTACCGCAGCCGCAGCAGCATCGCCACCTAGCAATCCGGCATTGGGTGATCAGTGGTATAACACAAACTTAGACATATTGTTTGAATACATTAACGATGGGACATCGTCGTACTGGGTAGACATCGTGAGCTTTGGGCAGGTTTCTGGCAATATCACTGCCATGGCTGATACTACACTACAAGGCAATGTGGTTGTGGGACAAGGTAATGTTTACAGCATTGGCGCTAGCAATGGTTTCGTAAAAAATATATATGCAAATACTGTTACATTATCAGATGGTTTATTTTATGCCAATGGCGCACCATTTGTTGATGCAGCCGGAGTAGCCGTAGCAATGTCAATAGTATTCGGAGGATAAAATGGCAGCACCTAACATAAGAACTTTAACAACAATTTTTGGTAAAACACAATATCAACAGCTGACTACATCATTGGCCAATGTAGTCGCCAATGGCGCTACCAGTGGCAATGTGCTAAAAATCAATGATGTTTTGATAGCCAACTACACTACATCTAGTATACAAACCAATGTTGTAGTCGGCCGAGGTTCAATTGCTTTTTATCTAGCAGGTAACATGGCAATACCGGCAAACAGTACATTGGTGGTAGTAGCCAAAGATAGTTCTATCTACATGGAAGAAGGCGATTATTTACAAGCCAATGCCAGTTCGGCCACAGCAGCACAAATCACATGTTCGTATGAGGTAATTAGCTAAAAATGGCACGAGGCAACGCTGGATTTATTGGTCGAAAAGCAACTCCTGATACTGCTAGTACTCGACCCACTGGTTTCTTTAAGTTAAATGAAGTACAGCAATTGCTTAGTGCTGGTCTATTCACAACCTCGAATAATATTTTTTCACAAATTATACTACCTTTTAGTACAGCAGGAACTTCAACTTGGACTGCACCGGCAGGCGTAACATCTATCACGGTCTCAGCTTGGGGCGGCGGTGGCGGAAGTGGCGGAACTCCGGGAGCAGGAGCAGGCGGAGCAGGTGGGTTTGCGTCAGGCACTATTGCGGTCACACCAGGAAATACATATTCAATAGTTGTAGGTGGCGGAGGTCAAAGTCAAATTGCTAATGCCGGAACTGGCTCTGCTGTACCGGGCGGCGGTGGATTACCAGGATCGTTGGGATTTGGCGGAGCTGGTGGTGGCTACACAGGTTTTTTCAATTCTTCTACGGTGTCGCAGGCCAATGCCTGGTTGATAGCAGGTGGCGGTGGCGGCGGCGCATATGAAGGTGCAGTGGGAGGAGCAGGGGGCGGTACCGACGGCGCAGCCGGAGGAAATGGTACTAATACAGGCGGTGGCGGCGGTAGTCAAACTGCCGGCGGAACATCAGGATCTACTGCAGGCTCGGCATTGCAAGGTGGACAAAGCTCCGGTGATGACAATGGCGGTGGCGGCGGTGGTGGCGGTGGTTATTGGGGCGGTGGCGGTGGTCGTAACACTAACCCGGGCGCCGCAGGCGGCGGAGGCTCGGGATATTTCAATCCTAGTTTTGTTACTGGTGCTACATTGACTGCTGGTTCAGGAACAACACCAGGTAATAGTGGAGGTTCTTTACGAGCTACTTATGCTGCTAGTGCTGGTGCCGGCGGCGCTACTGGTCAGAATGCCGGAGTAAGCGGGCTTTTGGTTATACAGTATAATTCTCCTAATGTGGCGGTGTTTAACACTACCGGAACTTGGACTGCACCAACCGGAGTCAATAGTGCAGAAGTATTGGTAGTAGCCGGTGGTGGCGGTGGTGGTGGTGGTGGTTTTGCGCAGACCCGAGGTGGCGGAGGCGGTGGTGGTGGTGTTTTATTTGGCACGGTATCAGTTACTCCAGGAAACACTTACTCGGTTACAGTAGGCGCCGGCGGCGCAGGGTCAAGTGGCCTAGGTGGCATTACAGGCAGCGGCACTAATTCTGTGTTTTCATCATTTACTGCGGTTGGAGGTGGCGGCGGTGGAAACTATAACGGCACTGGTGGTATAAATGGTGGATCTGGTGGCGGTGGTGGGTCGGGTAGTACTGGGGCAGGAACAGGTACTTCAGGACAAGGATATGCAGGTGGTATAGGAAATGCATACACAGGCGGAACTAATGCAAGCGGTGGTGGTGGTGGCGGTGCTGGTGGAGTTGGTGCTGCTGCCAATGGCACAGTAGGGGGTAACGGGGGCGTAGGCATAACAAGCTCAATAAGTGGAGTTTCAACTGGGTATGGTGGTGGTGGCGCAGGTGGCGGCGGTGTTACTCAAGGCACAGCCACGCAAGGAGGAGGAAACGGTGGTGCTGGTGCAGGCGGTAGTAATGGTACTTCTAACACCGGCGGTGGCGGCGGCGGCGCTAGTTCAACTGGTGGCAGCGGAGATTCTCAAACTGGCGGCAATGGAGGATCTGGGGTCGTAATAATAAGATGGAATCCTTCGAGAGTAGTGGCACCCACTGTTGAATATCTTGTAGTAGCCGGTGGTGGCGGCGGCGGCAATGATGGGGGAGGCGGTGGTGGTGGCGGGGGATACCTGTCAGGAAGCGTTTCTATTTCAGCAGCAACACTATACACTATAACAGTAGGGGCAGGAGGCGCTGGTGGAACAACAACTGGTGCAAATGGCGTAGCTGGCTCTAATTCTTCTATAGGAGGACTGGTTACCGCTACTGGAGGGGGGTTTGGCGGCGGAAACACTAAAAATGGAGGAAATGGAGGGTCCGGAGGCGGTGCAGGACAGGTGACCGGAACTACTACCGGAGGAAAAGGTATATACCCTGGATCGACTTATGTAGATGCTGCTAGACAAGGATACGATGGTGGTAATCAAGATGGAGATAATGGCGGTGCTGGCGGCGGTGGAGCATCAGCAGTAGGAGCAAGCTCAGCAGGAACCAGTGTCCCAGGATCTGGTGGTGCAGGTATAGATTGGAATTCTTTGGGCACTATTTATGCAGGCGGCGGTGGTGGTGGTGCATGGCCCTCCGGAGCAGGAGGATTAGGTGGTGTTGGCGGCGGTGGTGATGGAGGAAACATGTCTGGCACTAGATCTGGAGAAAATGGAGATACCAATACTGGAGGTGGTGCAGGAGGCGGAACCGGAGGAGGCGACTATGATGGTGGTACTGGCGGAAGCGGAATAGTTATTATTAGGCACAGTTCAGCATTTAGTAGAGCAGGTGTCACTTCAGCAACAGTGACAGAATCAGGTGGGTTTGTTTACTACACCTTCACTGCATCTGGTGTGATTCAATTTTAAGTAAAACAGGAGTAATTCAATGGCACATTTTGCAGAATTAGGAGAAAACAACACAGTATTAAGAGTTATTGTTGTAGACAACAAAGATATCATTGATACTGCAGGGCAAGAACAAGAATCAATTGGCGCAGAGTTTTGTAGAAAACTGCTAGGCGGTACCTGGAAACAGACCAGCTACAATGCCAATTTTAGGAAAAATTATGCAGGCGTAGGTTACACCTACGACAGTCAGCGTGATGCATTCGTTCCGCCCCGGCCGTTTGCAAGTTGGATATTGAATGAAACAACTTGTCAATGGGAACCACCGGTAACCATGCCCAACGACGGCAATCAATATACCTGGAACGAAGATACCGCAAGTTGGGATCAGTTCGACCCATAAATAGAAAAACAGTAGGAAAGAGCATGTACGATTTAACAGCAGCATTAACAAGTTTGAGACCAGGTGCAGCCTGGAGTTTGACAGGAGATACCTATGCTGGTCTCTCATGGTTAGACACTGAACAGTCAGTGCCAACTGAAGCCGAATGTGTGGCTGAAATGGCAAGATTACAAGCTGATTATGAGAGCAAAGAATATCAAAGATTGCGAGCAAAGGAATATCCCAGCTTCGCAGATCAATTTGACACACTGTATCACGGCGGGCTAGCAGCTTGGCAAGCTGAAATTCAAGCAGTAAAAGACAAGTATCCTAAACCGGAATAATTGAATGGCATTAGTTGGAATACAAGATTATATAGCAGGTACAGCATTCGCAAGTGCCAGTGCAGGCATCGCCGCTGCTGTGGTTGGTGCACGATCCATTAGACAGGCGATTAGTGCTGAGTATAAAGATACGTTTTCCACAACCAGTTTGGCATTTGTTACCATAACTGGATTCGCCGTAACAATAACGCCCGCTTCGTTATCAAGTCAAATATTGGTATTTGGTCATATCAACCTTGGGGCTACAGCAGCAGGAAACTGCGGTATAAACTTACTGTGCAATAATGTAGAAATTTATCCCAACAATGTCGTGGCCGGTAGATATAGTGGATGGTCACTTAACGTGGCCGCTAACACAAGTACCAATCATCTTCCTTTTGTTTTCTTACATAGACCTACAGCAATTGGCCCGCAAACTTACACCATGCAAGCTAAAAATAATGCTGCCAACACTTTGTTTATAAACCGTAACGGCGATGACACAGCAAACGCAGGAACGTCTTACCGAGCGGCTTCGTCGATTACAGCCATAGAGATTGTGGTATAACAATGAAAAGTTTAGCAAGGGATAAAAAATGAGCTTTCCAGTAGCACCAGTTAACGGTGAAATTACCACAGTAAACGGAATCAGATATTATTACAATTCTGATTATTCGGCGTGGATACGATTACCAAACGCTAAATTTACTGCCGCCGCAACTGGACCAACTAATTCAGCTCTGGGAGACCACTGGTACGACACAAATGAAGATGTGCTTTATGAATGGACATTTGATGGCACAAGCTACTATTGGGTTGATATATCTTCAGGACTAGTAGCAGGCACCACCACTACCGTGTTGCCATTTCATCCATTTTTATTATCAGGAATGTAAGGACACCGTATGCCAACAGTATATAAAGTTTTAGGACAATCAAATCCAGCTGCCAGTACCCCTACCACACTGTATACGGTACCAGCTGGAAACAGTGTAGTGATTTCTACTTTGTCAGTTTGTAACCAATTGGGCACCGCGGCCAATTTTAGAATAGCAGTTAGACCCAGTGGCGAAACACTAAGCAGCAAGCACTACCTAAATTTTGATACACAAGTGCCTGGTTTTGATCAACTGTCGCTAACCATTGGCATTACACTAGCTGCCACTGATGTTGTTACTGTATTTGCAAACACAGCAAATGTCAGTTTCAATCTATTCGGGACTGAGCTGTACTAATGGCCATTACCAAAGCTAGTGCGCAAACAACTGTCAACTCAGGCACAAACGCAGCCACAGCAGCCACGGTCAACCAAATTACCACAGCACCTGCCACAGCCACAGTAGTTGCCGGCGGCGGCACTCTGGGCGGAGTTACCATATCTAACATAGCAATTACTGACAGCACATTCGCCAATGTGTTGAGTGGTGATACAGCAGTTAGTTCAGCTGGCGGTTTTGTTAGAATTACCGGCACAGGATTCAAAACCAATGCCAATGTGTTTTTAGGATCAACTGTGCTTGCAAACACATTTGTTGATTCCACACGGATCAATGCCAATATACCAGCTAGCGCAGCTGGCACTTATCAGTTTACAGTGTTTAACACCGATGGATCTGGTGCAATATCGCCGGCTGGCTTATTGATATCCGGGCCACCTTCTTGGACCAGTACTAGCTACTCGTCTAGTTCGTTGACATTAGGCGTTCAGCTGTTGGCCTCAGGTGATGCCCCATTGACCTACTACATTCAACCAGGCAGTGCTAATCCACAAAATTTAGCGGTAAACAGCACTGGATTTTTATCCGGCACAGTCTCAAGTGACGGAGCATACACTATTACAGTTGTAGTAGACGATGCACAAGGTCAAAGCACACAAGCAGACATTATCACCACAGTTACTTTAAGTGATCCTTATTTTAATTTGACTGTACTAGCACTACCGGCAGACGCTGCGGCCAATGTATGGATCGGTGATGCCAGCACAAATAATTTTAATTTAACAGTTACCGGTGATACACGACCAACGGCATTCAGTCCGTATAAAACTACATGGAGTAATTATTTTGATGGTACAGGTGATTATTTGACTGCTCCAAATAATGCTGCTTTTGCTTTTGGAACTGGAGATTTTACGGTTGAAGGGTGGTATTACTTGAATTCTGGCGTCACAAGATTTTGTCTGTACGACTCTGGAGCAGGAGGATCTGGAGGTCAATTTGCTATATTCCAAGACTCGGCCAGTGGCTTTTTTGTCCGTATGACATCTGATGTAACATTTGGTTCGCCACCAGCGCCTAACCAATGGGTACATTTTGCTGTAACAAGGTCGGGCACTACTGTTAGATTATTTTTTAATGGAACGCAAGCAGCCACAGGAACACAATCTACTAATGTGACTAATACAACACCATACATTGGATTTTTGAATGGATTTGGTAGTTACATAATGAATGGATATATCTCAAATCTAAGGGTGGTAAACGGAACTGCAGTCTATACTACAAATTTCACACCGCCTACTAGCCCATTAACGGCAATAACAAACACCGTATTGTTAACCTGTCAAAGTAATCGTCTAATAGACAGTAGTACAAATAACTTTACACTTACTAAAAATGGTGATGTTGCTGTAAGTAATTTTGCACCATTGGTTGAAACAGATACAACCACGGGTAGTGCGTATTTTGATGGTACTGGTGATTATTTGACCGCACCAGCAAACACTGCATTTAACTTTGGGACCGGAGACTTTACACTAGAGTGTTGGATTTATTCATTGGCAAATCAAGCCAACTTTGCGGGAGTTATTACCAATTGGACCAGCACCACAGGATTTTATTTTAGTTTTGCAGGGGGCAGCAATAACATGGGTTTTAGTGATTTTGCAACATATTATATTAATCCATCATCTGTTCCTATTATCAATAATGTTTGGACACATGTTGCTGTAACACGATCAGGAACAACTTTGCGTATGTTTTTTAATGGGCAAATTGTGGGTACAGCCTTAAACAATACAGTAGTTCTTGGCGGGGCAACCGGAGTTACTGCTCTTGGATCCAATGGCGGTACTTCTTTTAATGGTTATATCAGTGATGCAAGAATCATCAAAGGTACAGCAGTCTATACTGCTACTTTCACACCACCAACTAGTCCACTGACAGCAGTTGCAAATACCGGTCTATTAACACTACAATATCCTGTTGGTGAAAACAATCACAGATTTATAGATTCATCCGGGTTAAATCCCTTGGTTACCAGAGCTGGTAATGCAACACAGGGCACGTTCTCGCCGTTTAGTCAAACAGGTTGGAGCAATTTCTTTGATGGGGTCGGGGATTATCTTGAATTTGCTAATAATGCGGCACTACTTTTTTCAACAGGCGATTTTACAGTAGAAGCGTGGATTTATCCTACAGAATCACAAGCAAGTAACTCTGGCGTTGTTGCTAAAGGGGGGGCGACTACAGGGTACACGATTAATGTCACCGGAACAACATTGTTAGTAATTACAGCAAGTGCAACCCTTATTACATCTGCAAGCGGCTTGATTCAATTAAATAGTTGGAATCATGTTGCATTTGTTAGATTGTCTGGCACATCTTCTCTTTATCATAACGGACTTTTGGTAGGTAGTGCTGCTGATTCACAAGATTATAACAACACGCCTGTACAAAGAATTGGGACGAATCGAACAGCCGGCAGTGACTTTAAAGGGTATATATCAAATGTTCGAATAGTTAAAGGCACTGCTTTATATACAGGTTCAACTTATACTGTTCCTACTCAACCACTGACCGCGGTATCGGGCACAAGCTTACTAACCTGTCAATCTAATAGATTGATAGACAATAGTGCTAATGCATTTACTATAACTCGCAACGGAACTCCCTCCGTCCAAGCCTTCTCACCATTTGCTCCCGCTGCTGAATACAGTGTAGCCACTAATGGTGGTAGTGCGTATTTTGATGGCACTGGAGATAATTTAACACAAGCATCCGGACAACAAGTCAGCTTTGGTACTGGAAATTTTACTATAGAAGCATGGATATATTGGACAACCAGTATAGCCAGTGAATCAGCCATAATGTGGGGCAACGGTGTGGGATGGACTTTATATGTATTTCCGGCCAATCGATTGCAATGGGGAACTACTGGACCGCAAACACCGGCCAACTTACTAACAGGTAACACTGCACTGACCATTGGGCAATGGTATCACATAGCTGTAACTAGATCGGGTACTACAGTGACTTTATGGGTAAACGGCGTGTCTGATGGCACAGTCACTGACAGTGCCAATTATAGTGCAAACGGTACCTTGGATGTTGGTATTAGCCACAGCAGCAATTACTTCACTGGTTACATGTCCGGGGTGCGTGTGGTCAAAGGCACCGCAGTCTATACATCAACATTTACTCCGCCCACTGCACCACCTACACCTATAGTAAACACCAGCTTGCTGCTCAACTTCACCAACGCCGGCATTACAGATGCTACAGGTAAAAATGTATTAGAAACTGCCAACCAAACTCGACTTAGTACTGCAGATAAAAAGTATGGCACCGGATCAATGTTGCTTGATGGCACAGACGATTATGTGGTAATGCCATACTCTCAAAATTATACCTTTGCCACCGGACCGTTTACAATAGAATGTTGGGTAAAATTTAATACTTTATCCGGTAACAGATTGATATTTGACACTTATACTTCAGCAGCAACAGGCGGCGGCTATCAACTGTATTGGAGAGGCACCGGTACTAGTATAGCTTTTTATGCCAATGGCGGAGTTCAAGCTCAAAGCTCGTTTACTGGACATGCAACCGGAACCTGGTATCACGTAGCTGTAACCAGAAACGCAGCTGGAACGTTGCAAATTTTCATTGATGGTACCAGCTATGCCTCGGTTTCATATGCTACAGCTATAGACATTGCGGCCAGCGCTCGACCCGCAATTGGAATTCAATTTACCACTCTTACCAACGATCTTGATGGGTACATTGATGATTTAAGGGTGACCAAAGGCTTTGCAAGATACACAGCCAACTTTACACCACCCACAGATACATTCAAATTAAGATAAGTATGTAAAAAGGTCTAACAATGTCATTTCCAACAAATCCCGCTAACGGACAAACAACCATAGTAAATGGTATTACCTACATTTACAATCAAACCAACAATGCTTGGAAAAGACAGACACTCACTGATATTACAACATCCGGCAACATCACTGCATCAAATGTCACAGTATCTTCGGGTGTAAACTTTGCAGATGGATCAAGAATCACTTCTGGGTTAGTGTATGATCTAGACGCTATACGCCCTGATGGCAGGACTAGCACATTTAGATTAACTTACAATCAAAGCACTGTAACAATAGCACATCCTTGGAATTTGTTAGTAACAGTTAACGGTATTTTCCAACCAGCTTACACAGAAAACGTTGATACAGTATGGTTGAGTCATGCGGTGTTTGCCGATGTTGGTTATACCATTTCCGCAGGCAACCTGAAATTTTCTGAATCACCACCAGCTGGTACTACGGTTTATGCTAGAACACAGCCTGGTTCACCACAACCCACACCAAAAATATACCCATTCCGACCAGTTGATATTGCGTTGGGTATGTGACAGCTAAATAAGCAATATATCGGAGCAGACATGGCTAGAAAAGCGATTTTAGACACTTATTACACATTTACACCAAGTACCAGAACTATTGTGATTCCTAGGCCCTTGCCTAGAGAGCGTTTTGTCTTGATCACTAATATTACAACAAATCAAGTAATTTATAATTTTTCAGACACTAGTTTGACACTAACTAGTCACAGCATTACTACTGATGCCGCCAACAACACAGTAACCACAATTGTGTTAGCCTACAATACTAGCGGCATGGCCAGCACTGATCGGCTACAGATTATCATTGATGAATTCGAAGAAAGTTTTAAACCGTCAGAGTTATATACAGATCCAGTTAATAAATTTAGAACAAGCCAACCACAAGCCTTGATCGACACTGACTTTGAATACAGTACTCAAGCTACAAAATGGGAAAGCTTGGGCTTGACTAACAATCGTCCTTTTGCGTCCTGGAATACAAACAATCCAATTACTATAACTGGTATTAACGCAACAAACAATTCTAGAACAATAACCGTTTTAACTTCTAGTCCACCTGCTGCAGGTACTCCAGTTTTTATAGTTGATACACTATACGCCGGAGCAGATGGTTTATACATCGTTGACACTGTATCAGCTGGTACAAGTTTCGCCTACACGGCCAGAGCAGCTTATCCTGGTGTCACTGGATCAATTTTTGTAAATGGCGTTACTACCGCCTATAGTGGCACTTTATTCACTAATGCAGCTATCACGTTTAGTAGTATTGGATTTAGTGGTAACTTGGTAAATGCTGTCACAAGTGTACCGCATGGTTTAGCAGTAGGCAATGAAATAGCTGTGTCCGGAACCAACCAAACAAACGCCAATGGGTCTTGGGTAGTATCGGGTGTGGGAAATAGTTTTTCCTTCAGTTATTATACTGTTACTGCTCCTGCCGGTAACCCAACTGGAGGAAATATCTATGTAAGACCACAGGGTGCTTTTGTACATAGAGCATTTGACGGTGGTGTTTCGTTTAGCACATTTACATCCAGTCACAATGAACAAATTATAAGACAAACACGTAGATACTTCCGTTATCAAAGTGGTAAAGGTTTACAAATGAGTACCGGTTCTACTGTGAGACCCAGTATTCAAGTCGACAGTTTAACCAGCAGCGGAACCACTGTTACAGTAACAACAAAAGCAGCTCAATTTGTGGCACCGGGTACTGCTATTATCGTATCTGGTGTTAACGAAACTGCCTATAACGGCAGCTTTACTGTTGCACAAACACTAGACAGATATAGATTTACCTATACTGCTGCTAGCACGCCCAGCAGTGCCACAGCAACAGGCTTTCCTCAATTGACCATAAGCGGATGGAATGGCGCTCGAATTCAGCTTGGTATGTTTGACAGTCAAAACGGAATATTTTATGAATACGATGGGCAACAATTATATGCTGTCAAACGCAGTTCAACATATCAAATTGGATGTTTAGGAAACGTTGCAGTAGGTGGTGCAGTAGTAAGTGCCGCAACAAATAACGCAGCAACTCCAACCTTTGCTAGACAGTTGAACCCAAATGATTTCGTTGTTATCAAAGGCATGACCTATCGTGTGGTTGATATTACGTCAGACTCAAGTTTTA
>Ga0129333_10005620_pt1 | contig 11804 bp, 11 predicted proteins | sample CPB6_08_DNA_FD_94474 | JGI IMG/M metagenome (GOLD analysis project Ga0129333, IMG submission 94474) | Freshwater to marine salinity gradient microbial communities from Chesapeake Bay, USA - CPBay_Sum_0.6_0.8_DNA | ecosystem: Environmental > Aquatic > Marine > Coastal | place: USA: Chesapeake... | reverse complement strand
GAGCGGGACAAGTCGGAGCGTAGCGCAGCCTGGTAGCGCACCTCGTTCGGGACGAGGGGGTCGAAGGTTCAAATCCTTTCGCTCCGACCATTTTCCCTGACCCTCATTCTTCTGTGAGATAGCGATCCACCCATTCGACCACAGTCTCGTGTGGTATCGGCGTTTCGAAAGCGATTTCATAACCATCGCGAGTGGTGCCAATGATCTTTGCGGGATGGTCTTCGCCAAGAATGCGCAATCGCACCCGATCATTACTCCGCTCGAGAATATAGCGGCTGGCTTCACGAAACAGAGCGCGGTCCGGCAAGAGCCACCTCACGATCCCGTCGAGCACAAGATCCTCTTCATCAAAAAGAAGCTCCGAAACAATACAGCAGGGACGACGATCAAGTTGGATCGGCGGCTGAGGCTTAGGAGCTTCTACTTTTTCAATACGATCTAACATGGCGAGAAAAGTCCTCTAATTTATAATGACAATCACGCGTCTGATTGGCCGTTGCGGCGACGGAAGCGCGCGAGAATGGCTTCATTCACCGCCTGACTCACAGCCGATAAATCAGGTGCCTCAACGGGGGTTGGAACATCAATCGAGTCCGGTGTCGCAGGTTTTGCTGCTGTTGTTTGCGCAATCAAAATACCGTCAAGCACGCGCGCGATTTCACTCAACCCAGTTGATAGACCCTGCTCGATATGCTCACCGAAGGCGCGCATTTCGCTGACTGGGTCGGTACCACGGTCAAAAGCCACCAGACGATCCGCCAAATCCGCTTGCGTAGATCCTAGTCTTTCAATGCCCGCAAGAAGACGTGAAAGCGATTCATCAAATGATGCCGCTACCGCACCAAAGCCCGCACCTAGACGCTCATCCACAGAAGCCGACAATTGATCGCCAATCGTTTTCACATCCAAGGGTCTCGTTGATTCACGAACCAATCGTTCAAGCGCAGCATTTGATTCAAGAGCCACACGGCCGCGCTCATCACCCGATTGTTTGAGCGCATTCAATTCCACACCAAATGACTCAAAGCCACGTGTTGTCTGCACTTCAAGCGCTCGAACGAGACGTTCAGTCGTACGATGTTGCTCTGCGACTTGCTCCACAGATCCCACGATCACACCGCGTGACTCTTCGATCGTTTGCGATAAACGACCGACACCATCAGCATAACGATTGGCTGTAGCACGATCTCTTAATATCTCCTCTTCACGCAAACGCTCAACCGAGTCGCTAATGACATCGAGCTTTTTGATCTGCTGAAAGATATTCGCCTGGCGAAGTGAAAGAGATTCAACTTGTTCGACGAGCATAGAGAGCGCCGCTGTTTGCGTTTCCTGTCGATCCCCCAGCTTTTTCATCACTTCAGCGCTACGTGTTATCAAACCTTGCGTTGTTCTGAACGCACCGAGCAAGGTGCTCGCCAAAGTAATTACGTTTGACTCATTAGTCGCCACACCCGGTACTGATGAAACACCCTGCCCTTCGAGCGAACCGATGCGAATAAGCCAACCCTCAAAATCATGGCGAAGAGCCTGCAATGCACCATCAATGAAGCGCGCGATCAATCCGAGAGCCAATGATCCGAAGAGACCGAAAAGGGAGGCTGAGAAGCCCGTTGCCATGCCCACCAACGGCGCTTCAAGATCGCGAATAACACTCTTAATGGCTTCATCCGAACCGGTACCCGCCTTGGCGAGACCGCCGACGATGCCGCCGACCGAGGCCACCATTTCCATCAGACCAATAAAGGTCCCGATCAACCCCATCAAAATCAGTGTACCCGTAAGGTAGTTTGAAAGCGAACGCTCACGACCAATGGCTTCTTTTACCGAGTCAAGAAGTGAGTTCCTTTGGGCAAGTGAAACGCGTAAGCCCCTTGTGGTTAACAGTTCACCCATGATCTGGCGATAGACCTCACCAAAGATACGTGGTGATTTGATGATGATGCCAGGCTCTGCCGCGCGGACAAGACGTGTTACACCGCCATCATCACCAAGCTTTTCCATTTCAGAAAAATCATGCTGCGTTTCTTTCATTGCCTGCAAGACATGATACTCATTGAAGACGCGATAGGCCGTTATAAATGCTGCTATCACTCCACCAATAAAGGTGAAAATAATGAGTAGATTAAGCTGCGGATGTGAGAGAACGGATTTATAGGCAAATTCAAATTGCCATGTCCCCAAGGCAATAATCAATAACACAACCACGCTTGATTTTGCGATCTCGATCCAAATGGAATTTAATGCCGATTTAGCATCTGTGCCGGCCTTGGTTTTCATTGGCTAACCTCAATCTTCTTTACGAATGGCGAATAGTTCAACAACGTCGTGACGATCAGAGTCGCTAACATCATCAATTGCGACAACAATTTCATTTGCAGGATAACCTTGATCGATGAGTAGCTGACGCATAGCCATGGCGCGATAATAGCCGAAGCGACGAGCGTCCGTGACCGAACCGTCCCGTACATTTGCTAATGCGCGAACGCGGATTCGCCTTTCAGCAAGTTCGTCTTTGTTTCGATTAAGAAACTCATTGAGTTTTAATGTCGCATCGCCATCAAGCCGAACGGCCCGTGGTTCATAAACCATCGTCAACATCGGCTTATCGACTTGCACGTCGACACTTCCGCCGAAAGGATCAAGATCAGCCTGACGCGTTGAAACAATGCGGGTTTCGTCAGGGCTTGGCTTTGTTGCAGAAAATGTTGCCGAACCTGATAGGGGTTCAAGCAAAGCCAATTGGGAGCTTTTGGGAGGATTGGTTGCCGGTGTTGGCGAAGGATCGATACGCTCGGCAACCGCTGGCACGCTCGACTTGCCATTTGTCACACTTTGATCGGGCATGCCTTCACTGACCGTTTTATCACCTTTATTGGTGCCTAATTGAGGTCGTTCAACCACAAAACCCTTGGCTTCAGGATCGGCAGGAACAGAGGCCGGGTTTTCTTTTCGCTCCGAATTCGGCGAACTCGTGCGATTATATTGAACCGTGCTTGATTCACCTTTGCTAAAAATACGATTGCCTTGATCAACTGATAAATTCGGCTGCTGAGCAATCGCGACACCTTGTGCGGTATCAACTGGAATTTGCGCCGAGGGTCGAGGCTCTGCATCTTTTTGTGATTTTGTTACTTCGAGCTTCAGATCGGAGGATTCGCCTTTACGAAAAACTTGTTCACCAGGGTCAATCTGAAGCTTTTCTCGATCAGCGAGTGCGGCATCGGCAGTTGCTTCAAGAGGCAAATCAAGACGCGGCATCGAGCCATCGACAATCTTCGATTTTGCAGCTTGGATTTGCAGCGAGTCTGCTTCACCCTTTGCGACCACCCGCTGACCTTGATCGGTCGACAGATTAGCACGATCTGCAAAGGCTGTCTGCGCACTTTGCTCAACCGGTTGAACACTTGTTTGTTCGTTCTTTGAGGGATAAGGCGGCTTTGGCTTTTCGGCATCGGTTGTTCGAGACAAAGCTGCAATAATCTGCGCCGTCAAACCTTCGATTGATGCAGGTGAACCTGAAACATCAATCTTAGCTGCTCGGGCAATGGCAACGACTTGCGCCTTAGTCACATTTTGGGAAACACTCACAAGCACAAGACTTAAGATCATCATCAAGAATATAAGCATCATTGTCATCGTCGAGAGAGCGTCGACAAAGCCTGGCCAGTAATTTGTATCTGTATCGTCAGAACCATGCGCCATTAGAAGAAACAATTCCCTAAAAGTGAATGAGGTTTAGATTTGATGAGTGACACAATAGACCCTATCCGCCCTGCAAGATCTTGAGGACCTGATCTTTCGGACCATCCGCAATGATCTTGCCTTCGTGCATGAGGATGACGCGATCAACGAGATCAAGCATCGCGGCACGGTGCGTCGCAACGATGAGCGTTCTGTTGCCTAACCATGTGGTTAAGCCGTTAATCACATTACGTTCTGTTGTATTATCCATTGCGGCGGTTGGTTCATCGAGAATCAACATCTTTGGATTGCCGATAAGCGCACGTGCTAAGCCAACCGCTTGGCGTTCTCCGCCTGATAATCTTTCACCGCGAGGGCCCACACGCATGCCATAGCCTTCCGGGCTGCGTCCGGCGAAGCCCGAAACACCTGAGATCGTAACGGCGTCCTCAATGATTTTTGGTTCAGGCTTCTCGTGCCCCAATAGAAGATTTGCTGTCAGCGTATCATCAAACAGAGTAGACTCTTGGCTTACAAAACTAAAACGGCGGCGCAATTCGCGTGGCGAAGTCTGTCTCAGATCACGACCATCGAGACGAATGGCACCGCTCGAAGGTTCGATCAAACGTACCATCAAACGCAGAAGCGTGCTTTTACCGCAGCCAATGCGACCGATAACTCCAACACGCTCGCCCGGCCGAATACTCAACGTAATATTTGAAAGACTTGGTAATTGAGAGCCATTATATTTATGGCTCACATCGACGAAATCAAATTGTCCTTCAATCGCAACGGAGAGCGCAGCATCACCATCACCTGCGCGTTCAAGACCAGAGTTAAAAACCATTCTTATCGGTTCAAGTGTTTTGCGTGCTTGAACTAATCTTTGAACTTGCACAGCCAATTGCATAATCGGCCCGATCAAACGACCTATCAGCATCGTAGCTGCGGAAAGAGCACCAACTGTTATGGCGTTGATGCTAATTTCATAAACACCAAGAATGAGAGCGCCAATCGTCATCACTTGACTGATCGTACTCGCCCAATGTTGCGCCATTCCGTTAGCAAGCCGAGCCGCGTGACTGGCAAACGCACTTGAATCGGCCAAGCGCTCCCACCGATTTAGAATTTGTGTTTCAGCCGTTGAGGTCTTTACGGTTTCGATGCCTTCAATCGTCTCGGTTACCATATTTGATTGAGCGCGCATCTGACCAAGATAGGGTTGCAAATGTGCATAGCCCGCAAAATGTGCCGCAAGAAATATAAGTGCGATAATCAAGGTTCCTGCGATCGGGATAATTGCGACCGACCCAGCAATACTTGCCAAAAGAATTGTTGTAATGATCACAAAGGGAAGATCGATTACGAGCGAAATGAAAGATAGGGGAATGAGCTGACAATATCCTTCGAGATCGCGAATTGCAGGTGTAACGGCAGCACTCGTTCTTGGTAACTCAACCATATTGCCAAAAAGAAGATGTCGAAAAAATCGAATTTGCGCGACATGGCCGATATCGGCCGCAAGGGAATCGATAAGGCGCAACTTCACATGGCGTAATGCTAAATCCGCTGCTAGCGCCAAACCCATACCGATCGACAAGGCCCAAAGCGTGTCGAACGCAAGATGCGGGATCACACGATCATAAACCGCCATCGTAAAAATCGGCAAAAGCACTAAGAGCGAGTTGCTTACAAGCCCGGCTAAAGCTAATTGCGCAAGGGTCCAAGGTCGACGCTTCAGCATCTCCTGAGCTAGAAATCGGACGATTGAATCAACAGGCGCATCGGCGGATGCATCAGAAGATGTGTCTCCAAGCTCTGAGGCTGCAAGAGGTCGTAAAAAAAATATTGTACCCGAAACTTTCCCTTTGAGCGTTTCACGATCAATAGTCTCGTCACCCCGCTCTGTGCGGCATATAAAACTCAATGAACCTTTCGGACCGAGAAGCAGGTAGGCATATCCCTCGCGATCAAGCGCCATGCAAGGGAATTGAGATATCTTCAGTCGACTGAGACTTCGGGTCTCGGCCCTAAGCTCTATGCCGAGGCCGTGAGCAATTATTTCAGCGGTTTCGGGCGCCAAAGATCCTGCATGAAGCTGCCGTTCTTTCGGTTGATAGTTAAACCACGCCATCGCCACCCATTCGAGGGCGCGCGCTGGAGGCACCCGCATTTGCAGCAAGGGATCGTCTTCGGCCGTAGGTTCATCAATTTGAATCGGAGCAGATCGTTCTAACCCAACGGAATGTTGCTCACTTTGGAGATTATTCTCTGAATAGACGGTGCTGTTTTCATCTGCGGAGACGACAACGGCTTCCAATGGCTGAGGCCGATTTGCCCCACGAGACGTGCGCGCAATCGCAACAATTTCAGCAGAAGGGCGCGCCTCGCTTTCGACGCGCTCGTTCTCTTTTGCCAAAATAGACGACATATTCGCTCCTGGCGGCTTGAATTTCATATTTCTTCACATTTCTATCTTATTTACGCAAGGTAATATATTGAAAATGTGAAGATAGAGACACTTTGAAAGATTCAATTTTTCACTTTCTGTTTAAGTTTAAACTTTGAAATTCGTGTGACTGATCTATCTCTGGTTGAATAAGGAGTGCATGAAAATCAATGGTTGAAGTTCCGCGACCACCCCATGCAAAAGTTAAATTAGGGCAGGCAATCCATTTGCCTTATCCTCGTCATACAACCCGGATTGCTGGTCGAGCGACCTATGGTTTTGTGATCATCATGGCACTCAGTTTGGTCGTACTGGGCGGCTGGGCGGCAACAACTGAGATTGACCGCGTCACACGGGGTCAGGGGCGTATTGTGCCCCAGCTTCAAAATCAAATTGTTCAGCATTTTGAAGGAGGTATCGTTACGGAAATTCTTGTTAGGGAAGGGGATCGTGTAACACGGGGAGAGCCGCTTCTTCGAATTGATAACAGCTTCTCGCGCTCCGAATTGGCGCAGGCCGAACTCGAAATCAAAGCCCGCCGCGTCAAGATGATTCGATTAACGGCTGAAGTCGGTGGAGCGGAGAGCGTCGAATTTCCCGAAGATCTTGAAACCGATATTCCAAAAATTGTCGACCGGGAACGGGAAGTCTTTTCTGGTCGTCGGCAAACTCTTTCCGAGCAAATCGGAATTTTAGAAGATCAGCTGAAACAGAAATCTCTTGATCTTGCCGAAGCCAAATCGCGTTGGGCGAACACAATTGCGGAGCGTGAACTTGTTAATCGCCGCGTGACAAACCTCCGCAGGCTTGCAGCAGCAGGAGCCTTTTCGACCAATGACATGATCGATAATGAGCGTTCTCTCCAGCAAATCGAACAGAAATTGTCCGATCTTGTTCACGAAATTCCGCGCGATGAAGCGGCGATGAGTGAAATCAATCGCAAAATGGGCGAGGCCCGGTCGCGCTTTCGCTCTGACGCCGATAAAGAACGTTCAGAAACCGAACTTCAGATCGCAAAATTGGAAGAAACAATCTCAGCGCTCAAAGATCGCAGCTTGAGATCGGAAGTGATGGCGCCGATTGAGGGTGTCGTGAACAAACTTCACGTCACAACAGTGGGCGGCGTCGTCAAATCGGGCGAGCCCTTGGTCGAGATCGTGCCTGCCGATGCTGCCGTTGCGGTAGAAGCAAAGATTGCTCCGAGCGATCGTGGCGACATTTGGCCGGGCCAGAAGGCGGTCGTTAAAGTATCAGCCTATGATTTCTCGGTTTATGGCGGGCTTCCAGGGAAAGTCGTCGATATATCGGCTGACGCTCTGCAGGATGAGCGTGGTACGCCTTATTTTCGCGTGCGCCTTGAAGCCGAAGCCAAAGACTTCGGGCCCAGCAAACCGATTACTCCGGGCATGTTGGCGGAAGTTGATATCTTGATCGGACGCCGGACGATATTGGAATCCCTACTTCGTCCGGTCCGACAAATTCGCGATAATGCCTTGCGGCAGTGATCGGCCGCATTAGATCATGTATTGACCGCCATTGGCCGAGATCGTCGAGCCAGTGATGAAACTCGCATCATCAGCTGCCAAGAAGACAACGGCGCGCGCGATTTCATCAGGTTCGCCAAGGCGTCCCGTCGGGATATGCGGGAGAATGTTTTTTTCAATAACGGCCGGATCAATCGCTTTGACCATATCTGTGGCGATATAGCCGGGGCAAATCGCATTCACGGTGATGCCGACGCGTGCGCCTTCTTGCGCCAAGGCTTTCACAAAGCCAAGGTCACCTGCTTTTGATGATGAATAGTTCACTTGGCCCATCTGGCCCTTTTGGCCATTAACCGAAGAGATGCAGATTACGCGACCGAATTTCCGCGCGCGCATCCCTTCCCACACCGGGCGGGTCATATTGAAGAGCGAAGTGAGATTGGTATTGATCACTGCGTCCCACATATCCTTCGTCATTTTGTGAAACATCGCATCGCGGGTGATTCCGGCATTGTTGATGAGGATTTCAACCGGACCGTGAGCCGCTTCGACTTTTGCGATTCCCGCGACGCACGCATCATAATTTGAAACATCCCATTTATAAGTCGGGATACCGGTTTCTTTCGTGAATGCCTGAGCAGCTTCATCATTACCAGCGTAATTGGCAGCAACTGTATAACCGGCTTTTTTCAAACCCACCGATATTGCCGCGCCGATACCGCGCGAACCGCCTGTCACCAATGCAACACGTGCCATGTTCGACCCTCCCCTCACTTGTTTTAACGGGAAGAGATGTTGATCATCTCTTCCCCGATTTAGATTGAATCAACGTTCAACGGTCAGCGCGATGCCCATGCCGCCACCGATGCACAAAGTGGCGAGACCCTTCTTCGCGTTACGCTTTTGCATTTCATGAAGCAGGGTTACGAACACACGCGCACCTGAAGCGCCGATCGGGTGACCAATCGCAATCGCACCACCATTCACATTCACTTTTTCCGTATCCCATCCGAGGTCTTTGTTGACAGCGATGGCTTGCGCGGCAAACGCCTCATTGGCTTCAATGAGATCAAGATCACCGATCTTCCAACCCGCTTTTTCGAGTGCCTTGCGCGATGCCGGAATAGGGCCTGAACCCATGATCGCGGGATCCACGCCAGCAGTCGCCCAGGAGGCAACGCGCGCGAGCGGGGTAAGGCCACGCTTTGCGGCTTCTTTCGCGGTCATCAGAACAAGTGCGGCAGCGCCATCATTGATACCGGAAGCGTTACCCGCCGTGACCGTGCCGTCCTTTGAGAAGGCTGGTTTCAATTTCTGCATGCCCTCAAGCGTTGCGCCATGACGGATATATTCATCTTCGCTGACAACCACGTCGCCCTTTTTCGAGCTGACGGTGACCGCAACGATTTCATCACGGAATTTACCGGCTTTCTGTGCGGCCTCGGCCTTGTTCTGCGATGAAACAGCGAACTCATCTTGCTCATCTCGGCTGATCTGCCATTTGGTGGCAATGTTCTCAGCGGTTGTGCCCATATGATAGCCTTGGAAGGCATCGAGCAGACCGTCACGCAACATCGAGTCGAGGAATTTCATATCTCCCATTTTCGTGCCGTTCCGAAGATGGGCCACATGTTGGGATTGCGACATCGACTCCTGACCGCCCGCCACAATAATCTTGGCGTCGCCATTCGTGATCTGTTGCAAGCCGACCGCAACCGCGCGCAAGCCTGATCCGCAGAGTTGATTGAGGCCCCATGCGGTGGCTTCCTGCGGAATGCCCGCTTTAATCGCTGCCTGCCGCGCTGGGTTTTGACCCTGACCAGCGGTCAGGATTTGACCCAAAATGACTTCTTCAACTTCAGCCGCTTCAACTTTCGCACGGGTCAAAGCAGCCTTGATCGCAATCGCGCCCAATTCATGCGCGGGAAGTGTCGACAAAGCCCCGTTAAATGACCCAACAGGGGTCCGGGCAGCTCCTACAATGACGATGTCTTCGGATGCCATTCTATCCTCCTAAACGCAATGTAATCCGGACTTTGCCGGGACTGGCCTTTGCTCGATCCGCACAAAGCCTATTCAAATCTACACTCTTCATCGCGGGCGCATCCGCGTCCGTCAAGACAAATAGCCTGTCTTGAGCGAGCGGCTTTAGTCGTAGACCCTAGGGCGATAACGAGGGCCGTGGGGCGAATGCTTGCTTTTGAAGCGTTTTTCCTGTCCAACTTGTTGAGATTACGGTATTTCGGACCGTGACATCAAATAAGTTGAGAGCAAGGACGCGCAGACCCCATGACGACCAAAGAGCCGCCTATCGTCATCAAAAAATATGCTAATCGCCGCCTCTATCATACAGGCACGAGCACTTATGTGACGCTTGAAGATTTGGCGGCCATGGTCAAACGCGGTGACGAATTTGCTGTCTTTGATGCGAAGTCCGGTGAGGAAATTACCCGGTCCGTTTTAGCCCAGATCATTTTCGATCAAGAAGGAAAAGATGGTCAAAATCTTTTGCCCATCAATTTTTTGCGTCAACTGATTTCATATTACGGCGACTCGATGCAGGCTTTCGTGCCGACCTATCTCGAACACTCCATCAAGATGCTTACCGAAAACCAGGCAAAATTTCGCGATCAATTTGCAAGCGCCTTTGGCAAAGATGCCTTCGGGATGATGGAAGAAATGGGCCAGAAGAACATGGAAATGTTCCGCGAAGCCTTTGCTATGTACACCCCTTTCACAAAAATGGCGACCCCAAGCGCATCAGGAAATACTGAGAAATCAGCCCCTGCGAGTGATGCCACACGGTCTGATGACCTTGCGGCATTAAAACAGCAGATCGTCGAAATGCAGAAAAAGCTTGATCAGATGGGTGGCAATTGACCTAACGTAATTTTACCTTAGGTCATCTAATTATTAGGTTAACAACAAGTTAACATTCGGATTTCCTTATGCTACACGCTCGTCGCGTTAGCGTGGATTTGCCTGTTGGGCTGAGTAGAATTGATACCCGCAACGTGCTGACAGATTTTAGTTTTCTCGATTTCTGATTTGGATGAACCATGAGCGTCTCACAGGCAGCCAATGAACGGAAACGCTTGAAGCACGCTGCGGCGATCGCAGCGAAGCCTGATGCGCGTTTTCTTGTTCAATTGATCGCCGGGTCAGGCGCCAAAAACGCCCATGCCGAAAACAAAACGGCGCCCTTTCGGGGCGCCGCTGCTTATTCTCTCGTCATGACTTCGGATAAGAGCGCTCGCTTGGATGCGCTCGATCACGCCGCCTGAACTCAGGCTTCTTTCTTCGCCTTCAAAATTTGACGGCCCTTATACATGCCGGTCTTGAGATCGACATGATGGGGACGACGCAGTTCGCCCGAGTCCTTGTCTTCGACATAGGTCGGGGCAGCGAGCGCATCGGCAGAGCGGCGCATGCCGCGCTTCGAGGGGGATGTTTTTCGTTTAGGAACGGCCATCGGAAACTCCGTGTCGGATCGGCTTCAGGACACGGATTGTCCATGCCGGAATGAATTCGGAAGCGGCGCTTATACAGAGAACCAATGAAGCTGGCTAGACTGAACACGCCGCTGATTTCGAAAAAATCTCGGCAGCGAACCATCGGCTTGACCCTGATCCCCCCATCAGGCAAGCCGAAAGGGCAAAAGGTCAAAAACCAAGGCAAAGTTCATGACGAGTGCGCCCGATCTGTTTCAGTCCCGGCTTCAGGAAACGGGTCTCGCGGTTGAAACGCTGCTCGACACTCTGCTCGGACCAACCCCCTTAATCGGCGAAACCAAGCGACCCGACCGGCTCCTTGCGGCTATGCGGCATGGCGCGCTGGGAGGCGGGAAGCGGCTTAGGCCCTTTCTATTGGTTGAAAGCGCCCGGCTTTGCGCCGCCGCCCCTTCGGCGGCCTTGCTTGCTGGATGCGCGCTGGAACTGGTGCATTGCTATTCCCTCGTTCATGACGACCTGCCCGCGATGGACGATGATGATCTGCGGCGCGGACGCCCGACCGTCCATAAAGTCTATGATGACGCGATGGCGATTTTGGCGGGTGACGCGCTTTTGACTTTGGCCTTTGATGTCATGGGCCGACCGGAGATCCATGAAGACGCTGGCGTTCGTCTTGAACTCGTTACGGGTCTCGCACGCGCGTCCGGTCTTGGCGGTATGGCGGGTGGGCAAGCG
>Ga0129333_10005619_pt1 | contig 11805 bp, 9 predicted proteins | sample CPB6_08_DNA_FD_94474 | JGI IMG/M metagenome (GOLD analysis project Ga0129333, IMG submission 94474) | Freshwater to marine salinity gradient microbial communities from Chesapeake Bay, USA - CPBay_Sum_0.6_0.8_DNA | ecosystem: Environmental > Aquatic > Marine > Coastal | place: USA: Chesapeake Bay... | reverse complement strand
TTTGGGGGCGAGATTTTTATTTTTCCAGGTGCCCTTACCTTATCCTGTGGGTTACCCTATCCTGAAAGTGCCCCTGTGCTAGGCGCTCAGATTTACGCATTAGATTTACGAATCAGATTTACTCAGAGGATCCCCCCAACCCTATGATCCCCATCATCAACCCCTTTCCTCCGGCTTTCCGTCCTGCCCTCCGGCTCCTCTCAACTGCGCTCGTGGTGGGGGGGCTAGGGTGTCAGGGTTGGGCTTGGCTGGGGCAACCTGCGCCGTTTTTCTTGCCCCTGGTGCAGGTGGCCTTGGTGGCCCATGGGGTGGAGGCGCTGCTGGGGTTCAATCTAGCTCGATCGCGATCCCCTGTCCCCCCCCGATCGCCCTGGCATATTGCGGTTGAGGTCTTTTTTACCGGGGCGATCGGGTTAATGGATCTGGCAGAACAGCCCCTCACCGTAAATTCTTCTCCTAAGGGAAGGGAGGGCCTTTGATGGGAAAACCCTCACCCTGATTTCCTTCTAATTTCGTTGTAATTTTCTCTGCCTATAAGGGGAAGGGACTCAGAATTTCTATGACTCCCCATCGCCCATGCTGGGGTTTTAGGCTGGGGATGAGAGAGATGCAAAAAGGGCTAGACACCTGAGGCCAACAGACGATCGAGGGCCTCTGGAGACAGATCCAAGGGTGGGAAGCGACCCCCTAGGGTGTCAGTTCTGGGGGACGATCGCCGTTGGCAGCGATCCTGGAAGCCACAGGAACTACAGGCCGAAGCCGTGGGGCTAAGCTGAGGCAATGGCTCCCCTTGGGTTTGGTAGGCGTGTAACCAATGGTGCAATTGACGGAGGCGATCGCGCAAATCCGCTTCAATTTGTTGGTGTTGGGCGCGATCGTAGGCAAAAGTCATCCCCTGGGGTTGGGGACTTTCCCCGGTTCCTGGGGGAGCCACAAACCAATAGGTGAGGGATAGGGCCTCTGGAGCATAGGTGGTGGTGGCCGCCAAACCGTAGAGATACAGGCGGGTTTGCCAGTGGTGGGCCAGTTGCTCCCAGGGGGGAATGCGTTGGTAGGTTTTCCAGTCCACCAGGGCGATCGTGCCATCCGCCTGAACCTGGATCCAGTCATAGACCATGACCAAGCCAAAACCAGGGGCCAAGCCCACATCAGCCTGCTCTCCCTTAGGTAAAGGGACTTCTTCGGGATCCCCTAGGCTAAACCACAGGCTGCGGCGATGTTCGCTCTTGCGCCACACCACCCCTTCCCCACCAAAGAGATGGGGAGCCGCTTGCCTCAAGGCAGAGATCGATCGCGCCAGAGCCGGGTCATGGGCTAATAAGGGTTCCACGGGCAACCCCAACTCCATTTGCTGCAAAACCCGGTGTAATAGGGTGCCCCAGGCAGCGCTTTGGGATTGCACCCAGGACACCGGCGCAGACTGATGCTCCAGGTAAACATACTGGAACTTGCGGGGGCAGTGATCCAGCAAAGTCAGGTGACCCTGGGACAGGGGAGAAACCATGGTCAGGCTTAGGCGCTGAGGCGTTGGGGACGATCGCGATCAATTTCTTCGAGGGCTAATTCCCAATGTTCTCGATAGCGGAAGCCCTCAATGCGGTTACACACCTCTCCCTGGTAAAACACCAGCAAAGTGGGGAGAGTGGTAATGCGATAGGCATTGGCGATCGGCAAATTATGGTCAGCATTCAGGGTCACAATTTTGTACTGGCCATGGGTTTGGGCTTGGAATTGGCTCAATACGGGATTGACCACCCGACAAACTCCGCACCAGGGGGCCCAGATATTGACCAAAACCGGCAGGGTCGCTTGTAGGACTTCCTGCTCGAAATTTCCGTTATGAACAGCTAAAAACATTTTAAAAAATCAGACAAATAAGGGGATTGACTGGCAACACTAAACGGGTGAAAAGCGGGATGTTGAAACTGTCCTTATTTTATAGGGAAAAATGCATTTTATAGGGAAGAATGCCGGAGGGGCAGAGGCCACAGACCCCTAGGCTCTCCGGGGGGGAGGGTCAAGAAAGCCTGGGGTAAACCTCCGTTGATATAGTACAATAATACTATAGCTTTGAGAAGATTGTCATGGTTACCTCTACCCCCCTTGCGGGACTCCCCGCCCCCTCCCAGGGTTCAGCCCAGGACGATCGTCCTGGGATCCCCCCACACCTGTGGGCAGCGCTGCGGTTTCGGCAGGCCAAACAGGGGGAAGGCTGGGTGTTATTGGGGATCCCAGAGGAGCAATATCCCCTGATTTTGAGGTATTTAATGGATCAACAGGCTCAATTCCTGGCCAAACACATCAGTCCCGCCAGGGATCCTGGGTCAGGGCATTCCCCAGGGGCAGGGAAATACCTCAGCCTGTGGTTTCGGATTCCCCCAGCGGGGGCGGCGGCTCTGGCCCTGCGGGTACCGGCTCCAGCGGGAACCTTGCCCTTAGTGGTTAGTGCTGGGGGCGATCGCCTGTTGTGGGGAAAGGCGGCCCTATGTCCCCAGGGTCAGCGCCAAGCCCAAGCCCCGGACTCGCCCCCGTCTGCCAACTGAAATCCGGGAGGCGACTGCTCAAGGCTTGGCAGCGCAACACTTCCTCCACCCTCAGGGGGCGCTGCTCCAGACGGGCCACCGCCGGGATGGCCGCCACCAGGGCCGCGATCGCCCCGGCTTCCCCATAACCCCGGCGCAGGGCTAGCTTCACGGCTCCCGCATCAGACTCCAGATCCCGCTGGGGATCCTGGTTCCTGCGCCACAGTTGCCCCACGGCCATCCCCCCCACCCCCAGGGCCAGCACCACCCCCACCAAATCCCCCTGAAGAAATTCCGCCAGGATGCCCACTAGCCCCACCGCCACTAGCCCTTGATAGGGTTCCGGTTTGAGCCAGCGCACATTCATCACCCAGGCCAGGGATCGCAGGAATAGAAGATCCTGCTGATCCTGGGGTAGCTGTTGCCACAGGGGCCAATGGAGCATCAGGGTACGATCGGCCCAGGGGGTGGGAGGGGGCAGGGCAATGACCTGGGGGCTTGGGGTTGATAGGGGCGAGAATCCAGGGAAATGGGGGCGTTTTTTAGGGGCGAAGCGATCGCCCAGGGGTAGGGATCGCCAGGGATTCTGGGTCTGGGGCGGGTCATCCCTAGCGGATGAATTTTGCCAGCCAATCCGCACTTCCCGACGGCCAGAGGCGGGCATCAAATCCAGCAGGCGACTGAGTTCAGCTTGGGGAGATAACGGGGCCATGGGTCACGGGGGGGCACAGGGGGATATAACCGGACGAGGGGCGCAATCCTTGGGGGGATAGCTACCCTCCCAGGGATGATCTTTCCCCGTCCGGGGAGCCGAGGCTAGGAGATGGGGGACGCATCAGCTTCTGAAAGAATGTACCCCATTGATCTGCCTTGCTAACCGGCCATCGTTACGATCGTTACCCTAGCCATGGTCTGGGGCACCTCAAAAAATCCAAATTCCCCCCCCATCTCCACAACAAAATGACGTTTGTCGGGGTCAAGGGATGGCTCTCCCCAATTGATCCAGGGGTCTTCTGGCGGGGGTCTTCTGGCGATAGTTTGCCCTAAGGTAAACAACTGAATTTAGGGTGCTGTTTGGCTGAGGATAGTTCCCCGCTGAGGATAGTGACTGACTGAGGGCAAACCATCCGGATCTAGGGAGTCCCTGGCTTAGGATAAACTATCTGGCTTAGGGTATAGCATCGGGTTTAAGGTGAATTATTTAGCTTAGGGAGCTACTTGGCTTAGGATCAGCCCAACCCAGAGCAGCACGATCGTGCCTAATTGACGGATAAAAAATTCTGCCCTGGGTGCGAAAACCGCGCCCCCACAGGAGGTTTGGGATCCGAGGCGGCTGGTTTCCTGGCCCGCTCTCTGGGCCTAGGTTTGCCCCACTTTTGTCAGTCAATCCGCAATCGTGCCACTCCCTAGGATCCAATTGTATAGATTTATATCGTACTTTTTTGATAAGGTGAACCTGTTCTTCTACCCAGAACCAGCACCTAACAATGGATTTCATCCTATCCCAGGGCGATCTCATCAGTTCCATGGGGACTTGGCTAGCAGCAACCCCTCCCCCTGCCCCAGTGCCGCCCCTACCTCTAACGGATCCGGTTTATGTATTTTGTGTTCTTATCCTGACATTAACCCTCGGCCCCATCCTAGGAAATAAATTACGACTCCCCCCCATTGTGATCTTGGTGATCCTAGGGACGATTTTGGGAATCCATGGATTGAATATCCTCGATCGTACGCCGCCGGTTCAGCTTCTAGAAAAAATTGGCCTCCTGTACATTATGTTGCTGGCGGGGATGCAAATTAACCTGGCGAATTTGCAGCAGGTGGGCATCCGTGCCCTAATTTTTGGGGGGCTGACGTTTGGAGTTCCCTTTTTGGGGGGGATTGCCTTTGGTTTAGGGTTGAATTATGCCCTAACCACGGCTCTTTTATTGGGGATTTTGTTTTCCCCCCATACCCTGGTTTCCTATCCCATTGTCCTGCGGCTAGGGATTTTAAGCCAGGAATCTGTCAGTGTGGCCATCGGCGGTACGGTGGTGACTTCTGTGTTAACTTTGGTGGGTTTATCCTTAATTCAGGCAACCGCTGGGGGAGACCTTAGCGCAGTTTTTTGGATTAAGATTGGCCTAGGATTGCCCCTACTCACGATCGTGAGTGGTTGGGCTATTCAGAAGTTAGGGGAGCGGTTTTTACAGCCCGAAACCTTACCCCTTGGTCAGCAATTTATCTTTGTTTTAGCCTGCCTATTTGTGGTGGCTTCCGGCACTTTAATGCTGGGCATTGATTCCATTGTGGGCGCTTTTATTGCGGGCTTATCCCTCAATCGATCGATTCGCCCAAATCTTGGGCTTTTGGAGCGGGTAGAATTTGTGGGGAGTCATTTATTTATTCCCTTGTTTTTGATTTCCATGGGTCTCCTGTGTAATCCCAAGGTTTTAATTGAAAATCCTCAAAATCTAGGGTTAGCCCTAGGGGTAACTGGGGCAGCAGTGGGTGCTAAATTCTTAGCTGCTTGGATTGGAGGCCGTTTATTTAACTACCAATTGCCTGAAGTTTTAACCATGGGGGGGCTAACAATTTCCCGCGCTGCTTTAGTGTTGGTGATTGCCCTTTATGGCAACCAAAAAGGCATTTTGCCCGGAACAGTAGACACGCCAATTTTAAGCGAGGGCTTGTTTAATGCTATCGTACTGTATATCCTTTTCACCTGTTTAATGGGGCCGTTGGTGACCGATCGCTTTGGCCGAAAGCTTGTTAACCCCAACGATGGGTCAGAAAACCTGACCCCCACCCTGTCCTAAACCCACCCCCGTAGGGGCAGGGTCTTCCTGCCCCCCTGTCCTGTCATAATTCCCCCCGTCATAATTCCCCCCGTCATAAATTCCCATGGTCTCTCATTCCTCCGCCCACCCCATCCAACCCAAACTGATCATCCACGGGGGAGCCGGTAGCTCCCTTCAGGGTAAAGGAGGGGCCGAAGCTGTGCGCCAAGCCCTCTATGGCATCCTGGAGGAAGTCTATGATCTGCTGCGCCAAGGAGCCGATGCCCCCACAGCGGTGGTGCGGGGATGCCAGCTTTTGGAAAATGAACCGCGCTTTAATGCGGGGACGGGTTCCGTGTTGCAATCTGATGGACAGATTCGCATGAGTGCTTCCCTGATGGATGGTTATCATCAGCGCTTTAGCGGGGTGATTAATGTGGGGCGGGTCAAGAATCCCATTGATTTGGCCTTAAAATTACAACAGGAAGACGATCGGGTGCTTTCCGACTACGGAGCCGCCGAACTGGTGCGGGAACTGCAACTCTTGCCCCATAACCCCCTCACGGATTTGCGGCTGCAAGAGTGGCTAGAGGAACGCAAGGGCAATTTCCAGCGGGCCATGGCGGGGGTGATTGCAGAGGCTTCCCCAGAGGCAGGGCGGGGCACCATTGGGGTGGTGGCCTTGGATCACCAGGGGCGCTTGGCGGCGGGGACTTCCACCGGAGGCAAGGGCTTTGAGCGCATTGGCCGGGTCAGCGATTCCGCCATGCCTGCGGGCAACTACAGCAACGATCGCGCCGGGATTAGTTGCACGGGCATTGGGGAACATATTATTGAAGAGTGCCTTGCGGCCAAAATTGTGATTCGGGTGACCGATGGGCTGGATCTGCGGTCTGCCTTTGCCAAGTCCATGGCGGAAGGGGGCGATCGCCAACGGGATTTCGGAGCCATTGGCCTGGATCACCAGGGCACGATCGCCTGGGGAAAAACCAGCGAAATTCTCCTGGGGGCCTACCACACCGGCACCACCTTAGGGGATACCCTGGCCATGGATCCGGGAGTCCAAGTGGGCTGCCTAGAACCCTAAGCCCTGCCATTGAACCCTTATCCCCCCCGCTGCCCCCATGCCCCCCAGCCTGTCCCCCCCAACCCTGGCCTATTACTCCCTGGAAGTGGTTTTAGATCGTTTAATGAACCGCCAGGAAAAACATTGGGGCTGCTTCCAAATCCATAAGATCGATCGCAACCTCTATCAACTGAAAATTGACCAACAGCCCCCCCTGAACCTGCAACAGGGCACCGATGGCTACAGCTACAAAGCCTGGTGGGGTAACCAAAATGTCCCGGCTGTGGTGGTGCGCAAACGCCCCCGCAAGGTCACGATCGCCCCTGCCAACCCAGGGGCATCCTTGCGGGGATCCACCAGCCGCCGGGAAACTCTCAATTTGCCCCAGAACCCTAGCCACTCCCCCCGTCGCCCTGCCCCAGGCCCCCAAACCCCCACCCTCGTCACCCAACAAACCTATGAGGTGCAATGGCGGGTAGACCTGCGATCGGGGTCGCGGGTGGTCAATCAACTGCTGGCTCAGGCCGTTTACCACACCATCGAGCGGCGCATTGCGGAACTGCCAGACCCGGATCCCGGTGATCTCAAGCCCGTGGTCAGTCTGGTGCAGGTAGATTAGGCCATGGGTTCCCTGGCGCGGGCGATCGATCGCTGGATCCCTCGGATGGGGAGTGTGCCCCACCCAGATCCGGCCCTGGGGCGATCGTGGCAGTGGGCCCAAGCGGGGGCGATCTTACTGCCCTTCAGCATTAGCCTAGGGGGACTCTGTTGGGTGGTGGCCCTGGGGGACGTGACCGCCCAACGACACCGCCAACTACTCAGCCATCCCCTCAACCGGGCTTGGATGCTTCTGGGGCTGTGGCTGGTGATCACCACCCTCACGGCCCTGGATCCCGCCCAAGCTGCCCTGGGATTAGCCAACTTTTTGCCCTGTTTTTGGTTTTTTGCCGGTTGCCAGGAACTGATCCAAACCGGGGCGCAATTGCGACGGCTGGCTTGGCTGTTGGTCATGGGAGCCGTGCCCGCCGTGGTGCTGGGGTTGCCGTCCCTGTGGGGATGGTGGGGGGGGCCCGTGGACGGGGGAATCCTGGTGCAATGGCCCTTAGAGTTGGGGGGCACTCCCCCAGGGCGCTTGGCGGGGGTGTTTGCCTATGCCAATGTGTTGGCCAGTTACCTTGTGATCACCTTCAGCCTAGGACTGGGGCTATGGTGCGAGGCCCTGCCCCCCCGCCGGACTCCCCGCGCCCCTTGGCTCCAGGGGGTTTTGACCCTCGCCTTGGTGGTGCAGGGGCTGGGAATGTTGCTGACCCAATCCCGGAATGCTTGGGGCATTGGGGCGATCGTGGCCCTCCTGTACGGGGTGCGCCAGGGGTGGTACTGGGGGGTGGGTACCCTGGTGGGGGCGGGGGCTGCGGTGTTTTGGGCAGCTTTTGGCTCCTGGGGGCGGGAGTTTTTCCAGAGGATTGTCCCGGCGTTTTTGTGGGCGCGGATTAATGATCAGATGTATGGCGATCGGCCCACGGCTGACCTACGCATTACCCAATGGCGCTTTGCATGGCACCTCACCCAGGAGCGCCCCTGGACTGGGTGGGGGTTGCGGAATTTCACCCCCCTCTATGAAGCGGCAACCCACCATTGGCTCGGCCATCCCCATAATTTCTTTTTGATGCTCAGTGCGGAAACCGGGCTGGGGGTCACCCTGGGGTTTATGGGGGTGGTGGGTTGGATTTTGGCCCAAGGGGTTGGCTATTACCAACAGCTTCGCCGGGACAATCCGGGGGATGGGGCCTTGGTGTTTGCTTATTTGATGGCTTTTGTGGCCTGTGTCTTATTCAATCTATTTGATGTGACTTTGTTTGATTACCGGGTTAATTTAACCAATTGGCTGATGCTGGGGGCGATCGCCGGAGTCTGCCAGGGGCGCACCTCAGCCCTCCGATGTTTAATGGACGGTCGCAAAAACTAGAAATGGGGGCGATCGATCGTCATCATAAAAAAAGAATAGAAAGTAAATAATCGGAAATAAATCATAGAAAATCGTTTCAAGTTTCGACTATTTGGGTTGGGACGGTTTGGATTAGGGGGATCTGGATTAGGGGGATCTGGATTAAGATAATCTAGATTAGGCTGATCTGGATTAAGATAACCTGGATTAGGCGGATCTGGATTAGGACTGTCTGCATTGCAATGGTGACTCCCTTTTGCCATGGTTCAACTGGAAGATCTGACCCGTGGTGTCCGGGTTAAAGGCATCATCCTCGATCAAACCGTGACGGTGATTGATGCCCGTTGGCACGGTGAACATAGCATTGAATTGACCTATAAGGATGCCAAAGGGAACCCCCATACAGAACTGGTCTATCGTGACGGGGTGGCTGAGTTAGAAGTGGTGGCTCCAGAAAAATGGTGGAGCTTTGATGGGGATGGCAAGCTATTGCGGCTAGTGTTGGAAGCCCAGCGTATTCGTCTGGCCTATTTATTTGATCCTCTGTTGGCGGTGCATACTTCCCTGGTGGAACCGCTGCCCCACCAAATTACGGCGGTTTATGGTGAAATGCTCCACCGTCAGCCCCTACGGTTTCTGTTGGCAGATGATCCGGGATCCGGGAAAACGATTATGGCGGGGCTGTTGATTCGGGAACTGTGGATGCGCGGGGATTTGCGGCGGTGCTTAATTGTGTGCCCAGGGAGTTTGGCGGCGCAGTGGCAGGATGAACTAGAGCAAAAGTTTCATTTGTCCTTTGAGATGTTGACCCCCGATCGCGGGGAAGGTGCGGTTCGGGATCATGGTTTAGCCGAAATGTCTTGGGTGATTGTGCGCTTAGATCAACTGAGCCGCAGCGAGGATCTCCAGGGAAAAATAGGGGATGTGGATTGGGATTTGGTGGTGGTGGATGAGGCCCATAAGATGTCGGCTTCGGTTTTTGGGGGAGAGGTGAAGGAAACGAAGCGCTATAAGCTGGGTAAGTTGCTTTCGACCCTCACGCGCCATTTTTTGTTGATGACTGCTACGCCCCACAATGGCAAAGAGGCGGACTTTCAGTTATTTTTGGCTTTGCTCGATCGGGATCGTTTTGAGGGGCAGTTTCGGGAGGGGGTTCATGGGGGGGATCCTTCAGATTTAATGCGGCGTTTGGTGAAGGAGGATTTGGTGAAGTTTGATGGCAAGCCTCTTTTCCCAGAACGGCGGGCCCACACGGTGCAATATACCCTGTCTAGGGGGGAAAGTCGGCTGTATCAGCAGGTGACTGATTATGTGCGCGAGGAGTTTAATCGGGCGGATGGGCTGAGCCAGGGGGGGCGCAAGGGAACGGTTGGGTTTGCGTTGACGGTGTTGCAGCGGCGGCTGGCTTCTTCTCCGGAGGCGATTTATCAGTCCTTACGGCGGCGACGGGAGCGGTTAACCCAGCGGTTGCAGGAGGAGTTGGCAGGGAGGGCCGCATCCAGCCTGTATGAAGGGCTAGACGGGGATGAAGGATGGGGGGTGGATGAGGAGGATTTAACGGCGGCGGAATGGGAAGCGGTGGAGACAGAGGTGGTGGATCTGGCCACGGCGGCTCAAACGATCGCGCAACTCCAGGGAGAGATCGATCGACTGGGGCAGTTGGAGGCTTTAGCGCTCCAGGTGCGGCGGTCTGGCAAGGATCGCAAGTGGGAGGAGTTATCGCGGGTGATTCAAATGGTGTTGGATCGATCGAGGGCAGCGGAAATCCTTGGGGATACTGGGGGGCTGCCTCCTAAGTTAGTGATTTTTACGGAACATCGGGACACGTTAAATTACTTAGGGGATCAAATTACAACCCTGCTGGGACGATCGGAGGGGGTGGTCACGATTCACGGCAGCATGGGGCGCAAGGAGCGCAAGAGAGCGGAGGCGGCTTTTAAGCAGGATGGGGCGGTGCAGGTGTTGATTGCCACCGATGCGGCGGGGGAGGGGATTAACCTGCAACAGGCGCATTTAATGGTCAACTATGATTTGCCCTGGAACCCGAACCGTTTGGAGCAGCGGTTTGGACGGATTCACCGCATTGGGCAAACGGAGGTGTGTCATTTGTGGAATTTGGTGGCGGAAGGAACCCGTGAGGGGGATGTATATTTAGCGTTGCTGAAAAAGTTAGACATTGAGCAGCGGGCCTTGGGGGGGAAGGTTTTTGATGTGTTGGGTCAGGCGATCGCGGGCAAGGAGTTGCGGGAACTGTTAATTGAGGCGATTCGGTATGGCGATCGACCGGCAGTGAAGGCCAAGCTCCATCAGGTGGTGCAGGATCGTTTAGATCACAGTCGATTACAAGCCCTGGGGGGAGCGGGGGCTTTAGGGCGGAATTCCTTGGATATGGCCGAAGTGCAGCGGATCCGGGCCGACATGGAACGGGCCACGGCGCGGGATCTTCAGCCCTACGGGGTGGGGAGTTTCTTTCTGGAAGCTTTTCAACATTGGGGGGGAGTTCTTCACCAGCGGGAACCCCAGCGCTATGAGGTGACCCATGTTCCAGCGGTAATGCGCCAGGGGGATCGCAAAGCCAAGGTGTTGATGAGTTATGAACGGATTTGCTTTGAGAAAGAACAGATCCATCGGGAGGGCAAACCTTCCGCCGACTTTATCTGTCCGGGTCATCCCTTACTAGACAGCACGATCGCCGTGATCTTGGATCAATCTTCCGATCTCTTGCGTCAGGGGGCCACCCTAGTGGATGACCAGGATCCAGGGGAAAGGATGCGGGTCTTAGTCTGTCTAGAGCATTCCATTCAAGATGGGCAACGGGATCGCCAGGGACAGCGGCGTGTGGTTTCGCGGCAGATGCAGTATGTGGAAGTGTGGGAGCCAACCCAGCCAGAGGGATCCCCAGACCCAACCCAAGCCCCCATGGAAGTCCGCAGCGGGGGGGATGCGCCCTATGGGGATTATCGTCCCATCACCCCAGAGGAACTGGCCCTATGGGGCGATCGAGGCATAGGGAACTTTGGGGGGGCAGAGGTGGAGGAACAAGCCTTAGTCTATGGGATCACCCAGTTAGTGCCGCAGCATCTCCAGGAGGTACGCCAACCCATAGAAGCCCTAAACCACAAAACCCTACAGGCGGTGCGCGATCGTTTGAGCAAAGAGATTAAGTATTGGGACGAGCAGGCAGGGAATCTACAAGCCGACGAACGGGCGGGAAAGCCAAACGCCAAGATCAATTCTGCCAAAGCACGCCAACGGGCCGATGAATTGGAACATCGGTTACACCAGCGGACTGAAGAACTGAAGCAACAGGGGCAACTGTCTGCCCTGCCGCCGGTGGTGGTGGGGGCCGCCTTAGTGGTGCCCAGGGGTCTTTTGCAACGGCTCCAAGGCAAACGGGCATCCACGCCCCAGACCTTTGCCCAAGAAACCCAGCGGGTGGAGACCTTAGCCATGGAAGCCGTGATGGCCACAGAGCGGGCCTTGGGGCATCAGCCACGGGATGTTTCAGCGGAT
>Ga0129333_10005617_pt1 | contig 11806 bp, 21 predicted proteins | sample CPB6_08_DNA_FD_94474 | JGI IMG/M metagenome (GOLD analysis project Ga0129333, IMG submission 94474) | Freshwater to marine salinity gradient microbial communities from Chesapeake Bay, USA - CPBay_Sum_0.6_0.8_DNA | ecosystem: Environmental > Aquatic > Marine > Coastal | place: USA: Chesapeake... | reverse complement strand
AGTGCGGTTGATTCTGTTGCCAAGTTCAACCGCCAAAACTCCGATTAAGCCGCGAGGGCTAAATCATAATAAACGTCATCGTTTGCGTTTACTTTAGTTGATTTTAACGTCTTTCTTGACGATCCTCCGCAGTGCTGCTGACCCATGTCGAATCCAGAACACCCCCAACAAAAACATATCGTTCTACTGTCCCCTAGTAATTTTACTTACTGGCTGTAGCACACCTACAGTAGACCCCTACAGTCGTTTTCGTATCGCGCAAATACTATTACGATATGCTTTTGGTGGAGGTGGGCGGAATTGAACCGCCGTCCAAAGACCTCTCACACTACATCAACGAATTACATAAATAGTATTGATGTGACGCAAATGCCAATCATCGAAACTATTAGACTAAGTTCTATAAAGCTGCTAGCGCAACTTACATATTTATCAATTTTCTTCATAAATTTCTTTTTTTCTTAGGGTGAAAGACCCATCATCATTTTCGGTCCAGATGAGCGTATCCCCTTCTTCCCATCCAAGCTCTTTTACAAACTCATCAGGCAATTGAAGATAGAGGTCATCATCCATTTCAAGTACTTCTAGCGTTGTTTTCATAAAGTGTATTATAACTGTATTAGAGTAAATTTGTCAACAAAAATTTGGTGGAAAGAGTGAGATTCGAACTCACGGAAGATTTCTCTTCGACGGTTTTCAAGACCGTTGCATTCAACCGCTCTGCCATCTTTCCTGGCGTTCCGAGAGGGATTCGAACCCCCGACCAGTAACTTAGAAGGTTACTGCTCTGTCCCCTGAGCTATCGGAACCTTTTGGTGGGACTTGTAGGATTTGAACCTACAGTCAACGACTTATGAGGTCGCTGCTTTGACCGTTAAGCTAAAGTCCCGTATCTAGTTCCTCTCTCGAAAAGATGCCGGAATCCCAGCATCTGGAAATAAACTGTGCTTCATCTCTCGAAGAAGCGTGAACGACTTTCACTAAAACTCTTTCATACAGTCTGACTACAAAGATAGAATCTTTTTGTTCTATTGTTGATTCTCTTATACCCATACAGTATAAACCTTTTTATAATGAGGAAATTTATCGTTATGTACTTCTAGTATTTTTTGAAGCTCCATCAATACTCTAAATGGAAACCCTTCGCGTAAGCCTCTATCGTTTACCGATAAACGCTCCATGTAATCGTTAAAATAACTAGTACCCCAAAAATCTATAATATTTTTGGCAATATGTGGATAGAATCTCTCTAACAGAGAATCATTAATCTCTGGAACTAAATCCTTTATTGTTTTCATAACACATTTTCGAGGGTATAATCAAATATTGGGTTGTTACGAGTATAGTGAGTTACAATTACTTGTACATTTCCTACATAAGACCCTATTGTCTCTGTAACTCTATACGCCTTTTGTTCGTTATAAATAACTCTCTCAACTACTTGTTTTCCACATTCATTCATAATTGGTACCCGTAGCCGGACTCGAACCGGCACTTCCAAAGAAAACGGATTTTAAGTCCGTTGCGTCTACCTGTTCCGCCATACGGGCAAAAACTTAACCATATAGCCTTTTTCTTAAACCAGCTACTTGTTTTTCAGATAAAGAGCCAGGGTCTCCTGCTTTAAGGGTTACTATTCTAGAAGGAAATTCCCCAGCTATTTTCTTAATTTTTTCTGCCCCAATCTTTCCTGCTTCATCAGCATCGAATATAATATCAATTCCTGATACCCCAGATAATTTTAGTAAACTTAATTTATCTTCGTTAAAGTTATTAACACCAAAACAGCATACTGCGTTATCAAGACCTTTATCGTGTAAGTTCAGCATATCAAATATGCCTTCAACTAAAATAACTCTGCCTTGTATTGATTTTGCTAGCGGGTACAAAGGTAGCTTCGCTCCATGTGGAGTAAACATATACTTATTTTGAAGAGTTCCGCTCTCATCTCGACCTTGAAAAGCTACTATTCTTCCACTAGGGCTAAAGATGGGAAAATTTACCCTGCCAGAATAGTTAGGAGCTATATGATAAAATGCGGAAAACTTTTTATATGTTTCTGCTTTTATTCCTCTCCAATCTCTTTCAAATGGTTGATAACCTTCTGGCATTGACAGCCCTACTCCAGCGCTGCGAAGATTATCCATTATTCTCCGTATTTTTTCTCGTCGAATACCTGTTTCGCTAACTTCTACTTTGTAATGTTTAAAAAGGTTGCCTTTGTGGCCGCAAGCAAAACAATTAAAGATTCCAAGAATTCTATCGACCCTCATAGAAGGGTTACTGTCATCGTGTTCTGGATTTAAGCAACGAATTAACAAATCTTTACCAGACTGTCTATACTGTACTCCTCTCTCGTCAAGAACCTGTTCTACAGTACTCATTACACTGCCTCATAAACATCTTCTGTTACTTCGCCCTTCTTTGGAATCTCTCCAGTAGCAGGGCCAATCTTCAATGATACCCAATCCATTGTAGATGTAAAAGATACTTCTTCGCTATTTCGCATTTTTACACAATTAAACGTAATAATATTGTCAGCCTTATCATGCGTATCGAGAGTAAAAGCTGCATCAGCAGCATCTAGAATACCCTTCGCGAAACGCGCTTCCCCTGTTGCATCAATTTGATATGGAGAAACCATAATTACATTATAATCTTGAGCATAACTTTTGAGAGCCTTACTAATTTCAATTTGCTCAGTCCAATCATACTGACCCATTCTGTTTCGAGTAATAATTCCACGCTTAACTTGGTTGATATAGTCTACAATTACAACTCGAGGTTCAAGTTTATTCATCTTCTTATCTAGTTCGGTTCGAATATTGGCTAGAGTAAGAGAAGGATTGTACACAATATCCAATTGTTTTTCTCTAAGAGGTTTTACTGTTAGTTCTTTATGAAATTTACTAAAGTCTCTATGTGAGAGATAATTATTATAAGCTCTCTCACCGTCTTCAAATCTGGTTGCCCACCATTCAGCTACAAGTTGCCACTCTCCAAGAGAAAGATTTCTATTTCTTATAGCATTGTGTGGTATACCAGTTGCTACAGAACAGCAACGCTGCATAATGCTACGAGCTGTCATTTCGATAGTAAAATACATAACAGAATTGCCACTAGCAAAAGCATTGGCTGCAATATTCGCACAAGTTGTGGACTTACCAGCACCACGACGACCACCAATCAAAATAAGCTCAGAAGGAGCAAAAGATTGTAGCCTATCATAGTCAGAATTCAATCCAAGAGGAATATGACGCTGAAGGTCTTCTTCTGGCTCGAAGAGTTCCATCTTTCTCATATTCTCACTAACACCTTTCAGGTCAACTTTATCTTCAACGCTCAGGACAATATTCTGAAGGGCTTCGATATTCTCGGCCGCAGACTCGATAGCAATAGTATCTTCAAGATACTTTTCGAGCTGAGACATAATTTCTATTTGTGTGTATTCGTTCTTGAGGTACTCAAGAAGTGTTTTTCCATCAATATCTACGTCTTCTGCTTTTTCTAGCGAAAAGAAACGCTCTCGAAGAAGACCGTCACGAAGAGAGAGATTGATTGAGTCAAAAGAGGGAAGAACGCCATGTGTCTGCACATATTTATCTATTACCTTCCAAATCTCGGAATATTCGGATGGAAAGTAATGATACTGGCATTCCGCCCAAGTGTCTATATCGCTATGCGCGATAATAGACTTGAGAAGAATACTAGCCAGATTCACCTATCATCCCCCGTAATAATAAATATGCAAAGAAAAAACTGAGAAGGAGCGGACTCCTTCCCAGTATAGCCTCATTCTTAAATTTTAAGAATTAACCGTTAGCTTCGGCAGCTTTTGCAGCCTTAGCAGCGCCGTCGTAGTTAGCAGCCTGAAGGCCGCGACGAGTCAGCATGGTCTTAACACCACGAGCCGTCTTGCCGATTTGCTCAGCAATTTCTTCAACAGTCATCTTCGCTACGTCAACGCCTTCCAGAGGGTCGGCCTTGGCGGAAGCATGGCTCTCTTTCTGAGCCGGAATCGCATCAATAGCGCCCGAACGCAGAAGCGAAAGTGCCTTACCACGAATTTGGTTAACATTGCGGTCAAGAGCGTCAGCAATGTCTTCGAGGAAAGCGCCCTTAGCAGCCAGAGCAATAAACTTCTGCTCTTCTGCGCTCGAAAACGAACGCGCTACTTCGGCTTTCGGAGTCGGCTTAACGTGCTCCGTCAACTGCATCGACAGGAGTTTGCCCTGTACTTGCTTGGCGGAGAACTTACCACCAGCGAATGCAGCGGCGATTTCACCATAAGTGTATTCGCCAGAGTTATCGGCAACGAACGTGCGAAGAGTCGCTTCTTCGCTATCCGAGAAAGCCTTGGTCGTTGCAACAGCAGACGACTCGACTTCGTAACCCATTTTACGGAGCTTAGAAGCTACGGAACGAGGGGAAGCATCCATCTCGTCAGCAGCAGCTACTACAGTTGCGTGAGAAACCGGAGTCTCGTCACCAACAAATTTTGCAAGAGCGTCAGTGCGCTCGTCAGTCCATTTTTGTTTCGTCATTTTCAATTTCCTATCATTTCAAGAAGGTTAGTAACAATAGAGACACCAGCGTCTCTAGCTTTTTGGGTTTTTGCAGATTCAATACCGCTTTCATTAACTAGAATTGTGACTTCTTTTGTAAGGGAGGATTTGATACCGTATCCCAAATCTAGCAAAATCTTTTCGGCTTCTGCTTTGGTTTTGAATGATTTCAGTTTACCTGTAATACAAACAACACCTTTAGTTGGTTTTGCACTACCAGTAGTAGCGAAAGAAAAAGGAAGAGAGTCTAGAATACCAACAAACTCACTCTCATACCAGTTCAACAGATTCTCTGTTGCTTTCGGTCCAAGCCCTGCTTTTTCACAAACCTCTACAGTAATATCTGAAATGTGGCTAATAACCTTGCAGAGTTTTTCTGCGGCAGTTTTACCGATAAGAGGAATAGAAAATGCTGGAAGAAGCTGTTCGAGAGAAACTGATTTTGATTTCTCAATTTCTTCGGCCAATTTCTCGCCCAGTTTTTCAGACTGAAGTCCTTCTGCAATCTGCTCAACTGACATATGATAAACATCGTAAATATCTTGTATGTCGAGTTTCTGGATTGATGAAGGCCCCAGACCTTTGATTTTCAAAGTCTGTGCAAAATGCTGAATGCGCTTAAAAGCCCTGCTGCCGCAATCTTCGTTGACACAATAAAGAAGGTCAGTTTTCCAGACGAGGGGAGACTCGCAGCTTGGACAAGTAGTTGGCACACTTATTTTCACAACAGCTTTCTCTGTCAATTGAAAGGATATTATAGATGATTTCACCTTAAAAGTCAAGAACTATTTTTTTCAAGCTGCTCTAAATTTTCTTTGGCACTGCGCGGATTATATCGTTGTCTATTTGAAAGCATTCTGTATACCCACCAAACTTTGAGTTTGGACTAAAATGCAGATGAGAAAACTTAGCGTGTAATTCTTGTTCTAGCTTCCAACACTTATAAAGTGTGCTGTGAACTATCTTTTGAATTCGAACTTCATAGCCTGTAAATCCGCGACTTCTACGAATAACATCTTTCCAGTTCTTTCCATAAGCAATTCCAATCTTAATACACTCTCGTTCAAGAGTTTTCTTATTGACTAGAATTACGCAGTAAAGCACTCCTGGCCCGTTCGCTTCTTCGGGATGATTACGAAAAAAAGTTTCGTTGTAAATTCCGCTCACAGAGATTTTGTAATTTGTGGAAATGGTACTATATTATCGGATTCTTTTTCTTCTACAACACTTTCATTTGTGAACATGAGAACATTACCACAAATTTCCTCAGGTTCGAACTCTTTATTGTCTAGTATAGTCTGAAGAGTTACTATCCAGCCTTCGAGGATTTTATCACGAGTAGATTGTCGAAGAGCCCAGAAATGGTCAAATATTCCAACTGCTGGAACGTAATGCGTTTTTCTATCAAGTATTCCTTGATAGCCAAACATATTGCTGTCATCAATCACGAAACTCTCCTCACAATCTTGGGAATAATTTCCCCGGAACGAATTACTTCTACCATACACCCAATCTCAAGATTCATATCTTCTATAAATCGAATATTATGAAGAGTAGCTTTTGATACTGTTGCTTCCCCAATCTTGACTGGCTCAAGAATAGCTACTGGCGTAACTACTCCTGACTTGCCAACATTCCAGATTACATTGAGTAGTTTAGTTACTACCCCAGGCGCCTTTCGTTTGAGTGCAAAAGCACCACGAGGATGGTGAGCTGTATAGCCAGCCCTATCAAACTCAGCATTTGAATCAATACGAAATACTTTTCCGTCATCTGGAAACTGTGTCCAATCAGAATGCATTACAGTATGAAATTCTTGAAGTTCATACATTTCTTCAGACCAGTATTCTTCTTGCTTTGGAAAAATATCATAAGCAATAAAAGTAAGGTCACGAGTACGAAACTCTTCTTCGCTTTTGAGATTGAGCGCACCAGAAGCATAGTTTCTAGCGTTTGGAATTTCCTTTGGAGCTACTACTTCACCAGTCACTTGAACGATACCACTTCTCGAAATTCTCGCGGGGACGAGATGCCGGAGAAGATTAGTAATAACTCGACCTTTCTTACCATTACCTCTAGTAAGTCCGCGGATAAAAAGTCCATTCTCATAGACAAGCGCAACTGCCGCCCCATCTAGCTTGGGCGTTACAACGAGGTCGTGTTCACTGAAAATAGTGGGGCTACTCTCTCCTTCAAATACTTTCTGAAGGCTATACATTTGATATAGATGTGGTACTTCTCCATCAGAGGTTCCCACATCTTCATATTGATGCGCTGCAGAAAGAGCATCGAACTCATCATCAGACATGATGGGATTACCATCATAGTATGCTTTAGCTGCGCGGTCTAGAAAGTCTTTCATTTAAATTCCTCGAAAAAGATATTTTGAGGGATAACGACATATTTGTCAACTTATTTTTTTAGTTCGTCTAAAAAATAGTTCACAATCATTATCATAGATAAAAAACATGAAATGCACAACAAAACAAATACTACCATCATGATGTATATATGCTCTTTATTAAATCGCCAAAGACTTCTTCAACGACTTTCTTGCTTTCGGCTAGTGATAGAATTTCAGAAATTGCTATGAATAATTCTTTAGAGGTTTCTATCTCAAGAGGAATAGATATTCCTTTTGGTGTCGGCTTCCATTCTTCATCAAAATCGAGATAATACTCACGAAGGTGAAGATATTCTTGCTCTCGAAATTCATTTATATACAATCGAACCTGCTTGAAACCATCGTTTGTAATTATTCTACTATATATCTCACTCATTCTTTAGCACTGCCGCTAAAGGAACGACAGACTTTACGTTATCAGCTTTCATTAGGCGAAACGAATCCGTATCCCAACAAAACATGAGAAGCGTATCATCATCTTCTTTTGCCCTATTACTTTTTCCTTGTATATAGGGCGTAGTAAAGTCTATTGTACAAACATTATACTTTACTTTTTTAGAGTTTGGGCTTTTGTATGTGATAATCGCATCGCCCGCATCCTCTATTAACTTTCTGAGTTCTTCTTTGTCCACATATTACTCCATATTGCATTGTAAGAAACCTCTTTCCTCGTTGCTAATATGTCGAGATGCGGAAAAACCCCGATAGCGGAAAACTATCGGGGTTCCAAAGACACTATATCACTTATTCAGCTTATTGATAATGTTAGCAAAATACATGGCAGCTTTGCCAGTAAGTTTGCCAACAACGTCTTCGTCAATCTCCTGACCAGCATCACGAAGAGCTGCGGTGATTGCATCCTGGGCTGCTGCTTTCGATACGCGAGTACCGCCTGATGCTGCCGCCTTCGAAGAACTGCTAGAAGCAGACCCTTCGCTTTTCTTAATATAAACACCAGCTTTCGTCAGAACCATACGAACACCATTAGCCGACTCGCCCATGTCGTCAGCAATTTGCTTAACGATTTCCATGGAGTTCTCAGGAGTAGGGTTGGCCTTCTCATAGGCTTCTACTGCTGCTGCGCGCTTATCATCATCCCATGCCATTTTGCGATTTCCTTTTTTGGGTTTGTTAAATCCGGGACAGCTCCCGGTAGCTTTAATTTGTTGACGGTAAAATCTATCGCCCATCTATCTTTCCCTCACCGTATGAAAGATATTATAAGATATTTGAGCTTCAAAGTCAAGAACTATTTTTCTGGCTTATAAGTATTTTGCATTGCCTGCATGATACCGGCTTTATATCCTTGAGAATAGAAAAGAAAGATTAAAAAGAACACTGGGGAAAAAAGAAAAGCGAGTAAGAAAGAAACAGCATAAAAAATAAAAGTTGACTCATCTATTTCGCTCTCAATCTTAGCTTGTCTATTTAACCATAAAATACATAGTGCTGTTGTTATTGAAAATATAAGATAATACTCAAAGATCATTTAAATTTATTCCATACTGCTCAAGGTGAGTCAGCTTGCCCAGGTCATAGGCGAGAGCAGAGGCATAAAATCCTTTACTATTTGAGTAGTAGGAATCATCGGATTGCTCAAATACAAAAATGTTATAGCAGGGTACTCCATATTTTGGAATATACTTATCATCCTCTAGTCTTTTGAGAATTTTGCATTTTGCTCTTTCAGTAGCCGACCATGCAATTTCTCCTTCTTCAAAATCAATGGATTGGCAGTTGTCAGGAAGAAGTTGTGCTTGTAAACGACTAAAGCTAGGCTCTCTTTCCGGAACGCCGATTTTATCTACAACTGCTTTTATAAAGTTTGTTGGTCTATATAAATCTTCTGAAATTTTATAAAGAGGAACTCCATTAATATAATCTTTTATGATATATTGAATCTCATCTTTTGTTGCTGGCAGTCCTCTCTTTTTATCACGAAGCCTCTTTTTATTTTCTTGAGTCGCTGTAAACTCTTCAATAATTTTTGAAAGACGGCTAGTATTGTAAGAAATTTTGAGGGCTTCGCACGCTTCTTTTTTTGAAATAGGCGGAGAAGCATTAAGTGCTGCAATTACTTTACGAATATTTGTATCACTCAAATCTTCGTAGTCTTTTGCTTTTACTCTAGCCACATTATTTTCCTTTTGTAAGTTGTGAAAAAACTCGTATTGCTTCTTTTTCGTATTTTGTTAAAAACACTGCAATATCGTTTTCATAAATAGCGAAATGTCTTTCTGGATGGTAAAAGCAGTAAAGTTTATACTTTCCTTTTTCCAGAATAAGATTAGTCATAATCGCCGAAGTAGCCGTAGTCTTCATCGGTTCCAAACCCCGCCGAAGCCAACGCGAATCCATCATCTGTATTATCGTCAACATATTCGAGACAATAATAGGGTCCAGAATCTGGTGGCTGATACCACCAAGCCTCTTCAGAAAGGTTTACGCAGTGAAAAGGTATTTTATACCCATCACCAGATAGGTCTTCTCCACAATTTTTACAAATCATTGATAAAGTTCCTCTGCTAGTTCTTTTGCTAGTGCAGTTTGTTCTTTGGTTGGGGGTCTGACAAAGAAAATACCTTTAGGTAGTTTATTTGATTTATCCCAAACAAACCAAGCATAGTCAGTAGCGTCTGTGCCCTTTCCAGTAAAAGAAGGGCGTTTACTCATAACGTGTAATGCAGTAGGAGTATGCCCTCTCCACCAATCATGCCTACTTATACTTCCAAGAAAGTTTATTCTAAGAAGCATAATACAAGTATTACTGTTGGCTATAGCGTGAGAAATAAACTCTTGTGCAATGCTAAATGGAGGGTTTGTTAGAATAAGGTCAACTTCACCGCTCCAGTCAAAAAAATCTTTATCTTCAGTTATTTCTGAATAAGTGCATGGTATATTCTTTTCCTCTTCTAAAAAGAATTGAATTCTTCCATCACCCCTGCAAGGCTCATGAGCAGAAGAAAAAACAGTCCAGTCAATATCTAGATTTTCATAGCACCACGGAGGAGTTGCATAAAAATCAGTATCATTTAAACGAACGCCTTTTACTTGTCTTGACATATATTATTCTCTAACCAGCCTTTTAAGTCTTCAATAAAACACCAATCAAACTTAGTGCTCTTTCTTTTGTTAAGATAGTCTTGTATTCCTTTTCTGGTCTTGAAATGAGTGCCGTCCAATACCAGTAGTCCTTTATTAAAGAGGCACAAATTTTCATAGACAAATGGCATCTTCTGGTCTGCTGTTCCACCTACTTCTTGTCTTTTGCACTCAATTGCCATGTCTCCAACCATAAAATCCATTCGGGATCTAGAGTTTCCATAACAGTCTGTAAACTTAACTTGAGAGGTGTAGGCAATACCCAACTCTTCAAGAAGGTCTTGGACTTTATCTTCTAGTTGCTTTCCAGATAGAGTAGCAGATGCACCTTGACTAATCATAATAATTTCCTTATATAAAAATTATATTATATCAAGATCGAAGATCCGTGTCAAGAAATATTTTTTAAAAGGTTACACAAATCATCTATGTGTCATCCTATTATGATTAATTGGTAGTTTCCAGTTATTGTCTTTTTCTGTGTAGAATTTAAAACCATTTACGATTGGGCTTTTACTAATATCCATTATTCTATGCGGATATTTGCCCATGTAGCTATAATCTTTAATAAAGATTGCACACCAGTCAAAAGTTTTAGGGCCAATTACAATAAAAGTCTCTAAAACTTTGGAGTTTATGTTATTATACTTTGCCCAGGTTTCAAAGCCTTTTCCCGCGTCAGGCATAAATCTCCAACAATCTACTGGGTAACGGTGGTAGGACTTGAATGCTGAAGGCGCATTACAGTATAAAACTCCTTCTGGTTTTAAGACTCTCATGCACTCTAAAAATGATACCCAGAACATTTCTGAATGCTCAAAACAACTAGATGTGACTATTGCGTCGAAAGTATTATCTTCAAAAGGATAGCAATAAGCGTCTTCTAAAACAATATCAACTCCCAAGCCTTTAACAAAGTCTAACCCTGTATAGTCTTTTGACTTGGAATGGTCACGAAGAGAGCCATTTACATTTTGAGAACCAACCTCTAATATCTTAGAAGTTTCGTTCAAATAAATATCAAAAAAATCTTTCCCGGTCCTATACGCTGTATCATGCATTTCGTGTAATCCTTTTTTCATAGTCTGCGATGTTTTCATCCCACCATGGGGGCTTTGACCGCTTTTTCCAAGAAGCAAATGTACCTTTATCTAGCATATAGTACATTCGGTAAGACCCGATTGGATCGTCATAATTTTTGAGAGAGTCAGGCATTGCGAGTCCAAATGTTGTAAATCCTATGGAAGGAATATTTTTAGGGTCTGGCAATGTGTTAATAATCAGAATGGATTTGTGCGTAGTACCATAACGATAATGCTGCTCGGAACTGAGTGCGTTAGCATAGCAGTGCGACCATTCAAAATTATCAAGAGATGTACGCATCCAAATAGTGCATGGATGGTTCTGCATAGTTGGAAGATAAGGAATAGTTCTCTCTTCAATAGGAAGATCCTTCTCGGCAAGCCGTGCTTGCGTGAGAACTTTATTCTCTTCTTTATTAAGTGCGCGAGGCACATAGCCGAGTAAGCTATCAATCCAAAGATTTGTACAAATCATTTGTGCAGTTTCTAGCTGCATTTTATTTACGTGCTTGTCAACATGATACTCGGCACACTTATCGAGGTCTTCGTCAAGATAAAATAAATTCATGGCAGGTATACTTTGCGAAAAATGTATTATACATGGTTAAGCAAAGTAAGTCAAATATTATTTTATGTTATTTCCAAAAAATACT